>Ga0307376_10000211_pt1 | contig 79414 bp, 55 predicted proteins | sample TR2MG_FD_202536 | JGI IMG/M metagenome (GOLD analysis project Ga0307376, IMG submission 202536) | Soil microbial communities from Risofladan, Vaasa, Finland - TR-2 | ecosystem: Environmental > Terrestrial > Soil > Coastal area > Acid sulfate soil | place: Finland: Risofladan, Vaasa | collected...
CCGCCAAACTTCTCAACGAGGCCAGGACTAAACTTTTTAAACTGATAAATAAATCCCAACAACGCGCCGCCTGAACTACATCTTATAAGCACCTTTGTTCAGGCTCATTTCAGTATTGGAAAATACTCGGGACTTACTATCCAGCCGCCACTTCAGTGGGTGCTGCTGTTCTAAGCCAGCAAGCCTGAAAAAATTCAAACCTTTCATGAAGCGGCATAATAACTTCGTGCTGCGAAACTCATAGCCTGGTCACGGAGGCAGGCGTAGTGTGATGCTTTTATTTGGCATTTTCAATCAGCCGAGTTCGTTATCTTTACCCGATAATTCGGGTATGATTGCTGCGCTTGCCGTATAACGCACTGATTTGCCACACCCAAAGAATAATTGTGCTGATGAACAACCTACCTGAAATCACCGCAGTAATAGCGGACACGCAAGAAGAAAAGCTGCGTAAAAATCTGCTGATTTTTGCCTGTGCTTTCATGAATCTGGCGGTGGTATTGTGGCTGGCAATCTACTGGATGATGGGGCTGAATTTTTCAACCAATGTGCCATTGGTGTATCAGCTGATTTCCGTGGCTTCACTGATTTACTATTTCAAAACCAAACGGTTCAAACCTTTTCGCTTCGTGCAGTTGAGTCTGTTCCTGTTCGCACCCTTCTTCATGCAGTGGAGTACCGGCACTACGGTGACCCTGAGCGGTGTGACGCTGTGGGCGTTGCTGGCACCCATCGGCGCACTGGTCGTGTCGGGTTGGCGCGAGTCCATCCCCTGGTTTACTGCCTACATCGTGATGACGGTTGTATCGGGAATTTTTGATTATTTTCTCAGCGCGGGCAGTGATGGCGGTTTGTCGATGAAAACCATCAACGTGTTCTTCGCGCTCAATTTTGTCGCGATGTCTTCCATCATCTATTTTCTGGTGCGTTATTTTGTCGTGGAAACAGACAAGATCAGCGCCCAACTTGATCAGCAGCACCAACTACTGGCCGAGGAGCAGAAGAAATCAGAACGCGTATTGCTCAACGTTCTGCCCAGCAGCATTGCGCAGCGGCTGAAGAATCATCAGGGTTTGATCGCGGACGGCCATGCGGATGTGACCGTCATGTTTGCCGATCTGGTAAATTTCACGCAACTGACCGAATCGTTGTCACCCGAGCAAATGGTCGCTTTGCTCAATACCGTGTTTTCCGGCTTTGATGAATTGAGCGAAAAATACGGTGTGGAAAAAATCAAGACGATCGGTGATGCCTATATGGCCGTCGGTGGACTGACCCTTAGCGGCAAGGATTACACCCGCAATATTGCAGATATGGCGTTGGAAATGCGCCGATTCATGGACGATCATCCGGAACTGTCCAAATTGAAGTTGGGCCTGCATACCGGTATCGCCACCGGGCCTGTGGTGGCCGGCGTGATTGGTACCAAGCGTTTCATCTATGATTTATGGGGCGACACGGTGAATATTGCCAGCCGGCTAACTGATGAGGCGGTGCAGGGCGTGATCCAGGTGGACAAGACGACCTATAACCGCATTCGTCATGATTATATTTTTGAGTCGCCAGCGACCATTCATGTCAAGGGCAAGGGCGAAATGGTTATGTATCGCCTCACCGCACGCGCCGGGGATGCTCCCCAATAGACCAATGCGCCTGTGGTGCCACAAGTTCTTGCCCGCGCTCGCTAAGTATTTCCGAAAAGTATTTCCCACAGTTGATTGCTTGCGGCAGTTTCGATCATTCCACGCTCGATACGGCATGGCGACTGATTATTGAGCCGGATGCGATGTTGCATCCGGCGCAAGGCGCGGTACAGGGTACGGGTCTGCTCGGCGAGTTCGGCAGGAATCAGGCCAAGTTCACCCGCCAGTTTAAGTAACGCCAGATTGCCGATATTGGCGGTTAGTTGCGGGTATTGATGTGAATAGGCGAGCACCAGGTATTGCACCATGAACTCGATATCCACCATGCCGCCCCGGTCATGTTTGATATCGAACAGGCCGGTGCCATTGGGATGGCCGTCGAACATTTTCTGGCGCATTTCCAGAATTTCTTTGCGTAAGGTAATCAGATCGCGTGGCTGGCATAGCACCTGCTTGCGGACATCTTCAAAGGCGGCGCCAACCTGTGTATCGCCGGCGCTGAAACGGGCACGCGTCAAAGCCTGATGCTCCCATATCCAGGCCTGGTGCTGCTGGTATTCGGTGAATGCTGCAACGGTACTGACCAGCAAACCGCTTGCGCCGTTCGGGCGCAGGCGTAAATCGGTTTCATACAGGCGTCCCGATGAAGTGTAGCTGCTCAGCATGGCGTTGATGCGCTGCCCGAGCCGCGCGTAATTTTCCTGCGCATCGGGATGGTCGTCGTCATAGAGAAAAATCAGGTCGAGATCGGAAGCGTAGCCCAACTCCTTGCCGCCCAGCTTGCCGTAGGCGATAACAGCAAATTTTGGCTCATCACGATGCCGTTTGCGCACACTTGCCCAGCTTAGCCTCAATACATGGCGTAGCAGCAGATCGGCCAGGTCGCTCAGGTGGTCACTGAGCTTTTCCAGCGGCAACAGATCTTGCAGGTCCATCGCCAGCAACTGGAATGCCTGTTCCTGCTGGGCCAGGCGCAATACATCGAGTTGCCGCTCGGCATCCCCGGCACAGTCATTCAGGCGGCGTTGCAAATCGAGGTCAAGCTGCTGCCATTGTGGCGGTTGATACATCTCGCGCGCATCCAGTAATTCGTCGAGCAGTGCCGGATGCTGGGTCATGTATTCACCCGCCCAACTGCTGGCAGAAACCATTCTGGTTAATCGCTGCATGGCCTGTGGGTACTCGGCCAGGAAGGCGAGATAGGAGGCGCGACGGCTGATGCCTTCCAGCAGGGCGAGTAATCTGGCTAGCGTTTCGTCCGGGTTGGATTGCTGCGCGCACAGACTGATGAATTGCGGGATCAGTTTGTCCAGCCGTTGCTTGCTGAGTTCGGGCAGTTGCCGGTAACGGCCGCCATTTTGCAGTTGCAGCAGGCGCTGCGCGCTGTCATTTACAAAGCGATAGCCAAGGCTTTCAAGGAAGGGGTGCAACTCTTCAGAGGATATTCCTTCGTGCCAGAGCTGTCCACCGTCCTGCTCTTCCTGCGGCGCGCCGAAAATCAGTTCGAATTGCCGATTAACCAGCGTACGATGGCGATTGAGTTCACCCAGTAGCGTGGCGTAATCCGTATAACCCATGGCTTCGGCGATAATTTCACAATCTTCGGTTTTTTCCGGCAGTTCATGGGTTTGCTGGTCGTCCAGGTATTGCAGGCGGTGCTCGAGATTGCGCAAAAAAATGTATGCCACATCCAGATCGGTGACGACCGGCTCCGGCAGTTGTCCGTTTATTGCGAGTTGTCGCAGCGCTTTCTGGGTGGGGCGGATACGTAACTGGGTATCGCGCCCGCCGCGTATCAACTGGAATACCTGTGCGGTAAATTCGATTTCACGGATGCCGCCCTGGCCCAGCTTGATGTTGTTGTGCAGGTCGCGGCGCTGCACTTCCTGGCGGATTTGCGTGTGCAGCTTGCGCATCGAATCAATCGCGCCGAAGTCGAGGTATTTGCGGAATATGAACGGTTGCACAAGTTGCATTAGTTCGTTGACATAAAGCTCGCACAGCGATTCGTTTGCCTCCTCTCCCGCAGGGGTTGGAGATTGCCTTTCTCGTTCGCCTCCTCGCCCGCTTGCGGGAGAGGATTGAGGTGAGGGTATCGGGAGAGGATTGAGGTGAGGGAGTTTTTGCGGGCAGTTCTCCGGCGTGATGACGCGCGCCTTGATCCATGCGTAGCGTTCCCATTCGCGTCCCTGGGCGATCAGGTATTCCTCGAGCGCGGCAAAACTCATCACCAGTGGGCCGCTGTCGCCGTAGGGACGCAGCCGCATGTCCACGCGAAACACATAGCCGTCGGCAGTCGGCTCGTTGATCAGACTAATCAGACGGCGCCCCAGACGGGTAAAAAATTCATGGTTACTCAAGCGACGCGGCCCATCCGTTTCGCCATCTTCCGGATAAATAAAAATCAGGTCGATGTCGGACGAAACATTCAGTTCACCGCCGCCCAGCTTGCCCATGCCGATGACCAGCATGGGCTGTGACATTGTGCCGGTTTTGTCCAGGGGTGTGCCGAATTGCGCCTGCAGAGATTGCATCAAATAGGTCTGCACCTGCTGTACGCACACTTCCGCCAGCGCGGTCATGGCCTGCATCACTTCGTCGAGATCGCACAGCCTGTTGAGGTCGCGCAGCATCAGCTTGACTATTATCTGTTTACGCAGCTTGCGTACGGCGCGGGCCAATCCGGTTTCATCATCGAATGCAAGCGTCGCGTGAGCGATACCATCGCCCCCTCTCCCGCAGGAATCAACAATTATTTCTTTCGTTCGCTCCCTCTCCTGCTCGCGGGAGAGGGTTGGGGAGAGGGTATCGGGAGAGGGGTGGGGTGAGGGTTGAGGATCGAAGCTGGATTGTCGCAACAGATTTAGCATTTCCGCACGGCTGCACGGCGTGGTGTAATTTGCCTGCAACCAATCCAGCAGCGGCTGGTCTGATTCCAGCACGCGTCTGGCGTAACGGCTACAGCGCAGCATTTTTTGCAGCAGGTGGTCAAAAGGCAGCAAGTTTGCGGTATTCATGAGGGAGTGCTTCAAGTTAAAATGTTATCGTTCCGCGATTATAAGTCGCAGGTAAAAATTCTGGCGTATTTGCGCATCACACATTGATGTTGAATTCCCTTCCCATTCGTTTGCTGTGGCGCACCATCCGCTTGCTGTGGCTCAGCCTGAGCTGGCTGACGCGACTGAGTATTGTCGCCTCTGCGGTTATGGCCGTACTGATGGCAGTGGCGATTCTTGCGCTACGCTATATACTGTTGCCGAATGTTGAGCAGTATCACGACAGGATTACCGCCTCTTTAGCAAGTTCAATCGGCAATCCGCTCACTATCGGCAAGATTGAAGGTGATTGGCAGGGGCTGCGCCCGCGCCTCAGTTTTACCGATGTACGTATTTTGGACCAACAGCGTCAACCCGCTTTAGTGTTGCCGCGCATTGACGGCAGTGTATCGTGGCTGTCGCTGCCCACTGCAGAGTTGCGCCTGTCCAGCCTGGAAATCGACCGTCCGGAGTTGTTGATACGCCGCGATGCACGCGGACAAATTTATATTGGCGGGATCGCACTCTCGCAGCAGGGAACGGATAGCAATTTCGCCGACTGGCTGCTGCGCCAATCGCGTACGGTGATACGGAATGCACTGGTTGTCTGGGTAGACGAGCAACGCGAGGCGCCACCGCTGGTATTGCAAAAGGTCAATTTGCGCATCGAAAGCCTGTTCAGGCATCACCGTTTTGCCGTGCGCGCCGTGCCCCCCGCCATGCTGGCCACACCGCTGGACGTGCGTGGTGATTTTTACGGGGCAAGTTTTGACGATTTGAATACTTGGCGCGGCCAGTTGTTTGCCCAGCTTGATTACACCGACGTGATAGCCTGGCGCCCGTGGCTGAATCTGCCGGACGAATTCAGCCGTGGACGCGGTGCATTGCGCGGCTGGCTGAGCTTCGTAGACGGCAAAACGACGGAGCTCATCGCTGACATGGGTTTGCACGATGTGGTGACCCGGCTGGCCGAGGATTTGCCGGAAATGACGCTGCTTGATTTGCGCGGCCGTGCCGCATGGAAAAGAGTGGCGGATGGCATGGAAATTTCCACGCGAGATTTGGCACTGCTATTGCGAAACGGTGTCGAGCTGAAGCCAACAGATGTTTATTTTCGTTTCGCAAAGGCGGTCAAAGGACAAGCGGCAAACGGTGAGATGCGCGCCAACCTGCTGCAACTGGAAAGTCTCGCCGGCCTGGCCGATTTCTTGCCACTGGAGGCTGATTTACATGCCCTGCTGAATGCTTATGCGCCGAGGGGAGAGGTATTCAATCTGAATGCGCATTGGCAGGGGCCGCTTGAAAAACCGGAGCATTTCAAGATCAAGGGGCAATTAAAAAATATCGCCATGCGCCAGGTTGGTGTCGTGCCGGGTTTCTCAGGTTTGTCGGTGGATGTGGATGGCAGCGACACCGGCGGCAGGTTGAACATCAATACGCACCGCTTGATGGTGGATGCATCGGGGGTGATGCGGGAACCGCTATTTTTTGATACGTTGACCGGGTTGGCCAGCTGGCAGCATGAGCGTGGCGAATGGTCGGTTAACACCGACAATATTGTTGTCGTTAACGATGATCTGACAGGCAATCTGCATGGAAGCTACCAGACACAGGCCGGTACTCCGGGCGTGCTGGATCTGACAGTCAACCTGACGCGCGGCGATGTCCGGCGCGCCGCCCGTTATACACCGCTGGTAGCATTGGACAAGGAAGACAATGACTGGCTGAATGACGCGATGTTGGCGGGACACACTGAGGATTTCCACGTACGCGTCAAGGGTAACCTGAATGATTTTCCGCTGGATGGTACGAACAATGCGTTACTTGAAGTCGGCGGGCATGCGCGGGATGTTGTAATGAAATTCCATAAGGATTGGCCGCGTATCGAAAACATCTCCGGAGAATTCTGGATACGCGGCAACAAGATGGAAGTGAAGGCCCCCTCCGCGACCATGCTGAATGCGCAGTTGCAGAATCTTACTGTCACTGTGGCGGATTTGCAGAGTGACGATCTGCCACTGGAAATAAATGGCAGTGCATCAGGTGCGAGCAATACCTTCCTGCAATTCATCCAGCAGAGTCCGGTACGCGGTTACATAGACGGCTTCACCGATGGCATGAGCGCCAGCGGTACCGGGCATCTGGATCTGTCTGCATACATTCCGTTGCAAGGTGATAAACCGGTGAAAGTCTCCGGCACTTTTAGTGTACAGGGCAACGATATTGATCTGGGTGACGGGGTGCCGCTATTGCGCAAGACGTGCGGCGAACTGTTGTTCACCGAATCGGGCATGCTTACCCGTAGTGTTTCGGCGGAAATACTGGGTGGAGCGGCCAGCATCGATGCGCAGAGCGCGGCAGGCGGTGTGGTGCGTGCCATCGTAAGGGGGCGCAGCGACCTCGACGCATTGCGCAAGATTAACCCGTATCCACTGCTGAATTATTTGCATGGCGGTACAGCATGGGATGCCGACATCACGGTGGTAAAAAAATCCGCGCAACTGATCTTTAATTCAAACTTGCGTGGCATCAGCTCCGATCTGCCGCAGCCCTTTGCCAAACGCGCCGGCGAGACGATGCCATTGCGGCTGGAGAAAAAGAATGTCGCCGATGGGCAAGATGTTATTACCGTGCAACTGGGTAAACTGCTCAACGCACGGCTGGCACGGCGTGACGAGAATGGCGCGATGGCTATCAAACGTGGCGTCATTAATTTTGGCGAGCAGGGTAAATGGCCAAAGAAAGATGGTGTGTGGCTGACCGGTATGCTGCCAGAACTGTCATTGCAGGGGTGGGGAGATTTATTCAGCGCGACTGATGACATGGAGGGAGAATTGTCTTTTGCCGGCGCGAACCTCATGATCGGCAAGGTCAGCGGGCTTGGCATGCACATAAACGACTTAAGTATCGATGCCGGCAGGCGTGGTGATGGATTGTTTGCGCAGTTGTCCGGCGACACATTGAATGGCGAAGTCGAGTGGCAGCCGCACGGTGAGGGTAAGTTGACGGCGCGGCTGGATAACCTTTTCTGGAGCGGTGACGATCAGGCGGCGGTAGTTCCTGACCAACCTGCCACATTGTCACCGAACAATTTGCCCGCGATACAGATTGCCGTCGAGAATTTCCGGGTAAAAAATAAACAGCTCGGGCGGTTGGAACTGGTTGGGCACCCCGATGGCACAGACTGGCGACTGCGCCGGCTGCGCGTCACCAACCCGGATGGTGCGTTGACAGGCGATGGCATCTGGCATGGCGGCGAGGCATACGCGAGAAGCGACGTCAACCTGCTGTTGGAAATCAGCGATGCCGGGAAGATTCTGGCGCGCTCCGGCTATCCAAACACCGTCAAGAGCGGCAGCGGAAAGCTGACGGCAAGTTTGTCATGGGTCGGCACGCCGGGCAGATTCAATTACGCCACTCTGGATGGCATGCTTAAGCTGGATACCGGCAAGGGGCAGTTTCTCAAGATGGACCCAGGTGCCGGAAAATTGCTCGGCATTCTCAGCTTGCAGGCTTTGCCCAAACGCATCACACTGGACTTTGCCGACGTGTTCAGTGACGGTTTCCAGTTTGACAGCATCAAGGGCAATGCACAGATTAGCAACGGCGTACTCGACACACAGGATTTGCGACTCGATGGTTCGGCTGCCAAAGTGACCATGAAGGGCAGCGCCGATCTGAATCGCGAAACCCAGGATTTGCGCGTGAAAATTTTGCCGACACTGGGCGACAGCGTATCTCTGCTGAGTGCATTCGCCGCCGGACCTGCAGTGGGCATCAGTTCACTCATTGTCAACAAGATATTGGGTAATCCGCTCGATAATCTAATGTCATTTGAATACAATGTCAGCGGCACATGGAGCGATCCCAAGGTGGTCAAGCTCGGCCGAACCCCGGTAGACCGAAAAGAAAACGAACCTAATCAATAAGGAAACACTGAATGTCGGATGTAAATTACAGGCAACAAAACCCTGTTGAACGGATGAAAGCTTTTAAGGTTGCCGCCATTCAAATGGCGTCCGGGCCGAATGTCATGGGTAACTTGAACGAAGCAGGCCGCCTCATCGCCAAAGCTGCCGAGCAGGGCGCGCGTCTGGTAGTGCTGCCGGAATTCTTTGTGCTCATGGGCATGTCCGAGCAGGACAAAGTTGCGGTACGTGAGCAGCCGGGGCAGGGGATGATCCAGTCGTTTCTCAGCGAAGCCGCACGCCGCCATAAAATCTGGCTGGTGGGCGGCTCCATCCCGCTGGCGGCCAGTGCACCGGGCAAGGTGTTGAACAGTTGTCTGGTATTCGATGAGCAGGGCGAGCAAGTAGCGCGCTACGACAAGATACACTTGTTTAGTCTGGAGCTTGGCAACGAACGTTATGACGAAGCCAAAACTATTGAATCGGGCAATCAGGTGGTGGTGGTGGATAGTCCGTTCGGGCGCATCGGTCTGGCAGTTTGCTATGACCTGCGCTTTCCCGAGCTGTTCCGTGCCATGCAGGATGTCGACATTATTGTGTTGCCTTCCGCATTCACCGAAACCACCGGCAAGATGCACTGGGAGGTGTTGGTACGCGCACGCGCCGTGGAAAACCTGGCGTACGTAATCGCTGCCGCACAGGGTGGTTATCATGTCAGCGGGCGTGAAACACACGGTAATAGTATGGTCGTCGATCCGTGGGGCCGGGTGCTGGACCGCTTGCCACGCGGCTCCGGTGTGGTAATTGCCGAGATCAATTCGCCCTATCAGGCCAGCCTGCGCGCCAGCTTGCCGGCGCTTGCGCATCGCGTTTTATTCTAACCGCCTATTATGGTGAGTGGTAAGTAGTGAGTGGTAAGTGGAAAAATCGCTCCCACTCCCCACTTACCACTCACTACTTTCCGCTTACAAATTAATAAATACCATGCAGCCTTTCGACACATTATTCGCCACCGCCCAGCAATCGCTGCTGGTGCCGCATTCCATCGAGTCGCGCCATATCGAGCAGGTATTCGCCAGCATGATGGCGCACCGCCTCGATTATGCCGACCTGTATTTCCAGTACAGCCGCGCCGAGAGCTGGTCACTGGAAGAGGGCATCGTCAAATCCGGCAGTTTCAATATCGACCAGGGTGTCGGGGTGCGTGCAGTAAGCGGTGAGAAGACCGCTTTCGCCTATTCTGACGACATCAGTTTGAACGCGTTGGAAAGCGCGGCTCAGGCCACGCGTGCGATTGCGAGGCAGGGCGGTGCGCAGACCGTACCGATGCTACACCAAGGCTCACGCCGCGAGATTTATCTGCCGCACGACCCGATCGCCAGTCTCAAGGATGCCGACAAGGTTGCGTTGCTGGAGCGGCTCGAAGGCTACGCACGCGCGCTGGATCCACGCGTGGTGCAGGTGATGGCCGGGCTGGCAGGTGAATACGAAGTGGTGATGGTGGCGCGTAGCGACGGGTTGATGAATGCCGACATCCGTCCGCTGGTGCGCCTGTCGCTGCAAGTGATCATCGAGAGTAACGGCAAACGCGAGCAGGGATCGGCGGGCGGCGGCGGGCGTTTCGATTATGCTTATTTTGACGACGAGATGCTGCGTAAATACGCCGCGCAGGCAGTGCACCAAGCGGTGACCAATCTGGATGCCGCCCCCGCCCCGGCGGGCAACATGACTGTGGTGTTGGGCAACGGCTGGCCAGGAATTTTATTGCACGAAGCGATCGGGCACGGACTGGAAGGTGATTTCAACCGCAAGGGTAGCTCGGCTTTTTCCGGTCGGGTTGGCGAGCGCGTTGCAGCACAGGGTGTAACCGTGGTGGACGACGGCACGCTGGCACAGCGACGCGGCTCGTTACAGATGGATGATGAAGGCAATCCGGCGCAGTGCACCACGCTGATCGAGAACGGTATCCTGCGCGGCTACTTGCAGGACACCCTGAATGCGCGCCTGATGGGGGTGCCGGTAACCGGTAACGCACGGCGCGAATCCTTCGCACATCTGCCGATGCCGCGTATGACCAACACTTATATGCTCAACGGCGACAAGGATCCGCAGGAAATCATCGCTTCGGTGCAATACGGTCTGTATGCGGTAAATTTTGGCGGCGGGCAGGTGGATATCACCAGTGGAAAATTTGTATTTTCAACTGCCGAAGCCTATATGATCGAAGATGGCAAGATCACCCGGCCAGTGAAGGGCGCAACGCTGATTGGCAACGGCCCGGATGTATTAACGCGTATCTCGATGATCGGCAACGACATGGCGTTGGATCCCGGCGTCGGCACCTGTGGCAAGGAAGGCCAGAGCGTGCCAGTCGGCGTGGGGCAGCCGACGGTGCGCATCGACGGTTTGACGGTGGGCGGGACGGTGTAGGCTGGTCGGTGTAGGTTGATTGGGTGGGCGGATACCTCGCCCGTACTCATCAGTCCTTTACTGCTTCCACCGGAGCGGAAATTTTTACTTCATCACTCACCGCCGGGACATATTTGCTCATACCGAATTCGGAGCGCTTCAGCGTGGCGGTGATGTCCGCGCCGCAGGTGAATTTCTTGTTCATCGGGTGCGGCGCGCAACGGAAGTTGCTCACGGTGAGCTTCATCGGCTTGGTCACGCCGAGCAGGGTAAAGCTACCCTCGGCCGCCACCACCTTGTCGCCGTCAAATACCAGTTTGTCCGAGACGAAGCGCATGGTCGGGAATTGCGCAACATTGAAAAAATCTTCGGATTTCATGTGCTCGTCCCATTTGTCCAGCCCCATGTCGAGCGAGGCGGTTTCAATCACCAGTTCCACACTACCCTTTTTTGCGGCGGTATCGAGGATGATCTTTCCGCTGCTGCTGTTGAAGCGGCCGCGCTGGGTGGAAAAGCCCATATGGTTAATCTCGAACACCGGAAAGGTGTGACGCGAATCGATCATGTAGCTGTCCGCCGCATAGGCGGGTGCAGCCACCAGGCTGGCGAAGAGTATTACGAGTAATTTGTTCATACCGTTTTCCTTTCTTAGGGTTATTTTGTTGCAAGGGTAAAGTGAAAGCGTATCTGCACCTCGTCGGCGACCGTGTCGGTGTCGCTCCAGATACCCAAGCCGATGCCGTAAGCGAGGCGTTTGAGCGGAAACATGCCGTCGATGACCAGCATATCAGCATTCTGTTTGAGCGTGAAGGAAGCCTTGACGTCCAGCGTCTTGCCCTTGATGGTCAGCTTGCCGAGCGCCTCGTATCGCCCCTTTCCCGACTGTGTGACGCTGCCGGAGACGAAGCTGGCGACAGGGTGGTTTTTGGTGTCAAACCATGCCTTGCCCGCAACTTCTTCATCGGCTTCAGTCATGCCGGTGTCGATGCTGGCAAGGTCGATGTCGATGTGGGCCACGCCGGCTTCCGGCTTGGCCGGATCCACAGCGATGCGGGCAGTAAATTTCCGGAAACTTCCTTCCACCGGCACACCCATCTGCTTCGAGACGAACGAGACGCTACTCTGCTGCGGGCGCAGCACGGTGAATTCTGCGCCGCATGCCAGTGAGGCGGTGAGCAGTAGTGGAACGATCAGCCAGTGCTTCATGTTTTTCTCCCGAGAAACGGAATCATGCGCGCCAGTATCCCGTCGTGGTTGATGAAATGATGCTTTAGTGCTGCGCCGATATGTGCAAGCACCAGGCCAAGCATCAGGAAATTGAGAACTTCATGCACCTCTTTGAGCAGGTCACCCAGAGCCTTGTCCTTGGCGAGCAGGTCGGGCAGCGGCAGCACACCGAACCATACAGTCTGAACGCCCTTGGCGGAACTCATCAGCCAGCCGCTCAAAGGTATGGCGAGTATCAGCGCGTACAGCAGATAATGCACGGTGTCTGCGGCAATTCTTTCCCAGCGCGGCATAGCTTCTGGCAATGCAGGAGGGCGGTGGGTGCCGCGCCACGCGACGCGCAGCACCGCCAGCAGGAAGATGGTAACGCCGATCCATTTGTGGTAGCTGTACAGCCGCAGCTTGTCCGGTGACAACGGTAGTTCGTGCATGTAAACGCCGAGCGGAAAGGCGGCGAAGATCAGCAGCGCGATGACCCAGTGCAACGTAATGGCGGTGTGGGTGTAGCGATTCGGCATGACGGAATTCCGTGCAGTGTGCGACCATACTAGTGTCATTCGATGACATTGGCAAGCGGGTGAAACTTGTTCATTCAGCCGCCGTCAAATTAGGCTCTTGAAAACAGGATGGGGTTCCCCATATGACGGGCGTGATACCGGGTGATGATAAACTTCGCGCCGCAGTTCATTGATGATGGAGACAGTAACATGAAGCGGATTTTCCTGTTCGTTCTGACCAACCTGGCGGTGCTGGTGGTGATAAGCATTACCCTGCGCCTGCTCGGCGTGGATCGCTGGATCGACGAAACCGGCACGATTGATTTCAATGCGCTACTGGTGCTGTCGGCGGTGATCGGTTTTTCCGGCTCGCTGATTTCGCTGGCGCTGTCCAAGTGGTCAGCCAAGCGCATGGTTGGTGCGCAGGTCATCAAGAACCCGACTGACCCGACCGAACGCTGGCTGGTGGATACCGTGAAACGCCAGGCGCTCGCGGCAGGTATCGGCATGCCGGAAGTAGCAGTTTACGATGCCCCGGATGTGAATGCATTTGCCACCGGCTGGAACCGCAATGACGCGCTGGTGGCTGTAAGCACCGGGCTGCTGCGCAACATGAGCCGCGACGAGACCGAAGCGGTACTGGCGCACGAGATCAGCCACGTCGCCAACGGCGACATGGTGACGCTGGCCTTGATCCAGGGCGTGGTGAATACCTTCGTGATTTTCTTCGCCAAGTTGTTTGGCTACTTCGTGGATCGTGTGCTGCTGAAAAACGACGAGCGCAATGGCCGGGGTATCGGCATGTTTGCCGCAGAAATCGTGGCGCAACTGGTGCTGGGCATACTGGCCAGCATCATCGTGATGTGGTTCTCGCGCCAGCGTGAATTCCGTGCCGATGCGGGCGGTGCGAGTCTGGCCGGACGGCAGAAAATGATCGCCGCACTGGAGCGCCTGAAGGTGAATCATGAACAGGCGACCTTGCCGGAACAGATGGCCGCATTTGGTATTTCCGGCGGGCGCAGATTTTCCAGGCTTTTTATGACTCATCCGCCGCTGGATGAGCGGATCGGGGCGTTGCGTTCCGGGGGCTAAGCGCCGAGTTGCAGAAACAACAATATTTTCATCGTCTCTAACGTTGCCAGTTTTTTCTTGCAAACCGTGTTTTAGACGGCACTGGTTATTGTGTGCCGGCGCGCTGCACCACCCAAACTTTGTAAATACCGGGGCGGTCTGCTTCAGTTCCCGGTGTGGCTGACGGCTGCTGTTGCGTTACGCTGGCAAGACGGGTTGCCGGCATTTTGTTATTTTGCGATGAGGGGATATTGGGAATAGGCACTTCCTGGTATTCAAAGCCGTTGTCTTCATCATCGTAATCGTACTCTTCACGCGGTGGGTTGCCGTCATACACCAGACTTTGGCGGCGCAGCAAATAGGCGTCTCGAATAAATTCGTAACGGTCGAGCGCCGCCGCATCCAGCACTTTTTCCTGGTCCAGCAATTGCGTGCGGCGGTTGACCGCCTTGGTCAGATAAAGCTGGTTGCGGGTACGGATGTGATCCACACGGCGCAGCTTGCTCGGGCGGCTGTCCGCATATAACCCCACACCGTCGCGCACAGTGCTGGGGCCGAGGATGGGAATCACCAGATATGGCCCGCTGTCAACACCCCAATAACCCAATGTCTGGCCGAAGTCCTCATTATGTTTTTCCAGGCGGTGTGCGACATCAATCAGACCGAAAATACCGAAGGTGCTGTTGAACAGGAAGCGTGCGCCGTCAGAGGCAGCCTGGGTAAACTTGAATTGCAGCAGATCGTTGACGGTAATGATGACATCATCCAGATTGGAGAAGAAATTGCTGACCATGATCTTGCCGGGAGCCGGCATGATAGCGTTGTAGCCCTGCGCGACCGGCTTGGCGATGGCTTTGTCCATGGTGTCATTAAACTGATACACGCCACGGTTGAATGACTCCAGCGGGTCGGCCGGATTCCTCACATGTGGAGCGGCACAGCCGGCCAGTACGATGACCGTAAGTATTAAAAAAATGCGGGTAGTTTGCATGTTGACTAACTTGCGATGAATTGTGGTGATTATAGGTGGTTTGGGCGGTTCAGCAAAGTCTGAAACGATGTTTGAGCCGTTTAGCATGGATCTTGCGTAGCTGATAAAATCGGGTGTACTGAATTGCAAAGGAATTGGTCATGACCTACGTGGTGAGCGAGAACTGCATCCGCTGTAAATATACCGATTGTGTGGAAGTGTGCCCGGTGGATTGTTTTCGCGAAGGACCGAATTTCCTGGCAATCGACCCCGACGAATGCATCGATTGCATGCTGTGTGTAGCGGAATGTCCGGCAGAAGCGATTTTTGCCGAGGACGACCTGCCGAAAGACCAGCGCCACTTCACCGCGTTGAATGCTGAATTGTCCAAAAAATGGAAGCCCATCGTGGCAAAAAAGGATGCGCCTGCCGATGCCGATAAATGGCGCATTGTGAAAGATAAGCTGCACTTTCTCGAACGTTGAATTCAGCCTTTTTCGCCAGCGTAGCCAGACATATCCTGTCCTGCCATGCGCAGGATTTGCCGGATCTGCGCCGCGCAACCGTATTGTTGCCCAACTACCATGTTGCGCAACCGCTGGCGCAGCATCTGGCGCGCGCAGTAAATATTCCCGCATTATTATTGCCACACATGGTGACGCTCAATGATTGGGCACAATCCATTCCGCTGGATGCGCCCGTGACCACCGACAGTCAGCGCAGTGCCTTGCTGTATCAACATCTGTACAAACAACCGTGGTTCGAAAACACCGACTTGTGGGGTATGACGCAGGAGCTGCTGGACTTATTCGACGAGCTGACGCAGGCGCTGGATGAGTTGCCATGCAACGCGGAAGCATTCACTGCCGCCGTACAACAGGCGTATCAGGCGCGGCAGAACAGCACGCTGCAACTGGAAGCGCGGCTGGTGTTCGAGTTGTGGCATGCGATGCAGGAAGGCGTGGAACTGGATGCCGCACGCGCTTATCAGCAACGGCTGGCGAAACTGGCGGCACAGGCCTGCCAACCGCTGTATGTGCTGCGTGCTTCGGATTGGAATGCACTGGAGCAACGCTTTCTCGACGCGTATGCGCAGCAAGCGCAAGTGCAGGTGTTTGATCTGAGGGAGATGACTGCCTTCTCCCCCAAACCTTCTCCCGTAAACGGGCGAGGTGAGCCAATTTATCCCCTCTCCCACGCGTGGAAGAAGGTTGGGGAGAGGGAGCATCCACCGCATTTTTTTGCCGCCACATCACTGGAACAGGAAGCCCGCGCCGCCACTATGCAGGTGCGCCGCTGGTTAGGTGAGGGTAAGCGCGACATTGCCATTGTCGCGCAGGATCGCGTCGCGGCGCGGCGCACGCGCGCCCTGTTGGAACGTGCCGAGGTGCTGGTGGCAGACGAAACCGGCTGGACTTTCGCCACGCTGTCGGTGAGCACGGTACTGGATCGCTGGCTGACCGCGTTGCAAAGCGATTTCTATCATCACGACCTGCTTGACCTGCTTAAGTCGCCGTTCATTTTCGCAGATACAGTCGCCAGCGAGCGCAAGGCGGCGGTGTACCAACTGGAACAACTGCTGCGCAAGCAGAGTGTGGTATCCGGGTTGGAGAAATTTATCGCCTCTGCCGGACACGAAACGGCGCTGCATCAGCCGCTGGTGCGCTTGCGTCAGGCCGCCGCCTTGCTGGAACAGAATAAGAAGAGAGCCCTGGCGGAGTGGCTGGATTCTTTGCGGGAAAGTCTTGCCGTGCTGGGCATAGATGCGGGTTTGCAGCGGGACGATGCGGGCCAGCAATTATTGCGTGCCCTGGATGGCTGGCGACAGGAACTGGCGGGCGATCAAGGGCGCTATGCCTTCAGGGAATGGCGGCGCTGGCTGGCACAGCAACTCGATACGCAGACCTATCTCGACACCGGCATCGACAGCCCGGTGCGCTTCACCCACCTTGCCGCGACGCGTTGGCGCACTTTTGATGCGGTGCTGCTGCTCGGTTGCGATGCCGACCGCCTGCCCAGCATGGTAAACGGCGGACGCTGGTTCAATGATGCGGTGCGCAGCAGCCTTAATCTGCCGACACGCGCCACACATGCCGCGCGGCAACACGATGACTTGCTGGCATTGCTGGCGTTGAACGACTGCGTGCTGGTCACCTGGCAGAAGGATAAGAACGGCGAGCAGAACCTGCTCAGTCCTTACTTGCAGATGCTGCGCGACGCGCATGAGCTCCGGTATGGCGACGACCTCAGTGAAAACGAACTGCATGCTTATCTGGCAGCTGAGGATGCGCGCAGCGTCGAACTGCCGCAGGCGATACAGCCCGCCCCGGCAGTTGCGGCACAGGCTGCGCCGGCAAGCGTTTCCATCAGCGCCTACAACAGTCTGGTGGCCTGTCCGTATCAATTTTATGCGCGGCATATTCTGCGCCTCAACGAGCTGGATGAGGTGCAGGAAACCATCGAGAAGCGTGACTACGGCGAGCGTGTGCACGACATCCTGCGGCGCTTCCATGAACGCTATCCGTGTGCAAACAAGTATCGGCATGACGAAATGGAAGCCGCCTTGCGCCAGATCAGTGAGGAGGTGTTTGCCGATCTGCTGGTGCAGGATTTTGCGGCACGCGCCTGGCTGGCGCGTTGGTACCAGTTGCTGCCAGCGTATCTCGAATGGCAGTCGCAGAGCGAAATGCAAGGTTGGCGCTATATCGAGGCGGAGAGCACATTCGATCTGCCGCTTGACGGTGTAAGCCTGCGCGGTCGCATCGACCGGCTGGATGTAAAAGAAGAAAAAAAACGGGTACTTGATTACAAGACACAAAGCGAGCAACTGCTGCGCAGCAAACTGAAAGAGCCGGGCGAGGATGTGCAGCTGGCGTGCTACGCCTACGCATATGAGGCCGTGGAAGCGGCGTTTGTCAGCATCGAGAGCGGTAAAGTGAAATCCATTGTGCCGCCACACGATGTTGCGCAATTGGCGCGGCTCAATGCCGAACGGCTGGTGCAGGTAATGGTGCGCATCCACAACGGGGCAGGGTTGCCCGCCAACGGCATCGATGCGGTATGCATGTACTGTGAAATGCGTGGTGTATGCCGCAAGGGAGAGTGGGCATGACCAACCACATCGCCCTCGACCCCAATCGCAGCATCGTCGTCGAAGCCTGCGCGGGCAGCGGCAAGACCTGGCTACTGGTGTCGCGCATCGTGCGCCTGTTGCTGGACGGCGCACAGCCTTCGCAGATACTCGCTATCACCTTCACACGCAAGGCAGCGCAGGAGATGCAGGCGCGTTTGCAGCTGTGGTTGCGCGATCTGGCGATGCGCGACGAGACATTTGTGCGCCAGTTCTTTGCCGAACGCGGCCTTTCTGAATTGAGCGACGAACAGGTGCGGCGCGCGCGCGGTTTGTATGCCAGCGTATTGCTGGCGCAACCGGGTATCACCATCAGCACTTTCCATGGTTGGTTTATGCAGGTCTTGCAACGCGCGCCGCTGAATGCCGGTGTGATGCAGGGTTCATCGCTGCTGGAACGCGCCGGCAGCGAACAGGAAGTAGCCTGGGAAGAATTGCTGGAGCAGATGCGCAAGCATCCGGATGGAACTGAAGCGCAGCACATGCAATGGCTGTTCAGTGAATGTGGGTTATATAACACACGCAAACTGCTATTCAACTTCCTCGCCAAGCGCGCCGAGTGGTGGGCTTACACCCGGGGTCAGCAAGGCGTACTGAGGTTCGCGCTGGATAATCTGCGCAACGATCTCGAAGTGGATATGGATTTCGATCCGACTGCCGACTGGGGCATGTGCGGCAATAGCGAAGAGGTGTTGTTCGCGTTCCTGCACCAGCTCGCGGTTGAGGGTACCGACACGCAGAAAAACAAAGCCAGCGAGCTGGAACGCGCCTGGACGGATAGCATAGCGGAAGCGCGCTTCGAAACAATGCGTCCCTTGCTGTTTACTCAGGCAGACGAGCCGCGTAGCTTTAAGCCAACCAAAAAGCAGAATACGGAAGCCTTCCTGGTGACGCGCGATGCTTTGTTCGACAGCCTGCAGGAAGTGCGCGACGCGCTGGCCGAGCAGCAGGCGTATCGCCTCAACGAAGCGGTGCTGAATTGCGGCGTGGCTTTGCTGGAACGCTATCAGGCGCTCAAGCAGCAAAAGCAGCAGATGGACTTCTCCGATCTGGAGTGGCAACTGTGCCGCCTGCTGCAACAGAGCGAACACGCCGAGACCATGCAGTACAAACTCGACAGTCGTTACCGCCATGTGCTGCTCGATGAATTCCAGGATACCAATCCGCTGCAATGGCAGATATTGCGTGCATGGTTCGATGCGGCGGTGGCGGTCGAGTCGCAACCTACCGTGTTTATCGTGGGCGATCCCAAACAGTCTATCTACCGCTTCCGCCGTGCCGATGCGCGGCTGTTCGGCGTGGCGCGCGATTATCTCAAAGAGTATTTTTCGGCACACGAACTGCGCAACAATCACACCCGCCGCAACGCACCTGCCGTGTTGGATGTCGTAAACGCCGTGTTTGTCGGCCATCCCGAAGGCTTCGTGGATTTCGAGCCGCACACTGCCGAGCATACCGACCTGCCCGGTCATGTGAAAGTACTACCACTGGCGGTTTCGGATGAACTCCCCTCTCCCGCAGGCGGAAGAGGGGCTGGGGGTGAGGGGGTGTGCGAAGTATTACACTTGCGCGACCCTCTCGTTACCTCCCGCGCCGAAACAGAAGAGGGCGCGCGCCACAAAGAAGCCAAGCAATTCACTGGCCTGCTGCAAACCATCGTCCGCGATTGGTCGGTTGGTGGAAACGGCAACGAACGCCGTGTCACTTACGGCGACATTATGGTGTTGGTACGCAGTCGCACCCATCTCGCGACGTACGAAGAAGCCCTGCGCGTGCGCCACATCCCCTTCATCAGTTCGCGGCGCGGCGGCCTGCTCGATACGCTGGAAGCGGAAGATGTGCAGGCGCTGCTGATGTTTCTCATCACACCCTTCGCCGATCTTGCTCTCGCGCAGGTGTTGCGCACGCCGATCTTCGCGTGCAGCGATGCGGACCTGATGGAAATTGCAAGCACAAGAGATAAGGAACAAGAAACAAGCGGAGGGGCACTACCTCAGTCCTCAGCCCTCAGCCCTAGCTTCTCATGGTGGTCACGCCTGCAACACCTCGCCAAACCATCGCCTGCGCTACAACGCGCCGCCGAGTTGTTGAAGAACTGGCTCGCGCTCGCCGACAAACTGCCGGTGCATGATCTGCTCGACCGCATCTATTTCGAGGGTGACGTGCTGGCGCGTTACACCGCCGTGCTGCCAGCGGAGATGTGCGCCAAGGTCGCCGCCAACCTGCACGCTTTCATGGAGATCGCGCTTTCTGTGGATGCCGGGCGCTACCCCAGTTTGCCGCGCTTTTTACAGGAACTGCGCGAATTGCGTGACAGCCCCGATGATGCGCCGAATGAAGGCAAGCTCGGCATAGTAGGCAACGCGGTACGTATCTATACCGTGCACGAAGCGAAAGGACTGGAAGCGCCCATCGTCTGGTTGCTGGATGCGAATGCGGAGAAGAAGAGCAGGGAAGGCAACGACGTATTAATCGACTGGCCGACGCACGAGCCGCAACCGCTGCATTTCTCCCTATACACCGACCAGGCCTCGCGCGGCAGGAAGCGCGCGCCGCTGTTCGAGCTGGATGCCGCACAACAGGCGCGCGAAGAGATGAATTTACTCTACGTCGCGATGACCCGTGCGCAACAGGCACTCATCGTCAGCGGCAACAGCAAGGGTGAAGACAAGGAAGACAAGAAGAAAGCATTGTCGTGGTATGACCGTATCGCGGCAGCGGTGGACGAGCAGCCAAATCCATTGCACAGTAACTTCCCTCTCCCAGGCGTGGGAGAGGGGCAGTGGAGAGGGGTGGTTGCGAAAGAAGTAGAGCTGCCCACCATTATTCCCACCGGCAAACGCGTCCTCCGTAACACCGCACAACAGCAACGCGGCATCTGGCTGCATGCGCTGCTGCAACATCTTTCGAATGAAAATATGGTGGACAGGGTGGCGCTGCAACATCGTCTCGTTATCTCCGCCGAAGAGATTGAGCCGCTGTGGCAACAGGCACAGCATCTGCTTGCCTCACCACAACTCGCGCGCTTCTTCGATGCACGGCAATACCGCACTGCCTGCAACGAGATGCCTTATGTCAACGCAAAAGGCGAGCTGAAACGTATCGACCGGCTGGTAGAATTCAATGACGAAGTGTGGGTGCTGGATTACAAATTAGGTGGTGGCGAAGATGCGGCGCGGTACCGCGCGCAGATGCTGGAATACCGGACTGCGATGCAAGCAGTTTACTCAGACAAAACGCTGCGTTGCGCACTGATTTTTGGCGAGGGACAATTGCTGGAATGCTGAAAGAGCCGTGCTATCATTCAGGCGGTCGGTCATGACTGCCTGCACTTGGCAATTCTTCTACAGCTTCTTTTTCCACACCAGAGCGTGAAGAGAAACTCAATCAACCCAAGGAGACTAAAATGGAACACACCCTGCCTGCATTACCCTATGCCATGGACGCACTGCAACCGCATATATCCAAAGAAACTTTCGAATACCACTACGGCAAGCACCATCAGGCTTACGTCACCAACCTCAATAACCTGATCAAGGGCAGCGAATACGAGAATCTTGATTTAGAAGCTATCGTCAGGAAGGCTCCCGCCGGCGGTATCTATAACAATGCCGCGCAGGTATCCAACCACACCTTCTTCTGGAACTGCATGAAGCCGAATGGTGGAGGCGCACCCAGTGGCGCGCTGGCCGATGCGATCAACAGGAAGTGGGGTAGCTTCGACGATTTCAAAAAAGCGTTCCAGACTTCCGCCGTGGGCAACTTCGGCTCCGGCTGGACATGGCTGGTGAAGAAAACCGACGGCAGCCTGGACATTGTCAACATGGGCGCGGCCGGTACGCCGCTCACCACCGCTGACAAGGCGCTGTTGTGCGTGGATGTGTGGGAACACGCCTACTACATCGACTACCGCAACCAGCGTCCCAAGTTCGTCGAGACTTTCCTGAATAATCTGCTGAACTGGGACTTCGTGACAAAGAACTTCGCGTAACGGCGGGAATATTTACGGAAAAAATATTTGTGTTTTAACAAAAATCCCGGCTTTTTCAGCCGGGCTTTTTTATCCAGAAACTCAGTAACGACCAAATTTGCTGGATTTATATTGGCAACTTTTTGATACCTCGGGAAGATAAGCAAGAGCACATGGCCATCAAGAAATCCGAACTTTATTCCTCCCTGTGGTCGAGCTGCGACGAACTGCGCGGCGGCATGGATGCCAGCCAGTACAAGGACTACGTACTGGTGATGCTGTTCATCAAATATGTCAGCGACAAATATGCCGACGTACCTTACGCACCGATCACGATTCCCAAAGGCAGCAGCTTCACAGACATGGTCGCGCTCAAGGGTAAGCCAGACATCGGCGACCAGATCAACAAAAAAATCATCGCGCCGCTGGCTCAGGCCAACAAGCTGTCGGATATGCCGGATTTCAACGACCCGGGCAAACTCGGCAGCGGGCCGGAACAGGTCGAAAAGCTAACCAACCTGATCGCCATCTTCGAAAACAAGGCGCTGGATTTTAGCAAGCACCGTGCGGAAGACGATGACCTGCTCGGCGATGCCTACGAATATCTGATGCGTCACTTCGCCACAGAGTCTGGAAAATCCAAAGGCCAGTTCTACACCCCCGCTGAAGTCAGCCGCGTTATGGCGCAGATCATCGGCATCCGTGAGGCGCACACCACCAACGACACCACCGTGTATGACCCGACCTGCGGGTCGGGATCGCTGCTGCTGAAAGTGGGCACTGAAGCCCATGCCAGAGTCACGCTCTACGGCCAGGAAAAGGATTCCTCCACTGCTGGCCTGGCGCGCATGAACATGATCCTGCATGACTATGCCACGGCGGAAATCAAACAGGGCAACACGCTCGCCAATCCACTGTTCAAGGACGGTGACGCGCTCAAAACATTCGATTACGTGGTCGCCAATCCACCCTTCTCGGACAAGCGCTGGAGCACCGGCATCGACCCGCTCAACGACCCGCACCAGCGCTTTCAGCATTACGGTACGCCGCCCGCCAAGCAGGGCGATTACGCCTACCTGCTGCACATCGTGCGCTCGCTCAAAAGCACAGGGAAGGGCGCGTGCATCCTGCCGCATGGCGTGTTGTTTCGCGGCAACGCCGAGGCTGATATCCGCCGCAACCTCATCCGCAAGGGTTACATCAAGGGCATCATCGGCTTGCCCGCCAACCTGTTCTACGGCACCGGCATCCCCGCCTGCCTCATCGTCATTGACAAGCAAGATGCCCATGCGCGCAAAGGTATCTTCATGCTCGACGCCAGCAAGGGATTCATCAAGGACGGCAACAAGAACCGCCTGCGCGACTGTGACATCCACAAGATTGTCGATGTGTTCAACCGCCGCGATGAAAGCAACCCGAAATACGCGCGCATGATCGGCGTAGTCGAAATCGAAAAGAACGAATATAACCTCAACCTGCCGCGCTACATCGACAGCAGCGAGCAGGAAGACCAGCAGGACATCGCAGGCCACTTGCAGGGCGGCATTCCGCAGGCCGACGTGGATGCCTTGCAAGAATACTGGACGGTATGTCCGCAACTGCGCAAAGCTTTATTCTCCCCTCGCCCGCAAGCGGGAGAGGGGCCGGGGGAGAGGGTAAAGGAGAGGGCGGGTTACCTGCACCTCGCCGTTCCCAAGCAAACCATCAAGCCCGCCATCTACCAGCACGCCGAGTTCACCCATTTCATTGAGCGCATGAACGAACTTTTTGCCGAGTGGCGCGAGCAGACTTCTGCCGCGCTCAAGATTACACAGCCGAACGGTTTTCACCCGAAAGATCTCATCGCGCAGATGTCGGACAGCCTGCTCGGCTGGTACGCGGGCAAACCGCTGATTGACCAGTACGATGTGTATCAGCACCTGATGGACTACTGGGCGGCGACCATGCAGGACGATTGCTACCTGATCGCCGACGACGGCTGGAAAGCGCCGACCTACCGCATCCTCGAAGTGAAAAAGAACAAAGACGGCAAAGTAACCAAGCAAGCGGACAAAGGCTGGGCGTGCGACCTCGTGCCCAAGCAACTCATCGTGAACCGCTACTTTGCCGCGCAGCAGGCGGCGATACGCGCTGAAGAGGTCGCGCTGGAAAATGTTGTTGCTCAACTGAGCGAACTGGAAGAAGAGCACGGCGGCGAAGACGGTGCATTCGCCGAACTTGATAAAGTGAACAAGGCCAATGTCGCCGCACGGCTGAAAGAAATGCGCGCAGAGCAAAAAGCTTCCACCTCGTCATTCCCGCGCAGGCGGGAATCCAGCGCAGTTAAAAAACTAGATGCCCGTTTGCACGGGCATGACGAAACAGATACGGCCAATGTCGAAGCTGCCGCACTCAACACCTGGCTCAAGCTCAACGAACAGGAAAGCGAACTCAAGAAATCGCTCAGGGATGCCGAGGCCGAACTCGACGCGCTGGCTTATGCGAAATATCCCAAACTTAGCGAGGCCGAGATCAAGACGCTGGTGGTAGATGATAAATGGCTGGCCGTGCTGGACAAGGACATCCACGGCGAGATGGATCGCATCAGCCAGGCACTCACCCGACGCGTGAAGGAACTGGCCGAGCGTTACGAAACGCCACTGCCGGTGCTGGAAAATAACGTGGCAACGCTAAGCGCCAAGGTGGCGGCGCACCTGCGCAAAATGGGGTTCCAGCCGTGAGCGAACCGCTATCAGTGCGCGAGGCTCCGGCCAGCTACGTGCTGGATGCGCTACGCGTCAGGAAGGGCTACAAGCAAACCGAGGTAGGGGTGATACCGGAGGATTGGGATGTAAAGACGCTTGGAATGAGTTGCGATATTATTACCAAAGGGACAACGCCGACTTCCATTGGTAGAGCATTTGTTAAGACAGGGATCAAGTTTCTAAAAGCAGAAACTATCTCTGATAGTGGGAAGACAATCCCCGAAAAAGTTGCCTATATCGATGATGTTACGCATGCATTATTGAAACGGTCACAACTCAGCTCGGGTGATTTATTGATTTCAATTGCAGGGGTGCTTGGTCGAGTTGGTTTAGTTGAAAGGACAGATCTTCCGGCAAACACTAATCAGGCGTTAGCAATTGTTCGCCTTGGCAAGAACACTGAAATTGTTCGCAACTTCATTTTCTATTGCTTGCGGAGCCCTGTAATTGCCAAGCAAATTAGCGACATTAATGTCCAAGCAGCTCAAGCAAATATATCGCTTCAGAACGTTAAGGATTTTCTACTTCCGCTTCCGCCCACCAAAGCCGAACAGGAAGCCATCGCTGAGGCGTTGAACGATGCGGATGCGCTGATCGAAGCGCTGGAGCAACTCATCGCCAAGAAGCGCCACCTCAAACAAGGTGCGATGCAGGAATTGCTCACCGGCAAAAAGCGTCTGCCGGGGTTTGGTGGGGAGTGGGAAGTGAGGCCGCTCGGCGAATTATTCAACTTCAGCGGCGGTTATTCTGCATCGCGCGAACAGTTGTCATCGGAAGGGTATTGCTACCTGCATTACGGCGACATTCATGGTTCGAATAAAACGTATATCGACGTTCGTGCCGAAATTCAGGACATCCCGAAACTCGATATTCCATTGAAGAAAGTTTCATCAGTTTCACTACTCAACGATGGTGATGTAGTTTTTGTCGATGCATCCGAGGATGATGAGGGTACGAGCAAACATGTGGTGATCGTCAATCCGGACAAAACGCCATATATCTCGGGTTTGCACACCATCGTTGCCAAGAAAAAGGTGGACGAGTTCGATCATCGCTACTTGCGTTACTGCTTCCAAACAACTGAGGTAAAGGCGCAGTTCAAATTCTTTGCGGTTGGAACCAAGGTTTCCGGAATCAGCAAAACCAACATTGCCAAGGTGCTACTGCCGTTGCCTTCCGTGCCAGAGCAAACCGCCATCGCCACCATCCTCTCCGACATGGACGCCGACCTCGCCGCGCTGGAGCAGCAGCTCGCCAAGGCGCGCAACATCAAGCAGGGCATGATGCAGGAATTGCTGACCGGGCGGGTGCGGCTGGTGTGAGGGGGTGTTTATCCCTGCTGCAATTATAAATTCCACTATTCGCAGAAAAATGCTAATCTGCGAATAAGAATAATCTTAGTGGCAGCAAGCCAAGACGAGGGGCGGGCATGGACATCAAGGATTTCCAATCCGGCGAATACCGGCAGCAATACCAGTATCAGAGTTTTTTGCCCGCGCGGGTGAACCACGCATGGTCACTGAATAATGCCGATTTACTCTGGCTGTTGAGCCAGGCGGACAGAAAGCTGGGGGAGCTGAATGCGTTTTCGCAGTTGGTGCCGGATGTGGATTTTTTTATCCGCATGCACATCAGCAAGGAGGCGACCACCAGCAGCCGCATCGAGGGCACGCAAACCAATATCGAAGAGGCGCTGCAAAAGATCGAAAATATCGCCCCGGAAAAGCGCGACGACTGGGAAGAGGTGCAGAATTACGTGCAGGCGATGAATCAGGCGATTGCTTCACTGGAGCGCTTGCCGCTTTCGGGGCGGTTGTTGAAGGAGACGCACCGCACGCTGTTGCAAGGCGTGCGCGGCGCGCACAAGCTGCCCGGCGAGTTTCGCAGCAGCCAGAACTGGATCGGCGGGGCGTCGCTGAAAAGTGCGGTGTTTATTCCGCCGCACCACGAGGATGTGCCGGACTTGATGGCCGATCTGGAGCGCTTCCTCAATGACCAGAGCCAACCCGTGCCGGACTTGATCAAGATCGGCATCGCGCATTACCAGTTTGAAACCATTCATCCGTTTCTGGATGGCAACGGCAGGATCGGGCGTTTGCTGATTACGCTGTATCTGGTGAGCACGGGCTTGCTGGTGAAGCCATCTTTGTATCTTTCCGCTTTCTTCGAGCAATACCGGCAGATTTATTATGACAATCTGTCTCGGGCGCGCACTCACAATGACCTGATCCAATGGCTCAAATTTTTTTTGGAGGGTATCTGGCAAACGTCGGAAAACTCAATTCAAACCTTCAAGGCAATCATCGCGCTGCGCGCGGAATGCGAGCGCGAGGTAATGGCCTTGGGCAAGAAAACCAAGCTCGCTCAAGCCGCTCTGCATTTGCTCTACAGTAAGCCGGTTGTGGATGGGCAGGATTTCGCCGCCGGGCTTGAGATCAATATTTCCACGGCGTTGCGGCTGATTGATGACCTGATGCGGCTGGGTATCCTGCGTGAAAGCACCGGACAAAAGCGCAACCGCGTATTTGTTTTCCAGAAATATGTGGCGCTGTTTGAGTGAGGAAGTCGGGGATGAGTGTGATCGGACAAAAAGAACGTGCAACGCAGAACCGCGTGATCGCGCTGTTCCATGACGAACTTGGCTACGACTATCTCGGCGACTGGTCTGACGAGCCGGACAATAGCAACGTCGAAGAATCTTTGCTTACGGCGTATCTCACCAGACGCGGTTACAGCGCGGCGCATATCAGCCGCGCGCTCGACCGCTTGCGCAGCGAGGCCAACAACCCGAACCGCAGCCTGTACGACAACAACAAGGCGGTTTATAGCTTGCTGCGCTACGGCGTGCAGGTGCAGGCAGCGGCTGGGGAGAACAACGAGGACGTCAAGCTCATCGACTGGGATGATGCAGCGCAAAACGATTTTGCGATTGCAGAGGAAGTGACGCTGCGCGGCAATCACGAGCGTCGCCCTGATCTGGTGCTGTATGTGAACGGCATCGCGGTGGGCGTGCTGGAGTTGAAGAACAGCCGCGTGTCCATCGGTGACGGCATCCGCCAGTTGATTTCCAACCAACAGCCTGAATTCAATGCGTGGTTTTTCAGCACGGTGCAGATGGTGTTTGCGGGCAATGATTCGGAAGGGCTGCAATTCGGCACGATCAAGACCGAGGAAAAATATTTCCTGAGGTGGAAGGAAGACGAGCAGGACAACAGCCGCTTCAAGCTGGATAAATATCTGCTCAAGATGTGCAACCAGCAGCGGCTGATCGAGCTGATGCACGACTTCGTGCTGTTCGACGGCGGCGTGAAGAAGCTGCCGCGCGTGCATCAGTATTTCGGCATCAAGGCGGCGCAGGCGCATGTGCAGCGCCGTGAGGGCGGCATCATCTGGCACACGCAAGGCAGCGGCAAGAGCATCGTCATGGTGTTGCTGGCGAAGTGGATACTGGAGAACAACCCGCATGCGCGCGTGGTGATTGTGACAGACCGCGATGAGCTGGATAAGCAGATTGAGGGTGTGTTTATTGCCTCCGGTCACCCCATGACCCGCGCCAGCAGCGGACGCGATCTGATGTCCAGGCTCGGCGAGGCGAAGCCGCGTTTGTTGTGTTCGCTGGTGCATAAGTTCGGCAAGCGCGGCGTGGAGAATTTTGAAAAGTTTATTGAAGAGTTGAAGGCACAACCCAGCCCGACTGTAGGCGAGATTTTCGTGTTCGTGGACGAGTGCCACCGCACCCAGAGCGGCAAGCTGCACCGCACCATGAAAGCGCTGCTGCCGAATGCGGTGTTCATCGGTTTCACCGGCACGCCGCTGCTCAAGCAGGACAAGCAGACCAGCCTCGAAGTGTTCGGTGGTTACATTCACACTTACAAATTCAGTGAGGCGGTGGAGGACGAGGTGGTGCTCGACTTGGTGTACGAGGCGCGCGATATCGACCAGCGGCTAGGCTCAGAAGACAAGATTGATGCATGGTTCAACAACAAAACCAAAACGCTGAATGATTGGCAGAAGGCCGCACTGCGCGAGCAGTGGGGCACCATGCAGAAAGTGCTGAGTTCAAGGTCGCGCATGGAGCGCGTGGTGAATGACATCATTTTCGATTTCATCGACAAGCCGCGCCTCTCCAACGAACGCGGCAACGCCATTCTGATTGCATCCAGCATCTACGAGGCGTGCAAGTATTTCGAGCTGTTCCAGAAGACGGTGTTCAGGGGCAAGTGTGCGGTGGTGACTTCTTACAACCCGCAGACCAAAGATGCCACGCTGGAAGACACCGGCGCGAATACCGAGACGGACAAGCTGTATATCTACAACATCTACACCGCGTTGCTCAAAGGCATGGGCATGGCGAATACCGAGGCTTACGAGGATTACGCCAAGAAACTGTTCAGGGAGCAGCCCGCCAACATGAAGTTGCTGGTGGTGGTGGACAAGCTGCTCACCGGCTTCGATGCGCCGGGCTGCACTTATCTCTATATAGACAAATCCATGCAGGATCACGGTTTGTTTCAGGCGATCTGCCGCACCAACCGGCTGGATGGCGACGACAAGGATTTCGGCTACATCGTGGACTACAAGGATTTGTTCAGGAAGGTGGAGAACGCCATCGCGGTGTATACCTCCGAACTGGATCACAGCGCGGGTGGAGCCGACCCCGAGATTCTGCTGCAAGACCGTTTGAGCAAAGGCCGCGAGCGGCTGGATAACGCGCTCGATGCCGTGGCGCTGCTGTGCGAGCCGGTGCCGCCGCCGCAGGGCGAGCTGGAACATATCCATTATTTCTGTGGCAACACCGAGATAGCCGAGGACTTGAAGGCGCATGAGCCGCAACGGGTAGCACTGTACAAAGCAACGGTGGCGCTGGTGCGCGCCTATGCCAACATTGCCGATGAACTGGGGCGGGCGGGTTACAGCGCTGCCGATATCCAGCGCATCAATCAGGTGCTGGAGCGCTACCTCAAGCTGCGCGAGATCATCCGCAACGCCAGCGGCGAGAGCCTCGACCTGAAAGCCTACGAAGCGGACATGCGGCATCTCATCGATACCTATATCGAAGCCGATGAGCCGAGAAAGATTTCGCCGTTCGACGATATGCCACTGCTGGAATTGATCGTGAAGACCGGCATTGCAAACGCGATCAACAGCCGGCTCGGCGGCTTGAAGGGCAACAAGGATGCGATTGCCGAAAGCATCGAGAACAACGTGCGCAGCAAGATCATCAAGGAGCACCTGAGCGATCCGGCGTTTTACGACAAGATGTCCACGCTGCTGGACGAGATCATCGCCGCGCGCAAGGCGAAGGCCATCGAGTACGAAAAATATCTGAAGCAAATCGCCGAGCTGGTGAAGCTGGTGGATGCAGGCAGGGGGCCGGATACACCGGAGCAATTGAACACGCCGGGACGCCGGGCTTTGTATAACCTGCTGACACAGGCGGCCCCGAGCGGCCCGCCGGGCGTGCGCGATGTTGCGGGCGAAGGGGCGCTCGATCTGGCGCTCCGAATAGACGCGGTTGTCAAACACACACGCCCCGATGGCTGGCGCGGCATTCAAGCCAGGGAGAACGTCATCAAGGCAGCTCTGTACGGGATATTGCAGAATGTGGCCGAGGTTGAACGCATCTTCCTCATCATCCGCCAGCAGAAAGAATACTGATGGTCACGCAGATCAATCTGGGCGGGCTCGCGGTGGATGTGGTGCAGAAGGACATCAAAAACATTCACCTGAGCGTTTATCCGCCAACCGGCAGGGTGCACATCTCCGCACCGTTACGTATGGATATTGACACCATACGAGTGTTTGCCATCACCAAGCTCGGTTGGATTAAAAAACAGCAGCACAAGCTACGCGAGCAGGAACGTGAAGCACCGCGCGAATATCTCGAACGTGAAAGTCATTATGTGTGGGGCAGGCGTTACCTGCTCAAGATCGAGGAGCAGAATGCCGCGCCGGAAGTTGAGCTGAAGCACAACAAGATAATCCTGCACATTCGACCTGTGACCAGCCTAGAGAAAAAACAGGAAATTCTCGAAGCGTGGTATCGCGAACAACTCAAAGCGGCGCTACCGCCGTTGATTGCGAAATGGGAATTACTCATGGGCGTGAAAGTTGGGCGTTGCTTCGTGCAGAAGATGAAAACAAAATGGGGAGGCTGTAGCCAGGACTCCAGAAATATCCGCCTCAATACCGATCTTGCCAAGAAACCGCCGGAGTGTCTCGAATACATCGTCGTGCATGAGTTGGCTCACCTGCTGGAACCGACGCACAACCAGCGCTTTATCGATGTGATGAATCAGTTCATGCCGAAGTGGAAATTCTACAAAGAGCAATTGAACAGGCTGCCGGTAAGGCATGAGGATTGGGCGTATTGATGTAATGCGGTATTGCCTCTGACAAACAAAAACGACACCGCAAGGGTGTCGTTTTTGTTTTGTTGGTGGAGGCGGCGGGAATTGAACCCGCGTCCGCAAGCACTCTACAGATAGTTCTACATACTTAGTCTAGTTATTTAATTTTATCCGGCAGACGCCAACCGACAGGCTGCTACTGGACGAGTTACCTAAGTTTAATGCCATACAAAGTAACCCTGTATGACACGATTCCGTGTAAATGACCTCACTCATCGCGGCCTTGCGGCCTTGAGCCCCTCCACGGACAGTAGGGTGTGAGGTCTAACCGCTTACGCGGCTAAAGCGTACGTTTCGTCGTTTGCGACTATTGGTTTTCCAGCTGATTTACGAGGTGGCGGGTCCTCGGTATGCCCTACGCTGCTTTGCAACCCACGTCGAAGCCAGGTCGCCCCCGGTTTCGTTCGTTTACTACGTGCCGAATTGTAGCACGCAGGTCAGAGTGAGAGATGGGTGATTAGTTCCATCGGATTGTTGATGCTGCCGCGTGCCTGCCAGTTTTCGACAGGAGCATCGTCACTCATGTAGCCGTAGCGGGCAATGATGCCGGGCATGCCGGCAGCGTTGGCAGCCTGAATGTCGCGCAGGTCATCGCCAAGATACAGGCATTGTTGGGGTAAAACGCCGAGCAATTCACAGGCCTTGAGCAGCGGATCGGGATGCGGCTTGGCGCGGCTGCAGGTATCGCCGCTGATGAGGCAGGCGGCGCGTTCGGCATAGCCCAGCACCTGCATCAACGGGACGGTGTAGCGCTGTGGCTTGTTGGTGACGATGCCCCATGGAATGTTGCGCTGTTCCAGAGTGGCGATTAGTTCAGCCATGCCGGGAAAGAGGCTGGTGTGGACGCAGATATTGCGCTCGTAGTATTCGAGAAAAATATCGCGTAGCGCGCTGTAATCGGGCGCGTCCGGCTCGATGCCGAAGCCGAGTTTGAGCAGGCCGCGCGAGCCATGCGAGGCTTGCGGCCTGACGATATCCAGTGGTAACGGTGGCAGGTTGCGCGTGGCGCGGGCATGGTTGAGCGCGGCGGCAAGGTCGGGTGCGGTGTCGGCGAAGGTGCCGTCGAGGTCGAATAGAACCGCCCTAATCATGGTAAATATCTTGAAGATAGGCTACTCAAGGTCTTTGTGGCAGGCAATCATGTAGTTGACGCTGGTGTCGTTTCCCAACGAATAGACCTTGCTGAGCGGGTTGTAGCTCATGCCGATGAGATCTGTCACGCCCAGCCCGGCATTGCGGCAAAACTGCGCCAGTTCAGAGGGTTTGATAAATTTTTCGTAATTGTGGGTGCCGTGCGGCAGCAGGTTGAACACATACTCCGCACCGATGATGGCGAATAGATAGGATTTCAGGTTGCGGTTAAGCGTGGAAAAAAACACCCAGCCGCCCGGCTTGACCAGCTTGGCACAAGCCTCGATCACGCTGTGCGGATCGGGCACATGCTCCAGCATTTCCATGCAAGTGACGACATCGTAGTGGCCGGGCTGTTCGGCGGCCAATTGTTCCACGGTGATTTTGCGGTAATTGACGTGCCTGCCGCTTTCCAGCAGGTGCAGCTTGGCGACTTGCAGAGCCTTGTCGGCAAGGTCGATGCCGCTGACATTGGCGTTCAACCCGGCCATGCTTTCCGACAGGATGCCCCCGCCGCAGCCGACGTCCAGCACGGTCTTTCCGACCAAACCGGCGTGGCGGTCGATATAACCCAGGCGTAGCGGGTTAATGTCGTGCAGTGGTTTGAATTCGCTGTTTGGATCCCACCACTTGTGGGCGAGTTGCGAGAATTTCTCCAGTTCGGCAGGGTCGGCATTGGTCATGGCATTTGCCCTGATTGATGAGGCGGCAACTGTAACAAAACTTGCCGCTCCGGCCAAATAATATTGCCCTCTATGCGGGTGGCTTGGGGTTGTGCCGCTGTGCTAAAATGCGCGCTTTGTTATGCGTCAATTGCCTTAGGTCAGAGCTAAATTCATGGAACAACAATTCGCCAAAGAAATCCTGCCGGTCAGCCTTGAAGAAGAAATGCGCAAGTCCTATCTGGACTATGCGATGAGTGTGATTATCGGACGCGCGCTGCCGGATGTGCGCGACGGCCTGAAGCCGGTGCACCGCCGCGTGCTGTTCGCGATGCACGAGCTCAATAACGACTGGAACAAGGCCTACAAAAAATCGGCGCGTATCGTCGGTGACGTGATCGGTAAGTACCACCCGCACGGCGATACCGCAGTGTATGACACCATCGTGCGCATGGCGCAGAACTTTTCGTTGCGCTACCCACTGGTGGACGGGCAGGGTAACTTTGGTTCGGTAGACGGCGATAACGCGGCGGCGATGCGTTATACGGAAATTCGCATGGCGAAGATTGCCCATGAGCTGCTTGCCGATCTGGACAAGGAAACAGTTAATTTCGGGCCGAATTACGACGGCTCCGAGCACGAGCCACTGGTGTTTCCGGCACGCTTCCCCAATTTGCTGGTAAACGGTTCGTCTGGCATCGCGGTGGGCATGGCGACTAATATTCCGCCGCATAATCTGAACGAAGTGGTGGATGCCTGTTTGGCATTACTGAAGAATCCAGACCTCGATATCGAGCAGCTCATCGAATACGTGCCGGCACCGGATTTTCCGACGGCGGGATTTATCTATGGCCTGTCTGGCGTAAAGGAAGGCTACCGAACCGGGCGCGGGCGTGTGGTGATGCGCGGACGTACCCATTTCGAGGATATCGGCAAGGGCGAGCGCCAAGCCATCATCATTGACGAACTGCCCTACCAGGTGAACAAGGCCAACCTGCTGATCAAGATCGGCGAGTTAGTGCGTGAGAAGCGCCTGGAAGGTATCTCGGAAATCCGCGATGAATCTGACAAATCCGGCATGCGTGCGGTGATCGAACTGAAGCGTGGCGAGAACCCCGATGTGATTCTCAATAAGCTGTACAAGGATACCCAATTGCAGGACAGCTTCGGCATCAACATGGTCGCGATCATCGACGGCCAGCCGAAACTGCTCAACCTTAAGCAGGTAATCGATGCATTCCTGCGGCATCGCCGCGAAGTTGTCACACGCCGCACCCTTTTCGAATTGCGCAAGGCACGTGAACGCGGCCATATTCTTGAAGGCCTGGCGGTGGCGCTGTCCAATGTGGACGAGATCATTGCTTTGATCAAGGCTGCGCCGGCACCTGCCGATGCCAAACGTGAATTGATGGCACGCAGTTGGCGCTCATCGTTGGTGGAGGATATGCTGAGCCGTGTCAGCGACGCGTCGCGCCCGGAAGATCTGGCCCCGGAATTCGGGTTGACAGGCAAGGGTAATGCACGTGGCTACCATCTCTCCGATGCGCAGGCGCAGGCGATCCTGGAATTGCGCCTGCAACGCCTGACCGGTCTGGAGCAGGACAAAATCGTCGGCGAATACCGCGAGATAATGGACAAGATCGCCGATCTGCTGGATGTGCTGGCCAAGCCGGAGCGCGTGACACAAGTCATCAGTGATGAACTGGTTGCGGTGAAAGCGCAGTTCGGCGACAAGCGCCGCAGCGAGATCATCACCCATACCCAGGAAATGAGCATGGAAGACCTGATCGCGCCGGAAGACGTGGTGGTTACGCTGTCGCACACCGGCTACATGAAGGCGCAGAAACTGGACGAATATCGCGCACAGAAACGCGGTGGTCGCGGCAAGCAGGCCACCGCTGCCAGGGAAGACGATTTCATCGATAACCTGTTCATCGCCAATACCCATAATTACATTCTGTGCTTCTCCAACCGCGGCCGCGTGTACTGGCTCAAGGTCTATGAAGTGCCGCAAGGTAGCCGTACCGCGCGCGGCAAACCGATCGTGAACATGCTGCCGCTGGAGGCGGATGAGAAGATCAATGCAGTGCTGCCGGTGAGCGAATTCGTCGAGGATAAATATGTGTTTTTCGCCACGGCCAAAGGTACGGTGAAGAAGACTCCATTAAATGATTTCTCGCGCCCGATGAAGCGCGGCATCATCGCGATCAATCTGGACGAGGGCGATCATCTGATCGGGGTTGCCGTTACCGACGGCGAACATGATGTAATGTTGTTTTCGGATGGCGGCAAGGCGGTGCGTTTCGATGAAAACGATGTGCGTCCGACCGGACGTGCATCGCGTGGCGTGCGCGGCATGAAGCTGGCCGCCAAGCAGCATGTGATCTCGTTGCTGGTGGCCGAGAATGAGCAGCAAAGCGTGTTGACCGCGACCGAGAACGGTTATGGCAAGCGCAGTCCCATCGTCGAGTACACCCGTCACGGGCGCGGCACGCAGGGCATGATCGCGATCAAGGCTTCGCCGCGCAATGGCAAGGTGGTTGCCGCGACGCTGGTAAATGTCGAGGACGAGATCATGCTGATTGGTACCAGCGGTGTGCTGATCCGCACCCGCGTCAAGGAAATTCGCGAAATGGGGCGCACTGCTCAGGGTGTCACGCTGATGAATGTGGAGAAGGGCGAGAAACTGGCCGGCCTAAGCCGCATCGCCGAGCCGGAAGAAGATCAGGAATAAGGATGCTGGATTCAGGAAAGCCAGCGCGCTACTTTCACTGAACCTTGTACCTTAAAAAGTATTTTATCCACTGGATGGAGATTGAATATCATGACGATTTATAACTTCAGCGCAGGGCCGGCAGTATTGCCGAAAGAAGTGTTGCAACAGGCGCAGGCGGAATTGCTCGACTGGCACGGCAGCGGCATGTCGGTGATGGAAATGTCGCATCGTGGCAAGGAGTTCATGAGCATCGCGGCGCAGACGGAAGCCGATCTGCGTGAACTGATGGGAATTCCCGCCAATTACAAGGTGTTGTTCCTGCAAGGCGGCGCCAGTCAGCAGTTTGCAATGATCCCGATGAACCTGTTGCACAGCAAGACTTCGGCTGATTATGTGCATACCGGAGAGTGGTCGAAGAAGGCGATTAGCGAGGCCAAGAAATTCTGTAGCGTAAATGTGGTGGCGACCGGCGCGGATAAAAATTTTTCCTATGTGCCAGATTTTTCTAGCTGGCAGCGCGATCCGGATGCCGCCTATCTGCATTACACGCCGAACGAAACTATCGGTGGTGTGGAATTCAACTGGATTCCAGAGACCGGCGGCGTGCCGCTGGTGGCGGACATGTCCTCCAACATCCTGTCACGTCCGGTTGACGTGAGTAAATACGGCCTGATCTATGCGGGCGCACAAAAAAATATCGGCCCGGCAGGACTGGCCGTCATCATCGTGCGCGATGATCTGATCGGGCAGACGGTCGCGGGAACGCCGACCATGCTGGACTATAAGACACATGCCGATAACGGCTCGATGTACAACACGCCGCCGACTTACGGTGTTTACATTGCCGGGCTGGTATTCCAGTGGCTGAAGAAAAACGGCGGTATCGCCGCGATGGAGCAGACCAATATCACCAAGGCGAAGCTGCTGTATGCCGCAATCGACGCCAGCAACGGGTTCTACAGTTGCCCGGTGGCGTTGCCGGATCGCTCGCGCATGAATGTGCCGTTCACACTGAAAGACGCAAACCTGGATGGCGATTTCCTCAAGCAGGCAGATGCGCGCGGGCTGCTGCAACTCAAGGGACACCGATCGGTGGGCGGGATGCGCGCTTCGATTTATAACGCAATGCCATTGGCGGGTGTGCAGACTCTGGTCAGCTTCATGAATGAATTTGCACAAAAAAATGGCTGAACCATACCGCATCCTTACGCTGAACAAGATTTCAGCGCAGGGGCTGAAGCGGTTCCCTGCGGATATTTATCAGGTTGGCGCCGACATTGCCGAACCGGACGCAATTCTGGTGCGTTCGCAGGTGATGCACGACATGGAGATTCCCGCCAGCGTCAGAGCAATTGCACGCGCCGGCGCCGGCACCAATAATGTTCCGGTGGCAAAAATGAGCGCGCGCGGTGTGCCGGTATTCAATGCACCGGGTGCGAATGCCAATGCGGTGAAAGAGTTGGTGATTGCGGGCATGTTGCTGGCTTCGCGCAATATTGTGCCCGCGCTGCAATTTACCGCGGGCTTGCAGGGCGACGATGCGGCCATGCACAAGCTGGTCGAGGAAGGTAAAAAGAATTTTGCCGGTAGCGAGTTGTGTGGGCGCACGCTGGGCATCATCGGGCTGGGCGCGGTCGGGAGACTGGTGGCGGATGCCGCCCTCGGGCTGGGCATGAAAGTAATCGGCTACGACCCGGAAATTACCGTGGAAGGCGCCTGGAGTCTGTCGGCGCAAGTGAAGAAGGCGCATAGCGTCGAAGATTTACTCAGGCACAGCGATTTCATTTCGTTGCACATACCGCTGTTGGAGGTGACGCGTGGCCTGATCAACACGCAGTGTGTGCGGGCGATGAAGGCGGGCTCGGTGCTGCTGAATTTTTCACGTGATGCCATCGTCAACGAAGAGGCGATTATTGAGGGACTTGCCGGTAAACATGTCCGTTACTATGTCTGTGATTTCCCCACCAGCAGCACCCAGGGCAATCCCGGGATCATCGCACTGCCGCACCTGGGCGCATCCACCGAAGAGGCGGAAGAAAACTGTGCGGTGATGGTGGCGGATCAGGTACGCGAATATCTGGAACACGGCAACATCACCAACGCGGTAAATTTCCCGGCGCTGGTGATGCCGCGAGAATCGGCATTCCGGCTCGCGGTTGCCAACGGTAATGTGCTGAATATGCTGGGACAGATTTCCACCACACTGGCGGAGGCCGGCATCAATATCCATAACATGATGAACAAGTCGCGCGGCGACATGGCCTATACGCTGGTGGATACCGATTCCGCACCATCTGCCAAACTGATTGAACGGATTGCCGCCATCCCGGGAGTGTTGATGGTGCGTAATTTGCCTTTGCCAGAGACTACATGAGCGAAGAACTGAAACAATTTCGCAAGCAGATTGATCGTCTGGATGACGAGTTGTTGAAACTCGTCAATCAGCGTGCCATGCTGGCCCAGCACATCGGCCGTGTCAAAGAAGATGGTGCGGTGCTGCGCCCGGAGCGTGAGGCGCAGGTATTGCAGCGCTTGCAGGAAAATAATACCGGGCCGTTGGGTAACGTTGCCGTGGCGCAGTTGTTTACCGAAGTGATATCACAATGTCGCGCACTGGAAGCACCGCTAACGGTTGCGTATCTGGGGCCGCAAGGCACGTTCAGCGAGCAGGCCACCTTAATGCGTTTTGGCAGCGCGGTACAGGAGCTGCCGTGCACAACCATTGACGATGTATTTCGTGCGGTGGAAAACGGTACAGCCCATCATGGCATGGTGCCGGTGGAAAATTCCAGCGAAGGTGCGGTTGGCCGGACACTGGATTTGCTATTGCAAAGCACGTTGCAGGTATGCGGTGAGGTAATGCTGGCAGTCCACCAGTGCCTGCTGGCGCAACATTGTGAATTGGACGCAATCAGGACTATTTATTCGCATCCGCAATCGCTGGGACAATGCCAGGGATGGCTGAATGCACATCTGCCATATGCGGCGCGCATCCCTGCGGCCAGCAATGCCGAAGCGGCACGGCTGGCTGCAGAGAATCCACACAGCGCGGCGGTTGCAGGCGTTCAGGCTGCCGCACATTTTGGCCTGGGCGTATGTGTGGAAAATATTGAGGATGATCCGCGCAACACGACGCGTTTTCTCGTTATTGGCAAGCAGGATGTTGCGCCTAGCGGCAACGACAAGACATCGCTGGTTGTTGCCGCGCCTAACCGCCCCGGTGCGGTGCATGACCTGCTGGCTCCACTGGCAAAACATGGTGTGAGCATGACCAAGCTCGAGTCGCGTCCGGCGCGTTCCGGTTTGTGGGAATACGTGTTTTACATGGACATCGAGGGGCATCAGAACGATACCCAAGTCGCTGCCGCACTGGCTGAACTCAAACAGATTTCCGCCTTCGTTAAAATTTTAGGTTCATATCCGGTTGCCGTGTAGGCAACTGTCCGGGAGTAAATGCATGGTAATGCCGCAACTGCAATGGGACATTGGGTTCCTGAAAAACAATCCGACCTTGCAGGACGAAAATTATGGTATTCCTGCCGAACTGAAGCACATTAATTACCCGATTCGCCTGGTACGCTACTGGTTTATGTACCACTTTTTGCGTGAAGATGCAGCGCGCAAGGGAGCGCTGGACGTGTGCGAAATCGGCGTGGATGTCGGGCAGATGCTCGGCTTCATGCACGCCGCTGCCGAACATGGCGGTGAAAAAGTACCGCTGGCAAACTGGGATGCGGTGGATGCGCTGATCCGTAAAGACATTCTGGAACGTGCCGGTTACAACCATTTCTACGAGGTTGATCTGGAGAGCGCGGAGTTCAGGCTGGAAGAGGGTAGACAATACGACGCTATGATCCTGTTGCATGTACTGGAACACTTGTTCAAGCCGGAAGATCTGATTGCGAAAATCGTGCCACATCTCAAGCCGGGCGGCATGCTGATCGGTGGTTTTCCATCCACACCGGATTCCATGGCGCAAACGCGCGAAAATGAAATTCGTCCGGGTGCCAGAAAATATGGTCATGTCAGCGTGTTTTCACCAAAGCGCGTGCGCGATCTGGCTGCAGCCAACGGTCTGGAAGTAGAGTTTCTGAGCGGCGCGTTTCTGATGCGCAAGAAGGGGTTTTTCATGGAAAACTGCCGCTGGTGGCTGCGCTTCAACTTGTGGTTCGGTGCGCTGTTTCCAAGCTGGCCGGGTGAATTGTATTTCCTGTTGCGCAAACCGAAATGAGCCTTGATTATTCTGAACTGGCGCCGGCCTGGATCAGCGCCATTGCGCCGTATCAGCCCGGCAAGCCGATCTCCGAACTGGAGCGCGAACTGGGTATCAGCGGTATCGTCAAGCTGGCCTCGAACGAGAATCCACTGGGCGCCAGCCCGAAGGCACTTGCCGCCGCGCGTGCCGCACTCGATGAGATCGCCCGGTATCCGGACGGCAACGGCTTCGCGCTGAAACATGCACTGGCGCAACGCTATGCTGTGACGCATGACCAGATCGTGCTGGGCAACGGCTCCAACGACCTGCTGGAACTGGCGGCGCGCGCTTTCCTGACCGTCGGCGACAAGGTGGTCTATTCGGATCATGCCTTTGCAGTGTACGCGCTGGCGACGCAGGCGGTTGGCGCAACCGGCATCAGTGTTGCAGCCAGGGATTTCGGCCACGATCTGGAAGCGATGCGCGCGGCGGCTTTGGCGCAGGGCGCAAAAATGATTTTTATCGCCAACCCGAACAATCCGACCGGCACATTCCTGAGTGCGGCGGCGTTGCAGGATTTTCTGCGCGCCTTGTCCGCTAATATTCTGGTGATTCTCGACGAAGCATATAACGAATATCTGCCGGAAGAATGCCGTTACGATAGCGTTGGTTGGCTGAAAGAATTTCCCAATCTGATGATCTCGCGCACTTTTTCCAAAGCCTACGGACTGGCTTCCTTGCGCGTCGGTTATGCACTTGGTAATGCGCAAGTCATCGATATGTTGAATCGCGTGCGCCAGCCGTTCAACGTTAACAGCGTGGCGCAGGCCGCCGCGCTGGCAGCACTGCAGGATACGGATTTTGTGCAGCAAACTTTTGCATTGAACCGGCGCGGCATGGCGCAGATCACCAAAGAATTGAGCCGGATGGGGCTGGAGTACATCCCGTCGTTTGGTAATTTTGTCAGCTTCAGAATCACCGATGCGATAGCCGTATACCGGCGCTTGCTGGAGTCGGGCGTGATCGTGCGGCCGATCGCCAATTACGATATGTCCGGCTGGCTACGCGTGAGTATCGGGCTGGAATCGGAAAATGAAAAATTTTTGTCCGCGCTGAAGCGGATATTGGGAGAGCAACAATGATTATTGTAATGGGAAGAGAAGTCACTGACGAACAGGTTGGTGCAGTGGTCAGCAGACTTGAGTCGGCAGGGCTGAAGGCAAATATTTCACGCGGCATTGAGCGTACGGTGATCGGTGCTATCGGTGATGAACGCCAACTGACTGAGGAAATGTTCACACCACTGCCCGGCGTTGAATCGGCGATGCATATTGTCAAGCAATACAAAATTGTGTCCCGCGAATCGCATAAGGAAAATACCGTCATCGACATCGCCGGCATTCCACTCGGCGGCAAACAAATTCAGGTAATTGCCGGGCCGTGTTCGGTGGAAACGCAGGAACAGATGGATCTGTCCGCCAAATATACGCATGAAGCGGGATGCCGTCTGATGCGCGGTGGCGCGTTCAAGCCGCGCACCAGCCCCTATGCTTTTCAGGGCAAGGGCAGGGAAGGCCTGGACATGTTCCGCAAGGCGGCCGCTCCTTACAAACTGCCCATCGTCACCGAGTTGATGGACGCGCGCCAGATCGACCTGTTCCTCGAATACGACGTGGACGTAATTCAGATTGGCACGCGTAATATGCAAAACTTCGACCTGCTCAAGGAAGTGGGCAAGCTTAGCAAGCCGGTGATTCTCAAGCGCGGAATGTCGGCGACCATTTCAGAATGGCTGATGTCGGCGGAATACATCGCGGCGGGCGGCAACCACAACATCATCTTCTGCGAACGCGGTATCCGCACCTTCGAGACCGCCTATCGTAATGTGTTGGACGTGACCGCCATTGCCGTGCTTAAAAAAGAAACTCATCTGCCGGTGATCGTCGACCCGTCGCATGCAGGTGGCAAGGCGTGGATGGTTCCGGCGCTGTCACAGGCAGCAATCGCCGCAGGTGCGGATGGTCTGCTGATCGAGATGCACCCGACACCCTGTGAAGCCTGGTGCGATGCCGATCAGGCATTGACCCCGCAGGAATTGAAAAAGCTGATGGGCACACTGGGTGCGATCGCCGCTGCAATCGGACGCACACTGTAGGGAAGATTGGCAAAATTTATGTTTTTACCCCCATCCCACCCTTCCCCCTGCAAGGGGGAAGGAGTTTGATTCTCTCCTCCTTGCAGGGGGAGGGTTAGGGTAGGGGTAGAAGCTAAAGGAGGGACTGCGTATGTCCGAACCGCTATTCAAAAAGATCGTCATCTTCGGCGTCGGCCTGATCGGCGGCTCGTTTGCCCTGGCGTTGCGCAAGGCAAATGCTGTCGGAGAAGTGGTTGGTTTCGGGCGCAGCACGGCGACTCTGCAACAGGCACAACAACTCGGTATTCTCGACCGCATCGGCTCCGATCCTGCGGTGGAATTGGGTGATGCCGACATCGTATTGCTCGCTACCCCGGTCGGCCAGATGGCGAAATTGATGGCGAGTATCGCGCCACATCTCGGTGCCCACACCCTGGTTACCGACGGCGGCAGTACCAAGGGCGATGTGGTGGCTGCGGCACGGGCCAATCTGGGCGGCAAAATTGCACAATTTATTCCCGCACACCCGATAGCCGGCGCAGAGAAGAGCGGCGCGGCTGCGGCACAAGCCGATCTGTACCAGGACAAAAAAGTGGTACTGACGCCATTGCCGGAGAATACGCCGGAAGCAGTAATGCAGGTGCGCCGGGCGTGGGAATTGTGCGGCGCTAATGTAAGCGAGCTGACGCCACAGCAGCACGATGCGGTGTTCGCTGCGGTGAGTCACTTGCCGCACCTGCTGTCGTTCGCGCTGGTGCACGATCTGGCGCAGCGCGACAACCGCGACCTGCTGCTGTCCTTCGCCGCAAGCGGTTTTCGCGACTTCACCCGTATCGCTGCCAGCTCGCCGGAAATGTGGCGTGACATCTGCATGGCGAACCGTGAGGCGCTGATGGAAGAGCTTGGTCGTTACATGCAAGAGCTGGAAGGCTTGCATAAGGCGCTGGCCGAAGCGGATGCGGATAAACTTGAAGAAGTGTTCAGTGAGGCGCGCAAGGTGCGCGGCAACTGGACTGGCCAATAGAAACCATGGCAGTTATCTCGACTAAGCGGATGTGGTGGTTGCTTGTTGCCGTTGCGATCATCTGGTTTTCCAACCTCGAATACCGCACGCTGATCAAGCCGGACGAAGGGCGTTATGCCGAAATTCCGCGCGAGATGGTGGCAAGCGGCGACTGGGTAACGCCGCGCCTCAACGAGCTCAAGTATTTCGAGAAGCCGCCGCTGCAATATTGGGCGACTGCCACCGCTTATACCCTGTTCGGCGAGCACCAATGGACCTCGCGTTTGTGGGCAGGGCTGACCGGTTTTGCGGGCATCCTGCTGGTGTGGTTTGCCGGGCTGCGCCTGTTCGGGCGCGAAGCGGCGGGTTATGCCGCGTTGCTGCTGTCCAGCAGCCTGCTGTATGTGCTGATGGCGCATATCAACACGCTGGATATGGGTGTGACATTTTTCCTTACGCTGGGCATTGTCGGTCTGTTGCTCGGGCAGGTGCAGGCAGACAGAAAGAAACAGCGTAACTGGATGCTGGTCGCTTGGGCAGGCTTGGCGCTGGCGGTGCTGAGCAAGGGATTGATGGGGCTGATCCTGCCGGGTGCTGCGCTATTTATTTATTGTATGGTACAGCGCGATTTCGGCGTACTGAAGCGCATGCACTGGTTGCCCGGACTCGCGGTATTTTTCGCCATTACCGTGCCGTGGTTTGTGCTGGTGATGCAGGCCAACCCGGAGTTTTTTGAGCGTTTCTTTATCTACGAACACTACACGCGCTTTACCAGCACGGTGCATGGGCGTTACCACCCCTGGCACTACTTCATTCCGATCCTGCTGGCCGGAGCGTTGCCGTGGACGATGTTGATGTTCGACACAATGTGGCGCACCTTGCGCAACAACGCAGTGCCAAAAAAGACGTTCAACAGCGAGCGTTTCCTGTTGATCTGGGCAGTATTCATTTATGTGTTCTTTTCCATCTCCGGCTCCAAGCTGCCGTCCTATCTGCTGCCGATGTTTCCGGTGCTGGCGTTATTGATGGGCAAGCGTATCGCCGTAATGCGCGAGCGCGTGCTGTTCTGGCAGGTTGCGCCTGCCGTTCCGGTTGCTTTGCTGCTGCTGGGGCTGGCGCTGAACGTGGATAAATTCGCCGACACACCGGGACAGATTGAGTTGTATCCACATTACGGCGCATGGCTGGTCGCGGCAGCATTGGTTTCGCTGGGCGGTTTGCTGGCGGGAATGTTGTTGTTATGGCGCACAAGAAAATCGGTTGCGGTCGTGGTGCTGGCGCTGAGCGCCCTGTTGTCCGCGCAGATCGGTCTGTCCGGCTACGAGACCGTGGCGCGCGAACGTTCCGCCAAACACATCGCCGAGGCGATTCGCAGCGAGGTGAAACCGGAGATACCGTTCTACTCGGTGCTGACCTATGAGCAAACGCTGCCGTTCTATCTCAAACGCACCTTCACGTTGGTGCAGTATCAGGACGAAATGGCTTACGGCATCCAGCAGGAGCCGCAGCGCTGGATTCCCACCGTCGAGGAATTCGCCAAGGTCTGGGCGGCACAACCCGAGGCGCTGGCGATCATGCCGGTGTATGCTTACGCGCAGTTGCAGCAACTGGGGGTAGCCATGAAGATCATTTTTGAAGATACGCAACACATAGTGGTAAAGAAACCATGAGCCTGGTTAGTTTTGCTCTGATTTTTACCGGTGTGATGCTCAATGCCGCCGCGCAGATACTGATGAAGGCCGGCACCAATGCGGTCGGTCATTTCGAATTCAGTATGGAAAACATCCTGCCAATTGGTTTGAAACTGGCGACCGAGTGGCATATTGTTGGCGCGCTGTTCTGTTATGCGCTCAGCGTGGTGGTGTGGATACTCGCGCTGTCGCGCGTGCCGGTCAGCATCGCTTTTCCGATGCTGTCGATGGCTTATGTGGTGAATGCGATAGCAGCCTGGTATCTGCTTGGCGAGCCGTTTAATCCAACCAAGCTAGTCGGCATGGGTGTGATTATTCTGGGTGTGATTGTTATTTCGCGGGCATAAATTCTGATGAGTAATTTCCTTCCTTTTTCCCGCCCCACTATAGACGAAGCCACCATCACCGCAGTGGCGGATGTACTGCGCTCCGGCTGGATCACCAGTGGTCCGAAGGTGCAGGAATTCGAGAAACAGCTTTCTACTTACTTCGGCGGGCGTCCGGTGCGCACCTTCAACTCCGGCACCTGCACCATGGAAATCGCACTGCGTATCGCGGGCGTCGGGCCGGGCGACGAGGTCATCACCACGCCGATCTCGTGGGTGGCGACCGCCAACGTGATCATCGAAGTCGGTGCAATGCCGGTATTCGCCGACATTGATCCGGGCACGCGCAATATTGACCTGGACAAAGTCGAGGCGGCGATTACACCACGCACAAAAGCCATTATTCCGGTGTATCTGGCGGGTAAGCCCGTGGATATGGACCGGCTGTACGCGCTCGCGGCCAAATACAAGCTGCGCGTGGTCGAGGATGCCGCGCAGGCCATTGGCTCGACCTGGCAGGGCAAGCCAATCGGCTCGTTCGGCGATTTCGTTTCGTTCAGTTTTCAGGCCAACAAGAACATCACCACCTCGGAAGGTGGCTGCCTGGTACTAAACAATGAGGACGAAGCGAAGCTCGCGGATAAATACCGCCTGCAGGGCGTTACACGCAGCGGCTGGGACGGCATCGAAGTGGATGTGCTGGGCGGCAAGTTCAACATGACCGATGTCGCCGCCGCAATTGGCCTTGGCCAGTTCGCGCAACTGGGAGCCGTTACCGCGCAACGGCGCAAACTGGCAAAGCATTATTTTGAAGTGCTCGGCGCAGACTTCGAGAACCAGACCGGCGCACAACTGCCTCCGGCAGACTTCGTATCGACCAACTGGCACCTGTTCCAGATCGTGCTGCCGGAGCGTATCACCCGCGCCGACTTCATGGCGCGCATGAAGGAGCGCAACATTGGTATCGGCTATCACTATGCACCGATTCACCTGTTCAAGCTGTATCGCGATCTGGGCTTCAGAGAGGGTATGTTTCCGGTTGCTGAGCGCATCGGCAAACAGATAGTATCGTTGCCGATGTTCTACGCGATGAATGAGGTGGATGTGGAACGTACCTGCGTGGCGATGAACGAGGTGTTGAAAGTGCGATGAGCGGCGCGCATAAATTGCGCGCTATGGTGCATTCGTGACACAATCCAGCGCCCGTAAAACGGGCTTTATTTTTGACTTGAAATTTTCCAAACATCATGACGACTGAACAACCTATCCTGCAAAATGAGAATCAAATTATCGCGGAGCGCCGCGCCAAATTGACCGCGCGGCGTGCGCAAGGCATTGCGTTCCCCAACGATTTCGAGCGCAAACATCTGGCCGGTGAGTTGCACGCCGAGTTTGGCGAAAAGACGCACGACGAACTGGAGGTCGCGCAAGTCCACGTCGCCGTGGCCGGGCGCATGATGCTGAAGCGCGTGATGGGCAAGGCCAGTTTTGCCACGTTGCAGGATATGAGCGGGCGCATCCAGTTATTCATCAGCAATAACGACACCGGCGAGGGAGCACATAACGTTTTCAAGCATTATGATCTCGGCGATATTCTCGGTGCGGTGGGAGTATTGTTCAAGACCAAAACCGGCGAGCTTTCCGTGCGCGTATCACAGGTGCGTCTGCTGACCAAGGCGCTGCGTCCGCTGCCGGAAAAATTCCACGGCCTGACCGATCAGGAGCAGAAATACCGCCAGCGTTATCTTGACCTGATTACCAACGAAGATGCGCGCAACGTGTTCGTGACGCGCACCCGGATCATCCAGACGATCCGCGATTTCTTTGTTCGCCACGGCTATCTGGAAGTGGAAACGCCGATGATGCACGCCATTCCCGGCGGCGCGGCGGCCAAACCGTTTGTCACCCACCACAATGCGCTGGATATGCAAATGTATCTGCGCATCGCGCCGGAGTTGTATCTGAAGCGCCTGGTGGTAGGCGGTTTCGAGAAGGTATTCGAAGTCAATCGCAATTTCCGCAATGAGGGGTTGTCCACACGTCACAACCCGGAATTTACCATGCTGGAATTCTACGAGGCGTACCGCGACTACAAGTATCTGATGGATTTCAGTGAAAATCTGCTTCGTGAAGTCACACAAAAAGTGTTGGGCACCACGCTTATCACCTATCAGGGCAAGGCGCTGGATATGGGTAAACCATTTCACCGCTTGACCATGGTACAGGCAATCCGGAAATATCATCCGCAGTTCACCGATGCGCAACTGAACGACCGCAGCTTTCTTGTCAACGAGTTGCAGGATTTGAAGGCCAAATACAAACCGGAAGACGGCGTCGGCGGATTACAGCTATCGCTGTTCGAAGAACTTGCCGAACCACATCTGTTCGAGCCGACCTTCATCATCGACTATCCCGTCGAAGTTTCACCACTGGCACGCAGCAGTGATACAAATCCTGAAATTACCGAACGCTTCGAGTTATTTATTGTTGGCCGCGAAATCGCCAACGGCTTCTCGGAATTGAATGATGCGGAAGAGCAGGCCGCGCGCTTCGATGCGCAGGTGGCGGCCAAGGAAGCCGGTGATGAGGAGGCGATGTTCAAGGACAACGATTACGTGCGCGCGCTGGAATACGGCTTGCCGCCGACCGCCGGAGAAGGCATCGGCATCGACCGACTGGTGATGCTGCTCACCGATAGCGCCAGCATTCGCGATGTGATCCTGTTTCCGCACATGCGCCCGGAAGCTCAATAAATTTTTGGCTTGTGGCTGCCAGGCCAAGCACTGCCATATTCGAAAAATTTGTCGAATTCTGACGGGTTTGAAGGGTATTGAGGATTACTCGCGCAGGATCACCAGCGGTGGTAGTACGGATAACCGCCGCGTCTCCAGCCACCCGGCCAGTACCACCACCAACACCCCGCCCAATGCACCGGTCGGCCAGATGATGGCGCTTGCCTGATAGGGAATTTCTAGCACGAAGCGCGCCAGTATCCAGCCCAGCAGCACCGCACCGGCAGAAGCCAGCAGGCCGCTCAACAGCCCCAGTACGGCAAATTCAGTGAGATGCTGGCGGCGCAAATAGCGACTGTCGGCACCCAGGGTGCGCAGGATCACCGCTTCACTGATGCGTTCGTCCTGCGTGGAGAGTAGCGCAGCATACAATACCGCGAGCCCGCTCAGCAGGGTAAACACGAAGATCACGCTGACGGCCTGCGCGATCTGCTCCATGATGCCGCGCACTTGTTCGATCATTGCGCCGGTGTCGATCAGCAGCAGGTTGGGAAATTCCCGTACCAACTGGTCACCCGCGCGCACCTTGTCCGGCGGCAGATAAAAGCTGCTGAGATAGCTCACCGGGTAATTTTCAAGCAGTTCCGGTGTGGTGATCACGAAAAAATTTACCTTCATCGAATCCCATTGCACCTTGCGCAGACTGGTTACGCGTGCGGTGAAACGGTTGCCTGCAACGTCATAGGTGAGCTCGTCGCCGAGGTGAATGCCGAGACGGTCGGCGATGCCTTCCTCGATGGAGAGTTGCGCCAACCCTTCCCCATCCCTCTCCTTATCATAACCAGCGACTTGGCTATCGTCTTTTGATAGCCTAGTCGAATGGCTAGTAGTTTCATCAAGGGAGGGGGGCCACCAACTTCCCTGCACAATCTCATTCCAGGCTGGCATCTCGTGCGCATAGGATAAATTGAATTCGCGCTCCACCAGATCGCGTGCGCGCGTGTCGGCATAACTGTCACTGTTGATAGCGGCGGCATTGATGGCGACCAGCCTGCCGCGTACCGTTGGCAACAACTGTGGCGGCGGCAGGGACTGGTGCGCAAAAAAATCCAGAACCGGTTGATGTTGATCCGGTTGAATGTTCACGATGAAACGGTTCGGTGCATCCGGCGGTAAGTTGCCCTGCCAGCCTTGCAGCAAGTCGCTACGCACCAGCGTCAATAGCAGCAGCGCCATTCCGCCCAGTCCGAGCGCCACAACTTGCAGCGCCGAGTCGCGCCCGTGTCGCGCCAGGCTGTTGAATGCATGCCGCAACTGCGCGTGAAAGTGGGACGAATAACGTGCCATGCCGCGCAGCAACAGCCAGGCCAGACCGCCGAAACCCAGCAGTCCTGCAATCAAACCGCCCAGCATCGTGAATCCCAGCATGGCCGAGCCGGAATGCCACAGGAACAACGCCGCCAGCACCAGCACGGCCAGGCCGTAAACCAGCACGGTGTTCGGCTCGGGTGCGCCCAGCTCGCGGCGCAACACACGCAACGGCGATACCTTGCGCAATTGCAGCAACGGCAGGAAAGCAAAACCGAACAGCAGCGCAAAGCCGCTGGCGGCGGCCTTGAGCGCGGGTAACACGGAAGGCTGCGGCAAATCTGTGTCGCGCATCGCGGCGATAAATTCGACCAGCGCCGCCTGCGTGACATAGCCCAGCGCACAGCCAAACAAAATGGCGGTCAGGCCGAGCACAGAGAACTGGTACAGGAACAGGCGCAGCACCTGCCCCTGTTGCGCGCCGAGGCAGCGCAGCATCGCGCAAGTGTCCAGATGGCGCAGCACGAAGCGCCGTGCTGCCAGCGCCATCGCCGCACCCGCCAGAATCGCCGCAGTCAGCGCGGCGAGGCCGAGAAAATGCTCGGCGCGTTCCAGCGCACTGCGTATTTCCGGGCGCGCATCGCGCACATCTTCCAGCTTCTCGCTGTCCGACAATTCCGGATTCAACTCATCGTGCAGTGCTTCTACCTGGGCAGCCTTGCCCGCGACCATCAGGCGGTAGGTGATGCGGCTACCTTCCTGAAGCAAGCCGGTTGCGGCGAGGTCGTTCTCGTTCATCAGCACGCGCGGTGCGATGCTGTAGAAACCGACTGACCGGTCGATGTCGCGCACGATGCGCGCCGCCACCGTGAAACGCTGTTTGCCGATGCCGACTTCATCACCGACGCGCACCTCCAATTGGCGCAGCAAACGTCCGTCCACCCATATCGTACCGGGTGCAGGAATGGAATCAGCCACTCCCTCCCCATTCAAGGGGGAGGGTTGGGGTGGGGGTAAAATCTTTAAACCTCCCGCACTCCTGCCGCCATCATCGATAATGATCCTGCCACGCAATGGATAACCCGCCCCGACCGCCTGTATTTCGGAGAGTAGGGTCTGCTCGCCATGCGCCACCATGCTCAGAAATGTGTGGCTCGCCACTGTTTTCAAACCGCGTGCCTGCGCCCTCTCGCGATAGGCAGGCGGCAGTGGGCGCGTTGAAACAATGCGTAAATCCGCGCCGATCAGGCTGGTGGCCTGCTGCTGCAACGCTTGCCGCACCCGGTCGGCAAACAGCCCGACCGTGGCGAGGCTGCCCACTGCCAGCACCAGCGCCAGCAGCAGCACACGCCATTCCCCGGCGCGCCAGTCGCGGTGCAGCAAATTCAAGGAGAGTCGGAGGAGGTTCATGCCGAGCCTGCCTCTTTCCCTCTCCCGTTTACGGGAGAGGGGGCAGGGGAGAGGGTAAGCCGTATTCGTTCCAACACACTTTCCGTTTCATTGATCAATTGGTTATTCCAGAAATGCAGCATCGTATCGCCTTCGCTTCTCAGTCACGAGTCACACCCAACCCCAGGGAGCCTGTCATTGCGGGGAGCGCAGCGACGCGGCAATCCAGAAATGCTTGCCGAACCAAAGTGCTGGATTGCTTCGCTCCTCATGATGACGGGTTTAATCAGTGTTTCCCTAACCAACGTGCGCTGAAGGCATGCCCAGATTGTTTTCTTACATGGCAATCAACTGGAGAGCAATCTGCGCGCTAACAGCGTCTGCATATCACGGCGGTCATCAACAATCAAAAAAATGAAAACTTGTTTTTCGATCACGCGATAGATGAGCCGATACGGTTTGAAATGTGCTTGACGATACTCACGAATACCCAGGGACAACAATTCTTTTGGGTAGCTGCCGCGCTCCGGGAAAGATGCCAGACTGTCAGCTACTTTCAACAACTGATCCAACACGTGGTTTGCGTTTCTGGGCAAATCAAATTCAGTGATGTAATCGAAAATTTCTTCGAGGTCATTTTCTGCCCCAGCCGTCAGCAGCACCCCGTGCTTCATCTGCTTTACGCCTGCTTGGTCCGCAAACGTTGCACCACCGCCGCCACAGGCTTCACCTTATCCTGCTTGATCTCTTGAGTGCCCAGTGCAAGAACCTTCAGCAACGCCAGCGTCTCCTGCGTTGCCTCGAATGACGCGACATCCTGAATCACCGCCTTGGCTTCACCGTTCTGGGTAATCACCATCGGCTGACGTTGCTCGGCCAATTGCAGCAACACCTCGGCGGCATTGGCCTTGAGATAACTGATCGGTTTGATTTGAGACAAGTAGCTCATGACAGGCTCCATAAATTCGATGAAACCAAATATAGTTCTTTTACGGTCTTGGCGCAACTCTACTCGAGACTCTGCTCACTCCTTTCCCGCAAGCGGGAGAGGAGGCAAACGAGGGAAGCAATTTTCAAGCTTAGTGAGAGGGGGAAACCTATTGCACTACCCGCCCCGCCTCCAACCTTAATTGCCTGCCGCAACGCCGCGCCAGTGCTTCGTCATGGGTGACCAGAATCAGCGTTGTACCCTGTGCACGGTTCAGTTCCAGCATCAGTTTGATAATCTGCGCGCCGGTCGCGGCGTCGAGGTTGCCGGTGGGTTCATCCGCGAACAGAATTTTTGGCCGGGTGACGAAGGCGCGCGCCAGCGCGACGCGCTGCTGTTCACCGCCGGAGAGGTGTTTGGGCAAGTGATGCGCGCGGTCGCTCAAACCGACCTGGTGCAACGATTCGGCGGCACGTTCGCGCGCGTCGGCCCTGCCTTGCAGTTCCAGCGGCAGCATGACGTTCTCCAGTGCGTTGAGCGCAGGCAGTAACAGGAACGACTGGAACACGAAACCCGCTGTTGCGCCGCGCAGCCGGGCGCGGCCATCTTCGTCCAGCGCGAACAGGTCAGTGCCGCCGAGCAGCACGCTGCCGCTGCTTGGCACATCCAGTCCGGCCAGCAGGCCGAGTAACGTGGATTTTCCGGAGCCGGATGCGCCGAGGATTGCCAGGCTCTCGCCCGCCGCGACGCTGAAACTTACTTTATGCAAAATAGTCAGCGGTTGGTCGCCGCTTAACACTTGCTTGGTCAGTTCAATTGCCTGCACAATCACAGTCATGAAAATTTTATCCTTGAAAATTGTTTTACTGGTTGCCGCATTGTGGTTGCCGTGTTCTGTTTATGCTGAAAAAAACATACTGGTATTCGGCGATAGTTTATCAGCCGGATACGGTATCGCAGTAGCAGAAAGTTGGCCTAATCTGCTGCAGCAGGAATTGGAACGTACCCATCCGGAATATCGCGTCATCAACGCCAGCATCAGTGGTGAGACTGCGCTGGGTGGGCGGCAGCGCATCGCCGGGGCATTGCAGCAGCACCATCCGGCAGTGGTAATTCTGGAGCTGGGCGCGAACGACGGACTGCGCGGCTTCAGCGCCGCAGGTCTCGAAGCCAGTCTGGGAGCGATTATCGAGAATATCCAGCAGACTCGCGCCAGAGTACTGTTGGTCGGCATGAAGCTGCCGCCGAATTACGGCGAGCTTTACGTTACCCAATTTGAGAGAGTGTATCCACGGCTGGCGGAAAAGTACCGCATCCGGCTGCTGCCGTTTCTGCTCGAAGGCGTTGCGGCGGGACAGTTTCAGGCCGACAATCTGCACCCTGGCAAAGAAGCGCAGCCGCAACTGATGCGTAATGTGCTGAAAGAGTTGAGACCGTTGTTGCGCCGTTAACGCGGCGCTGATACCGGTGAAGCCGCGTTTAACGTTTGCTGATCGGCACGTAATCGCGCCGTGTCGGTCCGAGGTATAACTGGCGCGGGCGTCCGATTTTATGATCATGATCGATCATCATTTCGTTCCATTGTGAAACCCAGCCAATAGTGCGTGCCACCGCGAAGATCACTGTGAACATATTGACGGGAATACCCAGCGCACGCAGTACGATGCCGGAATAGAAATCCACGTTTGGATACAGTTTGTGCTCGATGAAATAGGAGTCGCTCAGTGCGACGCGTTCCAGCTCCAGCGCCAGTTCAAATAGATGGTCGTTTTCCAGTCCCAGTTCTGTCAATACCTCGTGGCAAGTCTCACGCATCACCGCAGCGCGCGGATCCATGTTCTTGTAGACGCGATGCCCAAAGCCCATCAGCCGATACTTTCTGTCCTTCACGCCCTGTATATATTCTTTCACACGCGATATATCGCCGATACTTTCCAGCATATTCAACGTCGCTTCATTGGCGCCGCCGTGCGCCGGCCCCCACAATGCAGCGATGCCGGAAGCGATGCAGGCGAACGGATTAGCGCCGCTTGATCCGGCCAGACGCACCGTCGAAGTGGAAGCATTCTGCTCATGATCGGCATGCAGGATCAAAATGCGCTCCAGTGCGCGCACCAGCACCGGGTTCGGCTCGTAATCCTCCGCCGGAATGGCAAACATCATGTGCATCAAATTTTCCACATAACTGAGTTTGTTTTTCGGATACATGAACGGAAAACCGGTGTGATATTTATGTGCCATCGCCGCAATGGTAGGCACTTTGGCGAGCAGACGCATTGCGGAAATATCGCGGTGCTCAGGATTGTTGATGTCCAGTGAATCATGGTAAAAGGCCGACAATGCTCCGACCACGCCGACCATCACTGCCATCGGATGCGCATCGCGGCGGAACCCGTTGAAGAATTTTGCCATCTGGTCGTGCACCATGGTGTGTTCCTTCACCCTGGTATCGAAGACAGTCTTCTGTACACTATCCGGCAACTCGCCGTTCAGCAGCAGATAGCACACTTCCAGAAAATCCGAGTGTTTGGCCAGTTGCTCGATGGGATAACCTCGGTAGTAAAGCAGCCCGGCATCACCATCGATAAAGGCAATTCTGGAGGCGCAACTTGCCGTGACCATAAATGCCGGATCGTAAGTGAACATGCCGAGTTTGGCGAGATTGCGGATATCCAGCACATCAGATCCCAGTGTACCTGACAGGATCGGCAGCTCGATGCTCCTGCCGTCATCCAGAGTCAGAGTTGCAACACGTTTGTTTTCCATAGTTCATTTCCCGGTAATTGCAGGCAGGATACCTGCGCACCACTGTTGTGGGGTTAATGTGAAGAACGGGCTGGTGTAGCTCAATACATGGCGAGATATTCGAGGCGTTCTTGGTTTATTCACCGTCGCGCCAAGCTTGAGAGTGATGATTGGCTATGATATTACACCTGATGCGGTGCGATATGCTTTTTGGCGCATCAACACCATCCTATTGATACCCCAGAAAATTTGGCAGTAGTTTTTTTTCAATTCAGGTATCAACGCGGATTTTATAATTTTGACGGCCACTGACCCCGAGGCAGTTTTTGTTGCTATTTTTTTTGTTGCTATTTTTGTTTGAAGCACGCCAGTCTTTCGGATACAATGCGCATCCTTTTAGGCGCGTAGCTCAGCTGGTTAGAGCACTACCTTGACATGGTAGGGGTCGTTGGTTCGAGTCCAATCGTGCCTACCAAGATTTTCGAAGAATAAATAACGAGTTACAAATTCAACCAAGCCGCTTCCCAGCGGCTTTTTTTATTACGCTCAGGTTGTGCCGTTCATACCAACGGCTTCAATCAAGTGAAGATGCATCTTGATGTGTTTTTAGGCCAGACTATTGGCCTTGCGAGTGCTTTTTGTGGAGCTTGTGGCAATAAGTTGCAATAATATTTCCGCACGCCAACTACTTGCGGAGTGATTTCTTCTTCGCGGAGCTCCCTGCGTCTGTCTTACCCATCGCTGCCATGAAGCGCGGAGCTAGATCTGGTTGTGTTTCAAAGCGGTCGAACGGCTCTGGCATCATTTTGTCCAGCAAATCAAGCCGGTCAGTTAGCGCGGGGTGAGTCTTGAACATCAGTGCCAATCCGGAATCCTGTGGATTAATTCCCTGTAATGTCTGCAATACAGCAGGCAGACCGTAGGGGTCGTAGCCGCCACGTGTGGCGATGACAATTCCCATGCGATCAGCCTCAAACTCGTCGTTTTTATCCAGGCCACGCGCATAAACTTCCGTTCCGGCATTGACCAGATTGGTTAGTGCCGGATCACTCCCGTTTTGCTGCATGGCATGATTCGCAAACTCGGCCATCAAATCGGTACGTGCACCTTTTTTGATTGCCTGCAGGTGGTGTTTCATCAGCACGTGCGATATTTCATGCGCCAGCACGCCCGCCAGCTCCGCTTCGCTTTTCATACGCGCGAGCAGCCCCTTGGTAACGAACACATGCCCACCAGGTACGGCAAACGCGTTGATATCGTTATCATCCAGCACACCAAACTGCCATGGCAGATCAGGACGTTCTGTCTGCAAGGCCAGCCAGCGGCCAACATTATTCACGTATTTTTGTACCCGCTGGTCATGTAATAGCGGCGCTGCTCCCAGCAAATTGCTGGCAATACCGCCACCCAGCTCGATTTCTTCAGACTCGCTAATATCAGTCGTTGCTTTTTGCATTTTCTGGGTGACTTCCAGCACCTTAGTCAAATCGCTGAAGTCAAATGCGGCAACCGGTGTAGCCATAGTCAGCAACGTGAGTAACAGTATCGTGTGTTTCATCTCAGTTTGCTCCTTTGCCGGGTAAGGATAGATAGTCTATTTGCTGGCTATTCAGTTTGCCCGTCTTGGCAAAATCAATGGCGTCTTTTTTGCTCGCTGCGTAACCTTGCATAGTCTGTAAAGCTTGTGGATTAGGATGGGCATTCTTCAGGTTCTCTTCGGATAATCCGCGTACGCCAGTTGTTACGGAGCTGCCGCTGCTCCCGGTCGAGACCACGTTAAATAACGCACCTATGCCGCTATCACCCGATTTATTTTGCGCTTCTGCATTACCAAGTCGCAGGCTTAGCATTTTGACCCAGCCAGTGGTGCCATCCGCCCTGATCCGCATCCAGCTTGATTGGCGCACCAGAATTTCTACCTTGCTGCGTTCGGCCAGGTTGAGCAGCGTCTCGGCATCGGTGAATGGTCTGGCTTTTAATTCGGTGGCTCGCACGGTGTAAGCAATTTCACCGGCTTGCACCGTGACGGCACACAAGAGCAGGCAGGCTGCAAATATCCACTTCATGGTGTTCCTCTTATTTTGGGAGCGTACAATTCTACTTCCTGATCTCTGCCTTTAACTTTATATAAACCAAACGATTTAAAGTCAAACGCATTGCCGCACAGCTTCATGGTTTCACTTGAAACCAGAATACGTGAGGTACCCTTGGTCAGTCCTTCAATGCGGCTGGCCAGATTTACGGTGTCACCGATAGCAGTGTATTCGCGCCGTTGATCCGAACCAATCAGACCCACCACGGCAGGGCCGGAATGGATACCGATACCAACATCGAAATCGGCATCCTGCTCACCCAGCTCTCGCTTGAAGTGTTGCAGCGCATCGGCCATTTCCAGCGCGGCCGCCACAGCATGATGTGCGTGTTCAGGGTCATCCAGCGGTGCTCCCCAGAAAGCCATAATGCAGTCACCGATAAATTTGTCCAGGGAGCCGCCGTGCCGGAAAACCACCTCCACCTGCAAGGTGAAATAGCGGTTCAGCAGCGCCACTATTTCTTGGGGTGAGCGCTTTTCCGACAGGGTGGTGAAGCCGCGTATGTCAGAGAATAATACCGAAATCTGACGGCTTTCACCCCCCCGGCTTAATCCGCCATGTGCGATCAACTCCTGCACCACATGTGGATTTACAAAGCGATTGAACATCTGCACTGCCTGCTCGCGTGAACGGCGCTCAAGCAGGTACTGCTGCAGGGCGCAGGCAAAATAATAGGCCCAGGCCAGTAGCAGGGGCAGCAGTATTGGCAATAGATATAAATATCCTATTGCTGCATAGCTTGCGCTCAGCGTCAGCAAGGTAAGTACCAACAGTGCCAACCCCACCCAAAGTGCATTTATTCCGCGCAGAAATGCCGCACATAATAGCGCTAGTAAAGTCAGCGCTAGCAGAGGCGCGAACCAGACAGGTGCAGTGTGCATCATGCGCTGATTTTTCAGATTATCCAGCGCTGTGGCCAGAATTTCCACTCCGGGATACAGGCTGGAGATTGGCGTGACACGCAAGTCGTGCATACCGGTGGCAGTGGTGCCGATGATGACGATTTTGCCATTGAATTCATCTGGGGGACGCTGCGTTTGTTCGCGGCTGAAATCTTCATACAGGTCGACGTAGGAAATATGTTGGAATGTGCCTGCCATGCCCCGCCATGCCAGTATTGCGTCCGGCTTGAGTGGAACCGTATAGCCCAGGTCAGCAGCTACCCGTGCAGATATGGATGGGATCAGCCAACCATGCACCGTGGTGTAAAGCTGATAGCGGCGCCCTACGCCATCGCGGTCTTCTTCGAAGTTGATAGTACCGGTACGCCAGTAACGTGGATCTATCGCCAGCGGCGGCAACAAAGCGGCATGAGCATCCTGTTCAGCTTGCTCGGTTGCCTGAAGTCCCAGCATGGAAGCCACTTGCGCCAGTGGAGCACCGGATGCATCGAATGCCGGGTTGCGTCGTACCAACGGAAAGTAAATCCTACTATCCACCGCCAGTGCCTCATTGAACAACCGGTCACTTTCAGGCCGATACTGGTCGCGTTCGGTGAAAAGAATATCAAAGACAATGGCGGCAGGATGTTGTTTGGCAATGCCACGTACCAGCTCTCCATGCACCGCGCGTGGCCAAGGCCAGTTGCCAGCTATGTCCTGCATGCGTGTCAGGCTGGTGTCATCAATATCTACAATGACAATATCAGGGTCGGGCTGCAAGTCTTGCGTTTGCTGGCGTATGAAAAAATCGGACAAGCGATTTTCGAGTGGCTGAAAACCATGCAGCCAAGCCATTTCAATGGTGGCCAACAGCAAAAATACTGCTGTAATAAGCAACAAGGTTTTTTTAGAATATTTCATGCGCCTCTACTGACCTCATTACACAGCAGCCGCTGGCAGAAACCAATATTAGATCAGATTTGATAGCTGTTACCTTTTGGTGACCACTCATTAAATAAAGTCTCAAACTCTTCCGCTGACACCGGTTTTGAGAACAAATATCCTTGCGCATAGTCGCAACCCGCCTGAGCCAGTAATACCCGTTGAGCTTCGGTCTCTACTCCTTCGGCAATCACTTTTAACCCGAGTTTGTGTGCCATCACGATGATGGCCTCGGACAGTGCCATGTCGTTCGGGTTGGTTGCCAAATCGTGCACAAATGACCGGTCGATCTTCAGATAATCGATGTTGAATTTCTTCAGGTAGGACAGCGACGAATAACCGGTGCCGAAATCATCGATTGAAATCTGCATGCCCGCATCACGAAATTCGAGTAGTTTGCCGGTGACATCGGAATTTTCATTCAGCAATAATCCCTCGGTGATCTCGATAGCAATACTCTGCCCAGGCAAGCCGAGTTCCTGCAAATGATCTATCCAGGCTTTACAAAGCTTGCCGGGCTGACGGAATTGCATGGGTGATATATTCACGCTGGTCTGGAACCACAGACCCTGCACGGGCGACACATTCACGCTGATCTGAATGCCGGAGCTGAATAGTTTTTGCCAGCGCGCTGTTTGCTGCGCCGCTTCTCTGAATACCCAGTCGCCAATCTCGACGATTAATCCGGTTTCTTCGGCTAGCGGAATAAATTCTGCCGGGCTCACCAGGCCGCGCTGTGGATGCTGCCAGCGGATCAGTGCCTCGGCTTTGTGGATGTGCCCGGTGGCCATATCCACGATGGGCTGGTAATAGACCCGGAACTGGTCACCCGCGGCCAACGCACTGCGCAATTCGGTGGTCAAGCGTAGCCGCATTTGCGCGGCCTGCTGCATGGAATGCGTGAAGTATGCAAAACGGTTGCGCCCTCCATCCTTGGCCGCGTACATCGCCTGATCGGCATTTTTTAACAAGTCTTCCATTTCGGTGGCATCGTCTGGATACAGCGTAATGCCAATGCTGGCTGAAATATAGGCCACCTCATTTTTTAACCGGAATGGTTCAGCCAGGCTGAGCCGAATACTTTCGGCGACCCGCTCGATATTGCCGGCATCGTCGAGCTCGGACAGGATGATGATGAATTCGTCCCCGCCCAGGCGGGCTACCGTATCGGCCTCACGCACACAGCAGCTGATGCGTCGTGCCGCTTCCTGCAACAGCAAATCGCCCATCTTGTGCCCGAGCGTATCGTTGACCTCCTTGAACTTATCGAGGTCAATAAACAACAATGCCATTTTCAGGCTAGCGCGATGCGCTTTTTTGATCTCCTGAGACAGGCGGTCATGAAACATGTGACGGTTGGGTAGACCGGTCAGGGTGTCGTAGTTGGCCTGGCTCCAAATCAACTCTTCGGATTCTTTCTGTTGGGTGATATCGCGGGCAAAAGCGCTGAATTCGCGCTTGCCGGCCGCAAGGATTGGAGCGATAGATAACTCGATAGGAAACTCATGTCCGTTGCGATGTAGTCCCAGTAGCTCGACCCGTGAATTCAGGATAGTCCCCTCGCCAAAGGCGAGATAATGCTGCAATCCCTTGATATGGGCTTCGCGGTATTGAGGCGGAATGATGGTCTCGCTCAGGTTCTGCCCAATGATTTGTTCAGCGGTCCAGCCAAAGACTTTTTCCGCCTGATGGTTCCAGCCGGTGATAATACCCTTGGCATCCATCTGCACTACGGCGTCCATGGCAGTATCAAGGGTGGCGCGCAGGCGCGCTTCATCCTGACGGCGGGTTTCAAGCAGAATACCGAAATTTTCTGCCATTTCGTTGAAGCCGCTGCCTATCTGATTAAGCTCATCACGAGTATTGAGATTGATCCGTACACCACAATCGCCATTGGCAAAAATACGAAATGAATGCAGCAATGACTGGATATTGCCGATGATGGCGTAGTAGAAGCTGACTGACAGATAGACTGCCAACATGAATATCAAAAAAGAGAGACCGATACTGGTGAGCAACTCCTGCTTTGCACGAGTGATACGCGCCCTGATCAGTGATTCTGCTGCCGGCAGCAGCACTTCGTGCTGTTGTGCGTAGCCATTTTTAATATCTGCGGTAGCCACATCCAGATAAGTGCTGGAGGACATGGCAAAGCGCCCGTTAAGGATGTTTGATGTCACGATTCCGGTGAGATGCCGCGCAGAATCGATGATTTTTCCAGATGCCGCCGCAAATGAATCCCGCAACGCCGGATTGTATCTGGCGGTTTTTTCGGTATTGACGCCGAGTTCCTCGAGGGTAACGCCCAATTCGATAATCAGCGTGTTAAGTATTGTCTTCTGTTGTTCGGAAACCTGCTTGCTGGTCAGAATGCTTGCGCCGTAAGCGCACAACTGGCCAAGGTGCTCAAGTGCATGCGGCAACTTGTTGAGGGCGGTGTCGAGCAGGTAGAAGGTGTTGATTTCCGGATCCAGAATCAGCGCGTAGTCGTCGACGATTGTCTGTTCGAGCAAAAAAAATTGTTTGAGCAGGTGGACATGCGCTGCAAAATTTTCGGCAAGCGTCCATTCGAGACCATTGCTGCGCAGCCGCGACCAGTCCGCCTTGATGTTGCTAAATTCCTTGCTTGCTGCCAGATCGGGAGGAAGCTGTTTTTCCATGGTGTCAAAAAATCCGGCGGCTTCTATTTCCATTGCGGCACGCCGGTTACGCAGAGTTTCGTTACCACTGAGCAGTGCGGCGGAAATCCCGCGGTGCAACTGGATGGACTGGATAGTCCGGGAAATCGGCTTGATCAGTGCGATGCCTTTTAGTTGCAACTGCGAGGGCTGGATGACCCGGTCGAGATTGTCGAGCAGGCTGTGTGTCACTACTGCGATCGCAATCAGTGACACCAGCCACAGCAGCGTAAATTTTTTGGTGTAATTGACACGGTTCAGCAGGGCAATCGCAGGCGCAAACAGGACACGCGCTGCTTTATTGATGTTGTTGCTACTTGTCACGGCATTCTCGCTGTATTTAAACATTACTTCAAATCGTACTCCGGCTACCCTCGCATCACGTAAGGCAGCATTCATATCCGTTGGATCAAGCACGGGGTCGCGCTGCGCATGCGCAGAGTAGTGTCACAGGCCAATTGTGGTTTTATTATAACTACCCGCTTCACTTTGTGGCGTATAGCCAAACCCGGCCACGGACATTATGCCATCACCCCGGACAATGCCGCCGGAGGTATTGGCGAGCAAGTCACTCTTGTGAGTCAGTTCCAGTGTGACACCTTATATCATCGAGGCTGGAGCGCGTCCCACCCCAATCGCCAGATAGTGTTTCAATATTCCAGTTTGATGTTTCCACGGTCTCTGTTAATGCGAGATTCGCATACCGGGGGCATTACATTCGCCAGACCAGCAATTTGGACTGATGCAAGTCATCTACTTGGATGGTCTGGTGCGGAGCCTGTTCCGGTACGGCAAAGGTACTGCTGATGAATACTGTTCCCGGGCGCATCTCGGTGCGCGCTTTGTGCCATAGGCGTTGCATCGGCACCGGTGAGAGATAGGCGAACACCACATCATATTGCGCCAGATCGGAATTCCACAGGCTGCCCCATCGCACGTTGCAATTGCGATGACCATCGAATTTGATGCGCAGCCAGCTCCACAAAAATGGCAGCGGTGCGGATTCCACACCACAGTAACACCCGTCTGGCCGGACTGCAGCGAGATGAGTCAGTACGCCACCCAGTCCTGAACCAAGATCAATGAAACGGAAGTCTGCATCTTCCACAGCGGGGGAGGGAAGCTGGGTTTCCAGCGCGCGCCATACTTTATTGCTGGAAAGATAGAGCGGCACCTGGGTGCGGAAGGTGCTCCAGTACACCACCAGCAGAATGATGAATGCGGCAAGAAAAAATCCGGAATGAATGTCGAGGGCGAGCATCAACACCAGCGCAGGGGCAAACAGAAATTGAATAACCAACCACCAGCAAGCCAGTCCGGCGAAGTGGCTGAGTGTCGCGGCGAGCAGGCCGCACAGCAAGGCAAGGGATAGCGGAGCGGGGTGCAATCCGGCCATACGAGCACCGAACAGTACCAGCACGAGTGCCGTAAATTGTAGCAGCAGCGCGATGGCGGCAGGCGGAAGTTTGCTGATCAGATTGCGCATGTGTCCAAATCAGATCATCGGGTCAGATTTTCATGGTGCCACGCTGAACTTTGTTCTTTGCGGTCAGTGGGGTCCGGCTGCCAGTACCCAACAGGGTAAAAGCTGGTAGTATAAAACACGTGCACCGGAAGGCTGAAGAACAGAGAAAAATTGTATTGATTGCTTATCAACATGAGGTCATGAATGGCGGTAATCACCGTATTTAATCAAAAAGGTGGCGTGGGAAAAACCACCACTTGTCTTAATGTAACGGCTGCGCTGAATCTGGCGCAGCGTTTTCCTGTTGCAATGGATATGGATCCACAGGGACATTTGACCCTGGCCAGTGGCACAACGGTGAAGGCAGCGCAGAATGTCGGCATGGCCGCTTTTTTCAAACACAAAACTTCGCTTGCCAGTTTACTGCAGGAAACGCCGGGTGGCTGGCAAATCATTCCGGCTTCACTGGAGCTTGCCAAGATTGATGCTCTGCTCGGCAGTGACCCGAAAGCTGCAACACTATTGAAACAGGGCTTGCGCGAAGATCTGGCGCTGACCGGTGCGCCGGTAATGCTCGACTGTTGTCCGATGCTGGGGGTGCTGACGCTGAATGCCTTGTTGGCCACTGACCGAGTGCTGGTGCCGGTTTCGGCAGATTTCCTGTCTTTGCAGGGCGTGCATCGTCTGGACAGCGCGCTCAACGCGCTGGAAAACAAGCTCAAACGCAAATTCGAACGGCGCATCGTCGTTACACGCTTCGACTCGCGGCGCAAGCTGTCTTACGAAATTTACGAAAAACTCAAGGTGCGCTACGGCGAATTGTTGTGCCAAACCCGTATTGGCGAAACGGTTGCTCTGGCTACCAGCCCGATGCATGGTAAAGATGTGTTCGCGTTCGCGCCGCACAGTCCGGGTGCGGCGGATTACCGGGCATTAACCCAGGAATTATGGGAAAGTGGTTTTTTTGCCTGAAACCAAACCAGCATGAAGCTGGCAAGTTTTTTATTCCAGATTATTGCGCTCTTCGACAATGCTTGGGACAGGCTTGGTCGGCGTGAATATTTGCGACATTTCGATCAGCTGCCGAATCCATAGCAATCAATCCGGTATACCCGGTTGATAGAGTTTCACGTTGCTGTCCTCGCCTTCTTTGACGTGATACATGGCCATGTCGGCATTTTTCATCAGTGTTTCGTCATCCTCGCCATGTTCCGGATAGACGGCGATACCGATGCTGGACGAGATCTGTAAAGTGTACCCGGCAGGCTCGAATGGCCGGTTGAACGCGTTGCTTATCTTTTCGGCTACATTCATCGCGTCCCGTGTCGTCTCGATATTGGATAGCAGCACGACAAACTCATCGCCACCGATCCTTGCGGCGCTGTCTGATTCGCGCAGGCAATCCTGTATGCGTTTTGCCACTTCCTTCAGTAACAGATCGCCCACGGCATGACCCAGAACATCGTTGACCGATTTGAATTTGTTCACATCGAGGAACATCAGTGCAAGGCGTGTCTTGTCACGCTTGGCCTTGAGCAACCCCTGTTGCAGCCGGTCGTTAAACAGTGTCCGGTTAGGTAAACCGGTAAGCGCATCGTGATGAGCCAGGTGGTAGATGTGCTCCTCAGATGCTTTGCGCTCACTGATATCGGAAAATACCGCTACGTAGCGGGCAGGTTGGCCCTGTTCATCACGTACCAGACTGATGGAAAACCACCCGATATAGAGTTCGCCGCTCTTTCGGCGGTTCTTGATTTCGCCGCTCCATCTGCCAGTGCTGGCGAGCGTATCCCACATCTTCCGATAAAGTTCAGGCGATTGCGTACCGCTGGAAAGTAAGCGTGGATTTTTACCCTTTACGTCATCCGGGGTGTAACCGGTAATGTCGGTGAATGCACTGTTGGCTGCAATGATCCGATTGTGTTGGTCAGTCACTAACACCGCTTCATTCATACTTTCGAACACGGCGGCGGCGGTATGCATCTCATCGACCCTTGCATTAAGCGCTTTATTTGTGTCCGTGAGCTCTGTCGTCTTGAACTCCACCAAAGTGTTGAGGTGGTGTGTGAGTTGGTGGTTGACCAGCATGCGGCCCAAAATTTTGCAGAACAACAGCAACAATCGCTCGTGCCACAGATTGAAAAAGCCTGGGGTTGGATAAAAGACGTTGAGTACACCGAGCACCTTACTCTCGCAGGTGATGGGCACGCACAGGAGTGCTCCCTCAACCGGGCGGCCTTCAATACCCAATCTTTTGAATTGGGGGTTTTCGGCGCATGAAGGACAATGCTCGATATTTCCGCTTTCGGCGGCGCGCCCCATGATGCCATCACCCAGCCGAAAATGATTTTTACTGGGGTGGCGTAAGGTTGTATCTTCGCTTAGACTGCAAATGCCACTCAGCATGTTGTCCCAGTCCAGTCCGGCGGCGTTACTCAACATGCCATCCTCATCGAGCAGAAAAATGGAACAACGTTCCATATCCTGGTTCGATATGAGTGCTTTCAATGCCTGTTTGATCAGGCGCGGCTTATCCGCGTCGCCGAGTGAGATTTCTGTCAACCCGTGTATGGCGGACAGCGAGTCCAGCAGATTGACAATATGCCGATTGAGTTCCAGCGACGATTCGGCGTAAGCTGGCCTTATCATGGCAATCAACCCTTACTGAAGCTGGATGCCATTTCCTTGATGGCATCCAGTTTGTTGCGCATTTCTTCCCGAACCTTTTCGGCACTGGCCGGGGGAGTGCCCAGCACCAGCAGCACTTCCGTTTCCTGGTCTAGTTCTTCTTGCCCGTAAAGCATCTGATTGGCCCACTTGGCACAGATACTTTCCAGCAGAACCAGCGGCCAATGTTCGCCACGGTAACTTCTGTCATAGTGATATTTCATCACCAGCAGGATATTCTCCGGCAGATGCCATTTGCTGCCCAGCCATACGCCGGCCTCGTAATGATCCAGATCAAGGTGGTCGTGAATATGATCCCCCAATTTACGTCCGGAATTTTCCCCATAGGCAGCAAGCGCGGTGCCCATCTGCTCAGGATAAAGATGCACCAGCGCCAGCAGGCCGAGATTGTGCAGCAGTCCGGCCATGTAAATGCCATCGCTGGGAGGGCGCAGCTCTTTCCGGACGTGCACGTGCAACGCATTGCTCATCATGGCGGTCATTATGATGGAAACCCAGTAGCGCTCAAGGCTGAAATGAGGACAGTGATCAGTTCTGAATACACCGGACAATGCCAGGCCGATAGCGACACTTTTAACCGTAACCATGCCGAGGATGGAAATGGCTTGCAAAAGCGTGCATATCTTGCCCTGTTGGCCAAAAAAGGAAGAATTGGCCAAGCCCAACAGGCGTGCCGCAATCGTGGGCGATTCGTTCAGCACTTTGGCCAGTTCCGCAGATGAGATATCGGGATTGTTGCAACTGGTCAGAATGTGCTGAATGTCAGGTGACAGGGTGGGCAATTCCTTCTGCTGCTGAATTTCCAAGCGTGATTGTACGATGGTCATTATGCGGTTGGCTCAAAATTTATTTTAAAAACTGCGGAAGGGTACCACTAATGAATCCATCGGGTCAGACATTAGTCCGGGTGGGCGGCTAAAATAATAGCCCTGTGTGTAGCCACTCGGACTGGTGGCCTCGGCTGATTAAGCAAAATCTCTATGGCGTGTCCTGATAAAACTTCACAGTAAATTTGGCGATGAAACAAAATCTGCAAAATTCGGGAGTGCCTGAATAAGAATGTCGGGTGCTCCTGACACAACCCCGCCACAAGTGTTTCGGGCAGACAATCCGAATATCTGGAGGGCATTCTCCGGCAAGGTGCTGATACAATATCCCACGGTTCGAGCAGTCGATACGCGGGACGTGGTAAGCATGGAGGCCGTGATTGAGACACTGGGTAGATAGATAAGCGTTGGCAATAATGGGCCGGCAGTATTAGTAGCCGATGTTTCCTAACAACAGATAAGAAGATGTCATGAACAAAAAGTTGGGCAAGGTTAAAGTGCTCGTGGCAGAAGACAGCAAAGTCGCTATCAAGGCCATTACCATCTATCTCGAAGAGGTTGGCGTGCAGCCGCTAATTGCGGAGACGGGCAATGCCGCCGTCGAATTGTATCGCAAGGAACGTCCGGACATTATTTTGCTTGATGTCATCCTGCCGGATATTGATGGTTTTGAGGTTGCCAGACAGATACGCCAAATGCAAGGCAAGGACGATTGGACGGCGATCATCTTTCTGAGCGTGATGTCCAAGGATGAAGATCTGGCGCGCGGTATCGAAGCGGGCGGCGATGATTATCTGATAAAACCGGTCGGGCGCGTGGTGTTGCAGGCCAAAGTGGCCGCCATGCACCGTCTGGTGAGAATGCAGCGCGCTCTGGTGAAATTGACCGGGCAGTTGAACGAAGCCAATCAGAAGTTACAACATCTATCGATGACCGATAGCCTGACCGGAATCGCCAATCGCCGTCTGTTTGACGACTTGCTGGTGCGCGAATGGCGGCGTTGCACCCGTCTCAAAAAGCCCCTGTCTGTCATTATGATCGATGCGGATTTTTTTAAAAGTTACAACGATATATATGGGCACCAGGCTGGCGATGACTGTCTCAGGGCGATAGCCAGCCAGGTGGCACATGCGACACCGCGCGCCAGTGATCTTGCGGCACGCTATGGCGGCGAGGAATTTGTTCTGGTGCTGGGCGAAACGGATGAGGACGGTGCGCGCTGGGTGGCGAATCGTATATGCCAATATGTGAGCGGCTTGAAAATGATGCATGAGGGGTCGCCTCATGATTATGTGACGGTCAGTTGCGGTATTTGCTGTGTGTTGCCAACCAGTGAATTGTCGATGGAAAAATTGCTCAAATCGGCCGACAGCGCACTGTACGCGGCCAAAAGACAAGGGCGTAATGGCATTGCGTATATGAATTACGGGCAGACAACGGAATCTGTAGTGGCTGAGGAGGCGACCAAGCTGCGGTAAAGCGCCGGAACTATCAACGTCTCGCTGACTTGCTGCTCTCCGGGCGCCACCTTTACCTGAAAACAGCATTCGGTGCGCTTGCATGTGTTTTTATCCATCTGTTTGGTCATGATATGATTTAGCCCGTGTTGGTTTGGATTTCCCCGGATTTTCTCAATAAATCCGTGTGAGAAGCCCGAAACCATTGTACATGGCTGGTTGCGAAGTCAGCAGGGTATGGATTTAGATTTCAGCGCCTCACGGCATGAGAGTTTGATTTCTCCTCGGCAACCAGCACCCAAATTCAACTTCAATTCAAGGAACACAAGCATGTCCAGCGTAGAAACCGTGAGCGCATTAGAGCGTCGTCTTGACGCAGCTATTCCCCAACAAACCCTTCGCGGCGAAGTCACCGCCCGTCTGAAAAAAATCGGGCGCACCGCAAAAATTCCCGGATTTCGCCCGGGAAAGGTTCCGCCAAAAATTCTGGAGCAGCACTATGGCGCGCAGGCGCATCAGGAAGCTTTGGGCGATGCGCTGCAACGCTCGTTTGACGAGGCTGTACAACACAATAATTTGAAGGTGGCAGGGCACCCGCAATTCGAGATCAAGACTAATGATCTGAGTGCCGATTTGATCGAATACAGCGCGACTTTCGAGGTATACCCGGAAATCGTGATGGGAGATTTGTCCGGAGAAACGCTGGAGTGTCTGACTTGTGAATTAACGCAGGCTGACGTGGATAGCACCATCACGACGCTGCGTAAGCAGCGCGCCATTTTTGAACCGGTGGATCGCGCCGCGCAGGCCGAAGACCAGGTGCGCATTGATTTTGTTGGCAGGTTGGATGGCGAGATTTTTCAGGGTGGTGAAGCAAAGGATTATCCATTTGTATTGGGCACGGGGCGCATGCTGCCGGAGTTCGAGGCGGCCATCACCGGCATGAAAACGGGCGACACCAAATCTTTCGATATGACATTTCCGGATGATTACCACGGCAAGAATGTGGCGGGCAGGCAGGTGACTTTTACCATCACGCTGCTTCAGGTAGAGGAACCCAAGCTGCCGGAAGTGGATGCGAATTTTGCCGAAGCAATCGGCATTGCAGACGGTGATGTCAGCAATCTGGAAAGCGAAATCAGTACCAATTTGCAGCGTGAGATGGAGAGCCGTCTGAAAGCGCGCAACAAGGAAGCGGCAATGGAAGCGTTGCTCAGGGTGGCGTTATTTGATTTACCCAAGTCATTGGTGGGATGGGAAGTGCAAAATTTGATGCGGCAGGCTTTGCAGGAAATGGAGTCGCGCGGAATGAAAGTGAAGGACATTAAACTGCCGCCAGAATTATTTGCCGAGCGCGCCATAAAACGCATCAAACTCGGTTTGATTATTGCCGATTCAACCAAAAAGCATGATTTGGCGGCCAAGCCTGAGCAGGTGCGTGCGCTGGTGGATGATTACGCACAAAGCTTTGACCAGCCAGAGGAGGTGGTAAACTGGCTCTACGCTAATCCCGCCCAGTTGCAGGAGATGGAGAATCTGGCTGTGGAGGGTAATGTTGTGGAATGGATAACAGGGCAGGCAAAGACGATAGGCAAGACTATCTCTTTCAAAGAATTGATGGGAAACTGACATGATGCATTACCAGGAGCCACAAAATATCGGTTTGATCCCCATGGTTGTGGAGACCAGCGGGCGCGGTGAGCGAGCCTACGATATCTATTCGCGCTTGCTCAAGGAACGTGTGGTGTTTCTGGTTGGCGAGGTAAATGACCATACCGCGAACCTGATTGTGGCGCAGATGTTATTCCTGGAATCGGAAAATCCGGATAAAGATATTCATTTCTACATCAATTCGCCGGGTGGTTCCGTGACTGCGGGTATGGCCATTTATGACACCATGCAATTCATCAAGCCGAACGTCAGCACGCTGTGCGTCGGTCAGGCGGCCAGCATGGGCGCGTTTTTGCTGGCGGCAGGCGAAAAGGGCAAGCGTTTCTGCCTGCCCAATTCACGCGTGATGATCCATCAGCCGCTCGGTGGTTTCCGTGGTCAGGCTTCGGACATTGAAATTCATGCACGCGAGATTTTGTACCTGAAGCAAAGGCTTAATCAACTGCTGGCAGATCACACCGGTCAATCGATTGATACCATCGAACGCGACACGGACCGCGATAATTTTCTGAGTGCGCCGGATGCGGTGAAATACGGCATGGCGGACCAGGTGCTGGAAAAGCGCGCTTAACGTGAAGCTCGCGTAGCGATTCGTTTGCCCCCTCTCTCTCCGGGAGAGGGTTGGGGAGAGGGAAGCGGGCATGGCAAGTTTCATTTGAAGGGGCGGTATCCTTGTCATGCCCGTTAAGAAATTGATTGAATTGCCGATAACACAATACAGGGGTGACAGCGATGACTGGTGACAAAAAATCGGGTGATAAATTACTGTACTGCTCGTTCTGCGGCAAGAGCCAGCACGAGGTGCGCAAACTGATTGCAGGCCCGTCGGTGTTCGTGTGCGATGAATGCATCACGCTTTGCAACGACATCATGCGCGAGGAAATCCAGAACGATCAGACCAAAGCCGACAAAACGAATTTACCCATACCGAAAGAAATTTGCGCGACACTCGATGAGTATGTGATCGGCCAGGAACAGGCCAAGCGGATTTTGTCGGTAGCGGTGTATAACCACTACAAGCGCCTCAGGAGCAACGACAAGGATGGTGTTGAGCTGGCCAAGAGCAATATTCTGCTGATCGGCCCAACCGGTTCCGGCAAGACCCTGCTGGCACAAACGCTGGCCCGTTTGCTGGATGTGCCGTTTGTAATGGCCGATGCCACCACGCTGACCGAGGCGGGTTACGTCGGTGAGGATGTCGAAAATATTATCCAGAAACTTTTGCAGGCTTGTGATTATGATGTTGAAAAAGCGCAACGCGGCATTGTGTATGTGGACGAAATCGACAAAATCTCGCGCAAGTCGGACAACCCCTCGATTACGCGCGATGTGTCCGGTGAAGGCGTGCAACAGGCTCTGCTCAAGTTGATTGAAGGCACCAAGGCCTCCATTCCTCCGCAGGGCGGGCGCAAGCATCCGAATACGGAATTCTTGCAGGTGGATACCGCCAACATCCTGTTTATCTGTGGCGGGGCGTTCGACGGCCTGGAAAAGGTCATACGCAATCGCTCTTCAAAGGCCAGTATTGGTTTCGGTGCAACCATCAGCAGCAAGGACGAACGCAAGACCGGTGAAACCCTGCGCGATGTGGAGCCGGAAGACCTGATTAAATTTGGCTTGATTCCGGAGTTTGTCGGGCGTTTGCCGGTGGTGGCGACGCTGGAAGAGCTGGACGAAACGGCGCTGGTAAAAATTCTGACCGAGCCGAAGAATGCACTGACCAAACAGTATCGGAAATTATTTGCGATGGAGGGCGTGGAGCTGGAGTTTCGCGAAGGTGTACTGCTGGCTATTGCACGCAAGGCACTGGCGCGCAAGACCGGCGCACGCGGGTTGCGCTCGATACTCGAAAATGCGTTACTGGACGTAATGTTTGATTTGCCCTCGGCAAAAAATGTCAGCAAGGTAGTACTGGACGAGGCTGGTCCGGCTGGAGAAATCAAACCGATGATCATTTACGCGGACACATCCAAGGCGGCCTGATAAATCCGGCTGGCCAGGTCGGTTTCCACCCGCTTTATTATCTTGTCACGGCAGGGGGCTTGAATTTTTCTGAGTCATCCCCCATTTAGCCAACAGTCAACGAATAGGTGATTGCGATGTTAGAACAAGATACCCCAGGCGCCACTACAGTCAACCTGTATCCATTATTGCCATTGCGCGATGTAGTGGTGTTTCCACACATGGTCATTCCACTGTTTGTCGGTCGATCCAAGTCTATCAAGGCGCTGGAAACTGCCATGGAAGCCGGCAAAGGAATCGTGCTGGTCGCACAAAAATCGGCTGCCAAGGACAATCCGGATAAGGATGATCTGTATGCCATCGGCAGTATGGCGAATATCCTGCAAATGCTTAAACTGCCGGACGGCACGGTAAAGGTTCTGGTGGAAGGTTTGCAGCGGGTTAATGTGCTGCGCGTATATGACACAGATAGTCATTTTGATGCCGAAGTAGAAGTTGTGCCTGCCGAAGATGGAACAGATGCCGAATCCGAAGCGATGCGCCGTGCACTAATTGCCCAGTTCGATCAATATGTCAAACTCAATAAAAAAATTCCACCGGAAATTCTGACTTCAGTAGCCGGCATCGATGATGCCGGGCGCATGGTCGACACGATTGCCGCACATTTGCCGCTCAAGCTGGAACAAAAGCAGGAGGTGCTGGAAATTTATGGCATTCGCAAACGGCTGGAACATCTGCTTGGCCTGCTGGAAGCGGAGATCGATATTCTTCAGGTCGAGAAGCGCATTCGTGGCCGTGTGAAACGCCAGATGGAGAAAAGTCAGCGCGAGTATTATCTGAACGAGCAGGTCAAGGCAATTCAGAAGGAACTTGGCGAGGGCGAAGAGGGCACTGACCTTGATGAGCTGGAAAAGAAAATCAAGGCTGCACATATGCCCAAGGATGCACGCATCAAGGCTGAGGCAGAGTTGAAGAAATTGCGCATGATGTCGCCGATGTCGGCCGAAGCAACGGTGGTGCGTAATTATGTGGACGTGCTGATTGGTCTGCCGTGGAAGAAAAAAACCAAGATCAGCACCGATCTGAAGCAGGCAGAAGTCGTGCTGGAAGAGGATCACTATGGCTTGGATAAGGTCAAGGAGCGCATTCTCGAATATCTTGCCGTGCAGCAACGCATGAACAAGCTGAAAGCCCCGATCCTCTGTCTGGTAGGGCCACCGGGTGTGGGCAAGACCTCGCTCGGAAAATCCATCGCGCGTGCCACCAATCGCAAATTTGTGCGCATGTCGCTGGGCGGCGTGCGCGATGAGTCCGAAATTCGCGGCCATCGCCGTACCTACATTGGTTCCATGCCAGGCAAGATATTGCAGAATATGAGCAAGGTCGCGGTGAAGAATCCACTGTTTCTGCTGGACGAAGTGGACAAAATGGGCATGGATGTGCGCGGCGATCCGTCCTCCGCGCTGCTGGAGGTGCTTGATCCGGAACAAAACCACACATTCGTCGACCACTACGTCGAGGTGGAGTATGACCTTTCCGATGTGATGTTCGTGGCAACGGCAAACACCCTGAATATCCCGGAGCCACTGCTGGACCGGATGGAAATTATTCATGTTTCCAGTTATATGGAAGATGAAAAAATCAATATTGCCACGCGTTATCTGGTGCCCAAGGCGCTCAAAAACAACGGCTTGAAGCCGGAAGAAATCAGTATTTCTGAAACCGCATTGCGTGACATCGTGCGTTACTACGTGCGCGAAGCGGGGGTGCGCGGTCTGGAACGGGAAATTTCCAAGATTTGCCGCAAGGTGGTCAAGGCTCTTTCATTAAAGGGCAGCACCAAAAAAGTTATCATCAGTGCGCGCAATCTCGACAAATATCTTGGTGTACGCCGCTACTCTTACGGAGTGGCCGAAAAAAATAATCAAGTCGGTCAGGTGACCGGGTTGGCATGGACCGAAGTCGGGGGTGAGCTGCTGACCATCGAAACCGCCGTGTTGCCCGGCAAGGGCAAGACCACCACCACTGGCAAGCTTGGCGATGTAATGCAGGAATCCATCCAGGCCGCACTGAGTGTGGTGCGCAGTCGCGCCAAGCGATTGGGCATAGACCAGGAGTTTTATCACAAGACTGATTTGCACATCCACCTGCCGGAAGGCGCGATTCCCAAGGACGGGCCGAGCGCTGGAATAGGCATGTGCACGGCAATGGTTTCAGCGCTGACCGGGATACCGGTGCGCGCCGATGTGGCAATGACCGGCGAAATTACCTTGCGCGGCGAGGTATTGCCGATAGGTGGCCTGAAGGAAAAACTGCTTGCGGCACAGCGTGGTGGCATCAAGGTGGTTCTAATCCCGGAGGAGAATGTCAAGGATCTGGCAGAAATTCCGGACAACATCAAAAATAAGCTGGATATACATCCGGTTAAATGGGTGGATCAGGTGCTGGAGCTGGCTCTGGAGCGTAAACCAGAGCCTTTGCCGGAATTATTGGCGGGCGCTGCAGCCCCTGCCGATTTGCCGTCAACCGGCAACATTCAGGAAGCACCAGTGCTTACCAAGCATTAGAAAAGTTTCGGTAGCAGCCTGTTGCACGCGATGCAAGCTAAAAAATTATCGTAATCGCTTGACCAGAACCGCAATGCCTTGATATAAAGCCGTTGCAGGGCTTTTCCTGTTTTTCAACCACTAGACAAAGGGGACTTACGTGAATAAATCTGATCTGGTAGATGCAATTGCAAAATCCGCAGACCTATCCAAAGCTTCTGCAGCGCGTGCTTTGGATGCGACCGTAGAGACGATTAAAAAGGCATTGAAAAAAGGCGACACAGTAAGCTTGGTTGGTTTCGGTACGTTCAAGGTTGGCAAGCGCGCAGCGCGCAGTGGTCGCAACCCACGCACTGGCGAGACTATCAAGATCAAGGCAGCTAAAGTTCCTAAATTTTCCGCTGGCAAGGGACTGAAGGATGCTGTAAACTAGCAGGCTTCACTGGGGGTGCTTAGCTCAGCTGGTAGAGCGTCGCCCTTACAAGGCGAATGTCGGCGGTTCGATCCCGTCAGCACCCACCAAATAGTTTTCTGGAGTGGTAGTTCAGTTGGTTAGAATACCGGCCTGTCACGCCGGGGGTCGCGGGTTCGAGTCCCGTCCACTCCGCCAATTCAAGGCGAACGCAAGTTCGCCTTTTTTATTAAGTGTCCGGCCCTTATAGCAGGGCTGAAACAAAGTTTCCCGTGGCATTTTCGCGTCTATCAAATCATTAGGTTATTGTTATGTTCGATTTTGTGCATGAAAAAAAGCGGCTGGTGCAGATAGTTCTGGCGCTGATCATATTGCCGTTCGCATTCTGGGGAGTAGATTCATACAACCAGTCCGGGAACAGCGCAGAAGTCGTTGCAACGGTAAATGATGCAAAAATCACCCGGCGAGAATTTGAGTACGCGCTACGTCAGCAGCAGGAGCGCCTGCGTCAAATGATGGGCGCAAATTTTGATGCTGCGATGTTGGGCAATCCCGAAATGAAGCGTGCGGTGATGAACAAACTGGTCGAACAGCGTTTGCTGGTCGAGCATGCCCGGGATATCGGTTTGACCGTTACCGATGAACAGTTGGCGCAAGTCATTCAGGGTATTGAAGCATTTCAGGATAATGGTCGATTCGATAAACAGCGTTATGAGGCCGCACTGGCAGGCCAGAACACATCGCCACTGATGTTTGAAGCGCGCCTGCGTGATGAAATGCTCGGCCAGCAGGTGCGTGATGCTTATGTGCAAAACGGGTTTGTCTCGCATGATGTAGCGGATAACATCATTCGCCTGAACGAGCAGCAGCGTACGGTAAGCGTAGCAACCATATCATTCCAGCCCTACCTGGCGCACGCCAAAGTGGATGAGGCCGCAGTCAAAAAATATTACGAACAGAATCAGTCCGAGTTTCAGGTTCAGGAGCAGGCAAAAGTCGAGTATGTAAAACTCTCGGTAAATGATTTGTTGCCAAAAGTCGAGGTAGGCATAGAAGATGCGCGCAGATATTATGACGAACACCAGAATGATTTTGGTACTCCCGAGGAACGCCAGGCAGCGCACATCCTGATTGCCGTAGCTGCTGCCGCACCACAGGCCGAGCAGGATGCGGCCAAGGTGCGCGCAGAGAAACTGTTGCAACAAATCCGGCAGGAGCCTGCACGATTTACCGAGCTGGCCAAACAGAATTCCCAGGATTCCGGCTCCGCCGCAAATGGTGGTGACTTGGGATTTTTTGGTCGCGGCATGATGGTCAAACCGTTCGAAGATGCCGTATTTGAGCTAAAGCAGAATGAGATTAGCGGGCTGGTCAAATCGGACTTCGGCTATCACATCATTAAACTACTCGCGGTCAAGCCCGGCAGAATTTTGTCATTCATCGAGGCGCAGCAAGGCATCATAAGCAAGCTGCGCCAGCAACAAGCCACCGATCTGTTTGCCGAACTTGCAGAAAAGTTCAGCAATACCGTTTATGAACAAAGTGACACACTCAAGCCTGCCGCCGATCTGATCGGTGCAAAAGTTGAACAAAGCGACTGGCTGGTCAGGGAAACAACGACGGATGATCTTTGGACGGCAAAAATGTTGCAGGAGATTTTTGCCGACGAGACGGTGAAAAACAAACGCAACACTGCTGCGACCGAAGTGGCGGCCAATACGCTGGTTGCAGCGCGGATTCTGGAATACAAACCGGCCAGCATACGCCCGCTGGATGAAGTGCAGGAAACGATTCATCAGAAATTATTGCACCAGCAGGCATTGGAACTGGCCGCACAACAGGGCAGGGTGCTGTTGGAGCAGCTGCAGCATGGCGAAACACCAACATTGAACTGGGCTGCCCCGCAGACCGTCACTCGCGGGCGACCCGGTTCATTGGGTCCGGATACAACACGGAAGGTATTTCAGGCGGATTCAGCCAGATTGCCGCAGTACGTTGGAGCGGAATCATCGCAGGATGGCTATGTGCTGGTGCGTATGGATGCCGTCAAGGAAGCCGAAAAGCCGGATGATAAAAAACGTGCCAACTATATGCAACAACTGCGCCAGTTGACTGGCGAGGAAATGCTCCGTGCCTATCTGGCCGATGCCATGCAGCAGGCCAGGGTCGAAGTGAACTTGCGTGAGACGGTTGAGCAGCCCTGACCCAAGAATCCGCTCGCATTGAGCTTGTCGAAACGTGATTGGGTTCATGTGTTTTGACAAGCTCAGCATGAACAGCAAGCTCAGCACGAACGGTCGTTTAGATTATCCGTGCCGTATCAATATGCTGCCTGGGTAGCATGCTGCGCAGAGCCGGAGGGTGCAATGGATTCAGGCTTGCACGCGGGCAAACACAAACGGAACACACTGCCTTGCCCCTCGATGGACGATATTTCGGTATGTCCGCCGTGAAATCTGGCGATCCAGTTCACCAGGTAAAGTCCCAGTCCGTTTCCCTGGATGTCGTTTTCTTTTTTCCCGCGCACAAATTTATCAAAAATATGTGTCTGGATTTCAACAGGAATTCCGATGCCGTGATCACTCACCTCAACACACAGCATGCCGGCTTTGCATGACAGAATCTTCAGATTGATTTCGTCATTCAGGGATGAATACTTGCTGGCGTTGTCGAGCAGGTTCATGACGGCAATCCGTATCAGTTGCCAGTCCGCACAAAATCTGGCATCTCCATGAAACGGTTCAAACCGGATCGGGCGAACGTGGCTCTCAATGAAGTTTTCCGCAATTTCCGCGCACAGCTGGTTGAGGTCGCCCGCCGCGCGATCCAGCCCGTGCTTGCCCATATCCAGCCATTTTTCGGCGAGGAAGTTGTCCATTAGTGTTGCAAGCTGCCGGACCGAGTGCATGATTTTTTCGATGCGTGGCAAAAAGTCCGGTTGGTTGGATTGTGCGAGCACGCTCAACATCTGCGCGGTATTGCCTATGACCGCGACCGGGCTGCGCATTTCGTGCGCCATCAGGGCCAACAGATTGGTCTGGGTTTCACGCCCGTCCCGTTCATGTTGTAGCGAAATTTTCAGCATATCCCTGGCGTCGACGAGCTGACGCGTGCGCTTCTCGATTTCTTCTTCCAGCCAGTACTGGGTATTGTGAATAGCTTCTGCCATGTCCTGAAACTGTGCTGCCAGTTTTCGGACTTCGCCACCACCCGCTTCCATCGGTTCCTGGCGGTAGTCGCCCCGGCGGATGCGGGCGACTGCATCGGTCAGCGCCACCACCGGCTTCAATACCAGCCTTTGCAGGAAAAAAGCCAGAATGGCCAGCAGCCCCAATGGGCCCACAATAAATACCAGCCACATTTTCATGAAGTTTGATTGTGGCAGCAGGATCGACATGTCTAGCAGAGTAAGGTCATACCAGTCCACTTCATGCAGCTCAATTAAACCAGCCAAATAACGTTTGCCCTGGATAAGTACGAATCCGGTCTGTATGCCATAGGGGTCGACATCAAGCTTCCTGATGGCCTGGGGTACCCACTGCTTGCCCGTGCTTGCGTCCAGTATCTGGCTGGTCGTGTGCTCATGGTCCGAAGAATTGAGCACGCCGGGAAAGTCGACGTGACCGACATCGTTATAGATCTGGATAACAGCATTATGGTTGATGAACATATTGGTCACACCGGGCTGGTAAGTATTTGAAACGTTTTGGGCAAACTGGTCCAGATCAATTCCCGATCCGAGCACGCCAATCACCTTGCCGTTCTCCCATATCGGCACCCTGATCCAGATTTTGCTCACACCGAGTTTTGCGTTAGTTGCGGCCCGGATGCGGTAGTCCGCGCCGCTTCGGATGAAGTCAAAAAACCACGCATCATCGGGCAGTGCCGGGTCGAGGGTGTAACGCAACTGCCGACCTTCGTATTGCCCCTCGGCATCGTTGTAGTAGAAGTTTCCCGATTTGACGAGCGCGATAAAATAATTGCCACCATGAAAGTGTTTGCGCAGGTTTTCCATTTTGGTCATGGCGTGCTGCAGGAGTTTCGCATCCTGTTCATTGTTTGCCCATTTTCTGAGCAAATCGCTGTCGGCGGACTGTTTGACCAATGCGATTTCCTGAATCAGAGGCTGCAAGGTACGCGCCTTGTCATAGAGCATCTGCTTTTCGGCAAAACGTGCACCGAAACGCTCTACGAACTGCCCGGTGAAATTGTCGAACATCGTCCAGATCAGCACCGTAAAAAACAGTGATGAAGCACCCATAATCAGCAGAAAGCGGCGTTGCAGGCTCAATGTGAGCAGAAATTGTCGCACGCGAGAAAATGGTTGTGAGGCGATGCGGTAATTGTGTATATTGAACATCAGAATTTAACCTCCAATCACAGAACGGATAACATGGCGCGCATTATCTTGGTCGAAGATAATATCGGACAGCAGGAAGAGTTGCTATCCTTTCTCACGCACGCCGGTCATGAGGTGCTGGGTACCTGCGATGGCGTCACGCTTGACCGTTGCCTGCAGGAATTCACCCCGGAAATTGCGCTGCTGGACTATAACCTCCCCGGCGAAGCCGGTATTGCTCTTGCTGTGCGCCTGCGCCAGCGCTTCGGTGCAACTATCGGTCTGGTCATGGTAACGGCCCGTAGTATGGGCGTTGACCGGGTGGAATGCCGGCGCGCCGGTGCTGATGATTACCTGGTCAAGCCGATTGATTTCGCTGAATTACTGGCACTTATTGATAATCTCATGTTGCGTCTCAACCCGCCTGCGCCAATTGAAGAAGCCTGGCAACTGTTGCTGACGCGCTCCGAACTGGTGCCACCCCATGACCCGGTTATCCCGCTGACCGGTTGGGAGTTACTGCTGTTGCAGACGCTGGCGGATGCTCCAAACCGGCAGGCGAGTCGCGATGCCCTGATCCGGGGGTTGGGCAAAAACCCGCTCGCATACGATCCGCGCGCGCTCGAGGCCAACATCAGCCGGTTACGGCGCAAGCTCCCCAGCCTGGAAGACGGACGCAACCCGCTGCTGGCACTGCGCGGCATCGGTTACCAATTCATTCGACCGCTTGCGATTATAAACTGAGCAAATACTGATTGTTGTTTTTCAGGAAACCCAGAACAAGTCCGTCACCGTGATAACCAGCGATTTTCCCGCTCGCGGGCTTATTCAGTGTTTCCTCAACTCGCGCCACATCAATAAAACCAACTCGTACCACATCAATAAAACCGGTGGGTTCCACTCCTTCCCCCTGGCAGGGGGAAGGCTGGGATGGGGGTGGATAAGGTGGAGCCATGGCGCTTCTACCCCCACCCTAACCCACCCCCTGCGTGGGGGAGGGGATTTGTGCAGCTATCTCCAAATCCCCGATACGGGCTGATTCGGTGTTTCCTTAACTCGTGCCACATCAATAAAACCAACTCGTACCACATCAATAAAGCCGATGAGTTCCGCTCCTTCCCCCTGGCAGGGGGAAGGCTGGGATGGGGGTGGATAAGGTGGAGCCATGGCGCTTCTACCCCCACCCTAACCCTCCCCCTGCGTGGGGGAGGGGATTTGTGCAGCTATCTCCAAATCCCCGATACGGGCTGATTCGGTGTTTCCTTAACTCGCGCCACATCAATAAAACCAACTCGTGCCACATCAATAAAACCAACTCGTGCCACATCAATAAAACCGGTGGGTTCCACTCCTTCCCCCTGGCAGGGGGAAGGCTGGGATGGGGGTGGATAAGGTGGAGCCATGGCGCTTCTACCCCCACCCTAACCCTCCCCCTGCATGGGGGAGGGGATTTGTGCAGCGATCTCCAAATCCCCGATA
>Ga0307376_10000213_pt1 | contig 79245 bp, 69 predicted proteins | sample TR2MG_FD_202536 | JGI IMG/M metagenome (GOLD analysis project Ga0307376, IMG submission 202536) | Soil microbial communities from Risofladan, Vaasa, Finland - TR-2 | ecosystem: Environmental > Terrestrial > Soil > Coastal area > Acid sulfate soil | place: Finland: Risofladan, Vaasa | collected...
TATCCGGAACCGTATCGCCGGTCGGACAGCAAGATCTACTACTTCATCTACCTTGGAAAGGATGGCAGGCGCCGCAAGGTGTGCACCGGCCTCACGGCCAAGGAGGAGACCCGGCACTTCATCCGCTACCGCCAGGAGGGAAAGGGCATCGGCCTCAATCACCTCAGCCAGTGCCGCTCCCTCCTCGACAAGCACGTCATCGAGGACCCGGCCTTCTCCCGACTCGCCATGAACAAGATCAAGCGAGGCGATCTCCTCGACCTCCGGCGCAGGCTCCAGGAGGGAGGCTTGGGCGTCAACTCCCTCAACAAGTGCATCTCCACGGTCAAGACGATCCTCTCCGAGGCCTGCTTTCGTGGGGACATCGAGAACAATCCGGGCTCCATGGTGGGGAACATCAAGTACGAGCGCCAGGAGCGCGGCGTACTCAACCCCGAGGAGGTCGGCAGCTTCCTCGCCTTCCTGGGCGAGCGCACCGAGCGGATCAAGGCCGAAGCGCGGGATGCGGCGCCGATCAAGAAGGGCGCCAAGGAATCCCGCCGCTCCCTGGACGCGCCACAGGCCGTCCTTGACGAGGCTCTCATCGCCGTCCTTTCCTGCTCAGGCATGAGGGCGGGGGAGCTCCGCCTTCCGCTGGTCGTCGGTGGACCTCAAGACCGGCCGGTGCAAGATTATCGAGGCGGACAAGGGCAAGTGTGGCATAGGCAAGCCCAAGTGGGGCAACGAGAGAGATCGTCCTGGCCAAGCTCGCCCTGGACCGCCTCAAGGCCATGCTCAGCCGCTTCCTTGAGCGCACTCAGGAGCTCATGACCGGCCACAAGCCCTCACCGCCCATCCCGGTGGTCGACACCTACGACCCGTCCGTCCTCAACATGGATATCCCGCCAGATGCGATTCTCGGGGCCATAGGCGCGTTCTACTACGAGCGGAGGCGACCTGGCGGCCGAGTCTCCATGAGTCTGCTCTTCCATGGCCTACCAGGCACCGGCAAGACGGAGTTCGCCCGCTATCTCGCCGAGACCCTCGACCGGGAACTCATTCAGCGCCGGGACTCGGACTTCCTCTCGATATGGGTCGGCGGAACCGACTACTGTGTTGCTCCTACATGCGGCTTTGCAAGTTATCCGATTCATGGGAGGTCCTGCTTCCCGATAGCGCGAAGTACGTGACTACCGGCTCTATGAACTTTAGTTCCGCGTCGCCTGGAGGAAATCCAGGAGAGTCTTCAGCCTCGTGATCTTAACTTCAATTCAGCTGCTTAGCGCGTCCCTCGATGCCCTCAAATATCGGGTCGGAGATCGCGCTTGGGAAGTCCGATGGCAAGCTCCGCGAGACCTCCCGTATCGCCTTGGGTATCCCTCGCGCCAAGCGCTCCATCGTCGCTTCGATGTAGCCTTCGATGCCGGAGAGACGCGCGGTTTCCCTGAGGTGGCGCGGACTGATTTTCGCCCACTCATAGTGGCGATTCTTGCCCTTGAAGGCCATCGCCAACTTCAGCTTCTCCGGGTGGATCAATCCCGTGCCATGACCGAGCACGGGGTAGGCAGACATGATGTCGTATAGGGGTGTCAAACGGAACCGGCCACCGCGCTCGATGAAGACCGAGTAGTTCTTCGCGTGCCCATCGGGCGCGGCGAGGAGCCAGAACAGGATCTGGGCGGTGAAGAAAGTTTCGCGATCCTTCGCGGATTCTTGGGAGCCCAAGAGGATGCGCATTATGGCTTCGATTCCCGGGCCTCCGTCCGATTCATACTTGCCGGTCGGAGGCGTGCCGGTGATCTGGCAGAAGTCTTCCTGCGGCATCCGCAGGATCCGGTTTCCGCTTTCCGCCCTTCGCCGGTCGAAGCGCTCCACGACAAGGGCGGTTACGTCTTCGAAGCGTGCGATTTCGCACTTGGTCACATCCAGCCCCAACGCGGCGACGATCTTCGCGCAGAGCCATTCGTTTTCCACGGAGCCGGTCATGTCGAGTCCGAGGCCGCCAATCCTCCCGAGAGGGAGCTTGAGGATGTGGGTCGTCGGTGTCGAGCCGTGAGGGACGAGCCAGCCGCCCTCATGCCGAAGCAAAGCGGTTTTCTCCTGAGCTCCGGCCAGGGAGATGCGGAATTCCTCGTCGGTCCTGTTTCCGCCCGACCCTGTGGCGGTCAAGCCCTTCAGGATGGCCGCGGTCTCGTGCTCGTCGATCGGCCGTCCTTCGATGCGATCGAAGGGGGAGGGCTCTTCGTCCTCGGGCAGGAGCTGGATGGCGCCGACGCAGTCCCTTCCAATGAAGGACAATAGGTCGAAGGCCGAGAGGGAGGCCGCGCCGTAGCGGCTCCGGATCCTCTGGCGGATCTCGCTCGAATCCGGGAGGAGATTGTCGAAGTATGAGGCCACGGCCTCGCCGCGATACCTATACCCAGGTTCGGCGAGGGGGATGGAGAGCGAGATGGGCCTGGCCTGGGGGTGGAGGAGCCAGGACTCCTCATAGCGGAATTCATGATCGCCACGCGCGGCGAGGGACCAGGTGCCGACTCGGATCTCGTTGAGCCAGACCCCGAGGGCTCGTCGCTGGGAGGGCCTGGCCATGCTCACCACTCCTCGTTAGGAGGTAATCCGGCCTTTTTTCCGGCGTCGTCGGTTTCCTTCGGGACAAGCACCAGTTCCAACCCGAGGGCCGAGAGCAGCTTCATGAGGCTGTCGATAGTCGCGGAGCCGGGATGGTTTTCCAGGGCCGAGATCGTCTTGGGGAGGAGCCCCACCAACGCGCCCGCGCCGTCCTGGCTCAGGCCTCGTGCTTTTCGGGCGCTCCTCAGGGCATGGGAGAGCTGACTTTGGGTGGAGACGAGGTACTTCATGGGACCGCCTGCCTTATCTCGATGACTTATACCCGGCAAGGTATAATCTAGGATAATACCCCATCGGGGATAAGTCAAGAAGATACCCGATGGGGTATGAAGTCGCGTGGGATAGATTTCGCACTTCGGAGCCTTTCAGGAGAGTACTATGGGAGAAGCGTTCGAGAGCATCATGCGCGGCCTCGGCGAGGTTAAGGCGCATCGCGAGGGCAAGCTCACGCTCACGAATACGGCGATCGAGATAGCGCCGCTCCCCGTCTATGATGCGAAGGCAGGTCGCTCCGATGCTCCTGTAACCGCCAAGCACAGTGTCACGGATAGAGACCGGCAAGAGCGCTAAGGATGAGGCCCCTAAAGAGACGGTTTGATAGTGATTCGCCTAACGGAGTTTCCCTCCTCCGGCGGTCGCGCCGCATTATCATAACAATGCTGTTAATCTCCTCTGAGACTGGACTCAAATTGGACTCAGATTTCCAAATTTGAGTCCAATCCAGGTGCAGCCAGGTGAAAATAGCGGTTTTTATTCTTCGCGGCGCTTCCGGAATTCTGGTGTACTAGTAATATCCGAAATCCAGGCCCCCGAAGTGGAATAAGATGGCCATCCGGAATCGCTTTCTATTCCTGATTCCCCAGAAATATGAGCGGATCATCTTGCCGACCTTGGTACCAGGGCATTTTGCAAGAGCTACCCAAACCTGCGAGCTGGAAGTGCTTGGAAGTTAGGCTCCGCTGGCATTTTCCGCTGGCATTATTATTTCAAATGAAATTATAATTGACAAGATCGTAATGATATTGCTATGATTCGTTCGATGATCTTCGATATCCAGAGGTTTTCCACGCACGACGGGCCGGGCATACGGACGGTCGTCTTTTTCAAGGGCTGCCCTCTTGCCTGCGCATGGTGTGAAAACCCGGAAAGTCAGTCCTTCAGGCCGGAACTGCTCTATACCAGATCCCAGTGTATCGGCTGCAAATCCTGTCTGCAGGCCGGCGGCGGAGCGATGAAGAGCGCCCCCGACGGCGGGGTCGCGGTCGAGCGGGATGTCGAGCCGCCTGCCTCTCTCGCTTCCGTCTGCCCGGCGAAGGCGCTCCGCAGAGCGGGCAGCGAGGCGTCGGTCGCCGAGATCATGGCCGAGGTCCGGAAGGATCGGGATTTCTATGCCAAGTCGGGCGGCGGCCTCACGCTTTCCGGCGGAGAGCCCCTCGCGCAGATCGACCTGGCCGAGGAGCTTCTTGCGGCCGCCCGGGGCGAGGGCTTCGATATCGCGATCGAGACCTGCCTGGCCGTCGGCCGGAAGGCTGTCGAGCGGGTCGCCGATTTGCCGCTTCACTGGCTCGCCGACCTGAAGCATGTCGAGCCCGAGGCCTTCCGCCGGGGAACGGGCGGCGAGGCCTCCCTCGTCCTGGAGAATCTGCGGTATCTCGCCGAGCGGGGCGCCGACCTGACTCTCCGCGTGCCGGTGGTGCCCCGCTTCAACGGCGACGAGGCATCCATGCGCGGCATCCTGGAGTTCGCCGCCGCCCTGCCGAACCCCGCCGCCCTGTCGAACCCCGCCGCCCTGTCGAACCCCGCCCCCGCGGGACCGGCCATCGGAACGGCGCCGGTCGCCGGACGCCACCTCCATCTCCTGCCCTACCACGATCTCGCGGCCGGCAAGTACGCCGCCCTCGGCCGAGAGTATCCTTATCCGCCCGGCATGAGGCTCGAGCCAGGATTCATCGAGACCTGCGCCGAGCTGGGGCGGTCCTTCGGTTTGGATATTTCCGTAGGAGGCTGATATGAACGAACGACTCGCGCGGCTCAAGGACGAGCTGCTCTCGGCCGTGCCGACGCTCTGCACCGAGCGGGCGCGGATCTACACCCGGGTCTATCGGGAGGGCGAGGCCTTGCCCGTGGTCCGCAAGCGCGCCTTCGCGCTCCGCCGGACCCTCGAGGACTGCTCGATCTACATAGGCGAGGGAGAGCTGATCGTCGGCAATACCGCTTCGAGGCCCAAGGCCGCGGCCATATTCCCGGAGTATTCCGTGAATTGGCTCCTGAACGAGATCGACGGCATCGACGACCGTCCCGCCGAGTCCTACGCCGCCACCGAGGCGCAGAAGGCCGAGATCAAGGAGCTCTGCGCCTGGTGGAAGGGGCGGACGCTCCAGGATCGGGCCGAGGCCAACTTCTCCCCCGCGCTCAAGGCCATCAACGATTCCGGCATTGTCCATGCCGAGGGGAACATGACCACCGGCGACGGGCATGTCGCCGCGAACATGTTCCGCGTGCTCGAACTCGGGATCGGCGGCTACGCGGCCTATGTCGGGCGCATGAACGCCGCCCTCGACCCGACTCGCTACGAGGACCTCAAGAAGCGGCAGCTGTATCTGGCCATGCTCGACGCCCTGGAAGGCATGGCGACCTGGATCCGCAGGTACGAGGCCGAGGCGCGCCGCCAGGCCGCCTCCTGCGCCGATCCGGTGAGGAAGGCCGAGCTCGGACAGATCGCCCTGACCTGCGCGGCGGTCGCCGAGAGCCCGCCCGCGACGTTCCGCGAAGCGCTCCAGCTCACGCTCTTCGTCCAGCTCGTCCTCCAGATCGAGTCGAACGGCCACTCGGTCTCGCTGGGGCGGCTGGACCAGTACCTCTATCCCTTCTACAAGAAGGACGCGGACGCCGGCCGCATCGCCCCCGAGGCTGCGAAGGAGCTGCTTTCCTGCACCTGGCTCAAGCTGCTGGCGGTCAAGAAGGTCCGCTCCTGGTCCCACACGCGCTTCTCCGCGGGAGGGCCCCTGTACCAGAACGTGACGATCGGCGGCCTCACCCGGGAGGGCCGGGACGCGGTCAACGAGCTCTCCTTCCTCATCCTCGAGTCGGTCGGCGACATGAAGCTCACCCAGCCGAACCTCTCCGTCCGGTACCACAGGGGCATGTCGAAGGAGTTCCTGGCGGCTACGATCGAGGTGATCCGCAAGGGCTTCGGCATGCCGGCCTTCAACAACGACGAGATCGTCGTGCCGGGCATGCTCAAGCTCGGCGTGAGCCTGGAGGACGCGCGCGACTACTCGGCCATCGGCTGCATCGAAGTGGCGGTGCCGGGCAAGTGGGGCTACCGCACCACGGGCATGAGCTTCCTCAACCTGATGCGCGTCTTCCTGGCGACCCTGAACGGCGGGAAGGACACCAAGACCGGACAGACCTTCCACGGCGGCACCGGAACCCTCGAATCCTTCAAGGACTTCGACGGGCTGATGGCCGCCTGGAAGGACCAGCTCGCCTACTACGCGGGAGCCTCGGTGGGCATCGACGTCGCCATCGACTCGGCCCTCGAAGAGCTCGTGCCCGACATCCTCTGCTCCACCTTCACGGACGACTGCGTGGCCCGCGGCAAGCACCTGAAAGAGGGTGGGGCGGTCTACGACTGGGTTTCCGGCCTCCAGGTCGGGATCGCGAATCTCGGCAACTCCCTGGCCGCGATCAGGAAGTTCGTCTTCGACGAGCGCAGCGTCGCTCCCACGGAGCTCATGGCCGCCCTGGAGTCGGACTTCGCCGGTCCCTCAGGCGAGCTCCTCAGGCTCAGGCTTCTCAATCAGGCGCCCAAGTACGGCAACGACGAGGACTACGTCGACGAGCTGGTGGTCGAGGCCTACGGGGCCTACGTCGGCGAGATGGCCAGGTACCGCAACACGCGGTACGGGCGCGGCCCCGTGGGCGGCGGCTACTACCCCGGCACTTCCAGCATTTCGTCCAACGTGCCCTCGGGCTCGGTCGTGCCGGCCACCCCGGACGGGCGCAAGGCCTGGACGCCGCTGGCCGAGGGCTGCTCGCCCACCCAGGGCACGGACACTCACGGGCCCACGGCCGTCTTCAAGTCGATCGCGAAGCTCCCGACTATGGACATCTTCGGAGGCGTGCTCCTGAACCAGAAGCTGACGCCCCAGATGCTCACGGGCGAGGCCCAGCGCGACAAGCTGATCGCCCTCCTCAGGGCCTTCTTCGACGAGCTTCGGGGCTGGCACGTCCAGTACAACATCGTCTCGCGCGAGACGCTCCTCGACGCCAAGAAGCATCCGGCGAAGCACCGGGACCTGGTCGTGCGGGTGGCCGGCTATTCGGCCTACTTCAACGACCTCGCCGAAGAGACCCAGGACGATATCATCGCCCGGACCGAGCAGGTGCTGTGATGGCCGCGGGATCCGGCCGCTATCGGATCGGCGTGGACCTCGGGGGGACCAAGCTCGCGGTCGGGGTGGTGGACTCGGGCGGGAAGATAGTCGGGGAGGCGGTGACCTACGACCACAAGGGTCTGGGCGAGGAGGAGGTGCTGCGCCGCATCGAGCGGAACGTCGACGACGCTCTCGCCGCGGCCGGCGTCGCGCGCTCCGACGTCAAGGGCGTCGGCGTCCTCTTCCCCGGCCACATCCGCTGGCCCGAGGGCGTGACCCTCACCTCCTCCAACCTGGCGGGCTTCAAGGACTTTCCGCTCCGCGAGCGGACGGAGGCCCTGCTCGGCCTACCCTGCCTGGCTGACAACGACGCCAATGCCCAGACCCTGGGCGAGTTCCGCTACGGGGCGGGCGTCGGGATCGACCCCATGGTCTTCGTGACGGTGTCCACCGGGATCGGCGGGGGCATCATCATAGACGGCAAGCCCTACCGCGGCTTCACCGGGACGGCCGGCGAGTTCGGCCACATGATCGTCGACGCCTCGGGCGGCCAGCGCTGCACCTGCGGGAATGAGGGCTGCCTCATGGGCGCGGCCTCCGGCCTGGCGATCCCCGAGGCGGCCAGGCGCACGGCGGACAAGCTGGCCGCGGCCGGCTCCTGCGCCGACCTCCCCGCGGGCTGCGAGGACTACTCCGCGCTCGACGGAGCCCTGCTGGCCTCGGGCTGCGCCGACGGCAACGAGCTCTGCCGGGCCGTGGTGGAGGAGTTCGCGCGGTACCTCGGCATCGGCATGTACAATATCTTCCAAATGCTCAATCCGGGGGCGATCGTGCTGGGGGGCGGACTCCTGAATCTGCCCGAGTTCTTCTTCGAGACCGCGGTCGAAACCTGCTACGCTCTCGCGGGCGGCATGATGTACGACCGGATGGAGATCAAGCGGGGGCTCCTCGGCGTGAGGGCCGGGGTGCTCGGGGCCGCCTCGCTCTTCGAGGCCTGAGCGCGGCTCAGCTTATGACTCTGACTCCCGAAGCCTCGAGATGCCGTCTGGACTCGTCCGGAATGCCCGGATCCGTCACCACGCCGGCGATGAGCGAGAGATCGGAACAGATGGTGGCCGCGTGCGAGACGCCGAACTTCGAGGAGTCGGTGAGTATCCAGGCCTTCGCGCCGCACTCGGCCCCGCGCCCGAGGATGGCGCGCGTCACCTCGGCCCGCGCGATGTCGTTCAGCATGAACCCGTCGGCGATCGTGAAGCCCGAGACGCCGAAGAACGACTTCGAGAAGCCCACCGACCGTATCGCTTCGCAGACCGCCGGCCCCACCAGGCTCTCGCTTTCCTCCTGGTAAAGCCCGCCGAGCACGATCACGCGCACCTTCGAACCGCGGAAGGAGCGGGCGATGAAGAGATTCGAGGTGATCACCGTCAGTCCCGGCACGTTCTTGATCCGCCGGGCGAACATGGCGATGGCCGAGCCCGCCTCGAGGATCACGGTGTCGCCCATTTCCACCAAGCCGGCCGCCTTGTCCGCGATGGCCTGCTTCTCGGAATAATGGACATGCATGCGGAAGGGGATATCGTCGCCGTCGTAGATGCGCGCCTCGCCGTGGAATCGTCGGACTATGCCCTGGCGTTCGAGCTCGTCGAGGCTTTTCCGGATCGAAACCTCCGAGACCTTGAGCTCGGCGGCGAGCTCGGCGACCCGGGAGCTTCCCGCCCTGAGCACCGAGTCCCGCACCGCGTTTATGATATCCAGGTTGCCGAGCTTTCCGCGGCCGCGGGGCTTGCCCTTCGGATCGGCATTTTTCATGCGTCGACCCGGACTGCGGCGCCCGGGGCCCCGGCCCGCTTGCCGCTCCGGCTCCCCAAGGCAGCTATCCGAGCGAAGGGCATCGTGGCGGAGAAGGTTTTTTGATTCTTTGCGGCAAGGGCGATGTGCAACTCGGCACGGTTCAAGAGTCTACCTCCACTTCCCTGGATCCGGAGTCGCGGATGGATCGTGACACTAAGGCTAGGATACCGGGGAAACCATCTTTGTCAAGATATCCTTCGAATGAAATTATGTAAGTATCGGATAAAATAAAATGCGAAAAATTTCCGGCGCCTTCCCTGGATGACGGGCTCTCGGGGAATATCGCAAGCCCTCGGATGCGAGCACTCGGGCTGAACGGAGCGAAGGTTCGGAGATCGGCATGTGCGAAAAGGCCGGAATGGGATAGACTCTGCGCATGCTGACCGAGGCCGCGAAACAGGAGGTGCTGCGCTTTCTGCGGGAGGCTGGCACGGGAAGCATATCCCTCAAATTCTGCGAACGCTTCGACGAGAAGAGCAAGATCTGGAATCTGAAGGAGCACTCGCATCCCTACCTCGAGCTCATCTATTTCATCGAAGGCAAGGCGAGCGTGGCTACGGGGGGAGACACCCTCGACGTGGCTCTCTTCGATCTGCTGGTCTATCCTCCCGGGGTCGCGCATCGCGAGATACTCGACTCGACGAGCCGCCAGGAGATCGTCTGCCTCTGGCTCGAGCTCGACTGCCGAGCCTCCCTCCCGTTTTCCTTCAAGCTGAGCGACGGCGACGGCGAGCTCGGCTGGCTCTGCCAGAGCGCCCACAAGAACCACCTTCGTCGCGAGGAGCGCTTCCTCGAGCTCGAGGAGCACCTTCTCAGGTCGCTCCTGCTTTTCATGGAGCGGAAGCTCGCGCTCACCGGCCCCACGAGGAGCGCGGCGCTCGACCGCTGCCGGGCCTTCATCGACGAGCACTGCACCGAGAACTTCGACGTGGAGCGGCTCGCGCGGCTGGCCTACGTCACTCCGTCCTATCTGTCCCGCCTGTTCAGGAAGCACCTCGGCACCACGCCGATGCGCTACCGCAACGCCGCACGCATCGAGAAAGCGAAGCATCTCCTGCTCATAAAATCCGCCTCGGTGGAGGAGATCGCGGACGCCCTCGGCTTCGAGGACACGAAGTATTTCAGCCAACTCTTCAAGAGCCTCACTTCGCTCACCCCGACCCAGTTCCGAAGGAAGTACCGGGCTCCCGGTTCGGGCTAGTCCGGTTCCGCGAGTCCCGGGATTTGGCGCTATTCCTCAAACGCGGATGAAAGTGTATATTTCGCCCAAGGTATCCGATGGCGTCCCAATCCGATGTCGCCAAATTGGCGAACGTTTCGTTCATGACCGTATCGCGGGTGGTCAACGGAGACCCGCGGGTGAAGCCCGAGACGCGCGAGCGGGTCCAGCGCGCGATCGAGGAGCTGAACTATTACCCCAACGCGATCGCCCGCGCCTTGAATCGGCAGAGGACGATGACGATCGGGCTGATCCTGCAGAAACTGGAGTACGTACTCTCGGAGCCGTATATCTCCCATCTCATCTACCATATCGAAAAGGCGCTCATTCCCCACGACTACGACATGCTGGTCGTCTCGGGCGAGCATCGGAACGGCCGCGACTTGACCCTCCTGTTCAAGCAGAAGAAGGTGGACGGCGTCATCATCCTGGGTTCGCAAATAGACGATCCGCGAATCGCGGCCCTCTCCGCGGATCGCAGCCCCTCGGTGCTCCTGCACGCCCACAGCGACCTTCCCTTCGTCAGCTGCGTGGACGTCGACAATTATTCTATAATCGAGTATTTCATCGACTATTTGGCCGCGCTCGGGCATCGGAGAATCGCGTTCATCGGCGGAGACTCGTCGGTGCTGGACGCGTATCAGCGCCTGGACGCCTATGAGGCCTGCATGGCGAAACGATGCCTGCCGCTCGAGAAGGATCTGGTGTTCCGCGGCAACTGGTCGTCCGGCTCCGGATACGAGGCCTTCCTGCATTTCGACAAACTCCGTCCCAGGCCGAGCGCCGTCATCGCGTCGAACGACCACATGGCCATCGGTTTCCTCAAAGCGGCCTACGAGCATCAGGTACGCATTCCCGAAGATCTGTCGCTGGTCGGCATAGACGATATCGAGATGGCGGCGTTCACCACTCCCAAACTCACCACTATGCGACAGCCCATGCAAACCATCGCGTCGGCCGCGGTCGAGACGCTTATAGGCGCGATGGAGGACCGGGATAAACCGGCCTCGCACATTATTCTTGAGGCTGAACCTATCATACGGGACTCCTGCGGCCCTAATCCCACAGTCTGAACCACGCTGCGGAGAGAACCGTCCCTCCTGTCAGGTGAACCATAATCAGCTTGACAGATACCGATTTGGTGCTACTCTAGACAATAATGTTTGCGTAAACAATTGTATGTTTGCGTTAGCAATTCTAATATCCGAGGGGATTTACATGTCTCATAAAACGAGAGTTCTGCTGGTAGGCGAGACCTGGTTCGTACTCAGAATGCACATCAAGGGCTTCGACATGGTACCGCTGGGCGGGTACGAGAATTTCGCCGTGTGGTTTTTGGACGCCCTGAAGGTCTTCGACGACGTCGAAGTGACTCATATGCCCAACCATGTGGCGCTGACCGAGTTCCCCAAGACCGTGGAGGCGATGAACGCCTACGACGCCATCATCTTCAGCGATACGGGGAAGAACACCATACAGCTGTACCCGGACATGTTCACGGTTCCCATGGGGCCCGACAGGCTGGATACGCTCCGCGATTACGTCGCCCAAGGGCGGGGTTTCTGCATGGGCGGCGGATGGAACTGCTTCGAGGGCATCAGGGGCATTCCCGGGTATCACGACACGCAGGTCGAGAGAATCCTGCCGGTGAATATGCTGCCCTACGACGACCGGGTGGAGAAGCCCCAGGGCGTCCGGCCTGTCATGACGGACACGAAGCACCCCCTCTTGAAAGGGATCGGCGGCGAGTGGCCGCTCTTCCTCGGGTACAACAAGGTCTCCGCCAAACCGGAAGCCCAGGTGCTGGCGACCATCGACGGGAATCCCTTCATCGCGTTAGGCGAATTCGAGAAAGGCCGCACCATGGCGTTCACCTCGGATCTGTCCAAGCACTGGGGGACGGCTTTCATCGGATGGGAGCACTACGGCGCTTTCTGGCGGAACGCCGTGAAATGGCTGGCCGGTCATGAACTGTGATGTGCCTTGTTCAGCCTTTCTGAAGGGCATCGAGCCGGAAGATGGCTTCGGGCCATCGCCCGGCTGAGAGTGCCGCCTTTCCTGTCCGGGCAGTTCAGTTCTGCCACCCTCTCAGTGCAGTTTTCGCCCTTTCGGATTCTCCAAAGCATACTATCCTGCCTTCAAGAGGCTTGCGCCGAGGCTCGTGGCTAGATGTGGTCGTGCCGAGTCGCGACGTGGGCTGTATGCTTGAAGAAAAGCACTGTAGAGATATGCGTTAGGCAATTTGATTTTGAATGAAATTATCTTGCCAACTTTGGCCAATGGTGTATAATGCGAAAAGATTGCATATGAAACAACGTTGTTGTTTCAATGTAGGTTCATTTTGATGGAGGTGCAGGATGGCGAGAATCAGGAAAGCAGTGATCATCGGGCTTGTGCTACTAGTCGTGGCGGCTTTCGGAGCGAGCGCTCAAGCCAAGGTGAAGGCGGCATTCATCTGCCAGAACATGGCCAACGAATCTCAGGCCTTTTCCGAAAAACAGTTCGTCAAGTATGGTCCGGAGTATGGCCTCGACGTGTACACCTTCGACGCCAAGGGCGACAGCCAGGTCGAGTCCCAGCTCGTCATGAACTGCATCGCGCAGAAGTTCAAGGTCATCTTCCTGAACCCGAACGACATCAACGCCATCGTCCCCAGCCTCATGCAGGCCAAGCGGGCTGGTTTGATCGTGGGAATGTTCTCCTCGGACCTGTCTCCCGCGAATCAGAAGTACCGCGATTTCTATGCCGGCTCTAACGACGTTTTCGCCGGAAAGCAGGCCGCCGAGGCCTTCATGAAGCATTTCCCGAACGGAGCGAAGATCGTCGAGATCGGCGGTCAGGCCGGCCACGACGCCCAGATCAAGCGCCACGACGGCTTCCATTCCGTCATCGATAGCTCCAACATCAAGGTCATCGACTACAAGGCCTGCCAGCAGTGGTCGACCGAACAGGCCATGGCCATCATGGAAGACGACATCGTCAAGTACGGCCACGAGATCCAGGGCGTGTTCGTCCATTGGGACAACGGTGCCACCGGCGTCATCCAGGCCGCGAAGGCCGCCGACCTGAAGGGGCTCTACATCATCGGCATCGACGGCAACCGCGCGGGCTACAACCAGGTCCTCTCCGGCGAGCAGGCCGTCAGCATCTCCCAGGATTTCGTCGCCATGGCGAAGAAGGACATGGAGCTTGCCCAGAAGGTCGTGAAGGGCCAGCAGGTCGACCCCATCAACTACATTCCGCTCAATGTCATAGACAAGAGCACTATCAAGAACTTCCCGGTGCCCCAGTGGTAAGATCTGCGTAGCGCGCGAATAGGGCGCGAAGGCTCGTTTCGCTTACGGCGGGGCGAGCCTTCTCTTTCAATTAATTCAGAGGATGGGATCATGGATAGTGGCGGCTCGGAAGTCATTCTGTCGATCAAGGACGTATGCAAGTCTTTCCCGGGAGTGAAGGCCCTGGACAAGGTTTCTATCGATGTCAAGCGTGCCATGGTGCACGGTATCGTCGGGGAAAACGGAGCGGGGAAGTCGACCCTCATGAAGATTCTCTCCGGCGTGTACGAGAAGGACAGCGGAACCGTCGTCTTCGACGGGCAGCAGATCGAGCATACGACACCGCAGCAGTCCATGCAGCGCGGGCTGGCGATAATCTACCAGGAGCTCAACCTGGTCAACACGATGAGCGTGGGCGAGAACGTCTTGCTCGGCCGCTTCAGGGAGATGAAGGGCATGCGCGGCACCCACGCCAGGGCCCGGGAGCTTCTGGACCGCATCGGCAGCAAGATCGGCACCACGCGCCTGGTCTCCGAGCTGAGCGTATCGGAAAAGCAGATGGTGGAGATCGCCAAGGCCCTCTCCTTCGAATCGAAGCTCATCATCATGGACGAGCCGAGCTCGAGCCTCACCGCGGAGGAGATGGGCGAGCTCGTCAAGATCATCCGGCAGCTCAAGGACCAGGGGATCTCCATCATCTACATCAGCCACAAGCTGGACGAGATCTTCGAGTTCTGCGACAACGTGAGCGTCATGCGCGACGGCCGCGTCATCGACACGAAACCCAAGAGCGAGTACACGCGGAACGAGCTCATCATGCAGATGGTCGGGCGCGAGATCGAGAACGAGTACCCCGAGCGCCCGCAGCGCGTCGGAGAGGTCTTGATGGAGGTCCACTCCATAAACACGCGCAAGCTGCACGATGTCTCCTTCTCGCTCCGCAAGGGCGAGATACTGGGGTTCGTGGGGCTGGTAGGCGCCGGCCGGACCGAGATAGTCCGCGCGCTCTTCGGCGCCGACAAGGTCAGAGGGCACCAGGTATCGATCGAGGGGAAGCCGACTCCCATCCGCAATCCGCGCGACGCCATAGGCGCCGGATTCGGCTTCATCCCCGAGGACCGCAAACTCCAGGGACTCGTGCTCCCGTTCTCCGTGGAGTCGAACATATCCATGGCCAGCTTCAGGAAGTTCACGAGGCTCGGATTCATCCGCAAGTCCGTCGAGAAGGAGATCGGCACGAGGCAGGTCAAGGCCCTGTCCGTCAAGACACCCTCGACCAAGGTGCCGGTCGTCAATCTCTCGGGCGGCAATCAGCAGAAGTGCATCGTCGGACGCTGGCTGGAGATCTCGCCGAGTATCTTGATCATGGACGAGCCGACCAAGGGCATCGACGTCGGCGCAAAGTACGAGATCTACATGCTGATGAAGGAGATCGCCGAGCGCGGCGGGGCGATCATCCTCATTTCCTCCGAACTCCCCGAGGTGTTGAACATGAGCAACAGGGTTTTGACGGTCTTCGAGGGCAGGATCACCGGGGAGTTCGACCCCAAGGTGACCTCGGCGGACAAGATAATGAGCGCGGCGCTGGGTTTCGATGGAGCATGCTCATGACCGCGCAAGGGACGAATTCCGCGATCCGGGTCGGCGCTTCCATTCTTCGGGACTACCTCGTGCTCGTGATGATCGCGGCCCTTGTCGCGCTCACGGCCTTGATCGAGCCTAAGTTCCTCTCGCCCGAGAACCTGACCAACATCATGTTCCAGTTCGGGCCCCTCATGATGGTGGCGCTCGGGACTACCTTCGTGATCATCGGCGGCTTCATCGACCTGTCGATAGCGGGCACGATCAACCTGGTGGCCGTGGTCACCATCTCGCTCATCCAGCCCATGGGGCAGGTGCCGGCCCTTCTCACCGGATTGGCGATCGGCACCGTCTGCGGCGCCTTGAACAGCGTCCTCATCCTGAGCTCGGGCGCGCTCACCCAGGCCGAAGCCCTCTTCATGACCTTCGGCCTCAGCACCGTCTACTCCGCGATCGCGCTCCTGTACAGCCACGGCTCCACGATGCACTTCTGGGACATCACGGCGAGCAAGTCCGTCTTCCAGGCGATCGGCAGCGGGAGCCTGGGCTTCCTGTCCTGGTCTTTCGTGATCTTCCTCATCTCCTTGGCCGCGCTGTGGGTCTTCCAGGAGATGACCGCCGAGGGCCGGGCCGTCCGGCTCACCGGCGGCAACAAGACGGCCGCGCGGCTCGCCGGCGTCCGGATCTCGCGGTCCATAGTCGTGATCTACGCGATCGGCGGCTTCATGGCCGCCCTGGGCGCCATCGTGCTCTTTTCGCGCGTGACGACGGCGTCTCCGGTCATCGGCGTAGGATACGAGACCAACGCGATCCTCGCAGTCGTCGTCGGCGGCACGACCCTGAAGGGGGGCAAGGGCAGCGTCTTGCGAACCGTGATGGGCGTCCTCTTGGTAGTCCTCATGTCCAACTGCCTCAATCTCCTGGGGGTGTCTACCTATCTCCAAGTCGTGGCAGAGGGAGCGATCCTGACCTTCGCGATCTGGCTCGACAATCGCAAGCACATGTAGGAGATTCGGCAATGAACGGTACAGGAAAAGGCGCTACGCTCTACAAGATACTCACCAAGCAGAAGGCTCTCATAGCCATCCTGGTAATGCTCATTGGCATGCTTTTCTCGCACAGCAATTTCTACTCGGCATTCAATCTGCTGCAGATGCTCAGCTCGACATCGATTCTCCTCATTCTCGCCTTCGGCGTAACCCTGACCATCATCGCGGGCGGCTGCGACCTCTCGATCGGCGGCATCATGGTCGTGGCCGGGATAGTGTCCATCAAGCTGATGAACGCCGGCATGCCGATGGGCCTCGCGATCTTCTTCGCCGTCCTCTTCGGCACGGTGGTCGGATTCGTCAATGGCTTCCTCGCTGTTCACCAGAAGACGGAGCCCTTCATCATCACGCTGGGCATCGGCCTTCTCTTGACGGGCGTCGCCCAGCAACTCACCAACGCGCACCCGGTTCCGGCGCAGAACCCCAATTTCATGATGATCGGCAACGGCTATTTCCACGGTGTGCCGAACCTCGTGATAATCATGCTCGTGCTTTTCGCCTTGACCTACTGGCTCATGCGCTACACGGAGTTCGGCCGCAATCTTTACGCGATCGGCGGCGACTATGAAGTCGCCCGCTATTCGGGTATCGACGTCATCACAACCAAGTGGCTCGCCTTCGTCATCAGCGGGACCATGGCCGCCTTGGCGGGCGTGCTGCTCTCATCCGAGCTGAATACGGGATCGGCGGTCTACGGCGAGACGACGGCCCTGGTGGTCAACTGCGGCGTCGTCGTCGGCGGCACCTCCTTCGCGGGCGGCATCGGCGGCATACCGCAGTCGGCGCTCGGCCTCCTGGTGTTCGGCCTGCTGAGCAACTCGATGAACATGCTGAACATCAGTTCATACTTCCAGATCATGCTCCAGGGCGCGGTCATCGTCGCGATCATCTGGATGGACAGCTACGCTCAGAAGCGGAGGCGAGAGGCCGTCTAGCCTTCGGGGCCGCCCATTCATCGGAGGAACCCCAGCGGCGCGGAGACACCGAGGAAAGACACATAGGAGAAGCGGGGGAAGGGTCGGGGCAGCGAAAGGGCCTTTCCCGCCGGGCGCTACGCTCCACGCCATCTCCCCCGATTTCCACCGCGTCTCCGCGCCTTCCCGCTTCTTCTCTCTCAAGTTCTTCTCGGTCTTCCGCTCGGCGCCAGGCAATCCTGGAGGGGGCAATGGAAATGGAAAAGGCGAAACTGGAAGCGATCAAGGCGCTGGAATGCCCGTCGCGGATCGGGATGCTCAAGCGACACATGCTCGAGGAGCCGCGCTACCTGTCGATCGAGCAGGCGAGCATCGTCACCGACTACTACCGGAAGCACCCGGACAAGCCGCGGAACATCCAGAGGGCGGAGTCCCTGGCCGAGACGATGCGGGCCATCCGGATCCGTATCGACCCCCTCGAGCCGATCGTCGGGAACCGCACCGCGGGCGTGCGCGCGGGCGTGGTCTCGCCCGAAGCCGGCATCTCCTGGGTCGATGCCGAGATCGAGAACCTGCCGAATCGGCCGCAGGACAAGTTCGATGTCCGCCCGGAGGATATCGAAACCTTCCGCCGCGACATCATGCCGTTCTGGCGGGGCAAGTCGCTCGAGGACCGGGTGAAGGAAACTCTCGGCGAGGAGATCGCCGCCATCGGCAAGGTAGCCAAGATCAACCAGACCGACCACGCCCAGGGCCACATCAGCCCCGATGTCGGTCGCTGGCTGGCTCTCGGCCCCGCGGGCATACGCGAGGACATCCTCTCGCGCATGCCGGGCGCTTCGCCGGCGGCGGCCGATTTTTACCGGGGCATGGTCATCGTGCTCGAAGGCGCGATGGACTTCATGCGCCGCTACGCGGCCCTGGCCGAACAGATGGCCGGCCGCGCGGAGTCGGCCGAGGAGCGAAGAGGCCTTCTCGATGTGGCGGATCGTTGCAGGAGACTCGCGGCCGAGCCCGCCGCCTCCTTCCACGACGCGATCCAGTCGCTCTGGTTCCTCTTCGTCCTCCTGCAGATGGAATCGAACGCGTCCTCGTTCTCGCCCGGCAGGGCGGACCAGTACCTGCTGCCGTACTATCGGCGGGACCTCGCCGCCGGCCTCGTCGACGAGGCGAGGGCCCTGGAGCTCATCGAGGCGCTCTGGCTCAAGTTCAACCAGATCGTCTACCTGCGCAACTCCAACAGCGCGAAGTACTTCGCCGGCTTTCCCATCGGCTTCAACATCGCCTGCGGCGGCCTGACGCCCGAGGGGCAGGACGCCTCGAACGAGCTCTCCTATCTCTTCCTCAAGGCCCAGGCCGACATAGGACTGCCCCAGCCCAACCTGTCGGCGCGCCTCTCGGAGCGGTCCTCGGAGGATTTCGTCCGGGAGTGCAGCCGGGTCATCGGCCTCGGCTCGGGCATGCCCCAGATCTTCAACGACGAGAGCATCATTCCGGCGCTCGAGGCGAAGGGCATATCCCGCGAGGATGCCATGAACTACGCCATCGTCGGCTGCGTGGAACTCTCTCCCCAGGGCAACAGCCTCGGCTGGAGCGACGCAGCCATGTTCAACATGGTCAAGGCTCTGGAGCTGACCCTCAACAACGGCGTATGCCTCCTCAGCGGCAAGCGCATCGGCCTCGACCTCGGCAACTTCGCCGACTACTCCGGCTACGAGGAGCTGGAGGACGCATTCCGGAGGCAGATGGATCATTTCGTCGACCGGATGATCGCCGCCTGCGACGCGGTGGATCGCCTGCACGCCGAGCTCCTGCCTTCCCCGCTGCTGTCCTCGGTCATCGACGGCTGCGCCGAAAAGGCCTCGGACGTCACCGCCGGCGGCGCCCGGTACAATCTCTCGGGCATCCAGGCCATCCAGCCGGCCAACGTGGCGGACTGCCTGGCCGTGGCGAAGCAGTGCGTCTACGAGGATGAAAGCCTGGGCGCCGGCGAGCTCCTCGCCGCCCTCAGGGCCGATTACGAAGGCGCCGAGGCTTTGCGCCAGCGGCTGATCAACAAGGTTCCCAAGTACGGCAACGACATCGAGTGGGTCGACTCCATCGCAGCCAAATGGGTGGGCTACTTCGCGGAAAAATTGACCGCGTACACGAATGCCCGCGGCGGCATCTACCATGCGGGGCTCTACACGGTCTCGGCCCACATCCCCATGGGGCAGAATGTCGGCGCCTCCCTCGACGGACGAAGGGCCAAGGACCCCCTGGCCGACGGCGGGATGTCCGCGATGTACGGGCGGGACCGCAACGGCCCGACCGCCTTGCTGCGCTCGGTTTCCCGGGTCGACGCCGCCGACGGCAGCAACGGCACCTTGCTGAACATGAAGTTCCTGCCGGAGTTCTTCCGCAGCGAGGAGGGCATCGCCAAATTCGCGAGCTTCCTGCGGACCTTCGTCCGGCTGCGCATCAACCATGTCCAGTTCAACGTGGTGCGCAAGGAAGACCTCCTGGCGGCCAAGGCCGATCCCGAGGCCTGGCGCAGCCTCACGGTGCGGGTCGCGGGATACACGGCCTATTTCACCGAACTGGCCAACGATCTCCAGGACGAGATCATCGCCAGGACGAGCTACGGCGAGATCTGACGGACGGGCTTGGGAGACACGCGATGGACGGGAACATCATCGACATCAGGCGCTTCACCCTCCACGACGGATACGGCATCCGCTCGACGGTCTTCCTGAAGGGCTGCGGACTGCGGTGCGCCTGGTGCCACAACCCGGAGGGCATCGAAAACGCCATAGGGCTGTGGTACCTGCCCGGCCAGTGCATTCATTGCCGCAGCTGCCTCGGAGCCTGTCCGGAGAATGCCTTGTCGGCCGGAGACGGAGACCAGCCGTCCATCCTGATCGATCGCCGGCGCTGCACCTTGTGCGGCCGATGCGTCGACGCCTGCCCGACGACCGCGCTGTCCTTCGACGGACGGCGCCTGTCCGGCGAGGCGGTAGCGGAGATCCTCCTGCGCGACCGGGAATTCTACCTTCAGTCGGGCGGAGGCATCACCATCTCCGGGGGAGATCCCTTGATCCAGCACCGCTTCGCCGCGGAAATCCTGGGCCGATGCCGGGCCGCGGGCGTGCACACGGCCATCGAGACCTGCCTGCAGGGATCCTGGGACATCATCGAGACTCTCCTGCCCCTGGTCGACCTGTTCATCGCGGACCTGAAGCTCGCCGATCCCCGGCTGCATCGGGAATACACCGGCCAGGACAACAGCCTCATCCGGGAAAACTATCATCGTCTGTCCGGCCTCGCGCCGGATATGCTGACGAGGATTCCCCTCATTCCACGGGTGACGGCCCTGCCCGAGAACATACGGGCCCTGGCCCGATTCATCGGAGACTGCCGACCCGGCGGGCGGGTCGAGCTCATCAACTTCAATCCTTTGGCGCCGAACAAATACCGGCTCATGAACCGCGACCAGGAGTTCTTTCGGGGCATGGCGCCGCTGGGCGCCGAAGAGCTCGCGAAGCTCCAGGCCATACTCGAAGCCGAGGGATTGACGACGGTCCGCGAGCACCGGACCTGAGCACGCGAAATGCATACGAGGAGGTTCACCGTGCTTCAGCAACTGATCGCGGATGCCGCGGCGGGGAAGCCAGTCTATATAACGCGCGTCCATGGGCATTTCGCCTCCCTGCCGCCGGAGCGGAGCGATCGGCTGGTCGTGGCCGTAGACCTGCTCGAATCGGAGGGCAGGAAGGCTTGGGAGCTGAAGATTCCCCGGCTCGACCGCTGCGCTCTCCGAGAGAAGGATTTCGTCCGCGACTATTTCTTCGCGGAGGTCTACAACATACTCTCGAGCATCGGCGGCCGCTCGATGACCATCTTCGCCGCCCGAGCCTCCGGCGAAGCCATCTCCCTGGCCCGAAGTCTGAACGAGGCCTTCTGCGTGGACAAACCGCACAGGGAGCGGAGCGGCTACGGTCGGGCGGTCAACGTGCTCGACCGGATGATGGCGGCGATCCTGCCCGGCGCGCCGCGATTCCGCTTCGCCGTCGACGAGCTGTCCGCCGCGCCGGAAGTCGCGGCCCCGCCTCGGAGCGCGGGCGACAGCCTCACCGCCTTCCGGCGCTGCGCCGCCGGTCTGGAGGGCAAGGCCTTCTGCGGCATCGACGTGGGGGGGACGGACATCAAGGCGGTCCTGGTCGACGACGGCCGCATCGTCGACTACAAGGAATACGACTGGTTCCCGGCCGGTTTCCTCCGCTCCCGCCAGCTGATCGACCCGATCCTGCTCATAGTGCGGCTCCTTCAGGCTCGGCTGTGGATCCATCGCGCGCCCCTCACCGAGGAGCGGCGCAAGGAATTGCTCGACAGGATCGCGACGGCCATGGACAAGGGGGCGGGCGATTCCGCCATGGAGCGGGCGCTGAACGGCATCAGGGCCGAGGGGCTCTACGAGGAGCCGCGCTTCGACGGAATTGGGCTTTGCTTCCCCGATGTCGTGGTCAGGAACAAGATCGTCGGCGGCGAGGTCTTCAAGACGCGGGGCATCCGCAACAATCCCGCCATCGATTACGAGTCCGATTTCGCCGAGCTCACCGATCTCGATCTGCGCCTGAAGGCGCGAGTGCGAGCCGGCGGGGCGGTGCGGATCATCAATGACGGGCCGATGGCGGCTTTCACCGCCGCGGTCGAGATCGCCGCTTCGCCCGAGGCGGAGGAAGTGGCCGATGGAGTGTTCGCCCATACTCTCGGCACCGAACTCGGCACCGGCTGGGTGACCGGGACGGGGGCCATTCCGGACATCCCCCTGGAGGTCTACAACTTCATCATCGACCTCGGCAGCTGGCCGGAGCGGGCCCACGAGCCCGACGACCTGCGGAGCCTCAACAATTTCAACACCGGCCTGCCGGGCACCCTGCAGAAATACTGCAGCCAGTCGGGGGTATTCCGGCTCGCCCTGAAATACTTCCCCGACGAGCGCCCGGATCTTTTCCGCGAGCTGCAGGACAAGGGCTTCGTGGTGGAACGCAGGGTCGGCACGTCGTCGGGCTGGTATGTCCCCACCGAGCCGGTCGACCTGCGGAAGGCCTTCCTCGAGCACATGATGGCGCTGCCCGACCGGGAGCGCGACGAGACCAACCGCAAGATCTGGCGCGAAATCGGCGAGTTCCTGGCCGTGACCTTCCTCGAGACCAGGCGGATCCTGGAGCCCGGCTCGGACGAAAGGTTCCTGTTCGGCCGCCTGGTCAAGAACCGCAGCTGCTTCGATTTGATGGCCGAAGGAGCGCGGAGCCTCAGCCCCGACAGCTCCTTCGTCGTGGCCGGGACCGGCATGGCCAACAGCTCCCTGATGAGGCAGCTCGAGCGGCATCCCGAGTTCACCGTCGCCCAGTTCGCCCAGGCCATCGGCGCCGTCCACTTCGTCAACGATCAGCGGAGGGCGGAGAGCGGCATCGCCGGGCGCCCGGATACGGGCGTCCGCAAAGGAGACTAGCATGAGAGAGCAGAATTACCTCGACAATCTGGTAGGCGTCTTCGGACACCCCGCGGCCGAGAATCCCGGCGTGGTCATTCAGGAAGCCGCCTTCCGCGACCTTGGGCTCGAGCGATGGCGCTTCCTCACCATAGACGTGGAGCCCGACAGGCTCGGCGACGCCATACTCGGCCTCAAGGCCATGAAATTCCGCGGCATCAACTGCACCATCCCGCACAAGATCGAGGTGCTCAAGTACATCGACAAGGTGGCGCCCAGCGCCAAATTGATCGGCGCGGTCAATACGATCATCAACGACGAAGGTCTGCTGACCGGCGAGAACACGGACGGCCAGGGCTTCATGATCGCCCTGGAAAACGCGGGTGTGGCCGCCAAAGGCAAGAATGTCGTGGTGCTCGGCGCCGGGGGCGCCGCCCGGGCCATCTGCGTCGAGCTCGCCCTGGCCGGCGCCCGGCACCTGACCATCGTCAACATCCCCAAGGACATGGCCTTGGGCGAGGGCCTCGTGACTATCCTCAAGGAGAATACCGAGGTCGAGGTCGACTACGTGCCCTGGGTGGACAAGTTCAGGATCCCCGCCGGCACCGACATCCTGGTCAACGCCACCTCGATCGGCCTGTATCCCAACGTCGACGACAAGCCGAACATCGACTACGACACGATAGCCGCGGATACGTACGTTCAGGACGTCATCCCGAATCCGGCTTTCACCCCCTTCCTGAGGGAGGCCGACAGGCGGGGCCTGCGCTGGCAGAGCGGCATGCAGATGCTGATCAACCAGGCTGCGCTCAACATCACCATGTGGACCGGGCTGAAGCCGAACAAGGACGTGATGCTGAAGGCCTTGGAAAAGGCCTTGTCCTGAAGGATCTCCGCCTCCGCGGGCTTCGCCGGGACATTCTCCCCGGAGATAGCGCAAGCTGGGCTTCGAAAGACCTTGCGTATCATGGCCCTTATGCCGAAGTAAGATAGTGTCGAAACTGGCTTCGGGCCTTTTCCGGCACCGTGAAGAGCCCGGCTCAGGCCGGGCCGGCGATTTCACGGACAGCGCTCAAGGAGGCGGGTAGTACGATGAGAGTGCGCACTTTTCTCGGCATCGGAGTTTTCATGCTCGTAGCGGCGGCGGGCCTGTCCGCCCAGGCGCAATCGCGGACTGCGCCGGTGAGTCTCGGCGTTTTCGTGGGCGCGGCCTTCCCCCAGGGCAACACGGCGACCTTCCCCGACGCCGACGCGACGATGAACTTCAACTGGGGCTTCTACGTCAACATTCCGCTCGTCCAGACCTTCGCGCTCACCCCTTCGGCCGAGCTCTACAAGCTGGGAAAGCAGAACGCCACCGACTTCGACATCGCCTTCAAGTTCATCGTTCCCCTGCAGACCTGGTCGTTCTACGCCGGCTTCTCGCCCGGGCTGACCGCGGGCAACGAGGTCATCGATCCGCATGTAGGGCTGCTCGCCGGCGCGGGCATGAACCTCGTCAGCAACATCGACGGTTTCGCGCAGGTCAAGTACGACTTCATCTTCGACGGATCCGAGAACCTGAAGGTCCTTCACGTCAACGCGGGCTTGATCTTCAACTTCTAGAGCCAATTTCAGAAATCGGTTATTTCTGAAATTGGCTTCGCATTTGCTCCGCTTTCTTCGAAAGCGTGCGCAAATGCGGCGGATTTCGGTAGCTCTTGCAAAATGCACCTGCATTTTGCAAGAGCCTCTCTTGGCTTCGGCTTCGCGGGCTCAAGGCACGACTTGCCCGCGAAGAATGCAGACGCATCGGAAGCTTCGTCGGCTAATGGGGGGCCCGTTCGCGCGGGCCTCCTTTCACGTCGCCCCGTCTTGGTCCCGGCCCTGCGCCTCGATCCGGCTCCTCTTCTTTCTCTTCGAGCGCAGTCTGCCGAGAGCGAGGAAGGCTGCGGGCAGGACGAGGCCGGCGGCCAGGCAGATCGCGAAGCTCAGCGGAGGGGACAGCCCCAGGCGCGGCGCCAGGGCCCTGTCCTCGAGCAGCATGCGCGCGGCGGTGAAGGAAATCGCCGCCGCGCCGATGTAGATCAGCCAGCGCGCCCGATCGATGAGCGCGGCGACGAAGCCCCCGGTGGTCATGAGCAGCGGCATGCTCACGAGCAGACCTACGACGAGGAGGGCGACGCTGCCTTTCGCGGCTCCCGCCACGGCGATGACGTTGTCCAGGCTCATGGTGAAGTCGGCGGCCACGATGTAGAAGATCGCCTGGCGCGGGCTCGTCGGCTTCCTGCCTTCGAGCGCGTCTTCCCCGCCCGGAGCCCCGATCCTGAGCAGCCGATAGGCGATCCAGACGAGCACGAGGCCCCCGGCCGCGGACAGGAAAGGAAGGCGCATGATCATGGCGGCGGCCGAGGTGAGGATCACGCGCAGGAGTATCGCGAGCGCCCCGCCGGCGATGATGACCCGGGTGCGCTTGCTCTTCGGCAGCGACGCGGCGGCCATGCCGATGACGATCGCGTTGTCGCCGGAGAGGGCTATGTCGATGAGCGTGATGTTGAGGAAGCCCAGCAGGAAATTCGCGTCGATCTGAGGTATCATTCCCCCGTCCATAAGGAAGGATAGCGTCCATGAGCATTTTGTCCATCGCCGTCGTGATCTTCGGCCTCATCCTTTTCGAGATCGTGTCCAGCATCGACAACGCGGTCATCAACGCCGAGGTGCTGGGCACGATGAGCGCGCGCGCGCGGCGCTGGTTCATCCGCTGGGGCATTTTCATCGCCGTCTTCGTCGTGCGCGGTCTTCTGCCTTGGCTCATCGTGTGGGCCGCGGCTCCCTCGCTCGGGCCCGTCCGCGCCCTGACCCTCGCGTTTTCGAGCGACCCGGCCGTCGCCGAGACCGTGGCCCGCACCGCGCCCTACCTGCTGACCGGCGGCGGGGTCTTCCTCGTCCTGCTGTTTCTCCACTGGCTCTTCCTCGAGCACAAGAACTACGGCCTGCCGGGCGAGCGCTTCCTGAGCTCGAAGGGCGTCTGGTTCTACGCCGCGGCCTCGGTCTTCCTCCTCGTCCAGGTGAGTCTCGACATCAAGATCGATCCCTACCTCGCGCTTGCGGCCGTCGTGGGCAGCACGGCCTTCTTCATCACCCACGGCTTCAAGCAGAACGCCGAGGCCCAGGAGGCCAGGCTGAAGGACTCGAGCTACTCCGATCTGGCCAAGCTCCTGTACCTCGAGGCCATCGACACCACCTTCTCGATAGACGGCGTCCTCGGCGCCTTCGCCTTCACGCTCTCGGTGCCCCTCATCCTCGTGGGCAACGGAGTCGGGGCCTTCGTGGTGCGGGCCATCACCGTGGGCAACATCGACAGGATCAAGTCCTATCCCTACCTGAAGAACGGCGCCATGTACTCCATCCTGGTCCTGGGCGCCGTGATGATAGCCGGCGGCGGAGGCCTGCATCTCCCGGAATGGCTTTCGCCGCTCACGACCTTCCTCATCGTGGGGGCGTTCTTCCTGAAATCGCGCAAGGCCGCGAAGCTAGCCTAGCGCAGCCTGCGGATCTCCTCCTGGACCAGCGCGTCGCAGCGCTCGTTGCCCTCCACGCCCGCGTGTCCCTTCACCCACAGGAACTTCGGCTTGACGCGGGAGGCGAGAGCGTCGAGCGCCTCCCAGAGCTCCTGGTTCTTCACGGGCTTCTTGTCCGCGGTGCGCCAGCCGTTGCGCTTCCAGTTCGCGATCCACGAGCCGATGCCGTTCTTGACGTACTGCGAGTCGGTGTGGACGAGGACCGCCGCGGGGCCGTCTGAGCCGGCGCCCGATGCGGCGGCCGAGCCAGCGGCCGATGCGGCGCCCGCGGACTCCTCGGCGCGGCGCAGGGCGGTCGAGCGGCGCTCGACGAGGGAAAGCGCCTCGATGACGGCCCTGAGTTCCATGCGGTTGTTGGTCGTGGCCTTCTCCCCGCCCGAGCCCTCGATCCGGTCTTTCCCGTCGCGGTAGACGAAGGCCCAGCCTCCCGGGCCGGGGTTTCCGGAGCAGCCTCCGTCGGTGTAGATCACGATGTCTTCCATGCGCCCCAGTATGCCGGTCCGCGGCGCAGGTAGTCAACGCGACGCGAGGCGCCCCTGTTAGTGAATCAGCGTCGTGAGGCCGGGCACGTAGGTGACCACGAGGAGCACGCCGATCTGCACGAGGAGATAGGGCCAGACTTCCTTGACCACCTCGGCGATGGGTTTCCTGAAGGCGTAGCTGGCGAGGAAGATGTTCATGCCGATGGTGGGCGTCAGGAAGCCGATGCAGAGGTTCATGATGAAGATGACGCCGAAGTGCACCGGCGCTATGCCGAAGGCCGCGCCGAGGGGAATGACGAAGGGCGAGACGACGAGTATGGCCGAGAAGATGTCCATGAGGCAGCCGACGAGGAGGAGGAAGAGGTTGAGCGCCGCGAGGAAGACTATCGGGCTCGTGACCCGCGCCTGGATCCACGAGGTGAAGGCCGCGGGCACGTTGGCGTCGGTGATGTAGTAGGAGAGGCCCCGGGCGGCGGCGATGACGATGAGGGTGCCGCCGATGATCGGGAGGGCGCGCTTGAGCACGCGGTAGAGCCCGCTCAGCGAGAGCTCGCGCTTCACGACCGACTCGACGATGGCGATGTAGAGCACGCTGAAGGCACCTATCTCCCGCAGACTCGCGAAGCCGGTGAAGAAGAGCAGGGCCGCGATGACCGGCACGAGGAGCTCGAGCGCGGCGGGCTTGAGGGATCGCAGCGCGGCGCGGGGATGGAAGCTGCGCCGATCGGTGGCGGAGCGCCGGGGCGCGGCGATGACGCCGGCCGCGGCCATCGCCGCGACCAGGAGAAAGCCGGGCAGGAGGGCGCCGCGGAAGAGGGCGGTGACGTCGAAGGACGAAGCGTCTCCGTACATGAACTGGGCGTTGATCCCGTAGACGATGACGACGGCGCTCGGCGGCAGCAGGAGGCCGATGTCGCCGCTCGCCGTGACGAGGCCGCGGGCGGCCCCTTCCCGGAAGCCCCCCGACTTGGACAGGACCCCCACGAGCAGGCCGCCGAGGGCCAGGATCGTGACTCCGTTCACGCCCGTGAAGGTGCTGAAAAAGGCGCAGGCGAGCACGGTGACGATGGCCTCGCCTCCGCGGATCCAGCCGAAGAACTCGCGGAAGACATCCACCAGGCGCTGCCCGGCGCCCGAATCCGCCAAAAGCAGTCCCGCTATGCCGAACAGCGGCAGCGCGGAAATTGAGGTGCTGCGCAGGAGGTTGTAGGCCTCGCTCGAGGCCAGCTCGATGTAGGAGCCTTGGCCCACGAAGAGTATGACGGCGATTCCGCCGAGCACGGTGAAGATGGGGGCGCCGAAGAGGGCCGCGGCCACGAGGAGGAGGGCGAGGGGAAGGGCGCCCGCGTGGACGAAGGCTTGCACCGTCGCGGTGAGGTTTTCGAGGAAGGCCGGCGCGGAGCCCGAGCTCGAAAGGGCTTGCGCGAGATTGCGCAGCGAGGAGACGGCCAGGAGCGTGCCGATGAGGAGTCCGAAGACGGCCGCGAGCATGGCGCCGCGGCGGGGCGCCGGCGGATCGAGCGCGGCGGGCGAAGCGTCCCTGTCATCGACGACGGGCCGGAGCGCGCGGTAGATCGTGAAGGCCGCCATGAGGAGGAAGCCCAGGGGCATGAAGGCCGCGAGGAGGCGGGTCGGAATGAGCCAGACCTTCGCGCTCGGATCGAAGCCCGTGAGGGCGAAGGAGGCCGCCGCCCAGAAGAGGCTCGTCTGGACGGCCACCGCGGCGGCCTGCGCCCCGGAGCCCATCACCCGTCGCCAGCCGCGCTCGGCGCGGCGGCCGAGCGCCAGGTGGCGCCGGTCGAGCGAGGAGAGCGAGGCGGCGAGGAAGGCGAGGACGAAGACCGCGTGGTCGACGATCGGCCCTTCCTGCAGTATGCCGTGCCAGAAGAGCCTCGAGAGAAAGAGGTCGATGAGGGGCAGGAGGACGATGACGGCTATCGAAACGATGGCGAGGATCTCTATGGGCCGTCGGGCCCAGGCCTCGAAGCGCCGACCCCTCACCGGCCGCTCCTCACCTGCTCGAGGGCCGAGTCGATGGCGGCGAGAATGTCGGGAGAGAACATCGACGCGATGATGCCCGAGGCGCGCTGCCGCATGAAGTCGTTCCACCTGCTATCCGAGTCGGCCGGCGCCTCGGGCATGGTCATGCCGTCCGAGAGCAGCGCGGCGATCGCCTGGTTCTCGATCGTTTCGCTGTCCGCGGCCATCTTTTCGGCCACCTGCTGCACATCCGCCTGAAGCCTGCCCCGAAGCTCCGCGGGAATCCGGTCCCAGCTCGAGCGGTTGAACACGATCGCCCCGATGAAGGGCGAGACGCGGAAGGAGCTCATGTAGGACACCTTGCCCTTGAACTGGGACCAGAGACTGGCCGTGAAGACCGGGCTCAGGTAGAACGCGTCCACCGCGTTGGAGTTGAGCTGCAGGAGGAGGGCGGAGAGGTCGCCCTTCACGGTGCGCACCCCCGCGCTTTCGAGCAATCGGGTCACCTTGGTGTCGTCGGGGTTGACCGACATGCGCATGCCCACGAGGTCTTCGGGGTAGACGATGGGCCGCTTGGAGAAGAAGCGCACCCAGCCGCCCTTGGCCACGGCGAGCACCACGTAGCGATCGCCGATCTTCTCCTTGATGAGGGGAACGATCGCGCGGAGCACGGCGTCGAACTCCCGGTCGTTCCTGATGAGGGTGGGCATGGACAGGGCGAGCGAGTCGGGGTAGAGCTGGGCGATGCCGTAGGTGGTGAGCAAGGCTCCGTCGATGCCGAAGCGCATCTTCTGGATGATATCCGACTCGTCGGAGACGCGGACGCTCTGCGGGAACACGATGCGCACGCTGCCGCCGGAGATGCGGTCGAAGTCGGCGGCGATGCGCCTGAGGCCCAGCTCCCAGGGGCTGTTGGTCGGGACATAGGCTGCCATGCGCAGCGTGATCGTCTGCGCCGAAAGCGGCGCCGCGAGAGTCGCCGCGAAAATCGCGGCGAGCAGGGCCGCGAGAGCGAGTCGGGGTGAGCGGATCATGTTTTATTCTCCCTTGCTCAGGCTGAAGTACGTGCCCGCGTCGGCGAGCAGGCGCCGCGCGCGGTCTTGGGCTAGGACGTTCGCGAGCCGCGAGTCCGGGTCGGCGTCGAGGTCGACGGCCAGCGCTCGCTCGAGCGCGGCCTTGAAGCCGGCGTAGTCGTCGTCGGGGATGCAGATCGAGGTGGCCCTCGAGACGAAGAGGGAGGCCGAGTGGCCCTTCGAGTAGGCGAGGGCCTTGGCGTAGGCCGCCTCGGCCTTGGCCCTGCTGCCGCCGAGATAGTCTGGCAGCGAGGCGTAGTAGGGGAAATACAGTTCGTAGATGGCGCCCTCGTCCCAGCCCGGGTTTAGGGCCGCGGCCCGGGCGAGCATCGCGGGCACGGCGCCGAGGTCGGCGGCCATCTGGAAGTCGAGCGGATTGAGCGCGTAGGCCGCCAGGATCGAGGCCGACGACCAGTAGAGCAGGGGCACGTCGGAGCGGCCGAAGCGCGCGGCCGCGGCGGCCTCCTTGGGCCCGCCGACCGCTGCCAGGAATCCGGGCGAGCGGCGTTCGAGCGCCGCGGACAGGAGGCGGAAGGCCCGGTGATAGAGGGCTCCGGCCCGGTGCGCGGCCTTCTCGTGCGCCTGGTACTGCTCCTCGGGGAGAAGCTCGGCCGGAGCCTCGATGAAGGCGCTGGCGTACAGGACATAGAGCGAGGCGGTCGAGACTATCTTGTCCTGGCTGTCCGGATCGGCGGCGAGGAGCATCTCGCTCACCTTCATGAAAGCGGGCAGGGCGTCGGCCGCCAGCTGCGGATCCTCTTCCCGCATGAACACCTGCTGGGAGTAGGAGGCCGCCCTGAGCACGGCGCAGGACGAGGGAAGGAGCAGGCCGAGCGCGAGCCCGAGGGATGCGGCGAACACTAGCGGTGGTTTCCTGACGGCGCCCATGGCGATACAGTATGACAGACCTCCCGGACTGTCGCAACTATATATGCGCCGCGAGCTCGGGGCGCCGCGAGCTCGGGGCGCCGCGAGCTCGCGGCGCTGCGATCGAAGGCCGCGGCGCCCCCCATCGCGGCGCATCCGGGTCCTTGTAGCTGCCCGCGCCCTGCGGATACACTCCCTTCGCCGTGTTCAAGCAATTCAGGAGTCTCCTCCCCTATTTGAAGGTCTACCGCGGCCGCTACGTCGCCGGCATGCTCTGTCTCGTCGTCGTCGACGCCTCCCAGCTCATCGTGCCCCAGATACTGAAGCGGGTGGTGAATCTCGTCTCCTCGGGCAGCTTCGCCCCGGACGAGGTCCTGCGGCTCGCCTTGGCCCTCCTGGGCGTGGCGGTCTGCATTTCGGCCGGCCGCTTCTTCTGGCGCTACTTCATCCACGGTTCGTCCCGGCGCATCGAGACCAGCCTGCGCGATTCCCTTTTTTCGCGGCTCATGGACCTCTCGGGGGGCTTCTACCAGAAGCAGAAGATAGGCGATCTCATGGCGAGGGCCACCAACGACATGGCGGCCATCAGGCAAGCCACGGGCATGGGCTTCGTCACCCTTTTCGACGGCCTCTTCATGTCGACGGGGATCCTGGCGGTCATGTTCGCGAGCGCGCCCAGGACCTCGCTCTTCACGGTGATTCCCCTGCCGCTCGTGACTCTCCTCATCGTACTCTTCGGCGGCATGGTGGGCCCCCGCTTCAAGCGCGTGCAGGAGATCTACTCCCGCCTCTCCGACATGGCGCAGGAGTCCCTGGCGGGCATTCGCGTGCTCAAGGCCTTCGTGGAGGAGGACAACTTCGCGCGCAAGTTCGCACTCGAGAACGACGCCTACCGCGGCGCCTCGCTCTCCCTGGTCAAGGTCTTCGGCTTCTTCTTCCCTTTCATCTCCTTCATCGCGGGCCTGACCACCGTCATCCTCCTCCTCGTCGGAGGGCGCGCGGTGCTCGACAACCGGCTCTCGGCCGGCGACATCGTCGCCATGCTCGCCTACCTCGAAATGCTCATCTGGCCCATGATGGGGGCCGGCTTCACGGTGAACACCCTGCAGCGAGGGGCGGCGAGCCTCGCTCGCGTCAACGAGATCCTCGAGGCCGAGCCGGAGATCGCCGCGCCCGCAGGCGCCTTCGCCGGCCCGGTCCGCGGCGATCTGGAGCTGCGCGCTCTTTCGTTCTCGTATCCCGACTCGCCGCGGCCCGCCCTGCGGGATATCTCCCTCCTCCTGCCGCGCGGCTCGACGCTGGGAATCCTCGGCCGCGTGGGTTCGGGCAAGTCGACGCTTCTGCGGCTCCTGCCGCGGCTTCTGGACCCTCCGCCGGGGACCGTGTTCATAGGCGGCCGGGACCTGCGCGACCGCGAGCTCGGCGCCCTGAGGAGGAGCTTCGGCTTCGTGCCCCAGGATTCCTTCCTCTTTTCCGACACGGTGGCCGGCAACGTGCGTTTCGGCGCCCCGGAGCTCTCCGAGGAGCGGTTCCGGCGGGTCGTTTCCGTCTCCGCGCTCGACCGCGACCTCGAGGCCTTCCCCGCCGGCTGGGACACCATGGTGGGCGAACGCGGGCTCACCCTCTCGGGCGGCCAGAAGCAGCGCGTGGCCATAGCCCGCGCCCTGGCCGTCGATCCCGAGATCCTTGTGCTCGACGACGCCCTCTCGGCCGTGGACGCCGAGACCGAGGAGCGGATCCTCTCGGCCCTCCTCGACGAGCGAAGGTCGAGGACCAACATCATTGTCTCGCACCGCGTGTCCACCCTCCGCCACGCCGATCTCATCGTCGTGCTCGAGGAAGGCGGAATCGCGCAACGCGGCAGCCACGAGGAGCTCCTCGCCGGCCGGGACGGCTTCTACGCCGAGATCGCGCGGCTGCAGGAACTCGAGGCGGGACTCGGGGCCGCCTCGCGCCCCGAAGGGAGTCCCTGACCGTGGCCGATTATTTCGAGACCGACGAAGTCACGCGCGGCTTCGACTCGCGCATCGTGCGGCGCATCCTCGGCTACCTCAGGCCCTACCGGCTCGCCGCGGCCCTCGTCCTCGCGAGCCTCGCGGTCGGCACCGCGGGCGAGCTGGCCCTGCCCGTGATCGTCCGGCGCGTCGTGGACCGCGCCCTCATGCCCGGCTGGTACGCGGTCGAGCCCGCCGCCGCCGCGACGAGCGCCGGACGGGCCCTGCTCGGCGGCGGGAAGTACCGCGAGCTCGCCGGCGAACTCTACCTGCCCTCGTCCCGCCTGGCTTCCCTGACCGGAGCCGAGCGCCGGGATCTGGAAGGCTCCGGCCTCCTCGACCCGGCGCCGCGCTACCTCTTCGCCGTGAATCCCGCGGACGCCGCGCAGGCGGCGGCCATGCGCGAGCGCGCCTCCGAGCTCGTCGTGGACGGCGGCTGGGCGGCGATCTCCGTCAAGGCTCTGCGCTCGCTTCCGGCGGCCTCGGCGCGCTCCTTCAGGCGGGCGGACGCCGCCTATCTCGACGCGAGCGCCCTCATCCTCGTCGCCGCCCTCCTCGTGACCCTCGTCGCCGCCTTCGTGCAGACCTTCTCGGCCAACCTCGTGGGCCAGAGGATCATGAAAGACCTGCGGATGGAGCTGTTCAGGCGGGTCACGACGCGCTCCCTGGCCTTCCTCTCGCGCCAGAGCGTGGGCCGCCTCGTGACGCGCATGACCAGCGACGTCGAGACGATCAACCAGTTCTTCACGGACGTGGTGGCCGCCTTCCTCAAGGACGCCTCGGTGATGGCCGGCGTCCTCGTCGTCCTCCTCGCCCTCGACCTGCGGCTCGGCCTCGTCGCCCTCGCCACACTGCCCCCGGTGCTCTTCGTCGCGGCCATCTCGCGCAGCAGGGCGCGCGACGCCTTCCGCCGGCAGCGGCGCTGGCTCGCGCGCGTCAACGCCTACATTTCCGAGCGGCTCATGGGCATGGCCGTGGTCAAGCTCTTCGCCCGCGAGAACGCCTCCCGCCGCGAGTTCGAGGGGCACGACCGCGAACTCATGAAGGCCAACCTGGGCGAGATGTACGTCTACGCGACCTTCCGGCCCCTCGTCGACTTCTGCTCGAGCCTCACCACGGCGGTGGTCATCTATTTCGGCGCCTCGCTGCTCCACGCCCATATCCTGAGCCTCGGCACCCTCATCGCCTTCGTCAACCTCATCCGCATGTTCTACTCGCCCGTCATGGACATCTCGGAGAAGTACACCCTCCTGCAGAGCGCCATGGCCGGAGCCGAGCGCGTCTTCGGCCTCCTCGACGAGTCGGACGGACGCTCGGACGATCCCGGCCCGGCTCCCCGGCTGGAGCTGCGCGGCCACATCGAGTTCGACCGTGTCTGGTTCGCGTACAAGGGCGAGGAGTGGGTGCTGCGCGATCTTTCCTTCACGGTGTCGCCGGGCGAGTCGGTCGCGATCGTGGGCTACACGGGCGCGGGCAAGACGACGATCGCCAGCCTCATCACGCGGCTCTGGGACGTGCAGCGCGGCGAGATCCGCGTCGACGGGCGACCCATCGCGGAGCTGCCGCTCGGCGCCTTGCGCAGGGCGGTCCAGCCGGTGCTGCAGGACGTCTTCCTCTTCTCGGGCAGCATCGACGAGAACATCAGGCTGGGCGGCGACGTGAGCGAGGAGCGCATGCGGGCCGCCGCCCGGGCGGTCCACGCCGACGGTTTCATCGAGCGCCTGGACGGGGGCTATTCGTCGCGGCTGTCCGAGGGGGCCACGAACATCTCGCAGGGCCAGCGGCAGCTCATCTCCTTCGCGCGCGTGCTCGCGCACGACCCCGCCATCGTCATCCTCGACGAGGCCACGAGCTCCGTGGACACCGAGACCGAGCGCCTGATCCAGGCCGGCCTCGAGGCCCTGCTCGCCGGCCGCACGAGCATAGTGATCGCGCATCGGCTTTCGACCATACGCAACGCCAGCCGCATTCTCGTGCTCTCCGGCGGCCGCATGGTCGAGGAAGGCTCGCACGAGGAGCTCGTCGCCCGCCGCGGCCTGTACTGGAACCTCTATCGGCTGCAGTACGGCGGCGGGGATGGATTTCACACGTAGATGCGAGACATCGAGATTTCCCCACTGATTGTCACGCGCCGATTCGTTCCTTGAGCGCTTCCTCGAGGTCTGCTCCCGCAGACACGCAGCCGGGAAGGTCCGGGAAATCGACCGAGTAGCAACCAGACTGAACGCGGCGGAAGTGCGCAGGATAGAAGAACGTGCGCATTTTCATGCCTCCAAACCAAGCCCAGCTTGTCGAGCGATGCTTTTGACGGTTCCTGGCGCAATATCCTTCTTTGGATGGGGAACAGTGACCTTGCCGGGCTTTGTTGGGTGAACGAGCCAGGACATGCGAACCGACTTGATGCTTGACGATCCACCCATCGGCGGCAAGCGCCGTTAGTATGTCTCGCGAAGTCCAGGACTTCATAAGAAATAGTAGCACGTGTTGTAGTACGTGTCGATTTCGCCTAGCCTGAATCTCCATCTCCCTCGATTCGCCTAACAATCATATGATCGCCCTATAGCCAAAGTACTTGGAACTCATTCCAGGAACGAGGCTTGCGCGCGCAGGAGATCGTGCAGGGTGATGATGCCCGAGACCGCGCCCGATTTTCCGTCGGCCAGGACGACCACGCCCGCGGGCGACTCCAGGAACTTGTCGCCGACCTCGCGTACACTCTGGTTCGGCGAGCAGATCGCCACGCGCTGCAGCTTCGGCTGCCGGCCCCCCGCGAGCGCGTCGCGCATCTCGTCGCGCATGACGACGCCCTCGACCTTGCCTTCGCGCCGTACGGGGAAGCAGTTGTAGGGGTATTTCTCGAGCGCCTCCGCGATCTGCGGCGCGTCGAGACTCGCGAGCATGATCGGGCGCGGATTCGCTATCGCCCCCACCTCGAGACTCTGCCAGCTCTGGAGGTCGAGGGGCGGATGGATCTTGTGGAGCTCGTTGCCGTCCTGCACGAGGAGTTCGTCGTAGAAGTTCAAGGGCCCCGACAGCTTCGCTACGAGGACGCTGATCAGCATGGCGATGAGGAGCCCCGGCACCATCGCGAACTGGTGCGTCATCTCGAACACGATGAGCAGCGAAGAGAGCGGCGCCCGCACCACCGTGCCGAGGCAGGCGCTCATGCCCACGGCCGAGAGGACGATGCGGTCGGAGGGCGTCAGCGGCAGCCAGAGCCCGACGAGGCCGCCGATGAAGTAGCCCGTGAGGCCGCCGATGAACAGGAGGGGCGAGAAGATGCCGCCGGCCCCGCCGAAGGAGTAGGACAGGATGGTGGATGCGAGCTTGGCCACGATCATGATGCCCGCTATCCACCAGATGAAGTTGTTGTGCAGGAGGCTGGAGAGATCCTGGTAGCCGAGGCCGAAGATGCCGATCCTCCCGGTGCTGAGGAATATCGTCACGCCGATCACCCAGGTGGCGAAGCCGCCGATGACGGGCAGGGCCCAGGCCGGGATTCGACGCTCCACCTTGAGACGTCCGCGTATGTAGATGATCGATCTATGGAAGACGACGCCGAAAACGGAAGCCGCGACGGCGACGAAGGGGACGATGAAGTAATGCAGCCAGGAGACCTGGGTGATGTTGGGAAGCGAGAAGGCCGGCTGGCGTCCTACGAGGGCGTAGACCGTGAAGGCGCCCAGGACCGAGGAGATGACGACGCGGCCGATGTTGCGGCTGCTCATGTCGCCCATGATCTCCTCGAGCACGAAGGTGATGGAGGCGAGCGGCGTATTGAAGGCGGCGGAGAGGCTGGCCGAGGCGCCCACCACGACGGGCCCGCGGCGCTTGCGTTTCGATGAGCCCATGAAGCCCGAAAGCCACGACGAAATCGAGGCGCCGATCTGGACGGTGGGACCCTCGCGGCCGAGGCTCGTGCCGCCTCCCAGGCTCAGGATGCCGGCCACGAACTTGACGACCGCGATGCGGATGGGTATGTAGCCCAGCTCCTTCCAGTAGGCGGCCTTGACCTGGGGAATGCCCGAGCCCGCGGCTTCGGGGCCGAAGGAGCTCAGGAGGAACCCCACGGCGACCGAGGTCGAGATGATCGTCAGGAAACTGGCGATGACGAAATAGAGCTTGGAGTGGGTCGCGAAGGCGACGAAGGTCACGTTGAAGAGGAGATTGGTCAGGACGAGGAAAGCGACCGACGAAAGCGCGGCCGCGAGACTCGTCACTCCCGTCTGGACTATGGCCATGGTATTGTCGGATAGGCCACGGCCGAGCGAGGCCAGGGATTGGGTATAGTTTTTCTTGTGCATGCAGCCTTCTCGATGAATGGGTAAAGGCGAGGGCCGGCTTGACCTTGCTGTCGGACAGGCCGCCGGAACGGATTTTATTCTAGGATTTTCGATACGAACGGTCAATACCACGGCTGCGCCGTACGGAGCCGCAACCGGTTTTTCGGGAGGTGATTAGAGAAATCTAAGCGAGAGCGCGGCGGCGACGGCGAAGGCCAGGGGCACGAGGATGTCGGAGCGGCGGATCGGACGCGGCGCGACGGTCCGCCGCGGATTGTAGGACCGAGCCTCGAGCGCCGCCGCGCTCCGCAGGGCCGAGCGCAGCGCGGCAGCCACGAAGGACTCCAGCACGAAGAGCGAACGCAGGCCCGCTCCGCGCGGCGCCGCGCGGGCGCCGGAGGATGGCGGCGCCGGGCGAGGAGCGTTAGGCGGCATCGTAGCCGGGCCGTCCGGCGACCCGCGCGCGGAGCCGCGATCGGACCCGATCGGCGCCCTTCTTCCCCGGCTTCGCCCCAGTCCCAGCGCGCGCGCGTAGGCCGCTTCGCGGGAGCGCTCGTAGGCTTCGATGCAGCGGGGGATGAAACCCATGGTCAGGCTCAGGTAGAACCCGGGATCGCTCGCGGAGAGTCCAGGCAGCGTGCGCGCGCAGCGCGTGGCCGCGTCGGCGAGCTCTCCCGTCGAGGTGGAGCGGAAGAAGGTTTCGGCGAAGAGGAAGACGAGCGCAAGCCGCGCCATGTAGACGGAGGCGGGGAGCAGTCCGTCCGCATGGAACCAGGTCGGGGAGCCCGGCGCGACGACGCGCATGAGGGCGACGAAGAGGTAGAGGGGCAGGAGGAAACGGGCATTGCGCGCGAGATCCGCCGGCTTGGCGCGGACGAGCGCGAGCAGGACGAGGGCGAGCGCGAAGAGAAAGGCCAGAAACCGCGGCGCCGGCGCCAGGGCCGCCCAGGAAAGGATGAGCAGCACGGCCAGTTTTGAGAGCGGATGCAAGCGATGGAGCGCGCTGTCGTCCCACTCGAAGCGGAACAGCTCTAGCCGAGCCACGTCAATTCCTCGAGCTTCTCTCCGTGACGGTAGGGGTTCATGAGGCCCAGGCCCTCGAAGCGGGAGGGATCGAGACCCGAGGGAGCGCCGTCGTAGGCTATGCGCCCTGCCTCCATGACCGCGAGACGAGTCGCGTGCGCGAGGCACTTTTCCAGCTCGTGGGTCAGCACGAGAAGGCTATGGCCCGCGCCCGCGAGGCGGACGATGACGGCGAGAACCTGGCGGATGGCCTCCAAGTCGAGATTGGCGAAGGGCTCGTCGAGGACGATGCACTCGCTCCGCATGGCCGCGATGCCCGCTATCGCGAGGCGGCGCCGCTCGCCCCCCGAGAGGGAATCGGGCCTGCGCCTTTCCATGCCGCCCAGGCCCACGAAGTCCAGGGCCTCGCGGGCGAGTTCCAGGGCCCGGTCCATGCCGAGGCCGAGATTGGCGGGGCCGAAGCAGGCGTCCTCGAGGACCGTCTGTCCCACGATCTGCGCTTCGGAGTCCTGGAACACGAGCCCTATCCCGCGGCGCGCGGCGTCGAGGTCGGCCGTGACGGGCCTGCCGCGGTAGAGCACGCGGCCGCGGCTCGGCCGGGCGAGACCGATGAAATGCCGCACGAGCAGGGTCTTGCCGGAGCCGTTGCGCCCGGCGAGGACGAGCACCTCTCCCTCGCCGACCTTGAGGCTCACGTCCTCAAGGCCCCAGCTCCCGTCCCGAAAGCGATGGCCGAGGGCCTCGACCTCGATGAGCTCAGGCACCGGCATCCCCGTCGCCAGAGAGCTCGGCCACGAGATCGGCCAGGCGCCGGCCGACGAGGACCGCCGCCGCGATCTTGAGCGCGTCCCCCGGAATGAAGGGCAGGAGCCCGATCAGCGCCGCCTTGCCCCAGCTTGAATCGAGGACATGGCGGAGCCAGGCTACGCCCAGGGCGTAGATGAGGAGGGAGGCGAGGATGAGCGCGAGGGCATCCTTCCAGCGGCGCCGGGAGCCCCGACGGGAGATCAGGGAGGCCAGCAGAGCGGCGAAGGGGTAGGCGACGAGATAGCCTCCGGTGGGTCCGACCAGGCGGGCCAGGCCGCCGGAGCCTCCGGAAAAGACCGGAAGCCCGATCGCGCCGAGGGCCAGATAGACGATGACGGCTATCACGGCCCAGGCGGGCTCGAGCACCAGGGCGGCCAGGAAGATGAAGAAGTTCTGCAGCACGATGGGGACGGGCGAGAACGGAAGCGGAACCGCGATGAAGGCGCCGGCCGAGATGAGCGCCGCGAAGAGACAGGCCAAGACGGGTTTTGCGAGAGAGCGGTGGGTCTGCACGGCCGGATGGTAGCGGATGCGCGGGAGAGGGTCAACCGCCGGCGCGGGGCGGCGGTTCAGTCCTTCCGGAAATGGCAGCCGATCGAGCGCTCGTCGTGCATGGCCGCGGCCACCACGATCTGGGCGGTGACGACCCCGTTGCGCAGCTCGACGAGGTCGCGGTCGAGGGCCGCCTCCTTGTAGAACTTCGTGATCCGGTGCGCGTGGTAGTTGAGGTCGGCGTTCGCCCGCTCCAGGCCCTTGCGCGTGCGGACGATGCCCGCGTGGTTCCACATGGTCATCTTGATCGTGTTCCAGTCCTGGTAGATGAGCGTGGGCTCGAAGCGTTCGGCAGCGGCCGGGCTCTTCCAGTCCGGGATGTCCTCGAAGCGCGAGCGAGCGACGGGTGTCCGCCGCTCCGCGATGTGCAGGGCGGCCCGCTTGCCCCAGAGCAGCCCTTCCAGGAGGGAGGTCGAGGCCAGGCGGTTGGCGCCGTGCAGTCCGGTGCAGGAGACCTCGCCGACGGCGTAGAGGCGCTCGATCGAGCTGCGGCCGTTCCCGTCGACCTTGATCCCCCCGCAGAAATAGTGGGCTGCGGGCACGACCGGTATGGGCTCGGCCGTGATGTCGATGCCGCCCGAGAGGCAGATTTCGTAGATCCGGGGGAAGCGCTCGCGGATGGGCGTGCGCCCCCTGTAGTGCCCGGCCAGGTCCAGGAGCATGTAGTCCGAGCCCTGCGCGGCCATCTCCTCGTAGATCGCGCGGGTGACGACGTCGCGCGGGGCGAGCTCCTCCTGCTCCGAGTAGCGGTGCATGAATCGCCGACCCTTCCTGTCGACGAGCCTGGCGCCCTCGCCGCGCAGCGACTCCGAGATCAGGAAGCGCCTGATGTCCTTGTGGTAGAGGGCTGTGGGATGGAACTGGACGAACTCCGCGTTGATGATGTCGGCCCCGGCCCGGTGGGCCATCGAAATCCCGTCGCCTGTCGCGCAGTCGGGATTGGTCGTGAACTGGTAGATGTTGCCGAGGCCGCCCGTGGCCAGGATCACGGCGTCGGCGAAGAAGGCCTCGACCTCGCCCGACTCGTTGTCCAGGACATAGACCCCCATCACCTCGCGCTCGGCGTAGAGGTCCTGCGGATTCGTCGAGTGGTGGTTGTTCGTGATGAGGTCGACGGCCGTGTGGGAAGAAAAAATCGGAAGCCCTATCCTGCCGCAATAGGCCAGGAGCGCCTCGGCGATCGCCTCGCCGGTATGGTCCTCGAAGTGGAGGATCCTGCGGGCCGAATGGGCGGCTTCCTCGGTGTAATCGAGCGTGCCCGACTCGTCGCGGCTGAAGAGCACGCCGACCTTGTCGATCAGGAAGTCGAACACGAGCCGGGGGCCCTCCTCGGCGAGGAGCCGGGCGGCGCGGCGGTTGTTGTAACGGCAGCCCGCCGTCTGGATGTCTTCCTCCAGCCTGTCCGCGCCGTCGCCCTCGCGCCAGGCGACGATGCCGCCCTGGGCGTAGTTCGTGTTGGATTCCTCGGGCCGATCCGACTTGCTGAGCAGGGCCACGTCGAGGCCCGCCTCCTTGCAGTGGATCGCCGCCGAGAGTCCGGCTATCCCGGTGCCGACGACGATGACGTCGAAGTTCTTCCTCATTTCCGAGCCTCGACGATGTCCAGCATGGAGCGCAGGGCGGCCGAAGCCAGGCGCCGATGCTCCTCGGCCACTTCCACGCGGAAGGAAAGGGGCGCGAGCGACTCCCTGAAGGCCTTGATGGAGGCGAGGCTGGCGTGCAGGTTCGATAGCCCGATCCGGCTCATGTTGAAGCAGGTCGAGACGCGGAGGTGGACCACTTCCTTGTCGGGGAACTCCGCCGCCATGCGGCTCACGAAACTGGCCTCGGTGCCGACCGCCCAGCGCGACCCCGCAGGCGACTCCCGTATGGCCTTGTAGATCGCCTCGGTCGAGCCCGAGGCGTCGGACGCGGCGACCACCTCGCGTTCGCACTCGGGGTGGACGATGACGCGCAGGCCCGGGTAGCGCTTCCTCGCGCCGAGGACCTCGGCCACGGTGAAGTTCTTGTGGACGTGGCACCAGCCATCCCAGAGGAAGATCCGCCCCCGCTTCGGGTCGCCCGTGCCCTCGATCTTCCCGCCCTTTCGCAGCGTGAAAACCTGCTCCTCGGGAATGCCCATCGCCGCCGCGGTGTTCCGGCCGAGATTGCGGTCGGGAAGGAAGAACACCGCCCGGCCGCGGGAGAGGTAGTGGTCGACTATCGTCGCGGCGTTGCTCGAAGTGCAGATCGAGCCGCCCGCGGCCCCGGTGAAGCTCTTCACGTCGGCGTAGGAGTTCATATAGGTCACGGGCGCGACGGGCGCCTCGCAGACGGCAGCCAGGGCGTCGAGCGCGGCCTCCGCCTCGGCGCCGTCGATCATGTCGGCCATGGGGCAGCCGGCCGCCGGGTCGGGGATGAGGACCTTCTGCCCTTCCTGCGCGAGGATGGCCGCGCTCTCGGCCATGAAGCGCACACCGGCGAGGACGATGAACTCGGCCTCGGCCCGGCTGGCCTCCCGGGCGAGCATGAAGGAGTCGCCGACGAAATCGGCCAGGGCCACTATCTCGGGCCGCTGGTAGTGGTGGGCGGCGATGACGACGGAGGGGCCGAGCTCCTCGCGCAGCGCCCTCGTTTCCTCGGCGAGCCGCGCCGCGCCTAAGTCCTCGCTCATGCCTCGTTCTCCCTTTTCAGCGAAAAGTCGAAGGCCTTGACCGTGTGGGTCAGCTCGCCGACGGAGACGAGGTCCACGCCGACCGCCCCGAGCGCGGGAAGCCGCTCCAGGCTGATGTTCCCCGAGGCCTCGGTCTCGACCCTTCCGCCCACCAGAACGACCGCGCGCCGCATCGTCGCGTCGTCCATGTTGTCCAGCATGATGCGGTCGACACCGGCCGCCAGGGCCTCCTCCACCTCGCGCAGGTTCCGCGTCTCCACCTCGACCGGGAAGCGCTTCCCCCATTTCGCGCGCGCTCTCTCCACCGCCCGGGCGATGCTCCCGGCCGCGTCGACGTGGTTGTCCTTGATGAGGATCATGTCGTGGAGACCCATGCGGTGATTCCTCCCGCCTCCGCAGGCCACGGCGTATTTCTGGAGCCTCCGGAGCCCCGGGATGGTCTTTCGCGTGTCGAGTATCGCCGGCTTTCCCTGCGCCGCCGCCACGAAGAGGCTCGTCTTGGTCGCGACACCCGAGAGGTGGGAGACCAGGTTCAGGGCCGTCCGCTCGCCGGCCAGCACGGCGCGCAGCTTGGCGCGGACCCGCGCCACGACCTCGCCCCGCTTCAGCCTATCGCCGTCCTTGAAGTAGGTTTCGACCTCGGCCTTCCTGTCCAGCGTCTCGAAGACATGGGAGAAGGGGCCGAGCCCGCAGAGTATCCCCTCGTCCTTGGCCAGCAGGACGAAAACGGCCCGCTCCTTCTTGGGGAACAGCGCCGCGCTCGTCACGTCGCCCCTCGTGCCGAGATCCTCGGCCAGGGCCCTCTCGATCAATCCGTGGTAGTTCTTCTTCTTCATGGTACCGCCCGTCGATTCGCGCTCGTGTCGTCGCGGCGGAGTATAGCAGTCTTGGGCCGCCTGAAGAATGCCCCTGCCGGAGCGGGGCGGCCGGGGCCGGCCTGGCTCAACCTGTCGCGCCTGAATTCTCCCATGACCGGCGGCGTCCTGTCTTTTACAGGAAATTACTTGGCCCTCGACTTTTGAAAGAGGCTCATATATTCTTTGTAAAATTGGAAAGTTGGGGGAACGTGATTTCAACATGCGGATGGGCGGTTGAGCGAGTATGAAAAACATCGACTACTTCATGAATCTAGGTGGCTTCAAGCCCAACGATGCCCAACGGAAAGCGATTCTCCACGAAAACGGCCCGCTCTATCTCCCCGCCGGTCCGGGCTCGGGCAAGACCAGAGTTCTCCTCTGGCGGGTCTTCAACCTAATTGTCTATCGCGGCGTCGACCCCGCCAAGATTTTCCTTTCGACCTTCACCGAGAAGGCGGCCAGACAGCTCGAAAGCGGTCTCTTCTCGCTCCTCGTCCTCGCCCAGGAGGAGCTCGGCCGGCCCTTCGATACGACCGAGCTCTATGTCGGCACCCTGCACTCGCTTTCGAATCGGATCCTCGCCGACCGCCGCTTCCTCGTCTCGGGAACACGGCCGAGGCCGCCCGTGCTCATGGATCAGCTTTCCCAGTTTCTCTACCTCTACCGAGGAGACGGCAACCGAGCACTCCTCGCCTATGCCCAGAACCAGCTCGGTCTTGCGGATCCCAACGACTTCTACCTGCGCGTCCAATCCTGTTTTGTCCGAGAACCGAAGTATCCGAGTCGATTCGATGCGACGAATCAGCTCGTCGACTTCTTCAACCGCGTTTCGGAAGAAGCGCCCATCCTCGAAAACTGGCAGTCCAAGGCCGAAGTTCTCGGCCTCTCGGCCTACCACGAGGGAATCCGACTTCTCCTTGATCTTTATGCGGTCTACCTTCAAAGCCTTCACTCGGTCCGCAAAGTCGATCTCTCCCTCGTGCAGAGCGAGGCCCTTGCCGCCGTCGTCAGCTGCCCCGATGGCGGCTCAGTCTTCGATGAGGTCATCATCGACGAGTACCAGGACACCAATGCGGTCCAGGAGCGCTTGGTGTTCGCGCTGGCCGCGGGCAGAAAGAACATCTGCGTGGTCGGCGACGACGACCAGGCCCTCTATCGTTTCCGAGGGGCGACGGTCGAGAACTTCGTCCGCTTCCCCGACAGAGTTCGAGAACGCTGGGGAATCGGAACCGAAACCATTCCCGTCGTCCGGAACTATCGCTCGAGAGCTGATATCGTGGCCTTCTATGGCCGCGCGATTGTCGCGGAAAACTGGGAAGCTTCCGGCGATGCTCCTCCCTATCGTGTCGCCAAGGAAATCCAGGCACATCGCGGCAACGATGGACCGGCCGTCTTTACGAGTTCCCGCAGACCCCTCGAAGAAGCCGCCGATGAGGCCGCCCTCCTGGTCGAAAAGCTCATAGCCTCGGGCAAGGTCGATGATCCCAATCGCATCGCCTTTCTCTTCCCGAGCGTCACGAGCAACGCGCCAAAGGCCTATATCGCGGCCCTCGCGGCGCGCGGGATCAAGGCCTACGCCCCTCGCGCCGGCTCCTTCCTGAATACGGATGAAGCTCTCGTCACCTTTGGCCTTATCGGCAAGACCATCGGCTTCGGGCGTTCCGGCTTCATGAATGAGGCATACAAAGCCTGGACCCACGACGCCGAAACCGCCGCAACCAAGGCGATCGGGAATGAACCTGCCCTCGAGCTCTTCATCGAAGATCGGAGGAAGGAACTCGAACAATCGGCAAAGGACTACGCGACGCTCACGGCCCTCGTCGCCCAACGTGGATGGAGCCTGGATCAGGCCTATGACCGCCATTCCATGAAGGTCCTCCTCTCCGCGACGCCGGGCATCTCGCCCAAGGCCAAGCGCAGTATCCTCTCCCGCTACTTCGACACCCTGGCCGACAAGGCGGTAGCCGATGGCAGACCCTACAAGCTCGACTATGTCCTCACCAGGGCCGCAGGTCTCGACTGGAGCCTCCTCGACCACTTCTACCGACTCACCGCATTCAAGCCGCTGAAGGACGCCTTCGATCTCGCCGAAGGCATCGCGGGCGCCGTCGACGAAGGTCCCATCTGCAATCTCTCCCTCGTGAGCGGCTATATCGCCAGGTACTGCGAGGAATATGGAGAACTCATAGGCCCCAAGCTCGCGGATGGCGGTCTCGAGCGCCTCTTCTTTGGTTCCTATCTTTCCATCCTCTGGAAGCTTGGCCAGAGCGAATACGAGGACCCCGAAGATCCCTTCCCCCGCGGGCGTGTTCCCTTCCTTACGATCCACCAGTCGAAGGGACTCGAGTTTCCCGTGGTCTTTGTCCCCAATACCGTTCGCCGCGCGCGCCCACGAATCTGCGAAGAGCTGATCGAGCCCTTCCTGGCCGCCGAGCGCGAGCCCAAGGACCGTCGCGCCGACTTCGACGAGGCCCGCCGTTTTTATGTCGCGTTTTCGCGAGCCGAAAACCTCCTCGTCATCCCGCGCTCGCCGAAATACGTGGGGAAGCAAGCGGAGCCGCTCCTCGGCAGCACTGCCGACCTCGCCGGCCTTTCGATGGATTCAATCCCCGTCGCCAAGGCACCGGGCGACGACCTTCCGCGCAATTATTCGTATACCGGGGACTACACCTTCTATGGGCAGTGCCCGCGCCGCTACATGGCCTTCCGCAAGTACGGCTTTTCCGCCTCGCGCACGCAGAATGCCGTATTTGGCATACTCGTTCACCGGACCATCGAGGACCTGCATCGAAAACTGATCGAGAAACGCGAGGCCTCCCATGCCTGATACGAGCCTCCGCATCGAGGCCGAAGCCCTGCCCGATGACGAGATGGAAGTCTTCATCGCCGAGGCCTTCGAGGATGAACTCGATCGAGCGGAGGAGGAGACCGGTGTTCGCGCCAACGCCTTCGCCCGCCGCGAGGCCTTCAGGCAGATACTGCTCTACTGGCGCAAACACAAGGCCACGGCCGAGAGTGTTCGGGAAACCGAGGTCCGGCTCGTCCTCCCCAATCGCTCGAGCCCCAAAGGACGGCGCTTCAACCTCGAGGGAGTCGTCGACATCATCGCCACCAGCTCGGGCACGATGATGTACGACCTCAAGACCCACGAACCCGAGTACGTTCGCGCCCACCCCGACGACTATGCCGCCCAGCTGGACGTCTACGCGACGATCTATGAGGAACTCAAAGGCCGGAGGATCGACGGCACGGGGATCATCTCCACGAGCCTTCCCACCCGCCTCAAGGACGCTATGAATGCCGGCGATTCCGCCGCCATCGCCAGGGAACTCTCGTCTTGGGAGCCCCTCATTCCGCTTCCCTTTTCCCGAGAGTCGCGCGACGCCACCATCGCCGACTTCGGCCGTGTCGTCGACTGCATCGAGGACGGCGACTTCTCTCCGCCCCCGCCGGATCGCCTCGACGAGGCCTATGCCGGACGCGGCCGCAGCTTTGGCGAAAAAGTCTGCCAGAACTGCGATGTTCGTTTTTCGTGTTCGTCCTACCGAACCTGGCGCCTGGATGGGAAACGGGTCAAGAAAGATAATGTTCTCGAATACTTCCGTCTCGCGGAGAACCATGAAGAAGACGAAGAGTACCGCTACGCCGCTGAGGCTCACAGCGAGGACGACCTACCGAGGGAGAATAGCTAAATGAACGACGAACGAAGCATCAAGCCGGAATCCCCTGCCCTTGAGGAGCGCCTTCGCATTCTCGAGGAGACCTTGCCCGAATGCTTCATCGAAGGGCGCATCGATCCCGACAAGCTCCGGGAACTCGTCGGCGAGCAGAATCTCGATGATGGGAGCGAGCGCTATGGCCTCTTTTGGCCGGGCAAACACGAAGCCCGCGCTCGTGCCTTCAAGCCTTCCAGGATGGCCCTTCATCGTGCCCCCAAGGAAGGCGTCAATGAGTTGACCACCAAGAATCTCATCATCGAGGGTGAGAATCTTGAGGTCCTTCGCCTGCTCTCCAAAGCCTATCGTGGTCGCGTCAAGATGATCTACATCGATCCGCCATACAATACGGGCAATGATTTTGTCTATGATGACAAGTTTGCTGAATCGCCATTGGAGTTTGAGAAGCGTTCTGGGCTCCGAGCTGAGGACGGGACAGCCCTGCAAACAAATCGAAAAACAACAGGACGGTTCCATTCCAACTGGCTTTCAATGATGTACCCGAGACTGCTCTTGTCTCATGACTTGCTTGAGCCTGAAGGGCTTGTATTTGTTAGCATTGACGATAATGAATTAAGCAATCTGCGAATGCTACTTAATGAAATCTATGGAGAAGAAAACTTCATTGGTTGTTTCATTTGGAAGTGTCGTAAATTTCCTGACGCCCGTTCCTTAACGGGTGTCTCGACAGATCACGAATACCTTCTCTGCTATAGCCGACTAGATGCGAAGCTCGCAGGAATCGGCAGAGATGAATCTAAGTTTGACAATCCGGATAATGACCCCCGTGGTCTATGGATGAGTAGAAGTATTCTTGGTCTTGCAACAAAGCAGCAAAGGCCTAACTTGCACTACTCCATTACGGATCCTTCCACGAATCGTAAATATAGCCCTCCCGAAAACAATGGGTGGCGTTATGCCAAAGATAGAATGCAAAACCTCATTGATACGGATTGCATTCTCTTTCCTGCGAAGACTGACGGAAGACCACGGGAAAAGAAATATAGAGCTGATCTCCTGGCAGAAAATATCGCGTTCCCAACAATTATTGATGACGTTTTTACATCAGATGGGACTAGCGACATTAGGGCCCTATTTGAAAGCGATGTCTTCGATTTTCCAAAACCTTGTGCACTTCTCAAGAAGATACTTATTCAAGGATCTTCTCCGGACTCCCTTATCTTGGATTTCTTCGCAGGATCAGGGACAACCGCTCAAGCAGTACTTGAACTGAACGAAGAGGACAACGGTAATCGTCAATTCATCCTCGTTCAAGTTCCGGAGAGTACACCGGAAGGTTCCGAAGCAAGCAAAGCTGGATTCCATGTGCTAACAGATATTACAAAGGAGCGGTTGCGTCGTGTCACCAAGAATCTGTACGAACAGAATGGCAAGAAATCCGATCGCGATCGCGGCTTCCGCGTCTACAAGCTCTCGAAGACCGGCTTTAAAAGCTGGCGCGACTTCGAAGGCTCCAGCCTCGAAGAATACGAAAAGCAGCTCTCCCTCCACCTTGCCGAGACGGATGACAAGGCCAAGGAGGAGGACCTCGTCGCCGAGATCATGCTGCGTGAGGGCTTCCCTCTCGACTCGACCCTCGACAGACTTGAGGAAGGGGCCCTTGTCGTCACGAGGGTGGAATCGAGCGCCTCGGGCCACCGCCTCTTCATCTGCCTCGACACGGGCTTCGGACGCAGCCTGACGGTTCGCAGCTTCGAGAAGCTCGGCATCGCCAGCGAGGATGTCTTCATCTGCCGGGATGGAGCCCTTACCGACGAGGCCAAGCTTCGCATCCGCGAACTCTGCCGATTGGCGACGGTGTAGAATGACGACAAGGAGCCAGGCATATGGGCAGAATTGAAGGCATCAGGATTGAAAATTACCGAGTGCTGAAGGACGTTTCCTTCGGTAGGTTCGCGTGGGACTCGAGCCAGAAGGCGCTGGAGCCGCTCACCGTCGTAATCGGCCGCAATGGTTCGGGCAAGAGCACGCTTTTCGACGCCTTCGGCTTCCTCTCCGATGTGCTTCGCTTCGGCCTGGAAGAAGCCTGCGATCTACGCGGTCGGGGCGGAATCAAACGCCTTTTCTCCAAGGGCACGAACGGCCCGCTGCGGTTCACCATCCGCTATCGGGAAGGCCCTAACGAGCGGCCCCTTCGCTATGAGCTCGAGATAGGCATCGATGAGTCTGAGCGGCCCTCCGTTCTCTCTGAGCGCATCACGCAGAATCGGAAGAACCAATCGAAGGGAAAACCCTACCACTTCTTGAACCTTCAACACGGGAAGGGGCAGGTCTGGTCCGGAGAGGAAGGGCTCGAGGGAGAGGATTCCAGCAAGCTGAATATCGAGCTCTCAGATACAAGAAGGCTCGGCATCGCCACCCTCGGTTCCCTCAAGGAGCATCCGCGCATCGCTCGATTCCGGAATTTCATCGAGAGCTGGTTCCTGAGCTATTTCCAGCCGAATGCGGCGCGCTCCCTCCCGCTAGCGGGACCGCAAAAGCACCTCGCGCCCACCGGGGAGAACCTCGGGAATGTCGTCCAGTACCTCGAGCGTGAACACAAGGAGAAATTCAAGCGTATCCTGGCGCGAATCGCGGAAAAGATTCCGGGCATCTCTTCCATCGATACCAAGCCTACGGATGATGATCGCCTTCTCCTGCGTTTTGGCGAGAGCGCGTTTGCCGATCCCTTCTATGCCCAGCAGATGTCGGACGGTACCCTCAAGCTTTTCGCCTATCTCCTTCTTCTCGAAGATCCCGAACCACCCTCCTTCATCGGACTCGAAGAACCTGAGAATGGGCTCTACCACAAGCTGCTCGAGGCCTTCGCGAGGGAGCTCCGGGAGAACTCACGCAAGCCGGGATCGCCGCAGATCTTCGTCACGACGCACCAACCCTACCTCGTCGACGCCCTCACGCCCGACGAGACCTGGATTCTCGAAAAGGGCGAGAATGGCTTTTCCCGGCTTCGATGCGCCGCGGATGACGAGCTCGTGCGCAATCTCGCCCAGGAAGGCCTTCCGCTCGGAGGCCTCTGGTACTCCGACTATTTCGATCCGAGGTGAGGAATGCATTTTTGAAATTCTCACCGAGGATGCTTCCGGCGCGGCCCTCGTGGACGCGATCCTCCCCGGACTTCTCGGCCCGAATGGCGCGGAGCATAGCTGGAGACTAATCCCTTTTCGCGGGATCGGGCGACTTCCGAAAAACTTGATGGCCGAGGCATCGCCGAAAGCGCAGACGATTCTCCAAAAGCTTCCTCCGATCCTGCGAGGATACGGCAAGATGCGGTCTTCCGAACTCAGGGTGATGGTCCTCGTCGACAACGACACGAAGGATTGCATCCAATTCAAACAAGAGCTCCTCGCCGTCCTCGAATCCTGCGATCCGCGGCCCCGCGCCTTGATCCGGATCGCGGTACAGGAAACCGAGGCCTGGCTCATCGGCGATCCCGATGCTGTCCGCGCCGCGTATCCCGCCGCCGATCGGAAAAAACTCTCTGCATTCAGGGGTGACGTATTCGACGGCAATTGGGAATACCTGGCGGAGGTGATTCGCCAGGGCGATTCCAAGAAGCTCGCCGCGCTCGGTTATCCGGAACTGGGCGCGCGGAAACGCGAATGGGCCGAAAGGATCGGTCCAATTATCGACGCCAAGCGAAATCGTTCCGAGAGCTTCGCGGCCTTCGTCGCCGGAATGAATAAACTGGTCGAGAATTGAGGTAGTATGAGCAAGCCTGTCTTCCGCTTCGACGCCAACCTCGAACATCAGGTCGATTCCGTGGCGGCGGTCTGCGATCTCTTCGATGGCCTTGTCTCCGAAAAGCCGGACTTCTCCTTCGACGAAGCCATCATCCCCAACCTCGCTCCGGGAGAGCTTCTCGACCAGGGCATCCTTTTGTCCAATCTGCGCACTGTTCAAAGGCGCGCCCGAGCCATGGATCCTCGAGCTCCCCTCAATGCCGGGCTCGAGCTCGATACGGGGCTTCCCCTCGAGGTCGACGGCCTCGACAATTCCAGCACGATTTCCTATCCCTCATTCACGGTCGAGATGGAGACTGGCACGGGAAAGACCTACGTCTACTTTCGTACCATGTATGAGCTTTACAAGCGTTGCGGCTTTAGCAAGTTCGTCATCGTGGTCCCGTCGATCGCCATCTACGAGGGCGTCGTAAAGACACACTCCCTCGTCAAGGATCACTTCGCCTCGATGTTCGGCAACGAGCGTCCTCCCTTGGTCGAGTACGATGGCGCACGGGTATCGGAGCTCAGGTCCTTCGCCTCCTCCTTCAGGCCCATCATTCTGGTCACCACGCTGGCCGCTTTTAATCGCGCCTCCAACGTGATCTACAAGGCGAGTGACAAGCTTCCCGGCGAACTCCTTCCCATCGAGTACCTCGCCAAGACCCGTCCGGTCCTGATCCTGGACGAGCCTCAGAACTATGGCACGGAGACCGCCAAGGCCGCGCTCCGTCGTCTCAATCCCTTGGTGAGCCTTCGCTATAGCGCCACCCACAGGGAAAATCCCAATCCCGTCTATCGGCTTTCGCCCTTCGAGGCCTTTCGACGGGACCTCGTTAAAAAGGTTGTCGTCGCCGGCTTCTCCCTCGAAGGCGCAGCCAAGAAGAACCAGCTTCGCCTACTCCGCGTCGATCGCGCCAAGCAAAGCGCCGTCCTCCAGGCGACCAAGGAGAAGAACGGCCGCCTCGATCCGGGGGAGGTCACGGTCAAGCAGGATCATGACCTTGCCGAACGTACCGGCAACAAGGCCTATCGCGGCATGATCGTCCACAACATCGACTTCGCCAACGGCCTACTCGAACTCTCCGACGGCAACATTCTCTCGGTGGACGAAATCGTCGCCGGCTCCGACCGCAAGGACCTCGTCCGCGCCCAGATCAAGGAGACGATCGCCACCCATTTCAGGCGCCAGGAGGAACTTCGCGCCCGAGGCATCAAGATCTTGTCCCTTTTCTTCGTCGATCGGGTAAGCCACTTCCTCGATGAAAAGGACGGCTACATCCGCCAGATCTTCGACGATGAAATGGCAAAGGCGATTCGTAAATCCGACTCCTTGAAGGGCCACAAGCCCGAGGACCTCCGCATCCACTACTTCGCCTCGGTCAAGAAGAAGAAGCGGGGTGAGGGTGAGACCGAAGTCTTTCTCGATGAGTTCGGCGGCTCGGCCGATCAGAAGGAAGCCGAAAAGGAGGCCTACGATCTCATCATGCGCGACAAGGAACGCCTTCTTGCCCTCGATGAGCCCCGCGCCTTCATCTTCGCCCATTCGGCCCTTCGCGAGGGCTGGGACAATCCCAACGTCTTCCAGATCTGCTCGCTCAACGAGGCTCGGGCAGAGACCCGCAAGCGCCAGGAGATCGGCCGCGGTCTTCGCCTTCCCGTCGATCAGGATGGCAACCGAGTCATGGATGGCTATGCGAACGTCCTCACCGTGATCGCCGCCGAAAGCTACGCGAGCTTCGCCCGCGCTCTCCAGGAAGATTACGAGGCCGATGGTCAGACCGATCGAATACCCGTCGCCAATGCGCACCGTAGCCCGGTCAGTCGCAATGCCAGGGTGTTCGACTCGCCCGAGTTCAGGCGCTTCACTTCCCTCCTCGCCACTCCCGCCCACTACGAGATCAAGTTCTCGAGCGAGGAGTTCATCGACCTGGCCCTGGAGCGCATTCGTTCCACCTTCGAGTTGCCCCTGCCTCGCATCGAGCTGCGCAAGGGGGGCTTCGGCTTTGTCCGCATCGAGCTTCGCTTCCTCGAGACCTTCGCCCGTACCTTCATGGGAACCGAAAGCTCCGTCGCCCGCTTTGAAATCAAGGTTGTCGATACCCTCGATCGCAGCCTAGTACCCGAGGCCGAAGTACTCCTCGTTCCCGGTGAAAGTCTCTCGGCAAAGCTCGGGGGAAAGTACCCCTTCCTCGAGCCCTTGGTTCTCGAGCGTATCGAAGGCGAAGGCGATGACGCCGAAGCCGTCTTCGCCAACCAGACCTCGATCTCGGTTGGTTGTGTTCAGACCCTCGAGGAGACGGTCGCGGCAGAAGGCAGTCTCCGAGAGATCGAGACCAAGGAAGAGCGCTTCCCCCTTCCAAACGTCATCGAGCGCGTCGCCCGCGCTACCGGCCTCACCCGAGCCACCGTTTTTGCGATCTGGAAGCGTTTCCCCAAGGACAAGAAAGCGCGCATCTTCCTCAACCCCGAGGGCTTCATAGATCGCTTTGCGAAAGCCCTCCTGGAGGTCGTCGGCGACTTCGTGGCGAACAACATCCAGTTCGTCAAAGGCCTTCCCTCGATCGGCAGCAGTAGCCCGAAAACCAGCCCCTCAAGCGGATACCCGCGGCAGCTCGAGTTCGCCGCCGATGACCAGCATGATTCCTACGGGCCCGCCAGGATTCCGCCCACCACGACGGTCTTCAATGAGGCCCTCGAGGAAGCCTTCCCCGATCCAGCCAAGGCCGTCCCCAGCGAACTGCTTCCCGTCGGAGAGCGAAGTCTCTACGAGGCGATCCAGACCGACTCAGGTGTGGAGCAGCGCTTCGTGCGCAATTGCCTTGAATCCCCCGGATCGCCCATCAGTTACTACTTTAAGTTCCCTGGGACTTTCAAGATACAGCTCCCGAAGATGATCGGCGGCAACTACAATCCCGACTGGGGTATTTGCGTGGATGTCAACTCCGGCAAGACCTGGCTCGTGCGAGAGACCAAGGGCAATGAGGACATCCTAAAGCTCCGTTTCTCGAGTGAGGCTCGAAAGATCGTGTGCGGCTATAGATATTTCCGGGCTCTGGGCATCGACTATCGTGCCATTCGCGACGATACCGTCGATTGGCTTAAGCCGACGGCCAATGAATACAGGATTGAGCCATGAGTGTGGCTGGCATCCTCATCGGCGGCGGCATAGTCTATGAGGACCTTCGCGTCAGATCGCAGCTTACCGGCGTTTGCGAGCCGAGAATCAGAATTTTCCCCTAAGCCTTTAGACCTCAGGTATTAAGCCTTAAAACCTCAGGTATTAAGCCTTTAAACCTTAGGTATTAAGCCTTGAAACCTTTTATATGTAGGCTTGAAAATTCTTTAGCTAGGGCGTTTCTCGGAAGAACCCCACTGCCTGGCGCCACTAACGGTCGAGAGGACCCATCGGAGGCCCGAGTATGATAGACTTTACTCTATATACCATAGGCTTGGGGAGGAGACATCGATGACATCGGTACTAGTGACATTCCAGGTTTCGGAGCGCAGCCGGCCGGCCATGGAGCAGGCCCTGGAGGGTCTGGCCGATCTGCGCTTCCTGTCGGACTGCGCACCCGAGGATCGCCCGGCCCTGCTCGCCCGGGCCGAGGTTCTCCTGTCGTGGAACCCCGCCGCCGAGCTCGGAGCGGAGGATATCGGGGCGCTCGGGAATCTGCGCTTCGTGCAGCTGCTCTCGGCGGGGGCGGATCATCTGCCCTTGGATCTTTTCCCCGCGCGGGTTTCCATCGCGAGCAATGTGGGCGCCTACGCCGAACCCATGGCCGAGCATGTGATGGCCTTCGTGCTGGCCCTGGCCAAGGACCTGCGCGGCGGGCACCGCAAGCTCCTCGCCGGCGACTTCGACCAGAAGACCCCCAATAGGCGCCTCGCGGGCATGAGCGCCGGCATCCTCGGCTACGGCGGGATCGGAAAAGCCTCGGCGCGGCTCATGAAGGCCTTCGGAATGCGCGTCGAGGCGATCAATCGCTCGGGCAGGGGAGACGAGCGCAGCGATTGGGCGGGTTCGCTGGAGGACCTGGAAGCCCTGCTCCCGCGCGTGGACGTCCTCCTCGTCTGTCTGCCCTTGACCGAGTCGACCTCCGGTCTCATCGGATCGCGCGAGCTCGGACTCATGAAGGACGATGCCATCCTCGTCAACGTGGCCCGCGGGGAGATCATCGTCGAGCGCGATCTCTACGAGCACTTGAAGAGTCACCCCCGCTTCAAGGCGGGCATCGATGCCTGGTGGAAAGAGCCCTTGCGGCACGGCGAGTTCAGCATGGAGTATCCCTTCCTGGAGCTCGACAATCTTCTGGGCACGCCGCACAACTCGGGCATCGTGCCGGGAGCCATGGAAGATGCCCGAAGGATGGCCGTGGACAATGTGCGACGCTTCCTCGCAGGCGAGACCGTCGGCGGAAGGGTGAACCGCGAGGAGTATCGATAGCGCCCGGAGAATACCCTCTCTTCACCTGCAATTTGGAAAAGCCAAAACTAAAGAAGGTCGTGGTAGTCGATGCCGAGGGCGGTAGCGAGCTTCTTAGCAGTACGGGGACCGACGGCGCGCTTTCCGTTCTCGATCGCGGAGATATTGGGGAACGAAATATGTGATTTCTCGGCCAGCTCAGCCTGGCTCATCCCGGCATTTTCTCGCCGTATGCGAATTGTCTCGCCGGGGTGCCAATTATTCCTGATCTCACGGAACCACGGGATGTCTTCTGGCTTCACAAACTCGTCATCCTCAAAATCGGGTTCAGGCGTGATGGACACGTCGGGAATTGCTTTCTTGAGAACCGCCGCGAGCTCGGCTATACCCTCGCCAAATACTTCAACTCTAATAGGGGGCGTCTTCACGACTACCAGCATAGTACACCTCCACAAGCATTGTCCCTTTCTCCCACAACCAGCAGGCAACCCATGAATAGTTCAGATGGCAATGATAGGTGGACGCTGAGAGGGAGGAGAAATTACGCCACTCAGTACGAATCGGGCCTTTGGTTTCCAGGTCAGTAACGAGTTGAACGAAGGACTTTTGAACTTCCGCTGGTGCCTTGGCCATTGTTTTGGCTGCCCGCTTCCCAATCAGTACCTCGTACTGCATATCAAAACTTATCAAAAATGATAAGCAAAGTCAATACAAAATCCCTTAGGCGCAGCTCCCGACAAGCGCCTTGCGCACCGCCTCCCTGACCGTTTCGGGCGTAAATGGTTTTTCCAGATAGCAGGTGATGCCGAACTGATGGGAGAAGCCCGAGAGTGATTCGCCTTGCAGGGGAATTCTCCCCGACATGGCGACTATTGCGAGATTCGGCACCTTGTACAGACTTTCCATTATGAGACTCAGGCCGCCTTTCCCGGGCATGATGAGATCGACGAAGGCCAGATCGGGCTTCTCCCGATCGAGAGCCTCAAGGGCGGCTTCGGCGTCTGCCGCCTCGATCATCCGATGCCCTGCGGAGGCGAGGATGCGAGAGAGTATGTTCCGTATCGCTTCTTCATCATCGACAACGAGGATGGTAGCCACGGCTTCTCCTTGTACTGAGCCTTGGGAGAGACTTTATGGCCACGGATGCGATAAATCAAGGCAACGGCGATCGTCCGCAATCGGAAATCGCGGACCGTCTCGGTCTCTCCTACCAAGCCTATCAGCGACTTGAAAACCCGTCAAAGTCAAATCCGAGCGTGAAAACCCTACAGCGTGTCGCCAAGGCTTTTGGAAAGCGTCTCAAGATCGAATTGGTCTAAACTCTCGTCAGGTGGTTTGGCGGAGAGACTCGCCGCCGGCCCTCGCCGCGCGCCGCGATGGGTGAAGGCCGTCGGCGGAGGCGCCTCCGCCGACGGCCTCTCCAGTCAGAGCTTGAAGCGTTTGAAGATATAGGCCTTCGGAAAATCGGTCGCGATGCTGCACGCGGCCGTGTAGATCAGGATGAGGCCCACCAGCCCGGCCGGAAGGGCCGGGATGAGGAAGCCGAAGATAGCCAAGGCCGCGAAGACGACGAGCACCGAGAGGCTGGTCCTGATGAGGCCCCGGCCCGGCATCGAGTTCCAGAAATGGCCGCGCTCGCGCACGCTGAGGACCCGGAACTGACTGCCGAACACGAGATTCAGGAGCAGCACCGTGCCCAGGGCGGGCATGGCGAGATGGAAAACGTAGAGTCCCAGCGCGATGGCCCCCAGGCCCTGCAGCATGAAAAGAATGCCGGGGACGACCGAAGCGGTGACGATGCTCCCCACCTTCCAATGATTGGGTTTGGGCGTGCCCGGCGCGTTGTCCGTGGCGAGGGACATGGTGGCGAAGTCGTTGGCGAAGACGAGGAGGGAGGTCCCGAGGAGGCTGAGCGGCAGCTGCTTCAGCCAGAAGAAGCTCACCGTCAGGATGCCGATGAAGGAGATGACCTTGGTGACCTTGTTGATCACCCAGGAGAGCATCCGCTGGTATATCTGCCGGCTGATCTCGATCGAGTGGACGATGACCGCCATGCCGCTCTCGGTGAGCACGATGCCCGCCGAAGCCTTGGCCACGTCGGAGGCCCCGTCCACGGCGATGCCCATCTCGGCCTGCTTGAGGGCGGGGGCGTCGTTGACGCCGTCTCCGGTCATGCCCACCATGCGGCCCTGGGCCTGGAAGGCCTTGACTATCGAGAACTTGTCCTCGGGATAGATGCCGGCCACGCCGTCGGCCGCCGAGATGCGCTCGGCCCGGTCGGCCTCGCTCAAGTCCTTGATATCTGCCTCGCGGAGAATCCGGTCGCCTATGCCCACGGCGTCGGCCACCTGCACGGCGATAGCGTCGTCGTCGCCGGTGAGCATGACGGGCCTGATCCCCAGCGCGCGCACGGAAGCGATCATCGCGCGCGAATCGACCCGGGGCGGATCGGAGAGGGCCACGACGCCCACGGGCCGCATCGTCCCCTTCTCCCCTTCCGAGGCGGCGACGGCGATGCTGCGGTAGCCTTTGCGGGAGTATCCCTCGACCGCGGCGGCCATGGCCGCGCCCATCGGGCCTCGGGAGTCGGAGCCGCAGAGCTCCAGGATGATTTTCGGCGCGCCCTTGGCGATCCGGGTCCTGGCGCCGCCCTTATCCACCACGGCTTCGGTGCGCTTGATGGAGGGATCGAAGGGCAGGTAGGAAACCCGGGTGTAGAGCGCGAGCTCGGCCTTGTCCGGCGTCGGGTCGGCCAGGATCGCGGCGTCGATCAGGTCCTTGCCCTCCTGGTTCGTGGCGAGGACCGCCAGCCTCATGAGCTCCTCCCTGGTCCTCCCCTCCACCGTGAAGAGTTCGGCGACGGCCAGTTCGTTCCTGGTGATGGTCCCGGTCTTGTCGAAGCAGAGCGTGTCGATCGAGGCAGCGTCCTCTATCGCCTCGAGCCGCGTCACGACGGCCCCCTTGCGCGAAAGCTGGAGGGCTCCGACCGACTGGACTATGGTGAGCACGGCGGGCAGGGCCACGGGCACCGCACCCATGAGGAAGATGACGACGAAGGTGAGGACGACGACGGGATGGATGTGGAGCGCGAGGGCGTAGATCGCCACCAGCACCGAGGCCGCGATGCCGAGGTACATCATGTACCTCACGATGCTCATCATGACCTCTTCCTGGTGGGACTTGGGTTTGGCGCTTTCCACCAGCTTGGCGGTCCTGCCGAAGTAGGTTTCAGCTCCCGTGTAGGCGACTAGACAGCGCGCCTCTCCGCGCTTGATCGGCGAGCCCGAATAGACCGGATCGCCCGGACCGAGCTCGGCGGGCAGCGACTCGCCCGTGAGCGAGGACTGATCGACCGACAGATTCCCGTCGACGAGCTTCGCGTCGGCGGGCACGATCTCCCCGAGCTTGACCGATACCAGGTCGCCGGGCACGGCCTCCCGGGCGGGCAGCGATATCCATTCGCCCTCGCGGAGCACCCGCATGGACAGAGCGAGCCGGCTTTTGAGCAGGTCCACCGCCTTCCGCGAGTCGCGCTCGTGCCTGAATCCGATGACCGCGTTCACCGTCAGAAGGGCGAAAATCATGTAGGCTTCCACCTGGTGACCGAGGAGGAAGGCGAGGATCATGGCGGCCTCGAGGAGCCAGGGCATGGGGCCCCAGTAGCGGCGCAGGAAATCCAGGACGGGGCTGCGTTTCTTTTCGACGATCTCGTTGTAGCCGTAGCGCTCCGTCCTCGCGGCGGCCTCGGCCCGGGTGAGTCCCGCCGGGGATGACCCGAGACGGGTCCAGGCCTCGTCGAGGCTCGAACTCTTGATATCGAACTCGGAAACGGCGTCGGCATTCGTTGCCGGCTGAATGATGGGCATTTCGATGATGAGCCTCCACGCCCACTATAATCCGTTCAGAAAATCCTGTCTGTTCAGCTCCGTAACCGAGGCCTGGGCCGAGGAGCCCGCGTTGAGCTTGGAAAAGACCGTCATGTCCATGTAGCGCAGGGTCAGCGGCCGCTCGAGCGCCATCCGCGTCGTCGCGTCCTGCCAGCGGGCTTCCTTGGGATCCAGGAGCTCGGGCTGGCCGTACTTGGCCGTGAGCGTGGTGTAGATCGAGTAGTGATCGACCTTGTCGGAGTTGAGGATGAGGATCATGACCCAGAGCTTGCCCTCGTAGAACTGGAAGAAGCCGCGCTCCACGAAGGACAGGCCCGACACGTCGATGAGGCTCTGGTTGGGGGAGGGCAGGAGCGAGACGTCCTCGGGGCCGCGGTAATTGAAGACAGGGTCCTTCTCGAGGGCGGCGATGACCTCGTCGCGGTTCATGCCGAGCTTGACGCCGCGGAAATCCCGCGGGACGGCGGCCGCGGCCGGGGCCGGGGCCGCGGAAACCGGGGCCGCGGCGGCCGGGACCGTGGCAGCCGGGAGCGCCGACGCGCTCGGTGCGGCCGCGGCCGTCGGGGCCGGTGTCGCGGCTACCGGGGCCGGAGCCGGGGCTACCGGTGCAGTCGGGGCTGCCGGTGCAGTCGGGGCTGCCGGTGCAGTCGGGGCTACCGGTGCAGTCGGGGCCGCGGTCGCAGCGGCCGGCGCGGCGGCCTGTTGGGCGAAAGCGGCCTGCCGGCCTCCCGCGGCAAAAGCGAAGAACAGACACAGCGCGGCCGCGAGGGCCGGTGATCCTAAGCGTAGCTGGCTCGGCATACTCAACTCCTATCTGGACAAGGCGATGCTCAGCGCCGTCGAAAGCTTGAGCACGTCTTCGTTTCCCTTGCGCACGCGGGAGCACAGGACTCCCGCAATGCGCCTGAGCACCGACAGGCCGAGCTTCGGCTCGGCGTCGCAGAGAGCGGCGAAGTCCTCTCTCCTGATCTCGTAGAGCACGCAGTCGCTGGAAGCCGTGATCGTCGCGCTCCGCGGCTCGGGGCCGAACAGGGACATCTCGCCGAAGATCGACACATGCTCGGCGCTCAGCTTGTTCATGGACTTCTCCGCCTTGGCGAAGTCCCGCTCCCCGAGCTTCAGCGTGAGATTCTTCGTGACGTCGACTTCCCCCGAGATGAAAAGGTACATCGTATCGCCGCATTCGTCCTCGCGCATGACGGTCTCGCCGGAGCGGAACACCACGCGCCTGGCGATAGCCAGGACCCGGTCGCGCTCCGCGCCGTCGAGGTCTCCGAGAATGTCCACGGCGCCCAGGCGCGCCAGATCGGCCGCCTCGATCGCCTGAAGCCCGACGCCCATCGGCGGCCTCACTCGACCACGAAGCCGACGTCGCCCTCGGCTATCACGTACTCTGCTCCGGGGGCGAGGCGCACGCGCGTGCCCGCGGAGGCGGCTGAGGCGAGGTCCACCTCGGCCTCGATGAACTTGCGCTTGATGAAGGAGTCGATCGCGCTCGAGTCGTCGGAGAGCAGATCGTCGAGCGAGACGCCCTTCTCCTCGGAGAGCACGCCGAGGAGGACGCCACCGCGGTTGGCGATGAACCACGAGGAAGCCTCGGCGAAGTTCTTGCCGACCAAGGCGGGCGGGAGCGCGGCTTCCTTCAGCCGGGGGCCGCGTCCGGCCGAGAGCAGCTCGCGCGCCGCCCGCGGCAGTCCCTTCGAGGTCGAGGCGGCCGAGAGCACATAGCCCGAAAATTCGCCGTTAACGACGATGTTGTCCACGTTGGCGCGGCGAAGGTGCTGCTCCGATTCGGGCCGCAGGATCTCGGCGCCGACGCTGATGTCGGGATTGAGGGAGCGCACCGCGAGGCAGCCCAGGATGGTCCGCTCGTCGGCGCTGGAGAGGCTCGAGTCCCCCGAGGAGTCCGGCACGATGACGCAGGAGCGCGCCGTCGAGGCCGAGGCCCGCTTGAGCACGTTCTCCTGGGTGAAGTCTCCCCGCACGAAGCGCAGGTCGAGCGCGGGGAAGCGCGCCTTCGTGGCCTCGAAGGCCTCGACCTCCATCCAGTTGACGAGGACGACGGCCCCGCGGCGCCCTCCCTCGTCGGCTTCCAGGTCCCTGAGCAAGGCCTCCACATTCTGGTTCCAGCCGCAGACTATGAAATGGTTTTTCAGCTTGAGTTCCTGCAATCCCTTGCCCTCCCTGATCCTGCGCTCGACGAAGATGGAAGCCACCGTGCCCGAGATCATCGCCGTGAGGACGATGCTCGAGAGGATGGTGAGTATGGCGACGAGGCGTCCCGGCGTAGTCAGCGGATACTTGTCCCCGTAGCCCACCGTGGCCACCGTCACGACCGCCCACCAGATGCCGTCGAACAGGGTCTTGAACATCGCCTCGCCGCGCGAGCGCTCGATCGCGAAGACCACCAGCGCCGCCCCGAGGACGAGGGCGCCGAGGATGCCGAAGAGCGCGAACAGTCCCGAGCTGCGGATGTCGCGGTTGATCGACACCAGCTTCGCCAGCCGCGCGCCCAGAGACCCGACGATCCGGTCCAGAACTTCGGGCCGGCGTCCGCCCCGTCCATCCCTTTGCATATTCCCGGCTCCTCCAATCCACACTATCGGCCCGACGGCCCGAAGTCTTTCGGCCTTTCCGCCGGAGCGTATCATGGAGTACACTTGGCCCCCATGTCGACCGCCTTCGTACGCGTCGCCGAACCCCGCGTCGTCTATGCCGACGGGGAGCTGGTGGCGATTCTCAAGCCTGAGCGTATGCACACCGCCCCCCTCGCCGCCGGAGAGTCCCCGACGCTCTGCGGCTGGGCCTTCGCGCGCTTTCCCGAGCTCGCCCGGGCGGCGGGTCCCGGCGCGCGGCTCAAGGAGGAGGGCGGGCTCCTGCAGCGTCTCGACTTCGAGACCTCCGGCCTCGTGCTTTTCGCGAGGAGTCCCGAAGCCTACGTCGAGCTCGCGGCGGCCCAGGCCGCCGGGAACCTCCGGAAGGAGTACCTCCTTCGCGTCGCCCCGACTTCGGCGGAGGCGCCGCGGGGCTCGCGTCCGGCCAGGACCTGTCCCCGGGGCCTCGACCCGGGCGAGTGGGAGGAGGCCTTCCGCTCCTGCCTGGAATCGGGGCCCGACGCGGCCGAACCGCTCGAAGGCCTCGCGGCCCTGCTGCGCGCTTCGGCCTCGCGCGGGGCGCCGGCCTCTGTCCGGAGCCGGTTCAGGCCCTACGGCCCCCGGTCGGCGCAGGTCGCCTGCCTCGAGGAAGCCCCGCCGCAAGCTCGAGGGGAGCAGCGCCGCCGCCGGGAGGGCACGAGGGAGGCCTACAGCACCGAATTCTTGGACGCGAGGAGGGTGGGGGCCCAGCTCGAGCTGCGGGTGGGCCTCGTCCGCGGCTTCCGCCACCAGCTGCGCGCCCATCTCGCCTGGGTCGGCCTGCCCATAGCGGGCGATCCGCTGTACGGGGGCGAGGACTGGCCCCGGCTCTGCCTGCACGCCTTCCGCCTCGTCCTGCGGCGTCCGGGCGGCCTCGAGACGAGCATCGAGTGCTGAGCGTCTGGGCGCTTCCGCCGGCCCCTTCGGAGGCCCCTCGCCGCGCCGGCGTTGCATTTTCTCGGCGAGTCCGATAGTCTTCCAGGTAGATGGGCGAGCGTTCAGTTTTCGATACCCTCGTGGCCGAGCTCTCAACCGAGGAGCGCCGGGATCTCCTGGAGCGCATAACGCGCTCCTCCCAGATCTCCGAGGAGCCGCTGTACCCGCCCTCTTCCCTGCCCCGCGCGGCGCACGCCGACTACGAGAGCCGGGCCTCCGAGCTCGGCATCGTCGCCCGGCTTTTCCTGCTCCTGCGGAGCATTTTCCGCGGCAAGAGCCGCGAGGAACTCCTCCGCGAGGACGATCTCAGGCTCATTTCCGCTTCGGTCGAGACCGCCTTCCCCGGCCTCGTGGATTGGCGCCGCACCCTGCTCCTGGCGCCCTTCGCCGCGGAGCTGAGGCGCCTGCGCGACTCGGCCAAGTTCTTCTACGACATTCTCGACCGCGGCATCGGCAAGGACCGCGCGGCCTTCTACGCTTTTCTCGCCTCGCTCGAACTCGCCGACGTGCATCGACGCCTCCTCGAGGAGACCGAGCCTTCCCAGGTCGAGGCGCGGCTTCCCGAGGCCGACGAGTCGGAACTGCGCGCCGCCATCTTCGCCGCGTACGAGGAAATTCTCGCCTCCCTCGACGACGGCGGGCGCCGCGCCATGTACAACCACGTCCGGAGCGTGCTCTTCCTCAAGCGGCTTTCGGGCTTCCTCTTCGAGCGGCTCCTGCAGACCTTCAGGCCCGGTCTCGGGCCCGCGGGCAGCGAGGGGGCGAGCTTCATCGAGGTCCGCGACCTTCTGCTCGAGCTGGGAGACATCCTCTTTTCGATGTCCGCTCCGCCCCGCTCGCAGCTCGTGGCCGCCCTGTTCGCCGTCGTCGAGCGCGACGAGATAGGCCGCCCGGGCGGCGATCCCGAGTCCCTCCTCAACGCCGACATGGGCAGGGCCGAATCGGCGCTCGAGCGGATCAGGATGTTCAATTCCCGGGTGCCCCTGGGCAACGTGCTCAAGCTGGTGGCCTCCGACCCGGACTACACGCCCCGCGAGCTGGCTGGCGGCGAAGACTGGCTCGTCCTGTACCGCAGCTTCTGGCGCGAGCGCATCGACCATCGCCTGGACGAGTGGCGCAGCGATCGGCGCTATCGGGAGCTGGCGGAGGACATCTCGCGCTTCGTCGGCGAGCCGGGCCTGAGGCACTTCGACCATATAGATCGCGAGGAGAGCGAGACCTCCCCCCCCATCGGCCAGGATCTCGCCCTCTCCTTCCTCGACGCCTTCCATCGCGGGCCCTTCACGCGCGAGCTCAGCCGCGTCTTCAAGATCGTGCTCGTCGACGGCGAATTCTACCGCAAGGACAACCGCCTCGAGTTCACCGACGCCTACGATTCCCTCATGCGCGTCCCCGAGGCGATCACGCTCTTCGATTCCCGCCTCGGCGCGGACGGCGATATCGGCTCGACCTGGGTCCAGGCCCGTTCGGATATGAGTCCGCTCCCGATCAAGCGCAGGAAGGTCCAGGCCATCGCGCGGGGAGCGGAAGAGGAGGCCGAGCGGATCGTCAAGAACACCGGCAGGGCCCTCCTCACCATGGTGCGCGTGCTGCGGGGCGTCCTGAAAGGCGAGGCCGGCGGGCGCTACGACTCGCTCTCCAATCTCTCCTACCTCGATGGCAAGGCCAACCGGGATTTTCTCAAGGCCCTCTCCGCGGCCAAGGATCGATGCGAGCGCGCGTCGAGCATCCTGGCCGAGCTGTCCGGCCTCGACATAGACGCCGAGGAGTGAGCGATGGACCTGACGCGCATGTCCCTTCCCGACTCGGCCTCCTCCTATCTGCTCCTGGACTTTCCCGGCCCCGGCGGGCAGGGCGCCGCCACCCTGCCGGAAGCCGGCGTCCTTCCTGGCGCCGACGCTCTTCCTGGCGCCGCGGAACCGAAGGCCCTGCTTTCGCTGCGCGAGGCGGGCGACCTGCGCTACCGCCACGAGGACGGCAATCCGCTGCGGGTGAATTTCTTCGAGGGATGCGGCATCTCCTCCTCGCGCGTGCTCGGCACCAAACTCGCCCACTCGCGCTCGATCCTCTTCCCCTCGGACGCCGCCCAGCAGCGGCGCCTCGTCGACGAGGCCATAGTCGAGCGCGGCGGCGCCGACGGCGTGATCACCCGCGAGCCGAGCCTCGTGCCGACCGTCACCGCCGCCGATTGCATGCCCATCTGGATACTCGACCGCCATTCGGGCGCCTTCGGCGTGCTCCACTCGGGCTGGCGAGGCACCGGCATACTGAAGATCGCCGTCGAGGAGCTGGGAAGGCGCTTCGGCTCGCCGCCCTCGTCCCTCTCCGCCATACTCGGCCCGGCCATCGGCAGCTGCTGCTACGACGTTCCCGAGGAGCGCGCCGAGCTCTTCCTCGAGCGCTACGGCGAGCGCGCCGCCTTCCGCGAGGGCGGGACCTGGCGCATCGACCTCCGCGAGGCCAACATCGCGCTCGCCGGGAGTTCCGGCCTCGGCTGGCTCCTGTCGGTAGACGCCTGCACATCCTGCGACCCGCGGCTCGGCTCGTACCGGCGCGAAGGCCCGGCGAGCTTCACCTGCATGGCCGCGGCCTGCGGAAATTTCCGGCCGCCGGAAGCCTGCCGGCCATGAGCGCGGGCGCTCGGGCTCCCGGTCGGCGCGGCGCGGCGCCGGCCGCGGCGATTCTCCTCGCCCTCGCGTGCTGCGCCGGCACCGCCCGCGCGCAGGATCAGGCAAGCCCGCCTTCGCCCGAATCGCCGTTGCGGATCATCGAACGCAGCGACTATTCCCGCTACGTCGACGGCCGATATGTCGGCCACGCCTATCGCGAGGCCCGCGCCGTCCTTGCGCCCTCCGGCTCGTCGCCTCGGGGCTATGCCTACTCGGGAGAGGCCTACATCCTCGAAGAGAGCCTGCACGACCTGCGCTCGGAAACCCGGCAGCTCGACCGGGCCGTTCCGATCAAGCTGACCATAGGCGCCGGGGGAGGGCTGCGCTTCGACGCCGACGCGGGCATCCCCTCCCTCCGCGGCCTGCCCTCCATCCCCGACGGAACTGCGGCTCCGGGCGCCTCCTGGACCGTGGAAGGCTCCCGCGCCCTCGACCTCGACGGAACCGGAGCGATACTCAGTCTGCCCTTCCTGGCGGAATGCCGGCTCGTCGGCGTGAAGGACTACCTCGGCCGCGCCGCCCTGCAGGTCTCCTGCCGCTTCGCCACGCGCTATGCGGCCTCGGATTCCGCGGCCTCGTCCGGGGCGCGGAGTCTCGCCTCAGCCGCCGGCACCCATGCGCTCGACATGTTCGTGGATGCGGCCACGCGCTGGCCCCTGTTCCTGCGGGACCGCTTCGACGAGACCTTCTCGTTCCGCGGAGGCGGAACGGAGCGCCGCTCGGGCTTCACCCTCGTGTTCTTCGAGGGAGCCCTGCCCCTCGACAGAACGGCGGCCGTGGCGGCCATCAGGCGAGCCATGGCTTCGGCCGAGGCGGGCGCGGCGAACTCAGGCGCCGCGGTCGCCTCGGCCGGCGCCTCTGCCGGTGCGGCCGACACTGCGGCCGCGTCCGGTGCCGCGGCCGGCCCAACCAGCGTCGCCGGTGCGGCGAGCGGAGCCGGAGCGACCGGCGCGAGCGGGGCCGTGGCCGGTGCTGCGGGAGCGACCGGCGCGAGCGGGGCCGTGGCCGGCTCGGAGCCGGTCGGCGCGGAACCGGCCGGCTCGGAGTCCAGCGAGGCGCCCGCCGGAGCGGGACCCGGCCCCGTCATTTCCGGCGCGGCGGATCGCAGCCTCGACGAGGCTGGCGTGGAGATAGCGCAAAGCCCGGCCGGCATCGTCCTCCGCGTCCGGGATATCCGCTTCGTCGCCGATTCGGACGCCATTCTGCCTTCGGAGCTGTGGCGCCTCGACGCCATCGCCGCCGCGCTCAGGGCCCTGCCGGGAAGGAACTTCCTCATCGAGGGATACAGCGCCTCGGTAGGCAATCCATCGGGCGAGCTGGCGCTCTCCCAGCGCCGCGCCAAGCGCATCGCCGACGAGCTGGCCGCCCGCGGGATAGCCGCGGGGAGATTCATGTACCGCGGCCTCGGTTCTTCGCAGCCCCTCGCGCCGAACGATACCGAGGCCGGACGCGCGAAGAATCGCCGCGTCGAGATCACCGTCCTGGACTACTGAATAAGGGGGGCGAGGATTTCGCGCAGCTCGGCCAGAATCATCGCCGTCGCCCCCCAAACCTTGTGCCCGCCCAGCCGATAGTAGGGCAGCAGATCGACGCCCCCGCCGTAGGAGCGCTCCTCGAATCTGGCCGCGTCCTCGGCGAGGAGTTCGGCCAATGGCGTTTCGATGAGTTCGGCCACCTCCCGGCGCTCCAGGGCGAAGCTCGGAGCCGCGTCGGCGAAGGCGACGAAGGGATGGACATGGAAGCCCGAGTGGGGAATGTCGAGGGCGCTCAGTCTCCCGATCACCTTCGCGAGGGCGGGATCGACGCCGATCTCCTCCCGCGTCTCGCGCAGGGCGGTCTCGACCAGGGTTTCGCCTTCCTCGCGGGAGCCGCCGGGAAGGCTCACCTGGCCCTTGTGGCTTCCCGTGTCCTCGCTGCGGAGCGTCAGCGGAAAGTAAAGGGAGCCGCCCCGGGAGTAGAACAGCACGAGCACCGCCGCATCGCGGAAGCTCGCGCGCTTCGGCCCCGAATCCCGGTGCGGCGGCGCCATGCGCATCTGGGCGGCCGGGCCGGGGAGGCGCGGCTCCTCGCCGCGGCGGCCCTCGAAGAGCCGCCGCAGCGCCCCGGCGTCGATGCTTCGGAGCGTCGTGCGCCGAGAGGCCTCGCTCATTGCCCTGCGCTCTGCGCCTCGTTCGCCGCCTTGGTGAGTATCGCGGCGAGGCGCTTGAGCGTCTCCTGGGGCAGAAGGTCGATCTTGGACTGCAGGTCGTTGACGAGGGCTTCGATCTTCGTGACCTCGGCGGTCGCTTGCTCGACGCCGGTCATCTTGCCGGAAAGGGCGTCGATCGAGCTCTTGAGATCGGCCAGCTCGGCGTCGACCTTGTCGTCCCGGGCCTTGACCGAGGAGACCGTCGCCACTCCCATCGCCTTCCACATGCTCGCGCATCCGGTCAGCGTCAAGGCGAGTCCCGCACCCGCGATCAGCACGATTCTTTTCACGGAACGCCTCCTTGAAATCGCTGAATGCTATCCATGGACGAGCCCGGGATCAAGGCAGTCTCCGGAGATATCCGCAGCCGATCGGCTACTCGAACTGGACCTCGCCGAGCAGGGCCTTGAGCTCCCGTATGTCCTTGACGAGCTTGGCCCTGTCGAGGTTCTGCAGGCGCCGGGGCACCATCTCCTTGGACGTGCATTCGAGGACGGCGACGAGGTTCTGCAGCTCGATCTCGTGCGGGTAGGCCGGCGGCACGAAGTCGGCCATCGTCTCGTCCATGTCCTCCTTGGTCACGAAGGTCCGCCCCTCCATGGCCGCCCGGAACTTGGCCCGGATGAGCACCGCCTCGAGATCGGCCCCCGAGAACTCGTGGCGGAAGCGGCGCAGGAGTTCGGGCACCGAGAACTTCCGGATCGAGAGGTCGAGCTTGCGCACCAGAGTGTCGAAGAGCGCGATCTTCTCCTCCTCGGACTCGGGATAGAAGAGGGCGAGGTGTTCCTCGGCTCGGCCCTGGCGCTTCAGGTCTATGGGCAGGAGATCGGGGCGGCAGGTGATGAGGAACCAGATGATCTTGCCGCGGTACTCGGTGTCGCCCATGAAGCTCGCGATCTGCGAGAAGACGCGGTTCGAGACCCCCGAGTCGCCCTCCTGGTTGCGGTCGCCGAGGAAGGCGTCGGCCTCGTCGATCATGACCGCCACCGGCGACATGGCCTTGAGGATCGAGAGCACCCGCTCGAGGTTCGACTCGGTGACCCCCTGCCACTTGGAGCGGAAGTTGCGGAACTTCACCATGGGCACGCCGATCTCGCCCGCGAAGGCCGTGACGAGGAAGCTCTTGCCCGTGCCCACCGGCCCCGAGATGAGATAGCCCATGGGCAGGACGTCGAGCCTGCCCTGCTTGATGGCCCTGGTGGCGTTGCGCAGGCGGCGCTTGACGAACTCGTGCCCCGACACGAACGAGAGGTCGTGCTCGGTCTCGAGGAACTCGAGGAGCCCCGCGGCCTCCGACTCGATGATCTCCTTCTTCTTCTGCCGCATGTACTCCAGGGAGATGGGTACATCCTCCTGCCAGCTTTCGGCGGCGAGGCGGTTCAGGTTCGTGAGGTTGAGGCCCGAGGCCAGGGCGGCCACCTGGTCGCAGCCGAGGCCCCGGTCGAGCAGGAGCTGCCCCTTCGATTCGAGAAAGCGCAGGAACTGCGCGCGGATGCCCTGGTCTGGAATGGGAATCTCGACCTTGACCGTGCTGGGGCTCGCGACGAGCCGGGGATTCAGGTCGGTCAGGTTCTCGGTGAGGAGGATGATCGACACGTCGCCGCTCGTGAACACCGGCTCGTGCGACCAGCGGTTGAGGGTGACGAAGCAGTAGCGGTCCTCCTCGGAGAGCCGCGCCACGTCGCTCGCCGGCGCCACCGTCTCGGCGTAGTCGATGATGAGCACGATGCGCTTCTTCTGCGGCAGCTGCGTGAGGACGTACTCTTCGAGATAGGCGAAGGCCTTGTTGGGATCGTTGGAGCGGAAATCCTCGTCGGAGGAGTCGGGATGCCGCGAGCGCATGGCGGCGAGGTAGTCCCGTTCCATGCCCTTTTCGCAGAAGCTCACGCCGCTCGAGCGGTCGTAGAACACGATGACGTCCCGGTTGCCGAAGAGCACGTCGGAGATATACTCCTGGATCTTGACGAAGAGAAACTCCCCCTCGTTCATCTTGTGGGGAAGGAAGTCGCGGATATTGCCGTGGACGATGTAGAGGTTGGCCGTCTTGGAGCAGTACTTGTAGGAGAGTTCCTGGGCCCAGGCCGGCAGTATCTTGATGAACGGCAGGTTCTTGACTATGAGCTGGTCCTTCATCATCCCCCCCCCGGCGCGATTATGGCCTGCCTGCATCGCGGGGGGCAAGCGCCGGGATCGCAATCCCGGCGACCGGCCTCGGGCTTTCCCTTTTGACAAAGCGAGCGCATCGCCCGATACTGAAATGGGCGCGCATTGAGGGCTCGCGACGGCGCATGCGGCCACGTGATCGGTTCGATAGGGGAAGGGGAGCGTATGGCAGAGAATGAAAAGGCGGGTCTCGCGGCGAAGGATGTCCGCGCCTGGGTCGTGGGAGTCAACATGGGGCTCGGCCACAAGCGCGCGGTCGCGCCCCTGGCATCCATCGCCGAGGGCGGCATCCTCATCGCGAACGATCCGGCCGTGGCTACGCCCGAGGAAATGGGGCTTTGGGAGGGCGTCCTCGAACTGTACGAACGTCTTTCGAGGATCAAGAAGGTACCCTTGATCGGGCCCATCCTCTTCGGCATCATGGATTGGTTCCAGAAGATCCAGCCGGCCTATCCCCGGGTCGATCTCTCCAAGCCTTCGGTGGGCAACAAGATGGTGGACTCCACCCTCAGAAAGGGCCTCTGCGACGGCATGCTCGAGCACCTCAAGGCCAAGCCGCTGCCCCTCGTCACTTCGCACTTCCAGCCCGCCCTCGCCGCCGACCGGGCGCACTACGGACGCATCTACTGCATCATCTGCGACTCGGACATCAACCGCGTCTGGGTTGCCTCCGACCCTCGCGCCTCCAAGATAGAGTACCTCGTGCCCTGCGGCGCCGCCATGCGGCGGCTCAAGCAGTACGGCGTGCCCGACGAGCGCATCTACATGACGGGCTTCCCCCTGCCGCTCGAGCTGCTCGGCGACGAGAACCTCGACGTGCTCAAAGCCGACCTGGGACAGCGCCTGCGCTATCTCGATCCGGCCGACCGTTTCTGGCCCCTGCACGATCGGAGCATCGTGCACTTCCTGGGCGAGGACAACTGCGCTTTCCGCAAGGAGCGGACGCTCACCCTCACCTATGCGGTGGGCGGCGCCGGAGCCCAGCGCGAGATCGGCGCCGCGGCGCTCGAGAGCCTGCGCGGCAAGATCCAGGAAGGCGCTCTGGCCGTGAATCTCGTCTGCGGCGTGCGGTCCGAGGTTCGCGAATACTTCGAGTCGGTCGTCAGGAACCTCGGCCTGGACGGAAAGCCGAACGTGCGCGTGATCGGCGGCCGCGGCGAGCAAGACTACTTCTCCTCGTTCACCGAATCGCTCCGGACCACCGACATCCTCTGGACCAAGCCTTCGGAGCTCTCGTTCTACGTCGGACTGGGAATTCCGCTGCTCATCGCTCCGCCCATCGGCTCGCAGGAGATATTCAATCAGCATTGGCTCGAGGAAGTCCAAGCCGGCATCCCCCAGGACGACCCGCGTTATGCGGACCAATGGCTCTACGAGCTATTGGAGCAGGGACGTTTCGCCGAGGCGGCCTGGAGCGGATTCCTCAAGGCCCGCAAGTACGGAACCTACCGGATTCATGAGCTTCTCGCCACCGGTGCCATGTACCGTTCCGGCGATCCCCTCTCCCGCTGAGTCGCGGGCCGGAAGCCTCCGTTGTCTGCGAGACGGGATTCCGCTAGAGTGTGCCGCGGAAGAGGAGTAGGATGCCGAAACAGCGAGTGCTGATGCTCATGCTCGAAGTCGGATTCGGGCATAAGGCCCCCGCGAACGCGGTCAAGGAAGCCATCGAAGCGCGATATCCGGGGCGTTTCCGCGTCGATGTCGTCGATTTCGCCAAAGAGGTCGGCGCTCTCGCCGACGACAAGCTCCTCAAGAACGGTTGGGATCTCGCCCTGGCCTTCCCCCTTTCGGCGCGCATCGGCTACCTATGGATGGAGCTCAACCGGCGCAATCTTTCCTACGTCGATGCGCTGTACAAGGATTTCATCGAAAAGGGCGTGGCCTATATCGAGGACAGGAAGCCCGATCTCATCTTCGCGACCCATGCGCTCTGCCTGTACATCGCCGGCAAGGCCAAGCTCAAGTTCGGCCTCGCGACGCCGATCGTCGCCTATGTCGTCGACCCCTTCGACGGCTACTCGCTCTGGGCGGACGAAAACGCCGACAAGATCCTGGTGGCGACCGAGCAGTCGCGCAAGCGGCTCGTGGACCACGGCATCGACGACGCCAAGATCGTAAAGACCGGCTTTCCCATAAACAATCGCTTTTTCGACGTCCGGAAGAGCACGGAAGACATAACGAAGGAACTCGCTCTCGTGCCCGGCTGGCCGACTCTTCTCGTCTCGGCCGGAGGACAGGGGATAGGAAAGGTATTCTCCTTCGTCGAGGCGGCGCACCGCCTGCAGCTCCCCCTCAACATCGTCACGGTCGCGGGCAAGAACCAGAAGACGAAGGCGCGGATGGAGAAGCTCGCGGCCTCGGGCAAGTCCGAAACCCATCTCGTGCCCCTGGGCTACGTGACCAATATGAACGAGCTGATCCGCGCCTGCGATGTCGTCGTGGGCAAATCGGGCGCCTCCACGTTCATGGAGGCCGTCTTCATGGGCAAGCCCGTCATCTTCACCGAATGGGCCACCTACAACGACTGGTACATCGTGAATTTCGCCCTCGACAACGACATCGGCTGGTACTGCCCGAGCGTCATCTCCTTCGTGGGAACCCTGCGGCGGCTTCTGGAGCCCGGCGCGCTCGACCCCTTCGCGTCGAGGATCGCGGCCTTGGGCATGGTGCCCGGCGCCGACGAGGTGGCCGAGTACCTTACCGACCTCCTCGTCCCCCGCTGATCGCCCCCGGTTCCGGCGCATCGTGGCATCTGCTGTCGTCGAGACAGTGCCTTTCCGGCGCCTTGCCACTGCTTCGGCGCGATGGTATAATGTGACGTACAATCCAACTCCAAGCGAGGTAGTGCAATGGCCTACAAGGTCACCGATGCATGCGTCAACTGCGGCGCCTGCGAGCCCGAGTGCCCCGTCCAGGCGATCAGCGAGAAGGATGGCGCCCGATGGATCGATCCCGGCAAGTGCATTGATTGCGGTGCCTGCGCCGCCGTCTGCCCCACCGAGGCGATCGTCGCCGGCTGATTTCCGTTCATTCTCCGTGTTCGGAGCCGCCCGAAACGCCGATGCGCTTCGGGCGGCTCCGTTTTTACCTTTACACGGGGACGGACTTTCGCATTATATTTGAAAAAACTTACACGAGGGGTGAGCCATGGACGGTAGAGGGAACATCGGTGCCCGGCCAGAGACGACGGTCTCCTCCTCGGCGGCCTATGTCGAGCCGGCGGCGGTAGTCCGGGACGCCCTGGCGGGGGCGAAGCTCGAACTCGTCGCCGAAACCTATCACATTCTCAAGCTGGGACTCAAAATAAGCCACGACGAGATGCGGACCATCTACACCGATTGGAACAAGGGCGAATTGGCCGACGCGATCGTCGCGGCCACCGCCGACGCCATCGGGCTTTGCGACAGCGACGGCGAACCCCTGCTCGACAAGGTGCTGGACGTTCCCCACGGCGTCGAGTCCTGCGCTCAAGCCGCTTCCCTGGCCCTGGGGCAAGGCCTTCCCGCGGCCATCTTCGCCCAGGTCGCCAGCGCCTCCTCGCTCGCTTCCATGAAGGACTATCGCATAGACGCGAGCACCGTCATGGGCGAGGCCAAGCTGGCCCCGACGGGAGACCGCCACGCGATGATCGAGGAGGTTCGCAAAGGACTCCTCGCCGCGGTCATTCTCGCGCATGCCCAGGCTTTCCTCCTCGTCAGAGACGGCGCCGGCGGCCAGGCGGTGGGGCTCGATATCGCGGGTGTCGCGCGCTCGTGGGGCGGCGCCGAGGGCTCGGGCGCCTTCATCATGCGGCTGGCGGCACAGGCCTTCGAGAGGGATCCCGAGCTGCAGTGCATCATCCTCGACGTGCCGGTCAAAACCTTGCTGGACCACAGCATCCCCTCGCTCAGGCGCCTCTCGTCCAGGTGCGTAGAGGGGGGGCTGCCTGTGCCCGCCCTCGTCGCCGCTCTTTCCTTTTTCGACCTCTATCGCAGCATGTGGCTGCCCGCGAACCTCGTGAGCGCGCTGCGCGACTCGTTCACGGGCAGCGGTTTCGAGCGGGTCGACCGGCCTCGCGGCGAACTCTTCCATTCCGAGTGGCGCTGATCGCGCCGAGCCGCCGCAGGGCCTGGATTATCCGGCGCTCTGTCCTTCCTAGGCGGGCACCGACTCTTTCTTCTTTCCGAGCAGGAGCCGCGTGAAGAGCGTGGCCATGCCGAAGGCCAGGAGGAGCCCGGCGAGGAGATCGGCGACGTAGTGCTGCTTCACGAGGAGGGTCGAGGCCACGATCAGGGCGGTCCAGGCCGCGAGCGGCCATCCCGCGCGGCGGTCGAAGCGGAGCCAATGGATGGCCAAGATCGTCGAGATGGACGTATGGAGGCTCGGGAAGTCGTTGTAGGGATTGTCGCCGGCATAGACCTCGCGCAGCATCCGGCTGAAAAGGTCGTGGCCCATGATCACCGGCCGCGCCACCTCGGTCTGCAGGAAGAAATAGAAGAGGTAGCTCACGAGCCAGGCGCCGATCATCGAGAGGGCCGCCGACTGGAACAGCCGGTTCCGGAACAGCAGGAAGAGGATGAGACTGAGGTAGACGTAGAGATTGAGCGAATCGTAGGGAATGACGAAGACGGGCACGAGCGGCAGGGCGCGGTCGATCGAAGTCCGGAGGTCGAGCACCGCAGGTCCGTGATTGAGGAGCGCGTAGATCTCGTTCGTGAAATACACGGCCACGACGAGCAGGACGCTCGCTCCCGCATCTCTCCACCCCGCGCCGAAGACGCCTTTGCCGAAGACGGCCTTCAGTTTTTCTCTCATGGTTCCCTCCCGGCCGGTTCGGGCTATGAAGCGGCCTTGAATGGCGCAAGCGACGCATTTCGCGCCGGTCACCGTGTTGAGATTGTAGTGCACGTTCGCGCGCTTGCAAGCGCTAGTCCTGGAATATTCTGGATGTCTGCAGCCCGATCCGCCCCGGCCCCTCATGCCGGTCCCTCATGCCGGTCCCTCATGCCGGTCCCTCAGGCCTCCTCCTTCGCGGCGCGGAAGAGGAAGGGCGAGAGCGCCAGAACGAGGCCCAGGCCCGCGGCGAAGATGCCGAAGCCGAGACTGAGCGAGACCTGGGCGGCGGGACCCTCGCCGAGATTGATCGCGGCCGAGGCGCCCTCCACGATCATGGCGTTGAGCGAAAGCGCCGTAGCCCGGCCCGCGCGGGAAAGCCGTTCGACCTGGACTACGGTGAACAAGGGCTTGAATATCGCGACCGAGGCCGCGGTGGCCAGAAGGGCGGCGATGCCGACGAAGGCGTTCGCCGACAGGGCGAGGGCGAGGGCGCAGAGAAGGGACAGCCCGACCGCGGCGACGAGGACGTTCCGGCGTCCAGCCGCCTTCGCCAGCCTGCCCGCCGCGGCGGAAGCCAAGGACGCCGCCTGGATCGCCGCGAAAAGGAGGCCGTACCAGGCCTGCGCTATCCCCGAGCGCGCGTACTGCAGCTGACTCAGGAACACGGTAGCCGCCTGGGCGAACTCCCCCATCAGCGCACCCACGAAGAGAAAGCCGAGCATGCCGCGGTCGCGAAGCGCGGCGCGCAGAGCCGGAGCGATCGCGATGCGCGGCGCCTCCAGGTGTCCCGACCCGCCCGGCTCGACCAGAAAAAGCGAGAGCGCGGCCGCGGCGAGATAGGGCGGGACGGTCGCGGCCGCGGCCAGGCGGAAAGATCGGCCGTATACGAGGGGCGAGACGAGGGCCGCGGCGAGGAGCCCCGCCGTGCCCGCGGCGTTCCAGCGCCCGAAGCTCCGCTCCTGGGCTCCCCCGGCCACGGAGGCCGAGAGGAATGCTTCGGTGGCCCCGCTCAGGGCGGCGAGGGCCAGAGCCAGGAGCACGCGCTCGGCCAAGAAGAGGGCGAAGCCGCTCGCCGCGACGAAGAAGACCTTCGAAAGCGCGAAGATCGCGTTGCCCGCGAGGAGTGTCCGCCTCTGGCCGAATCGATCGGCCAGGACGCCGAAGGGCACTTCGAGGACGATCATCAGGATCCACGACAGCGACTCGATGAAGAACATCTCGGAAACCGTGATGCCGTAGCGGAGCCGGTACGCGGTGGCCACGGGGGCGTAGAACACCAATCCCTGAAGGAAAGCCATGATGACGAGGAGACGATAATTGCGTTGCTGCCGCATGCGATCCCTTTATCGACGAGAGGATGTCGAACTCCCATCGGGATGGGTTCCGACCTGCGTCCAGAGTTCGGTGGATTATGGAAGGGAAGGGGAAGCGGCGGTGCTCAGATCGGCATCATGAGGCCAGTATATCGCCGAATCGAGACGCGGGCAACGCGCGCGCGAGGGCCTCAAGAGGCCGCGATCCGCTGCCTCTTGAGAAAAATCGGCCTCGCGCATAGTCTCGTGGCCATACGGAGGCCGGCCTGCAGCCGGCGCCCCGAGCCGCGGCGGGCCGGAACGGGCTCGTCGGCCTCGAAAAGGAGACAGATGTGGATTTCGATACGGTTTTTCTGCGGCGCAGGTCCATACGCGCCTTCGAGGACATTCCGGTGCCGCGCGAGACGAAGGCTCGGATACTCGAGGCCACGCTCCGCGCGCCGACCGCCGGCGCGCTCATGCTCTATACGGTCCTCGAGATCGAGGATCCGGCTCTGAAAGTCCGCCTGGCGGAAACCTGCGACCATCAGGGTTTCATAGCGAAGGCTCCCTGGGTGCTGGTCTTCCTCGCCGATTACGCGCGGCTGTACGGCTACTTCGGGCATCAGGGCCTCGGCGAATTGTGCGAGCGGACGGGGACTCCCGCGCTCGCCCCGCGCGAGGCGGACCTGCTGCTCGCCTGCTGTGACGCCTTCGCCGCCGCCCAGACACTAGTCTGCGCCGCCGAAGCCCTCGGCCTCGGCTCCTGCTACATCGGCGACGTCATGGAGAACTGGGAGATCCACCGCGAGCTTCTGAACCTGCCCCGCTACACCTTCCCCATAACGATGCTGGTCCTCGGCCATCCCACCGAGCAGCAGAGGAAGCGGCAGCAGGTCCCGCGCCTGGACGCAGACCTCGTCGTGCACAGGGATCGCTACCGGCCGGCCTCGCCCGCCGACTACGATCGGATGTACCAGGGAGAGGGCTACGGCAAGTCAGTTCCCGGCGGCGAGGCCCGGACGCCGGGCCAGGCGCTCTACCTGCGCAAGTTCGCCGCGCCCTACAGCGAGGAGATGCGGCGCAGCGTGGCCACCATGCTGGAGGACTGGCGCTGAGGCCGGCGCAGAAGTCGGCTGTCGCCGCCGCGCACCATGAAAAAGGCCGTCCCTTTTCCGGGACGGCCTGGGGCTGAGGCAAGGGGGAGACGGAGGCGCGCTCCCCGATCTTCCGCGGTCTTACTTGCCGATCTTCTTGAGGAAATCCGTGAGCACCTCGGTGAGGTTGGGGCTGCCGATCTCCTGGAGATCGTAGCCGACCTTGACCGTGGGCTTCTGGATCTTGACGATGCGGTTGAGGTCGATCGGCGTGGCGATGACGACCGTGTCGCAGTCGGTCTTGTTGATCGTGGCCTCGAGGTCGCGGACCTGCTCGTCGCCGTAGCCCATGGCCGGCAGGAGGGTGCCGATGTTGGGGTAGGTCTTGAAGGTGCCGGCGAGCTTGCCGACCACGAAGGGCCGCGGATCGACGAGGGCCGAAGCGCCGAACTTGCGGGCCGCGACGACGCCGGCGCCGATCTTCATCATGCCGTGGGTGAGGGTGGGGCCGTCCTCGACGACCAGGCAGCGCTTGCCCTTGATGAGCTCGGGCTTGTCGACGTTGATGGGCGAGGCCGCGTCTATGACGATGGCCTTGGGGTTCACGCGCTCGATCGAGTCGCGCACGGTCTGGATGCTCTCGGGGCTGGCCGAGTCCATCTTGTTGATGATGATGACGTCGGCCATGCGGAGCGTCGCCTCGCCGGGGTAGAACGAGGTCTCGTTGCCGGGGCGGTGCGGATCGGCGACGGTGATCATGAGGTCCTGCTTGTAGAAGGGGAAGTCGTTGTTGCCGCCGTCCCAGAGGATGACGTCGGCCTCCTTCTCGGCCTCGCGGAGGATCGCCTCGTAGTCGACGCCGGCGTAGATCACGTTGCCGCGCACGACGTGGGGCTCGTACTCCTCCATCTCCTCGATGGTGCACTTGTGCTTCTTGAGATCCTCGACCGTCGCGAAGCGCTGGACCTTCTGCGCGACGAGATCGCCGTAGGGCATCGGGTGGCGGATGGCGACGACCTTGAGCCCCTTCTTCATGAGCCACTGGACGATGGCGCGGGAAGTCTGGCTCTTGCCGGCTCCGGTGCGGACGGCGCCGACGGCTATGACCGGCTTCGTGGACTTGATCTGGGTGTCCTTGGGCCCGAGGAGGGTGAAGGAAGCGCCGGCGGCGTTCACGAGGGCGCTCATGCTCATGACGTGCTGGTAGGGCACGTCGGAGTAGGAGAAGACGCACTCGTCGATGTTGTGCTCCTTGATGAGCTTGGGCAGATCGGCCTCGAGGTAGATGGGAATGCCCTGGGGGTAGAGCTTGCCGGCGAGCTCGGCGGGATACTTGCGGCCGGCGATGTCGGGAATCTGCGCAGCGGTGAAGGCCACGACCTCGAACTGTTCGTTGTCGCGGAAGCGGGTGTTGAAGTTGTGGAAGTCGCGGCCGGCCGCGCCGATGATGATGATCCTTCTCTTTGCCATAAAGACCGTCCTTGTAGTACTGGTATGGCGGCGACTCCAGGCGCCTGGAGGGTCTGCGTCAAGCCGCGGAAGCCACTATAGGTATGTCGTTTTATCCCTGTCAAGATCGATACTTAGCTCGATTTTTCTGTTCCGCGGCCCGCTCCGAATCCTTATGCAATGCCGGCTTCGCCGCGCGGGTTTTCATGCAACAAGCGGGCATGCGGACTCATAGATATGCAAGAAGCGAGATTGGGCTCCTGGAAAAAAAGCGCAAAATCCGCTGGCCTGCGGCGGCTTTAGGCCTCGGCCCTCCGCGGCAAACCTTTCCCGCAGCACCCGGGCAAGGCGGCGTTTCATTTCGAAACAAGAGCTTTTCAGGCCCGAGGCTGCGCTGTTTCGCTGCGAAACGTGCCGCGGGCCCTTCCCGATCTGGATTATTTCCTTTGACCACAGGCATCGACGCGGCATCGTGAGCGTTATCGACCGCTCGGGAGGGTCTTTCGCCCCAATGGATTCTCGCTCGCCCGTAGGCGGAATGTCGTGAAGTGCTTTTAAAACAATATGCCAAAACGAACTACCATTTTTCTTGCCTTGTTCTCCTCTCCCCGGCGGAGGCGCCTTCGAGACCCGTATAAAAACTTCTCCTGAAACTCTTCGATTGGCATGATTCTTGATAAGAAATTGGCGGAACCGTCTGGTTCTCAATCTTTCACCCGAGGGGGATCGTATGGATCTCATGAAGTGGACAAACCCCGCGCCGAAAGACCTCTGGGAGGCTTTCGATGGCTTGCGCGGGGAGATGGATCGGGCGCTGGATTTCTTCCACGGCCCCGAGGCAGCCGGAATTTTCGATCAGACCACGGCCCCGGCGATCGACGTCATCGAAACCGCCGACGAGTACATCGTCGTGGCGGACCTTCCCGGCGTCGACAAGCGCGACCTGAACGTGACCGTGACCGGCTCGATCCTGGCCATCCAGGGAGACAAACGGGAGGAGCGCAAGACCGAGAAGCGCAAGGTCTTCCGCAAGGAGACCTGGGTCGGCTCCTTCAAGCGGACGATCGATCTGCCCGAGCAGATCGATTCGAGCAAGATCGGCGCCGAGCTCAAGGACGGGGTGCTCGCGATTCGCATCGGCAAGCGCGAAGAGGCGAAGACGAAACTCATAAGCGTCCAGGCGAACTAGGAGGATCGGGATATGGAACAGAGCAAAGAACTGACCGAGCGGAGGACGATAGTCCCTTCCTGCTCCATCGTCGAGGACGAGGGACTCGTCACCGTCAAGATCGAGATGCCGGGCGTTTCCAAGGATGCGCTCGAGGTGAAGGTCGAGGGAAACGAGCTGTCGGTCTTCGGAGAGCGCAGGGCCGAGAATCCCGCCGGCACCTACCTCGTGCGCGAGCGCCGGGCCGCGTCGTTCAGGAAAACCTTCACCATCGACGAGACTATAGCCCGCGACAAGATCGACGCTTCCCTGGTGGATGGCATCCTGACGATGCATCTCCACATCACGGAGGCGGCGAAACCTCGCAGGATCGAGATCGGCTGAGCCGAGCTCGGGCCCCGGCTCTGGCGGCGCCGCGCTGCTGTCGCGCCGCCACGCCGAAGCGCCGCTGTCGTGCCGCCGCCGCGCCGCTGTCGCGCCGCCGCCGCGCCGGAAGCCGCACGCATTTTCCTCTGAGGCCGGTCATTGCCCAGTTGCGAGCTTTCGGCTACAGTCGCTCGCGGAGGGTGAAATGGCTGGCCTCAACA
>Ga0307376_10000215_pt1 | contig 79007 bp, 78 predicted proteins | sample TR2MG_FD_202536 | JGI IMG/M metagenome (GOLD analysis project Ga0307376, IMG submission 202536) | Soil microbial communities from Risofladan, Vaasa, Finland - TR-2 | ecosystem: Environmental > Terrestrial > Soil > Coastal area > Acid sulfate soil | place: Finland: Risofladan, Vaasa | collected...
GAGTCATCCAGCGGCGCGCATATGGGTTGCGCGACGAGGAATATCTGCGGCTGAAAATCCTCACGTCCATGCTCCCAAAATTGTGATTCTGATGCCATTTTTACCCACACTCTCACGCGAAGAGCCTTAACTATTTACAGCATCAATTGGGCTGGCAAGACGTTGGTTGGCGTGGTTTATTGCGCTGTTTGAAACAAAGTGAGTTATTTTGATGATGGCGTAATGATGGGTGATGTGATCAGGCACGCTGATTTATGTGACTGGCAGCAACTCTGTCACGACAACTGACTGTCGTGCTGGCTAGCCAGCATTGCCTTCAGTCTCGCCAGCTTATCCATACCTTCAGGTTTGCTGACAGTCGGTACGGCTTCCTTGTGGCCGCCTGCATAAACCAGTTCACTTTCCGGCATTTCTTCCAGAAAGCGGCTCGGTTCGCAAGCCAGCCAGTCCTTGCCGCGCTTGCGCCGGCCGCAGTAGCTGATTTGCAGGCTGCGCTCGGCGCGTGTGATGCCGACATACATCAGGCGGCGCTCTTCCTCGATCTGTGGTTCATCACTGTCGCGAAACGGCAGAATGTCCTCTTCCGCGCCGACGATGAACACGTGCGGGAACTCCAGCCCCTTGGCGGCATGTAGCGTGGAAAGCGTCACCGCATCCGGTTCTGTGTCCTTGCCTTCCAGTATGTTGATCAGCGCGAGGGTCTGCACCATATCGACCAGCGATTTTTCGTCAGCCTCGGCCTTGCGCTTCAGCCAGCCAATGAACTCCTGCACATTCTCCGATTTGGTCTGCGCCTGACGCGGCTCGTGCGAGTCGTATAACCATGCCTCGTAGTTGACGGCACGCAGCAACTCGTCGAGTAGTTCGCCGCACGGATACTTTGCGGCGCGCTCCTGAATGCGGTTGATGAAGTTGCAGAATGTCATCAGGTCTTCATACTGGCGCGGTGGCAGTTGTTGTCCCATCTCCATATCGAAAGCCGCCTCAAACAGACTGATATGACGCCCCCCGGCATGGCTGCCGAGCTTCTCCAGCGTGGCGTTGCCGATACCGCGTTTCGGCGTGGTGATGGCGCGAATGAAGGCGGGATCGTCGTCGGGATTGGCGATCAGCCGCAGGTAGGCGGTGATGTCCTTGATTTCGGCGCGCTCGAAGAATGATGTGCCGCCGCTTACGGTATAGGGTGCGCGCTGGGCGCGCAGTTGTTCCTCGAAGGCGCGTGACAGATGGTTGCTGCGATACAGAATCGCGTAGTCGGAAAATTTGGTGCGGTGCTCGAACTTGTGCGCCATCAGCTTCATCACCACGCTCTCGGCCTCGTGCTCGTCGTCGCGTGCCGCATAGATGCGCACCGGATCGCCGATACCGTGCTCGCTCCATAACTTCTTCTCGAACACTTTGGTGTTGTGGTTGATCAGGTGATTCGCCACCTTGAGGATACGCTGCGAGGAGCGATAATTCTGTTCCAGCTTGATGACGTGCAGCTTGGCATAATCGTTGCGCAGGTTGTGCAGGTTCTCGATACTCGCACCGCGCCACGCGTAGATCGCCTGGTCGTCGTCACCCACCGCGGTGAATGCGGCGCGCTCGCCCGCCAGCAGCCGGGTCAACTGGTACTGGCAATCGTTGGTGTCCTGGTATTCATCGATCAGCAAATAGTGCAAGCGCAATTGCCAGCGCAGCAGGGTCTCGGGATGCTCTTTGAACAGCACCACCGGCAAGTGGATCAGGTCGTCGAAATCCACCGCCTGATAAGCGCGCAGGGTTTCCTGATAGCGTGCATAAATCCGCGCATGCAGCTTCGCTGCGTCGTTCTCGGCTGTCTGCACAGCTTGCTGCGGCGCGACGAAAGCCGACTTCCAGCTGGATATCTGTGTCTGGATACCGCGTATTTCCTGTTTGTCGCCGGAATTGGCCAGTTCGCCGATGATTTTCCAGGTATCGCCGGAGTCGAAAATCGAGAACTGCGGCTTGTAGCCCAGCAGTTTCGCCTCGGCGCGCAGGATGTTCATGCCCAGCGAGTGAAAGGTGCTCACCACCAGACCTTTGCTGTTTTTTCCTTGCAACAGCGCACCGACACGCTCGCGCATTTCCTTAGCCGCCTTGTTGGTAAAAGTGATCGCGGCAATGTTTTTGGGCGCGTAACCGCATTGCTCAATCAGGTAGGCAATCTTGTGGGTAATGACGCGCGTCTTGCCGCTGCCTGCACCGGCCAGCACCAGCAAAGGGCCGTCGAGATGGGTTACTGCTTCGCGTTGTGCCGCATTGAGCTTGCTTAACATTGTTTCAGGATGGACTCGGAACTGCCGGGCGAGGGGGTAGGAAAGATGCGCATGATACCAAAGCATGCTGCAACAATCGTGCTGTGGAGTGGATTACCAACACAAAGATGGTGTGCGCAGGGTGGCAGACCGAAGGCTTTTTGATGCGCCTGCGCATATTGGGTTATATTTGCCGTAATTCATACTCACGATGGTCACTGAATCTTGTCCGGCGCTACCCCAGAAACCACCCTTTGTGCGCGCAATCTGACGCGCCGCTTCGGCAACCGCCAGATCATTCATGATTTGTCGCTGGAATTGCGACGCGGCGAAGTGCTGGGCCTGCTCGGGCACAATGGTGCGGGCAAGAGCACCACGCTGCAAATGCTGACCGGTTGCCTGCTGCCGGGTAGCGGGGAAATTAAAATCTGCGGCATCGACCTGCTGCGTCAGCCCTCGCTGGCCAAGGCGCATATCGGCTACCTGCCGGAAACGCCGCCGCTGTATCGCGAACTCAGCGTCAGGGATTACCTGATTTTTGCCGCACGCCTGCGCGGCATGAAGCCCGGTGAAGCCGCCGCCGCACTGGCACAAACCAGTCAGCGTTGTGGCCTGGAGGCGGTTGGCAAGAAAATCATCGGTACCTTGTCCAAGGGTTACCAGCAGCGCGTCGGCATCGCACAGGCCATCATCCATTCACCCGACGTGATTGTGCTGGACGAACCCACCGTCGGTCTTGATCCGGCGCAGATCCGCGACATCCGTAATTTGATCCGCGAACTGGGCAACCGCAGTAGTGTGATCCTCTCGACGCATCTGCTCGGCGAAGTGGAAAGCGTGTGCGATCACGTGCAAATCATGCAGGAAGGCAGACTGATTTACGGCGACACCACGGGCGCACTGGCGAGTTATGGCGGCGAGCCCGGGCATCTGGAAGAAAACTTCATCCGCCTCACGGAGACACAACGATGATTCGCCTGCTCGCCTGGCGCGAATTGCGCAGCCTGTTCTCCATGCCTTCCACCTGGCTCATCCTCGCCGCGCTGCAATTCATTTTTGCGTGGTTCTTTCTGGCGCGACTGGAAGCATTTCTGCAAATTCAGCCGCAGCTCGCGCAACTTGCCAACCCGCCCGGTGTGACCATCACCGTCGCCGCGCCGATGTTTAATACTGTGGCATTGTTGCTGATGATGCTGGTGCCGATGTTCACGATGCGCCTGATTGCGGAAGAACGCCGCAATCAGACGTTTACACTGCTGCTTTCAGCGCCGCTGTCTGGCGGGCAAATCGTACTCGGCAAATTTTTTGGTCTGCTGGTTTTCCTGGCCGTGCTGATAACCGGTGTGCCGCTGATGCTCTATACCCTGGCACTCGGTACCGTCATCGATCACGGTCTGCTGTTGAGCAATCTGCTTGGCCTGTTGTTGCTCACCGCCAGTTATGTTGCGCTGGGGTTGTATGTTTCCGCACTCACCACGCAGCCGGTCATCGCCGCGATTGGCGCGCTGGCGGTGCTGGTCGGGCTGTGGCTCGCCGACATCGGCGCGGCGGCGGAAGACTCGCCCTGGCATTTCATCTCGCCGCTCAATCACTTCCAGAATTTCAATGTCGGTCTGCTGGACAGCAGCGATGCCGCATTTTTTGTATTGTTCAGCGCGGTGTTTCTGCTGCTGGCGATCCGCCGCATCCACAACAACCGTATCTACGGATAAACCATGTTGCGTAAATTCCTCACCCATCCGCTATTACGCAACCTGCTGTTCGTGCTGCTGGTGCTGGGCATCGCATCCGCAGCGGGCTGGGCTGCCACCCGCTATGCCGTCCAGCGCGATATTACGCACAATGCCAGCAACAGCCTCGAACCCGTCAGCGTGGAGGTGCTTGAGCAACTGGCCGGGCCGGTCAATATCACGGTGTATGCCACCGAACACGACGCACGCCTTGGTGACATCCGCAAAATCATCCGCGAATTTTTGTCGCTCTACCAGCGTTACAAGCCCGACATCAATCTGGCGTTCATCGATCCCGAAAAGGAAGCCGACAAGGCGCGCGAGGCAGGCGTTCAGCTCAACGGTGAAATGGTGGTCGAATACGCCGGGCGTAGCGAACACCTTACCCAAATTAACGAGCAAGTCTTTACCAGCACCTTGCTGCGTCTGGCGCACCGCCGCGATCAAACGGTGATGTATCTGGACGGACACGGCGAGCGCAAGCTGGACGGCATTGCCAATCATGATCTGGGTGAACTGTTCGGTGCGAAGCTCCGGCACAATGGCTTCCGTATCAACAGCCTGAATCTGGCGCTGGCGCAGGAAGTGCCGGCCAATGTCAGCGTATTGGTGGTTTCCCATCCGCAATTTGATCTCATGCCCGGCGAAGTGGACAAACTGCTGCGCTATATTGATCGTGGCGGTAATTTGCTGTGGCTGGTAGACGCCGAACCATTGCGCGGGCTGGAGCCAATCGCCGAAAAGCTCGACTTGCTGTTGCCACCCGGCATCGTGATCGACCCGGCTGCCGCCGGAATGAATGCGCCCGTCACCTGGTCGCTGGGCACCGGTTATTCACCGCATGCGGTGACGCGCAATTTCAACCTGATCACTGTTTTTCCAGAAGCGCGTTCCATTACCTGGAACGAAAATCCGGAATGGGAACACCACATGCTGGTGGAAGTCGCCCCACGCGGCTGGGTGAGCCGGTATCCGGTCAAAGGCGAGCAGCGATTCGACAAGCTGCACGACACCCCCGGCCCGGCGGTCATTGCCGTGGCAATGCAGCGCAACATCAACGACCGCGCACAGCGCATCGTGGTGGTCGGTAATGGCGCATTCCTTTCCAACAGCTTTGCCGGCAACGGCGGCAATGTGGATCTGGGCGTGAACATGGTGAACTGGCTGGCCAGCGAAGAACATCTCATCACCGTTCAGCCGCGCGCTGCACGGGACAGCAATCTGGCGCTCAGCCAAACACAACTGACTGTTATCAGCGCCGGCTTCTTGCTTGGATTGCCGCTGTTGCTGGCAGGCGCGGGGGGTTATATTTGGTGGAAACGCCGCCGCGCCTGAAAAACCGTCACGGAACTACTGCGCTTGCTGATGCCGCGTTAAAAAATGGCTCAGCTACGCTCGTCACGTTGTGGGACGGCCTTTACCTGAACCATCATGCCTGAACTGCCCGAAGTAGAAACTACCCTGCGTGGCCTTGCGCCACACCTTGAGGGTCAGTCTGTCGCGGCTGTCGTCATTCGCCACCCCCGGTTGCGCTGGCCGATCCCGCAAAACCTGCCGAAGCTGCTGCGCGGCAGGACCATCCGCGCGCTGCGCCGCCGCGCAAAATACCTGTTGATTGAATTCGATCACGGCACCTTGATTCTGCATCTCGGCATGTCCGGGAGCCTGTGCATTCTGCCCGCAAAAACACCCGCAACGAAACACGACCACTTCGACCTGGTACTGGCCAACGGCAAGCTGATGCGACTGCACGATCCGCGTCGTTTCGGTGCAGTGCTATGGCATGAGGGTGATCCCGCGCAGCATCCGCTGCTTGCCGCACTGGGCCCCGAACCGTTGCCGGATAAAACTGAAAAAACCGATTTTGACGGACGTTATCTTTACCAGGCCACGCGCGGACGCAATATCGCCATCAAGCAATGCATCATGGATAGTCACGTGGTCGCCGGTATCGGCAACATCTACGCCAACGAAGCGCTGTTCCTTGCCGGTGTCCGGCCACAGCTTGCTGCCGGAAAAATCAGTCTGCCGCGATGCACCAGACTGGTTGCCGCGATCCGGAAAACGCTCAACCAGGCCATTCGGCATGGCGGCAGCACATTGCGCAACTTCGTGAACAGCGAAGGCAAGCCCGGTTACTTCCAGCAGCATTATTGGGTATACGGACGCGGTGGCGAGCCATGCAAAAAATGTGGCACGCTTATCAAGCAAATCAGGCAGGGGCAGCGTTCCAGTTTCTACTGCGGGAGTTGCCAACAACTCTGACCGGCTCGGCAAAAGGTGGTTGCCATCGTTGGTTGGAAAAATGAGCTGACTTGTTGCAGGCGGTAACTCTGAAAAAACCAAGCCGGTGTTTGTGAATGGGAACAATCGACAGCAGCAGGGGAGGAGACCACCGATTATCGCGCCGCACCGACTTGGCTGGGCAAACTATACTGTGCGGGCCAGCGATTGGGAATGTGGCATGATGCCGCGCGGCAATTTGTCACAGTAGTTGGAGCACATTGACCTTGCTGTGTTATCTCTGCAACTCCACACACTGCGGTTTCCAGCAGGATGAATCGCAGAAAAATCAGCGATGCCAAAGGAGAAATAGCGCATCACATGCGCCAAATAACCGGCGGGTGGCAGCACAACGTGGCAGAACGGGTGGAGCACGCGATAACATGGAGCATCCCGGCTCCCCTCCATCTTGCCGGCGGTGCGGGATTTAGCCCTTGGCCGCGATCAGTTTTTCGTACTTGGCCATCAACTGCTCTTGTGTTTCCACATGATTCGGATCCTTGGGTATGCAGTCTACCGGGCAGACTTCCACGCATTGCGGAGTGTCATAGTGACCCACACATTCGGTGCATTTGCTGGGATCAATGACGTAAATTTCATCGCCTTGCGAAATTGCATCGTTTGGGCATTCCGGCTCGCATACGTCGCAGTTGATGCATTCATCGGTAATTATCAGTGCCATACTTTTCTCCTGGTTAAATTAATTTAATATTTTTTGCTGCAACTTTGCCGTCACCAAGGGTGAAACGAACTTGCTGACATCACCGCCGAAGCGCGCCACTTCCCGCACCATTGTGGCCGAGATGAAGGTGTATTGCTCCGCCGGCGTCAGAAACAATGTTTCCATTTCGGGATACAGGTTGCGATTCATCCCGGCCAATTGAAACTCATATTCAAAATCCGATACCGCCCGCAACCCGCGCAACACCACGCGTGCGTCCTGTGCCTGCACAAAACTCATCAACAAACCGTTGAATCCTTCCACACGCACGTTGTCATAATCCGCGAATACTTCACGCGCCATATCTACCCGCTCAGCCAGTGTAAACAGGGTCTTTGTACGGCTTTCCGCCACTGCCACGATAATTTCACCAAATAATCCGGCAGCACGTCGCACCACATCTTCGTGCCCGCGCGTGATTGGGTCAAACGTTCCCGGATAAACCACTTTAATCATCTGCACAAAGCCCCAGTAATTGGTAATGTACTTGACCCGCCTTGCCGGATTTCATTACTTGCCAAGGCGGCATGACATCTATCGCCGCGCCGGATTCGACATACATCATGCCGTTTTTGTTCAGGCGTTGCGGCAAAATTTCCAGCAGTTTGGGCAGGTAATTATGGTGAAACGGAGGATCCAGAAAAATCACGTCATACCGATGCTCATCGCGCAATGCAAATTCTAACCCATCTTGGCAAGATGCGAAAATATCGCCACGGGACAATTTTACAATATTGTCTCGCAGGGCGCGAAAAACTACAGGGTTTTTCTCCACCATCATCACCTGTGCCGCACCGCGCGAGGCAGCCTCGAAGCCCAGTACACCGCTCCCGGCAAACAAATCCAGGCAGGTTCGACCATATAGCGTTTGTCCCAGCCAGTTGAACAGCGTCTCGCGTACCCGATCCGGCGTGGGGCGCAGGCCTTCCGTTTCGGGGAAAGTAATAACGCGGCTACGCATCTCGCCGCCGATGATCCTGACTTTGTTTATTTTGCCGTTTGCTTTTTTTATTTCACAGCCTCTTCGGGCGCGCCGACAATCACTGTCGCCATTGCCTGCGGATTGATGTGGCGCATGAAGGTATCACGGATTTGTGCCACACTGACCTGTTCGACCCTATGCGTGAAATCGTCCAGATAAGTCAGCGGCAAATTGTAGAAGCCGATAAGGCTAAGGTATTCGAGTATCTTGCGGTTACTGTCGATGCGCAGCGGGAAACCGCCGATGATGTTCTGTTTGGCGGCGATCAGTTCTTTTTCGGTCGGGCCTTTGGCGATGAATTCCGCAAGCGTATCGCGCACCAGTTGCAAGGCTTCATCGGCCTGTTCCTTCCTGGTTTGCAGGCCGATCTGGAATGCGCCCGGCTGTTTCATTGGCATGAAGTAACTGTAAACGCTGTAGGCCAGGCCGCGCTTTTCGCGCACCTCGTTCATCAGCCGCGATGTAAAACCGCCGCCGCCGAGAATGTGATTGCCGACATACAGTGGGAAGTAATCCGGATAGTCGCGTGCCATACCCGGCGCGCCGATCAGAATGTGACTTTGGGTGGCGGGGTGGGCGATGCGCTGCTCGCTTGCTGCGATCTTCATCGTAACATCCGGCAGCACGGCAGCCGCAGCGCCCGCCGGCAGTTGTCCGGTCAGCTTCTCGGCGATCGCTTCGGCCTGCGCGCGCGTGGCGTCGCCCATGATGGCCACAACCGCACTGCCTGCCCGATAGTGCGCAGCGTAGAAATTACGCAGGTCCTGCACGGCAATCTTTTCCACGCTGGCCACTTCACCGGAAATCGGCAGCGCATAAGGATGCGAGCCGAATACCGCCTTATCAAAAGCCTTGTCGGCGATACTCTCCGGCTTGGTTTCGGCTTCCTTGAGTGCGGCAATAACCCGCGCTTTTTCCCGGACCAGTATTTCCTCTGGGAACAGCGGATGCTGTAGCGCGCGCGCCATGATATCCAGTGCCTTGTCGCGTTCGGCCGTGCTGCTCAGGGTGCGCAGCGATACGCTGGCCCGGTCCTGGTCAAAGCCGCCGCCGAATTGCGCGCCGATATCTGCCATGCCGCGCGCAATGTCATCCTCACTCAATCCTTCAGCGCCGAGATCGAGCAGGTGATGCGTCAGCCCTGCCACGCCAGCTTTGTCAGCGTTATCGAAACTGCTGCCCGCCGGAAGGCTTACCGACACGTCCAGCATTGGAATGTCATGGTTCTCCACGAACAATACTTTTGCACCACTGGCACTTTGCCAGTGTTGAATGTTCGGGGTGGCGAATGCGGTTGTTGCAGCGCAGCACAGCGCTGCAAAAAGAATAGGCTTAATGCGCATGTGACGCTCCCTGGGGCGGATGTTTTGCTTTGCCGGAAAGCGGCTGTGGATCAAGCACTGCGACGGTGAGGTTGTCGTCCTGCAGATATTCCTCGGCGACTTGCTGTACCTGCTCGGCGGTGACCGTCTGCAACTTCTCCAGCATCAGCGGGAGAGCTTGATGGCCGAGACCGACGCTTTCCATCTGCCCGATCTGCATTGCCTGATAAAACAGCGAATCGAGTTTGTACACTTCGCCCGCCGTGACCTGCGTCTTGACGCGCCGCAATTCTTCCCCGCTCACACCGTCCCTGATGAGCTGCGCGATTTCCAAGCGCAGTGCGGTTTCAACGTCTTCCACCGTCCGACCTTCGCTGGGGGTGGCTTCGAGAGTGAACAGGCTCGGTCCGCGCGAGGTGGCGTGATAGCCTGCCCCCGCCCCGCTGGCGACCTGCTGTTCGCGTACCAGGTGCTTGTTGAGGCGCGCCGACTCGTTGCCGTCCAGCACACCGGCCAGAATCTGCAGCGCGTAAGGCTTCCAGTCCTGCGCCGGATCCCGGATCACCGGCGCGTGATAGTTCATTACCAGATGCGGCAGTTCGGCAGGCGCTTTGACTACCATGCGTTTGATGCCGACCTGTTTGGGTTCGATGAAATTACGCTGTGGCGGTAAGGCGCGTTTGGGAATCGTGCCGTAGTAGCGCTGTGCCAGCGCAAACACATCAGCCGCATTGACGTCGCCGGCAATCACCAGCGTGGCGTTATTCGGCGCGTACCAGCGGCTGTACCATGCCTTGGCATTGTCTACCGTGAGTGATTCCAGATCATCCATCCAGCCGATGATCGGGTGATGGTAGGGGTGCTGTTGGTAGATGATCGCCATCATCTTTTCATACAGTAGCGCACGCGCCGAGTCGTCGGTGCGCAGGCGGCGCTCCTCCATCACGACCTTGATTTCCTTGGCGAAATCGTCGGCAGTAAGATTCAGGTTGTGCATCCGGTCGGATTCCAGTTGCATCGCCAGCGGCAGTTTTGATTTGTGCAGCTGCTGAAAATAGGCCGTGTAGTCGTAGCTGGTAAAAGCATTCTCGCGTCCACCCGCTGCCGCGATACGCCTGGAAAATTGTCCCGCCGGCACGGTTTTGGTGCCCTTGAACATCAAATGCTCCAGTACATGCGCGATGCCGGTCACGCCAGTGCGCTCGTCCATGCTGCCCGCCTTGTACCAGATTTGCTGCACGATTACCGGCGCGCGGTGGTCTTCTTTGACGATGACCTTCAGGCCGTTTGCCAGTGTGCGTTCAAATATCTCTGCCTGCGCGACAGTTTGCGCGCTTCCCAACAACAGCGCGATGCAAAACAGATAAGTTCTCATGTGCCTAGCCCTAAAACATGTATCAGCATAAAATAGACCGGCATTATGCCCCATTATCTCTTATGCCAAGAACGTATCCATAATGTTCAGTTTTTTGAAAAAAAGTTCCCCTGAATCTCAACCGGCACAATCCGACAACGGCTGGGTCGCACGCCTGAAGTCGGGCCTGGCGCGTACTGGGAGTCAGTTGACCGGGCTGTTCGGCAGCGGCGGCAAGATCGATGACGATCTCTACGAAGAGCTGGAAACCATTCTGATTACTGCCGATGTCGGCATGGACGCGACCAACGCGCTGCTCGCCGATCTGCGCCGTTATGTCCGGGAACATCATCTGAGTGAAGCGGCGCAACTCAGGGATGCACTCGCGCACTGCCTGCTCAAGCTGCTCAAACAACTGGAAGCACCGTTGCAGGCCCGCTTGCCTGATACAGGCTCGCACAAGCCGTTTGTCATCATGATGTGCGGTGTGAACGGCGCGGGCAAAACCACCTCGATCGGCAAGCTCGCCAAATATCTGCAAGGGCAGGGGTTGTCGGTATTGCTCGCGGCCGGCGACACCTTTCGCGCTGCGGCGCGTGAACAATTGCAGGCCTGGGGTAAACGCAACAATGTGACGGTGATTGCGCAGCAGAGTGGCGATGCCGCAGCGGTGATCTTTGATGCGGTGCAATCCGCACAGGCACGCAAAATAGACGTAGTTTTGGCCGATACCGCCGGACGCCTGACCACGCAGTTGCATTTGATGGAAGAAATCAAAAAAGTGAAGCGCGTTATCGCCAAGGTATTGCCCGGTGCGCCGCATGAGGTGCTGCTGGTGCTGGATGCCAACACCGGGCAGAACGCGCTTTCGCAGGTCAAGGCCTTCGATGAGGCGCTCGGTGTGACCGGACTGATTCTGACCAAGCTGGACGGCACCGCCAAGGGCGGCGTGATTGCCGCAATCGCCCGTGCGCATCCGATTCCGGTGCGCTTCATCGGCGTGGGCGAAGGGCTGGATGACTTGCGTCCGTTCGTCGCGGAGGATTTTGTTGCGGCGCTGCTGGGGCTGGGCGAATGATCTCGTTCAATCAGGTGCACAAGCGCTACCCCGGCGGCTACGAAGCGCTGAAAAATGTCTCATTCGACATCCGCGAGGGTGAGATGGTGTTCCTCACCGGGCACTCCGGCGCGGGCAAGAGCACGCTGCTCAAACTCATCGCCGCGATGGAACGATCCAATTCCGGCAGTGTGCTGGTAAACAGCCAGAATGTCGGCGTGCTCAAGGGCGGCGCGTTGCCTTACCTGCGGCGCAACCTCGGCATCATCTTCCAGGACCACAAATTGCTATTCGACCGTAGCGTATTCGATAACGTGCTGTTACCGCTGCAAATCTGTGGCTTCGACCATCGCGAAAGCGGCAAACGGGTGCGTGCCGCGCTCGACAAGGTCGGCCTGCTCAAGCGTGAAAAAACCAATCCCATTGCGTTGTCTGGCGGCGAGCAGCAACGCCTGTGCATCGCGCGCGCCATCGTCAACCGCCCGGCTATTCTGCTGGCCGATGAGCCGACCGGCAACCTGGATGCGGCCTACGCGCAGGAAATCATGGCGATTTTCAAATCTTTCCACCAGGTCGGGGTGACGTTACTGATTTCCACCCATGACGAAGGCGTGCTGTGCGACGCCAATATACGCAGGCTCGCTTTGAAGGAAGGTGTGCTGCAATGACGCACATTTTCTCCATGCATCTCGGCATACTGCGCGCCGCGCTGCACCGCATGTTTGTCTCAAAGCTGGGCGGGCTGCTCAACATTCTGGTCATCGGCGTCGCGCTCAGCCTGCCCGCCGGCATGTACCTGCTGCTGCAAAATGTACAGGGACTGGTTGTGCAGCTTTCCGGTACACCGCAGATCAGCCTGTTCCTGCCGATGGATGCGAAAACGGGTGATATCGATGCGCTACGCCAACAGCTTGCCGCGCATTCCGCCGTCGCCAGTAGCGAATTTGTAGCGCGCGACCGGGCGCTGGAGCAGCTCAAACAAAGCACCGGCTTGGCCGACGTGATCGGCGGGCTGGAAAAAAATCCGCTACCGGATGCCTTCATCGTTTCGCCCAAACAGAGTAATGCACAAGCGTTGGACGCCTTGCGTGGCGAGCTGGCGCAATTGCCCGGGGTCGAAGTGGCACAACTCGATTCGGAATGGGCATACAAGCTTGAGGCTTTGCTCGAGTTTGGCCGCCTCGCCGTGCTGATTCTTGCCACTCTGCTCAGCCTCGCGCTGGTCGCCGTCACCTTCAACACCATTCGCCTGCAGATTCTCACGCAGCGTGACGAGATCGAGGTATCCAGACTGATCGGTGCAACCGATGGTTTCATCCGTCGCCCATTTTTATATTTCGGCGCGCTGCAGGGGTTGCTGGGCGGAATTACTGCATGGCTCATTGTCACTGTCAGCCTGTTGTTGCTCAACCGCCCGCTGGCTGAACTATCACAACTCTACGCCAGCCAGTTCACGCTGCACCCGCTTGCCTTCGGCGACAGCCTGTCGCTGCTGCTGTTTTCGCTCTATCTCGGTTGGCTGGGGGCGTGGCTGTCGGTGGCGCGCCACCTGTCACAGATCGAACCGCGCTGAACATAACCAGCGCGTAAATTGACCGCATTTTCCTCAGGCCGATTGACACCGATTGCTTCGGGTCGGAGTATATTACCCACTCGGTTTACCTTTCAGGAGGAGCTCTCATGTCGCTGCTATTCTCGAAGACCACTTTAGGTTCACTCACTTTGCAGAATCGTCTGGTCATGGCACCAATGACGCGTAGCCGTGCTACCGGCAATGTTCCGAACGAACTCATGGCTGAGTATTACGCGCAACGCGCCAGCGCCGGTCTGATCATCACCGAAGGCACCTCGCCGTCTCCCAACGGGCTGGGCTACCCGCGCATCCCCGGTATCTTTTCTGCAGCGCAGGTTGCGGGATGGAAGCATATTGCCGATGCGGTGCATGCGCAGGGCGCAAAGTTATTCATGCAACTCATGCACACCGGGCGTGTCGGCCATGAGCTTAATTTGCCCCCATGGGGACGTGTGCTGGCGTCGTCGGCGGTTGCTGCCGTCGGCGAGATATACACCGATGCCGAAGGAATGAAGCCGAACGCCATGCCGCAGGAAATGACCGAGGCAGATATCAAGACTGCCATCAGGGAATTTGCGCAGGCTGCTGAGAATGCCGTGGCAGCGGGATGCGACGGCGTCGAACTGCATGCGGCAAACGGCTATCTGCTCGAACAGTTCATTCGCCCGAATTCGAATCTCCGCACGGATCACTATGGCGGTCCGATTGAGAACCGCGCGCGCTTCGTGCTCGAAGTCGCCGAGGCGGTAATCATCGCCATCGGCAAGGATAAGGTCGGCATGCGCCTGTCACCGTTTGGCGTGACCAACGATATGCCACCGTACGACGCGATGGAAGCGGAATACGCGTGGCTGGCGCAACAGCTCGATATGCGCGGGCTGGTCTACCTGCACCTGGTAGATCACTCGGCGATGGGCGCACCGCCGGTTCCCGAATCGATCAAGGCGACGTTCCGCAGTTCGTTCAAGGGCGCGCTAATCCTTTCCGGCGGCTACGATGCCGCGCGCGCTGAGAGCGACCTGGCCGCAGGCAAATGCAACCTGGTTGCCGTGGGGCGACCGTTCATCGCCAACCCGGATTTGGTCGCGCGCTGGAAAACCGGTGCGGTGCTGAATGCGCCCGACCAAGCTACGTTCTATACGCCCGGCGCAAAGGGATATACCGATTACCCGACGCTGGGCTGATAGTTCGCAGGATGGGCGCGATGATTCTGTCACGCCGTAATCTGAAGTGGTGACGGATTCGAGTTGAGCGGCTGTTGTGTGCCAGTTGCTGCCACTGGCGCCGTGCTGAAATCCACCTGACTAACGTCCGGTCTATTCGCGGCAGGAGACCTTCAGGAATACAGATGCTATGCCGGGTCGTTCGGCCAATGCTGACTCTGGCATGAAATGCCAGATATGTCCGCTCTACATAGTTAAGCCGACCTCAGCTCGATCCCGAACCGACAAGCCAACTCGGCACAAGAAGTGGGCATTTCTGTGCCCATTCTTATTTTTCATCACTGTTTTTTGTCATAAACAATAGCAGCCTAGCCGTCTCTGCGCCCGTTGCACTGTGTTTATGCTCGCTGGTCTAGTCCTAAATGCATAGATATTTCGGCATATGTACCTGGATGAAATTTACTGCTAGTGTTCGAGCTAATGTATTTGGAGTTCCCGTGTAACTTGAACGGGTGAACCAACTCAGAGCGCTGAGTGCAGGTATCGGATGGATTCGGGTGTGATATGAACACTGCTCATAATGAAAATAAAGAATTATCAAGCAACCGCCAAGTTTACACCTTGAAAGCGTCTTTCCCGACACGTTTCAGGGTGCCTATTTAACGTTGGGCGTCATCGGCTGCGCCCTCCTTCAGCCGAAACTTTGAGGAGATGTTGAAATGAAGGACGTGCTTTTTTTTGAGAACATGCTGACCCCAAAAATCATCACATTCGTGTATTGGTTACTACTTTTGGCGGCTGTAATTGGTGGTTTAGGTTCGATGTTTGGCTTTGGCGGCTTTTCATTTGCCAAATTCTTTATGGGTATGATCTATGTCATTGGCGGAGCCATTGCAGCGAGAATATGGTGCGAACTCCTAATTGTTTTGTTCAAAATGAACGAAGCACTTCAAGAATTACGGCACAAGTAAACTCACCTACCCCCCGCTCCAAAGGGACGCTGCGCAATAAGGCCGCGCAGCGCCGGTTAGTTCTATGTTGGGCACCTTCGGCATATATTTCTTCACTACGCTTAAAAGGAACAAAATGACTTTTCAAAATACATGGTTTGCCGCAATCCTCTGTGCTGTATTTCTGACCGGCTGTGGTAAGTCACCAGAATCTACTGTTGAGAACTTTTATAAAGCAGTCGCCAAGGGCGAAATTACTGAAGCGCAAAGCTACGTCTCTGCTCAGTTGGTGGGTATGCTCGGACAACCAAAGCTTTCCACCGTGTTATCTGCGCAAACTGAGCAAATTAGAGCGTGTGGTGGCATAAAGAACGTTACCGTCAAACTCCAAGGTGAGGGTGAAGTACGCACCGGGACATCCACTGTTACTTACAGCGAAAACTGCCCGCCGAAAACTGAGAAAACTAAGCTCGTTAAAGAAGATGGCGAATGGAAGATCACTGCTAACAAATAGGGTGTCCCGCCTCAGAGTAATTGCAGCTCTAATGGTCGCAATCATTGGCCCCATCCATTTGGGCGCGCAGAAGAGTAATGCGTCGACGGTCACATTGCCGGTACAAACTCTTGAGTCATTGGAATTGACTGATGGTGATCTCGTTTTTAGAGCTGGTAGAGACATGATGGCTCGCTTAGTTCTTTCCCAAGGCGAGTCGTCACGTTTCTCGCATGTCGGCGTAATCATTAAACAAAATAGCGATTTGTTTGTAGTTCACGCTCTCCCGCACGACCAATCCGCCCAAGAAGGAGTTTTGATAGAGCCACTTGCACTATTTGCATCAACTGACAATGCCGCCGATATTGGCTTCTACCGAGTCAAGCGTATAGAGGCTATTTCTAGACAGAAGATACGGAGTTACGCATTGCACCAAGTTGGCAAGCCGTTCGATCAGGAGTTCCGATTCAGCGATGATGCCAATGTTTATTGTACCGAACTTGCGTTAAAGGCTTTGGCGGCTGGTGGCATTGACATATTGAAGACTATTCACCATGTCAGCATAATGACGCTTACTGAACCTATTTACCCTCCTGACTACCTCCGTCGTTCGGTAATGCTGGAGGAGATTACGCCCAACCCATTATTCCAGGGGACGCGCCGCAATAAAGCTGCGGCGCGTCCCTGAATTCAAGTGTTAAATTGAAAACATGATAATCCAATTACCTGATTTGTCCGAACCGGCGAGCTGATTCGGTCTCGAGCTGCGGTCGGCTTAACTATGTGGAGCGGACATATCGGCATTTCATACTAGAGTCAGCATTGGCCGACGACCCGAAGTCCATGATAACCAAACAAGCGTCTGCTCAAATTTCTAGACCGGCCATTCGATGGTTGGGATTGTAAATGTCGGCAACGGGTCGAAAGTGTGAATTCGCCGCGCTGAAGCAGAATTTCCATCACGTATCTCGGCTGGAGCCAGTTACGCTGACGGTTCATTCAGGCGGTTAGTGCAGTCTGGCTATCGGTTGCACCAGCACCCACGGGCTGACCACTACCGCCCACACCAGCGCATCGGTTTCAAACCACTCGCGCGCCTGCTCAACCGGCACCCGCACCAGTTTGCCCGACAGCATCCATTGCCGGACCTGCTCTGCATTATCTTCCGATATCTGGAATGCGGTCTCGACCAGATCGAGATCGACCGAGACCATCAATGCCTTGCCACCGGCAAAGAAGCGCTGCAACTCGCTCCATGCGATTTTCGAGGTTTCCAGATTGATCTTGGCGCGGAATATCTCGCCGGGGTTGGTATTTATTTCAGCCATTTATTTTCCATGTGATCGATTCACCGGCGCGCAACGGTATCAAACGATGTTCGCCGAACGCTAGGCTGTCCGGCACCGGCCAGCTTTCCTTGCGCAGCGTGACCTTGCCGGTATTGCGCGGCAGATGATAAAAGTCTGCGCCATAAAAACTGGCAAATCCCTCCAGCTTGTCCAGCGCGCCGAACTGTTCGAAGGCTTCGGCGTACAGTTCGAGGGCGGCATGCGCGGTGTATATGCCGGCACAGCCGCAGGCGGTTTCCTTGGTGTGCTGCGCGTGCGGCGCACTGTCGGTGCCGAGAAAGAATTTCGGGTTGCCGCTGACGGCGGCCTCGCCCAGCGCCTGGCGATGTATTTCGCGCTTCAGCACCGGTAGGCAGAAATAATGCGGGCGCAGCCCGCCGCTGAACAGCGCATTACGGTTGTACAGCAGATGATGTGCGGTGATGGTCGCGGCAACGCTGTCCGGCGCATTCGTCACGAACTGCACCGCATCGCGGGTGGTGATGTGCTCGAACACCACGCGCAGTTGCGGCAGGTCGCGTAACAGCGGTTGCAACACGCTTTCGATGAACACCGCCTCGCGGTCGAATACATCCACCGCCGGGCCAGTCGCTTCGCCGTGCACCAGCAACGGCATGCCGCAGCGCTGCATTTCTTCCAGCGCGGGATATGCCTTGCGGATATCCGTCACGCCGGCATCGGAGTTAGTGGTCGCACCCGCCGGATACAGCTTGACCGCGTGGATCACGCCGCTCTCCCGGGCGCGGCGGATTTCCTGTGCGGTGGTGTTGTCGGTCAGGTACAGCGTCATCAGCGGCTCGAATGTTGCATTGGCCGGTAACGCGGCGAGGATGCGCGCGCGGTAGGCTTGCGCCTGTTCAAGGCTGATGACCGGCGGGCGCAGGTTGGGCATCACGATGGCGCGGACGAATTGCCGCGCAGTATCAGCCAGTACCGCTTGCAGCAGCGCGCCGTCGCGCAAATGCAGGTGCCAGTCGTCGGGGCGGGTGAGGGTGAGTTGTTGCATGGTGGGTTCCGGTGCGGGGGATGGGCGGAATTGTAATCCATCGCACCAGCATGGTGGCAAAGCTGTTCCATTTCACCAGTATCGGTTGGGCGTATCACGCAGAATTTTCGGGCGAGTTTGCGGAAGTCATGCGCTGTAGGATAATCGCCGCCCACGCTTGCTGTCTTTAGCGTGAAATACGCGCAGTTTTCGTTTGCCCCTCGCCCGCTTGCGGGAGAGGGTTGGGGTGAGGGAAACGGGCATGGCAAGTTTCATGATCGGGTACGGCTCTTGCTATGCCCGTTTGAACGATTCAATCACGAGGTTTTACGATGCACACACTGATTTGCGGTTCCATGGCCTACGACACCATCATGGTGTTTCCGGATCAATTCAAGAAACATATCCTGCCGGAGAAAGTTCATATCCTGAATGTGGCGTTTCTGGTGCCGGAGATGCGCCGCGAGTTCGGCGGCTGCGCGGGCAACATCGCGTATAACCTGCAACTGATCGGCGGCAATCCGCTGATTATGGCAACGGTGGGTGATGATTTCGATCCCTATGCTGCGCGCCTGAAAAAACTCGGCCTGTCGCAGCAGCACATCCGCCATGTGCCGGACAGTTTTACCGGACAGGCGTTCATCACCACCGACCTGGACGATAATCAGATCACCGCGTTCCATCCGGGCGCGATGGGATTTTCCGAACAGAACCATGTCGGTGATGCGGGCAACGTTACGCTGGGAATCGTCTCGCCGGACGGGCGCGAGGGCATGTTGCAGCATGCGCGTGAATTTCACGAGGCGGGTATTCCGTGGATATTCGATCCGGGCCAGGGTATGCCGATGTTTTCGGGCGAAGAGTTGCTGCGCTTCGTCGAGCAGGCCGACTATGTGACGGTCAACGACTACGAGGCGCAACTGTTGCAGGACAAGACCGGCAAGAAAATTGATGAGCTTGCCAAGTTGGCGCGCGCCTTCATCGTGACGCTCGGCGCACAGGGCTCACTCATTTACGCCGGTGGCAAGGAGATCGCCATTCCCTGCGCCAAGCCTACCGCGCTGCTCGATCCGACCGGTTGCGGCGACGCCTATCGCGCCGGGTTGCTGCATGGACTCCAGCAGGGCTGGGACTGGGAGACCACCGGACGGCTGGCTTCACTGCTCGGTACACTCAAGATCGCCAGTCGTGGTGGGCAGAATCACGCGCCGGGCCGCGATGAAATCAAAGCGCAGTTCCAGCAGCATTTCGGTTTCGCGGTACCACTGTAAATCATGCGCGGCGTTCTGTTCATCATCACGCTGCTGCTGGCCGCATGTGCCAGTAATCAGCATGGCATCGGCGGCGGTCCTGCCGAAGCACCCAAAGAAGTCGTCAAGCGGGGTGTGGTCGAAAGCGTCACGCCGATTGAGCTGGATGCCAGTTCCTATGCCGGGGCCAACGTCGGTGGTGTCTTCGGCCAGGTTGGCGGGGCCAGCTCCGGCGGCGGTCGCGGCTCAACAGTCGGCATTATCCTGGGCGGGGTGCTCGGCGGCACGCTCGGCCAGCAGGCGGGTATTGACACCAAACCCGGCCTGGAAATCTGGGTCAAGCTGGATGGTGAGGAGAATAAAAGCACCTATGTGATGCAACCCGGCCAGCCGGAAGCGTTCAAGGTCGGCGACCGGGTACGCGTGGTGAGCAAAAAGGGCGAAACGCGTGTCGAGCTGGAAATCGTGCCGGACAAGCCCAAAGGCAAGCCACCCGAAGACCAGCCAAAAGAACCGCTCCCACTCTGATGACGGATTGGCCGGCCATTTCAGCCGCGATCAGTTCGGCGACGCGGCAACCCTTTCAACTCATCAACCATGAAGCAGCCGGCGGCGGCTGCATCAACCAGACGTATCGTATCCATGGGCAAGATGGTCGACAGTATTTCGTCAAACTCAACGATGCGTGTTATGCCGCCATGTTCGCTGCGGAAGTGGCGGGGCTCGAAGCTATCGCCGCCGCACAAACGATTTGTGTGCCTCACCCGGTCGCACACGGTATAACAAATTCACATAGTTTCTTGGTGCTGGAGTATCTGGAGTTACGTTCTGACGGTGACGTAAGACTGCTTGGCGAACAGCTCGCCGCACTACACCGCTGTACGAACGAACAATTTGGCTTCGTACAGGACAACTTCATCGGCACGACAGTGCAGCCGAACGGCTGGAAAGACAATTGGCTCGACTTCTGGGGCGAACAGCGCCTTGGTTTTCAGTTGCGCCTCGCGGCGCAGAATGGCTACGGTGGGGTTCTACAGACTTTGGGGAAAAAGCTGCTGGATGTACTGCCTGCATTTTTTGCCAACTATTCACCGCCACCGTCGCTACTGCACGGCGACCTGTGGAGCGGCAACCATGCCTTTCTCGCGGATGGCACGCCGGTAATCTTCGACTCCGCGCCGTATTACGGTGATCGCGAATGCGACCTGGCGATGACGGAGCTGTTCGGCGGTTACCCGGCTGATTTCTATGTTGCCTATCGTGGGGCGTATCCGCTGGATGCGGGTTACGCGGTACGCAAGGAGCTGTACAACCTGTACCACATCCTCAATCACGCCAATCTGTTCGGCGCGGGGTATGCCAGGCAGGCGGAGAGTATGATGCAGAAATTGCTGGCAGACAGGACGGGTTGAGTGTAACGATGCTTATCCTGCGCGGGCTGTTGCTCTGTGCGAATCCAAATACGGTAGTTATTCCCTGAAAAACGGCACAGTTTTTTTGTTTCGAAGACTTGAACAGGTATCACAAACTTTTCACCATTGGATTCTTCAGCCTGCCTGAATCATCTGGTTGAGCCGTTCGCACATCTGCGCAAACAGCGCGTTCAACCGCCAGCGGTTGCCTGATGCTTGATATCGAAATCCGCTTCGAACACTCAAGTGCGATGCGTATGCGCAGGTCTATACATGCAGCCTTGCCGGGATCTACATCGGCGAACTATCAGTAGCGCTTCGCCGCCGGATTGTTGCAGGCTGCCTGAAACAGCTGGCGGTCATCCAGTCGGATAGCACTCATCGAGCCACCCCACAGGCAGCCGGTGTCGAGCGCGATCACATCTTTTCTGAGCAGCAGACCAAGAGCCGACCAATGGCCAAAAATCACTGTTGAATCCTTGCTGGCACGCCCGGGTGCGTCGAACCACGGCAGGTAGCCGGCCGGGATACTCTGCACCCCGTTCTTGAACTTGAATTCCATCTCACCATCAGCCGTGCAGATGCGCATGCGAGTGAAGGCATTGACAATGACGCGCAGGCGTTGGTAGCCAGCGAGGCTTTCGTCCCAAGCATGCGGGGAGTTGCCATACAGGTGAGCGATGAAAGTGCCAAAATCATTGCTGCGCAGCGCGGTTTCGACTTCGCGTGCCAGACTGGAGGCCTGCGTTACGTCCCATTGCGGCAGCAGTCCGGCATGGATGAGCACATAATTGTCCTGCGTGTGCAACAGGCGCTGATGACGCAGCCAGTGCAACAGTTCATCGCGATCCGGTGCGTTGAGAATTTCATCCAGCGTGTCTGTACGATGCAGTTCCCCAACGCCTTCCGCGACGGCGAGCAGGTGCAGGTCGTGGTTGCCGAGCACGGTGATCGCACTGTCGCCCAGCGATTTGACTAGTCGCAACACGGCTGCCGAATCCGGGCCGCGATTTACCAGATCACCAACCAGCCATAGCTGGTCATGCGCCGGGTCAAAACGTACCTGCTCCAGCAGTTGCTGAAACTCTGTGTAGCATCCTTGCACATCGCCTATCGCATAAATTGCCATTGTGCTTTTCCGGCATAGTTATTTACGGAATAGGGTAGCAGATTTTTATCGCGCTCCAATGAGGCCATTGCCTTCAATTCCAAAATGCCCGGAGTTGCAAAATTTACTTATTGCTCTGCTGTGCCAAGGCCATATTTGTTCAGTTTTTTCCACAATGTCGTGCGCGACATACCCAGCTTTCTGGCCGCTGCCGCCTTGTTGCCACCGCTTTCCTGCAGTGCCTGCAGGATAATTTCCTTTTCCTGTTCTTTTTGCGACACAGCCGGACGATAATATTGCTGCATGACCACTGTGGCCGGAGCCGTATCAGTGGGGCCAGTTGCTATCAGAGGGCTTGCTTTCTCTATTTCCGGTGGCAGGTGGCTGGGCAGAATGGTCGAGCCTTCAGCATGAACAATCGCATATTCCATCGCATTCGCCAGCTCCCGGACGTTGCCAGGCCAGCTATACGCGCCCAGTGCATTCAGCGCCTCATTGGAAAGCTGAAAGTCACGCCCTTGATGGCGGGCAGGCATATTGGCGATCATGGAGTTGGCCAGCAGTGGAATATCCTCGCGGCGTTCACGCAGGGCGGGGACGTGTAGTGGAAGCACGCGCAGCCGGTAATAAAGATCGGCACGAAATTCGCCACGCCCCACCATGGCCGGCAGATCTCGATGGGTCGCCGCGATGATTCTTACATCTACTTTGCGTGTCTGGTTTTCACCGAGTCGCTCGATTTCGCGTTCCTGCAGCACACGCAGCAGTTTCACCTGAATGTTCAGTGGCACATCGCCGATTTCATCCAGCAGCAGTGTTCCTTCGTGCGCCGCCTCGAAACGACCTTCGCGGGCTGCGGTTGCGCCGGTAAACGCGCCGCGCGCGTGACCGAACAGTTCGTCTTCAAGCAGTTGCTCGGGAAAAGCTGCACAGTGTACGCGCACGTAAGGCCCCTTGGCGCGGCTCGAGTTGTCGTGCAGCGCGCGCCCGACCAGTTCCTTACCCACACCGCTTTCGCCGGTGACAAGAATGCTGGCTTCGCTGGCCGCTGCCCGTAGTATCTGGCGAAACAATTCCTGCATCACTGCGCTGTTGCCCATCAGACCGCCCAGATACATCCTGTTGCTGGCCTCTTCCTCCAGTTGTACCTCTCGGGTGCGGTCGCGCAATACTACGGCATAATAAGCCAGCGGTTCATCCGAGGGCAGTAGCATGGCCCACATGCGCAATGGGGTCAGCACACCATCTGGCCGCCGCACAACAAGGTCTTGGACTCTTTTCCCATGTTTTGCATTGTCCATGAGTGTGCAATATCCCCCTTTCTCACAGCTTCGCGCGCACGCTGTTCCTTGAAAAAGATCTGGGCAGAGTTTGCTGAGCGTAGAGGCATGATTTTGCCCCAGCATGCGGCTGGCCGCCTTATTGATGGCCACGACGTGGCGCTCCTGGTCAAGGAAAAGAATTCCTTCTTCAAGATTGTCGAGAAACTGTCTCAGGCCGGGCAGGGTAATCATAAACCGTTCACTTTCCGTTCAAGTGTTAACTGTGAACGTAATGTTAACGTTTAGCGTTGGCACTGTCAATGCGAACAGAAAAGTAGAATTTGAAATAATGCCTTGATTTTAACGCAATAAAATTTGATGGCATGGTTGTTGCTTATTATTGTGCGTAGGCGATCATTCTGTACCGCTACATAACAACAAATAAGGAGTAACGACCATGAAGAAGTTAAATAAATTTGCTTTGACCTTGACTGCTGCGGCTTTGCTGCCCACCTTTGCCTACGCTGGCACGGACGAGGTGGCTGCCAGCTTCGAGCGCGACCTGTATCGGGAGCCAACTACCATTACGGTAGCCGCTGTCGCCAGTGAGGCCGATCCGCTGGATATCATCAACAGCACACTAAATAAGGAGCCGGATGCAGTCTTTGCTAGCTTCGAGCGCAGTATATATCACAAGCCGACCACTTTTTCGGTAGTGGCTGCCACTACTGAGGTCGATCCACTGGTGGTCGCGATCAACGCTGTGCTATGGAGCGAAATGGTTAAACCGGTAATGCACGCTTCAATTACGAATAGCCATTCTCATCACGTCAGATAAGCATTGTGGTTACTGAATAGCCGGGGCATCAAGCCCCGGTTTTCATTGGGACGCCTCGTTCATTTTGTCTCATGTTGTTTGAGAAACGTATGCCATACTCAGCCACACAACAGCCATAATTATTCACGTCGTTCCCAGCAGTTTGCCGTTAATTGCTATGCAATTAACGGCAAACTGCTGTTTGCGTGTTGATATTAGAGCGATTTCGTATCTTGTAAACAAGATACATTTAGACTGTGTTCTTGGTCTGTAAGGAACTTATCATCATGGTTAGCTTCGAAACAGGCTCGAAAATTATAGGAGGAAATATGTTTGTTCAATGGAAAGTAGCAGTCGCAACCCGGTTTGCTATCGGAGTGTTTGGCATGAATGCGGGAGTGGCAGCAGCTCAGCAGCATAATCATTCCCATAACGGGGGAAATTCGGCGCAGCTTACGCTTGATCATGGTAAAAAATGGGCCACCGACGAGAGTCTTCGGCAAGGTATGAGCCGCATCAGGGTGTTGTGGAAATCTTCGACGCGCTGGAAAGCTATGCTGCCTACTTCGATCATCCAGACTGGCAAGACCAGCAATAGGCCGTAATTTATTACATGGGGCTGGAGAGGGTATGACATGAAACCAAACCGCTTTTTCAGTTACGAATGGGATGCCATCGCTGGCATACTGGCTGCTTCAGTAGCCATCATCCTGCACCTGCTGCATATTGTCGATGAACACATCATCATGCCCATTGTGCTTGCCCTGATGGCGCTTCTGTTTCTCAACTTTATGCGCCACAAGCAGAGCAATGAACATACCGCCAGCCGAGTGGAACAGACTCAGGAAATGGTGGCGAAGATCAAGTCATCCCTGACTTCCCCAGAAGTGATCCTGATTGGTCCGCGCCAACTGCGCGTAGCGAACGAACAGTTCGCCCGCAACGTGCGCGGGGATGCGATCCTGTTTAACGTATGCCTGTCAATGTATAGAACACAGCCGCTTTTCGACGCGCTGTTGCGCCCGGCAATCGAAAACTCCAAGGTAACATCCATCCAGTTCGTTCTCGATAAAAATCAGCAAAGTTTGTGGCAAACGGAAATTTTGCCGAAGATCGCTGCCTGCAACGATGCAGGCAAGGTGTGTGAACCACATTGGTGCGCTCTCAGCAAGAATATTTCCTTCATCCTCGCGGATACTCAGGCGGAAGGTACGTCAGAGGCGCTGCTGAGTTTCTGGGGCGAGCCGTTTATGGCGCAGTCTGCCGAGCGTAAAGTGCCGCGCTTCATTTTCCATGTACAGGCGTATTCCGAGCTGCTGCCGCATCTGGTCGAAATGGAACGGAATTGCCGAATGAACACCTGATGAACGGACATGCCTGACCGGGGTGCTGTGACCGCCTAAAAGCGTTCCTCACGCTGGCGCAGCGCGCGCCACATCCAGCCGCCAACCAGCAATATTCCCACAGCACCAAAACCTAGCGGCCAGCGTACCGGTTGATTCCAAAGACGGCGCAACCGGTCGCGCTGTTCGGCATCCACACGCCAGTATTTGAATTTATTGTTGGCCATTACGTTAGATTTTACGTTGTGCAGCCAGCCGTGTTGCAGCACATAATCCTTTGGATGGAACCCCCATAGCCACGGTGAATCACGGTGCAGGATTTCCAGCATCTGATCGATAATGGCCTGCCGCTGTGCATTATTTTCCATGTTCTTCATCTGCTCGAACAACTGGTCGTATTCCGGATTGTTGTAATTGGCGGCATTCTCGCCACTTTTGCTCACCTTGGCCTGTGCGCCGTGCAGCAGGAACAGGAAATTTTCCGGGTCGGGATAATCGGCATTCCAGCCCATGTAGAACATCTGCGTGTCGCCGCGCCGAATCTTGTCCTGAAAACGATTCCAATCAGTGCTGCGAATATCCAGCTGCACGCCTATCTTGTCGAATTGTTTGCGCAACCAGTCGAGGCGCGACTTGCTCCCTACCCCGGTCGCAGTGGTATCCATATGGATCACCAGCGGCTGACGAGTTTGCGCGTCCACCCCATTGGGGTAACCGGCTTCAGCAAGCAGCCTCTGTGCTTCCCCGATGGGTTTGCGTCTGGGTGCCCCGTCTATCCAGTCGTAAACAATGTGATTGATGCCGGCTTCGCCATCGCGATAGCCAAAAATGCCGGGCGGCAGCGGCGACTGGGCGGCGATACCGCGCCCGTTGGCGAAGATGGAAATAAATTCCTCAAAGTCTACCGCGATGGCAATCGCCTGGCGCAGTTTACGCGCTCGTTCCGAGCTGCCCCCCACCACCGGGTCAAGCCAGTTGAAGCCGGTATACATAGTGGAGGTCGCAACGGTAGTTGACAGGCTAATGCCTTGCGTTTTCATCTCGTCGGTCACCGCTGTTTCGCCACCGACGGTTACCTGTACCGCTTGGTCGAAACTATCCGAACTGATGCCGGAGGCATCGTAATAGCCCTGCAAGAATTTACTCCAGTACGGGATGGTTTCCTTTTCCAGGCTGAACACCACCCTGTCGATCAGTGGCAGTTGCTTTCCTGCATCCGCCAGCAGCCCGGATTCGGCGTCGCTTGCCCCGCCTTCCGGTGGATAAGTTTCGCTGTCGTAATACGGATTGCGTGTAAGCACCATGCGCTGGTTGGGATTGTTTTCCGACAGATAATACGGGCCGCTGCCCAGCGGCCACCAGTCCAGCGTCAGGTTGCGTTCGCGCATCCCCGGCTGCGCGTAAAAGCGTTCGGCCTCGTGTGGCATCGGTGAAAAAAATGGCATCGCCAGCCAATAGGCGAATTGCGGGTACTTGCCGTGTATCTCGATACGATAGGTGTACGTGTCGATCACCTGCACGCCCGCCAATGGGTAAGCATTCAAATCCAGGAATACGCCGGGATTCTGTTGTGCTGCCTGTTGTAATATTGCGGCGTATTCCTTGAGGCCGACGATGTACTCGCTCATCATGCCGAAGATTGGCAAATGCAGGTGTGGATGCGCAAGCCGCTTGATTTGATAGGCATAGTCAGCCGCTGTGACGGTGCGTGTGCCGCTGTGCTGGAAATCACTCAGCGCATGAATGTCGCGCAAATCACCCAATGCCAGATGTTGATATTCCGGCTGGTTCTGCGCATCGTGCGCAAATGCCGGGTGTGGCTGATAACGCATGTCCGGCTTGATGCGAATTTCATACACGCTGTAGGCAATTTTTTTGGCAGGTGCGTTGCCAGGCAGAAGCTGGCGGTACTCATCCAGATAATGCACGCTTGGCATTTGCGCTGCCGCCAGCGGCACCAATTGATAGGGGCGCTTCAGATAATGATATTGCAGTGGCGGCGCATAAATCTGCGCGAGAAATGTGTACTCATTCTCGCTGTAAGCCTGCGCCGGATCGAGGTGTTTGGGGCGCTCGGTGAAGGCGGAGTAAAGAATGGATTTGCCTTCGTCCGCAACCGGATAGGGGTTGTTCCATAAGCCGCTGTCACACGCAGCAAGCAACATAATCAGCAGGGAAGCAAGTACAGTTTTCATGGGTCAAAGTGTAGCGGAATCAAACCGGCGCGTCATGGCAATGGAATGTGAGAATCCCGCCCAACCCGTGATGCTATACTTGCGCCCGTTTTATATAACGATAACGATAACGGCAACCGGGAGATGCATGAACCAGGATCGCCCATTGGACGCCATTTCCTGACACCAATGAATCGATTTTTGATGCTGCCCATGCGGGATCAATGACATGTTGCGTTTATTGCGTTTGCTGAAAATCATTTTTGTGGTGTTGCGCTTTGGGCTGGATGAGTTCCTGCTCGCACCCGAGCGGGTGCGTTGGCTACGCATGCCGCTGAATACTCTGTTGTTTCTGCGCAATATTTCAAAGCCGCGCGCTGTACGCTTGCGCCTTGCGCTGGAAAACCTCGGCCCGATATTTGTCAAGTTTGGCCAGATGCTGTCCACGCGGCGCGACCTGATGCCGGCTGATATCGCCGATGAGCTAGCCAGATTACAAGACCGGGTGCCACCGTTTCCCTCCGCACAGGCGATAGCCATGCTGGAAGCGGTTTATGACAGGCCATTGCATGAAGTATTTCGCAGCTTTGAGGAAGTGCCAGTGGCCAGCGCTTCGGTGGCTCAGGTGCATTTTGCCGTACTGCCGGACGGGCGCGATGTCGCGGTGAAAATTCTGCGGCCGGGCATTACCAGCATCATCGCGCACGATGTTGCTCTGCTGAAAGTGGGCGCCGATCTGGTGGAGTGGCTATGGGCAGATGGCCACCGCCTCAAGCCGCGCCGGGTGATCGAAGAATTTGAAAAACACCTGGCCGACGAGCTGGATTTGACGCGTGAAGCCGCCAACGCCAGCCAGCTCAGACGCAATTTTGCCAATTCGACGCTGCTGCTGGTACCCGAGATGTACTGGGATTATTGCAGCACCGAAGTGATGGTGATGCAGCGCATGTATGGCATCACCGTCAATCATGTGGATGCACTGCGCGAGGCGGGGATAGACATTCCCAAGCTTGCCGCCGCCGGTGTGGAGATTTTTTATACGCAGGTATTCCGTGATGGTTTTTTTCACGCCGACATGCACCCTGGAAATGTGCAAGTGGCGGTTGATGGCCGCTATATTGCACTGGATTTTGGCATCATGGGCACGCTTACCGACAGCGACAAGCATTACCTCGCACAGAATTTCATCGCATTCTTCCGCCGCGATTACAAGCGTGTTGCCCAGGTGCATATTGAATCCGGCTGGGCGCCCGCTGAAACCCGTGTGGACGAACTGGAAGCAGCTATTCGCGCAGTATGTGAGCCGATTTTCGACAAGCCGTTGCGCGAAGTTTCATTCGGGCGCGTGCTGTTGCGCCTGTTCCAAACTTCGCGCCGCTTCGGTATCGAAGTCCAGCCGCAGCTGGTGTTGCTGCAAAAAACACTGCTCAACATCGAGGGGTTGGGTTTGCAGCTCGATCCCGAGCTGGATTTATGGAAAACTGCCAAACCATGGCTGGAGCAGTGGATGAGCGAGCAAGTCGGCTGGCGCGGCCTGCTTAAAACACTGCGCGAAGAAGCGCCTTACTATGCGACTCTGTTGCCACAATTGCCGCGCCTGCTGCATCGTCATCTGGCAAATAATACCGCCAAGCGCGGCAATGAGGAGCTGTATAAGCTGCTCGTCCAGCAAAAGCGTTATAACGCCCTGCTGGTACTGATCAGCCTGCTGTTGCTGGGTATTCTGGCAGGACAGATTTATTTTTCGACCGGTTAGCCGATGGGGATTTGCTGTGCGCCGGGTCGAATGGGGGGTACCTCTGTTCGCCGTGCCTGTATCGTTTCTTTGGTTCACAGCCGCCCCGTTGGTATAGAATTCACGTCAACTTGCCCGTAAAGGAAAATGGAAATGAAAAAGTCCGTAACGCTCCCCGCACTGGCTTGCTGCCTGCTCTTGTCTATTGCATATTCCGCCATTGCGCAGAGCAGCGGCCCCGACGCTCCTTCCCTGAATGAATTGATCAAGCAGGAGGAGGAGGTGCGTGTGGCGCGCAAATCTCTCGTTGATGCGGAGCGCACCTACGGCGTTAATGACATCAAGGTGGCTGAGCAGCTTGAAAATATAGCAAGAGTCTATGAAGAGCAGCGTAAATATGCCGCCGCCGAGCATTTTTTCAGACGCGCATTGAAAATCCGTGAAGCGGTACAGGGGGAGGAACACATTGAAGTGGCCGCCGTTCTCAGGAGTTTCGGCGAATTGTATTTTGAACAGGGGAAGTACGCTGCTGCCGAACCGCTGTTCAAGCGCGCACTGGTCATTGAAGCCAATGAACATGGTCCGGACAGTCTCAAACTGGTTGCGCCACTGCTCCGGCTTGCCGAGTTGCAGGAATCGCAACGCCAGTTTGCCGTTGCCATTCAGTTGCATGAGCGTGCGCTGGCTATCCGCGAAAAAGCCCTGGGCGCAGACCATCGTGATCTGGACGGTTCACTGATGCAGCTTGCGCATCTTCACCAGATCATCGGGCAGTATGATAAGGCCGAGGCTTTGCTTAAACGCGCATTGGCTCTGCGCGAAAAGAACTTTGGCGCAGAAAGTAGTGCGGTAAAAGTTGCCCTGTTTAATCTGGCGCTGGTTTATCAGGTGCAGGGGTACGACGCTGAAGCCGAGGCATTGTTGAAGCGCGCCTTAATCATCGACGAAAAAAACGGCAGTGACCAGCCCGGTGCGCTGACTCCGATATTCTATCTGGCGAAACTATACGAATCTCAGCATCGTTACCCCGCTGCCGAGGATATGCACAAGCGCGCGCTGGCGATCGCCGAAAAGTCTTACGGAGCGGATCATGCGGAAGTCGCCAAAGTGCTGGAAAATATGATTAATCTGTACAAAGAGCAGGGCAAGTTTGCGGAGGCGCTACCGTTTGCAAAACGCGCTCTTGGCATCAAGGAAAAAGTTTATGGTCAGAGCCATACCACAGTGGCCAGATGCCTCAACAATCTGGCTTTAATACAAATTGAACTGGCGCAATACGCTGATGCCGAGCAGTCGCTGAATCGCGCCTTGTCGATCGAAGAAGCAAATCACGGCAGTAACCAATCCAATGTGGCCAACGTGCTGGATACCTTGTCAGAGCTGTATAAAAAACAGGGTAAGATGGATTTGGCGGCTTCAGCTAATGCGCGTGCCAGGCAGACTCGTCGCAGCCATCAATAGCGTATTGTCGGGTTTGAATCGGAATTTTATTCTGGGTCACTTTGGGGAGCGGATAAGTATTGGCATGTTGGCAATCGAAAGGAAATTTTGACATGCTACTGATGATCGACAATTACGACTCCTTCACCTACAACCTGGTGCAGTATTTTGCCGAATTGGGCAGCGAAGTAGTGGTGCATCGCAACGATGAAATCACGGTCGCACAGATCGAAAAAATGAATCCGCAGCACATCGTGGTGTCGCCCGGCCCATGCACGCCGAACGAGGCGGGTGTTTCGGTTGCGGTGATTCAACAGTTCGCCGGCAAGATTCCGATCCTCGGCGTGTGCCTTGGCCACCAGAGCATCGGTCAGGCGTTTGGCGGCAAGATCGTCCACGCCAAACAACTGATGCACGGCAAGACCTCGGCGATCCATCACCATAGCACCAGCGTATTCACCGGCCTGCCGAATCCGTTCACCGCGACACGCTACCACTCATTGGTAATCGAGCGCGAGACTCTGCCTGACTGCCTGGAGATCAGCGCATGGACTGACGACGGCGAGATCATGGGTGTGCGCCACAAGACGCTGGCGGTGCATGGCGTGCAGTTCCATCCCGAGTCCATCCTGACCGAACACGGGCACGACATGCTGGACAATTTCCTGAAAGGAAAAAAATAACCATGATCACACCGCAACAAGCACTCATCCGGCTGATCGATCAGCGCGAAATCTTTTACGATGAAATGCTGTCGCTGATGCGCCAGATCATGAGCGGTGAGGTCACACCGGCACAAATTGCCGGCATTCTCACCGGTCTGCGTGTCAAGAAGGAAACTGTGGGAGAAATCTCTGCTGCCGCATACGTGATGCGAGAATTTTCCACCAAGGTGCCGGTTGCCAATCGCACCCACCTGGTGGATACCTGCGGCACCGGTGGCGATGCCGCCCACACCTTCAACATTTCCACCGCCAGTGCATTTGTTGCAGCGGCGGCCGGAGCGCGTGTCGCCAAGCACGGCGGGCGTTCGGTATCCTCAACTTGCGGGTCGGCGGATGTACTGGAAAAACTCGGGGTCAATCTTAACCAGACCCCGGAGCAGGTTGGAAGGTGCATAGACGAAATCGGTATCGGCTTCATGTTCGCGCCCAATTTTCACGGTGCGATGAAGTACGCGGCACCGGTGCGCCGCGAACTCGGTGTGCGCACGATTTTCAACGTGCTGGGACCGCTGACCAATCCCGCCGGGGCCGACAACCAGGTGCTCGGTGTGTTCCATCCCGACCTGGTCGGTATTCAGGCGCGTGTACTGCAACGCCTCGGTAGTCGGCACGTACTGGTGGTGCACGGTGTAGATGGCATGGACGAAATTTCCATCAGCGAAGGCACAAGCATTGCAGAGTTAAAGGGCGGCGAAGTCAGTGAATACCTCGTGCACCCGGGCGATTTTGGCTTGCCCAGCGCACCGGTGAGCATGCTGCGTGTCACCAATATCGACGAGGCCTGTGAAAAATTATTGGGCGTGTTGAACAACGAAACCGGCGCGCCGCGCGATATCGTGCAGCTCAATGCCGGCGCGGCAATTTATGCGGCGGGTTTGGCCGCCACGCTTAAGAAGGGTGTTGCAAAGGCCGGTCAAACGATTGCCAGCGGTGCGGCAAAAGCCAAACTGGACCAGCTCATCGCACTGAGCAATAGCTTCAAGGCTTAAAGTCGGCCAGCATATCCGCCACCGTCGGATAATGCAGCCGTACTTTCAGTTCCTGCTTCATGCGCTGATTGGTCAGCCGCCGTGACTCATTCATGAACGACCACAACATGGGTGATGCGATGTGTTTGATTTCCGTACGCGTTAGGCGTGGAGTGTGCGGTAAGCCGAATGCATCCGCTACCAAGTCAAAATAGTCGCCCATTTTCAACTCGCTATCGTCGCTGGCATGGTACACGCGGCATGCGTTGCCATGCCGTAGCGCCGCAATGCTGATGCGCGCCAGGTCGTCGGCGTGAATGTGGTTAACGTAACTGTCTTCCTGTTGCAGGATAGCCGGTGCACCGGTGCGCAGGCGCTCCAAGGGCAAGCGATCCGCCGCATAGATCCCCGGTACGCGCAGAATGCTGGCTTTTACCCGGTTGCGGCTTGCCCAGCTGCGGATTTGCCTTTCGGCATCCACGCGCCGTTGCGTGCGCGCCGTTTGCGGATTGAGCGGATGTGATTCGCTCACAAATGCGCCGCCGCAATCCCCGTACACGCTGCTGGTACTGATGTACACCAGACGCTCCGGCAATGCTCCACGCGATAGTGCGCTGAGCAGATTACGCGCGCGTATATCGCGTTCAAATCCCCTTGTCATAACCAGTGCCTTGGCTACCGTCTTTTGATAACCTGGTCGAATGGCTACCCGTTCCGCCAGTGAAGGAGCAGATGACGGAGGTGCGAAGTGGAGTATCGCGTTCGCCAGACCCGTGATGCGTGTGAGGCTGGCACGATTATCCAGATCACCGATAACCGGCACCGCGCCAAGTGCGCGTAATTTTTCCAGGTAGACAGGATTGCGGATCAGGGCAAATACCCGGTAGCGATCTGTCAGTAGCGGAATGGTGCGCATGGCCACATTCCCGCTTCCGATAATCAGTATGCGTTTCATGCTCTGCGGGGTGAAAAAAAGAGTCGATCTGTCGGAGAAATCATTTTTTCAGAATGCGTTTACATGAGGGCAGAAACCTCTCCAAGCCTAAACGGCAAAAATCCGGTATACGGGATGTGCCCTTCAATAGATGCCCCGTTGGCGTAAAAAACAAATAAAAGACCGGAGTATTACCAATTGCGCCCCTGTCGTTCTATTCGCCGCCTGCTTTCATAGCTGTCATGGCTTGCTGGTAATATTTGGCAGCTTCGTCGGTTTGGCCCAGCCGTTCCGCAAGTTGCCCCAAAGTAGTGAAGACAGCGGGGTTGGGAGCGATACTGGCGCTGGCATCCAGATAGTTTTGTGCTTTGCCCCAAAGTTTCTGGTGCAAACACAGCTTGCCAAGCGCCAGCAGTAAACCGGCATCGTTTTTATGCTGATTGAGCCACTTTTCGGCTTGTTCAATTTGCGCAATTATCCCGCCTGATTGTTCTTCTCCGGGCACGCAATCACCGTACAGCGCGACCAGTTCGCTGTCCCATTGTGCATTCAGGCTATTTGAAAGTAATTGCTGCGCAAGTAAACAGCCGCCATGCCGGGCCAGCGCACGTGCGGCAGCGGCAGCAATCTTGCCGCGCCGTTTGAAATCATCGGGAATACTCTTCAGGCAGGCGGTCAGATCCTCCAAATTTCCCTGAACACGAATCTTTTCCAACCAGGCCTGCTGGCGTAATTGTGCAGCCGCTGTCACATCGATAAATTTGCGCTTCTCCAGCTGATCAAGCACATCCAGCACCTCATCCCAATTCCCCGCCTGTTGCTGAGCTTTCAGCTCCAGTGACAGTGCACCGGGATGGCTCTTGATACCGCTATCGCGCAATTCGCGCAAGCTATGCAGCGCGGCTTTTGGATTGCGCTGGTCAATCATGAATTTTGCGGAGGCCATCAGGCGCATGGTGGAATCGCCAATGGTTTTGTCTTCGGCAGCTGACAGATAAGCATCGCGCTTTTCGTATTCGCGCAATTCGTGCGCGGAACGCGCCGCGATGATGGGGTGTAATGCAGAGGTGTCGCCCAGCTCCATTGCGCGCGCCGAGGCCTTTTCTGCTGCCGCGTAATGCCCTTCAAAAAATGCGCCGAGTGCCTCGTTTAGCAGTTTGCGTGCCTTGGCTTGAGCGCGTTCCCGGCGAAATTTGCGCACAAATCCGGGCAGCTGTGTGGCAGCGAGGGTCAGACGCAACAGCGTGTAACCGGACAAAATAATCGATACCAGCAGAATAATAAACAGTGTAAGCGACAGCTCAATGCGATACGGCGGATATACCAGCAGCACGTACGCGGCGTTGTGTGCCGCAGTGGAAAGCGCAACCGCAGCAGCGAACAGCGACAAGAGCCAGAGCAGATATTTCATCGCGCTATCTTACTATCCGCGCTGTGTCCGGCTGCATTTGACTGTCCTTCAGATGCCGCCTTCGACGGGTTTGGCCGTGCCTCGAAACCCACCTTCGGCGGGTTTGGCCGTGCCTCGAACCCCACCTTTGGCGGGTTTGGCCGTGCCTCGAAACCCACCTTCGGCGGGTTTTCATGTGTGAGGCGATAATTGCGCACCGCCTGCAGGCTCGGGCTGATATCCGGCAGCTCAATGTTGATATTGGATGCGGCAAGCTTCTTCAGCCCTGCAAGCATCCGCGTAGCCTCGTTCGACTTGATGTCAAAGTAGCGCGTTATCCAGAGTTGCGCAGTTTTTAGCTCCTGGTGGAAGCTGTCTTCATCACGTGACAGTAATGCAAGACGTGCCGACAACAAACGCAGCTTGAGGTTTTCACGCAGAAAAAATTCCTGGTCCGGAGGCAATAGCGGCGCCTCCGTCTTGCCCATGTTTTCAATACGCACCAGTTGTTTTGTCTCGAACCAGACTTCGCGCATCAGCTTTTGCCAGGCCGTTTCATCTTTGGGTGCAACAGCCTGCGTGTTGTCCGCATTCTTTGCTGCGCGTTGCTGATAAACCAGCGGCAACCCGTCCACGTCCGCTATCAATTTGTCGAGCTGAAAATTGATGCCGGCGGTGTCCACGCCGGGCAATGCGCGCAGCTTGTCCATATCCTGATTGATAGCCTTGCGCAGGCCATTGAAGGCCGGCCGGCCCATGCGCTGCAAGCGGGCATCTGCACTTTGCATGGCGATCAGTGCGGCTTTGACATTGGCTGACAATTGCAACTGTTGCCCGGCAATCAGCAACATCTGTTCAACCTCCGCCAGCGCGGTTTCATCGCGGCTCACCGACAGATCGTTATACAAAACTTCCAGCGCGGCACGCTGATTCTGTGCTTCAGCGTAACGTGCCTCCAACGACACGACCTTGGCGGAAAGTTCGCGCACCTCGCCCTGGTTTTGACGCAGCAATACCTGATTGGCCTTGCTGGTACCATTCATTTCCGCAATTTTTTCCGCCAGCTGCTGCTGTATGTCGTCAATGGCACGCTGGCCGTCCAGCCATTGCCATAGAAAAATCACCACCAGAACGGCCAGCGTCAGTTGCGTGAGATTCATCTTTGAAATGGCTGCCGCAAAAAAGTTGGTGTGCGGCGTGGATGCAACAATGTGCGGCGGCAATTTCTCGCCCCCGGCCTTTTCTACTGATGGCTGCTCTTCGTTCATGATGGATTCCTCGAAAAGCGGTCGTCTGAAAGCGGCTTTCCGCTTTCTGCCTGAAGACTCGCCCATGCTTTCAGGGCGGATAGTAAACCATCGTCCCCCGCACCTGTTAGATGTACCTGCCGCCAGCCCTGTTGGTGCGCCAGATCGGCGATGCGCTGGTGTGACACAAACAGCGGAGTATCCCGCAATATGGTTTTGGTTTTGTCATCAAGCATCTGCCACAGATAATCAAGTGCCTCGCTGCTCGTCACCGTTGTCGCATCCGGCGCGTCATCAAGCAGTACGGCCATGTCCAGTTGCGGTTTGCTGCGGCGATAACAGGTGACATATTCCACCGTGGCGCCGCGCGCCTTGAGCGTGTCGCCCAGCAACGCGCGTCCGCCGTCACCGCGAAAGATCAGCACCCGCCACCCGGTAATACTCTGCAATTCTGGCAAAGCCAGCAAGCCTTCGCTGTCAAAGCGTTCCGTGGGTGTAATGATGTTGGTAACGCCCAGTACCTGCAATGCCTTTGCGCTGCCCTGTCCGACCGTGGCAATTTTCAGTGCAGCAGGCAAATCGCCTGCAGCGCGGATTGCCGCCATACCGTATTGCACCGCATTCGGGCTGATGAAAACGGCGAGATCGAATTGCGCGATACGTGAAGCCTGCTTGCGCAAGGCAGCCTGGTCAACAGCGGGTGTGATTTCCAGCAGTGGAAAAAGCATGACATTGCCGCCAAGAGTGGTAATGCTTTGCACTAGTTGCACCGCCTGCGTGCGCGGGCGTGTGACGACGATCTTTAATCCTGTGAGCAGTTTCTCAGTCATTCAGGGCGGCAAGAATCTCATCCGCACCCTGTGCGCGCAAGGCATCGGCAATTCGGTTGCCGAGCGCCTCTGGATCGGCGATTTCGCCGGTTGATTCGGCGTGCACCATCTGCTTGCCATCCGGGCTGGCGACAAAACCGCGCATCCGCAACTTGCCATTTTGAACTTCGGCAAAGCCGCCCAGCGGTACCTGACAACTGCCCGCCAGCGCACGGCTCATGGCACGCTCCGCCAGCACGCAGGCGGCAGTGTCGGGATGGTGCAGTGGCTGCAGCAGGGCAATCACGTCGGCGCGGTCGGCGCGGCACTCGATGCCCAGCGCGCCTTGCCCGACTGCGGGCAGACTGTCGCTACTGGAAATAATATTGCGGATGCGCTCGCCCAATCCCAACCGTTTCAACCCTGCCGCAGCGAGGATGATGGCGGTATATTGGCCTTCGTCCAGCTTGCGCAAACGGGTCTGCACGTTGCCGCGTAGCGGTTCGATTTTCAGCAGTGGAAAACGCGCGCGCAACTGGCTCTCGCGGCGCAGGCTCGAGGTGCCTACCACGCTGCCTGCCGGCAAAGTGGCCAGGTTCTCGTGATTATTTGAGACAAACGCATCGTGCGGGTCTTCGCGCTCACCGATGGCAGCCAGCGTGAAACCTTCCGGCATGTGCATTGGCACGTCCTTCAGCGAATGCACGGCGAGGTCGGCGCGTCCGTCTTCCAGCGCGGTTTCCAGCTCTTTCACGAACAGCCCCTTGCCGCCGATCTTGGATAGCGTCACATCAAGAATCTGGTCGCCCTGTGTGGTCATGCCCAATATATCGACTGTAGTTTGCGGATATAATGCACCCAACCTGTCCCGGATGTGCTCGGCTTGCCACATGGCCAGCGCGCTTTCACGCGAGGCAATCACTAGACGGGAAGGGAAAGCTGCTTTGCTCATTGGATTTCCTGAAATTTCGTTGATTATGCGCGGCGTATTCTAACATGAGGTGCGTCGCGTTTTCCCGTATGCATATTTTTCCGTATGGATGTGATGACCCTGATCTCTGCTCCCGCTGATATTTCCAGCAAGGATTCGCCGTTGCGCGAAGATGTGCGCCTGCTCGGCCGTATTTTTGGCGATACGCTGCGCGAACAGGAGGGCGAAGCATCTTTTCAGCTGATTGAAAATGTGCGCCGCGCCGCAATACATTTTCGCAAGACTCAGGATGATCGCGATCGTGAGCAACTCGGGCAAATGCTGGATGCGCTGTCGCCCGGCGAAGCGATGGTCGTGGTGCGCGCCTTCAGTTACTTCTCGCAGTTATCCAACATTGCCGAAGATCTGCATCATAATCGCCGCCATCGTGCTCAACTCAAGGCGGGCAGTGCGCCGAAAGACGGCAGTCTGTCGCTGGCACTGGAGCGCCTCGAAAAGAAAGGTGTCAGCCAGGAAGCCATGCAAGCCTTTCTTGATAGCGCGCTGATTGCGCCAGTGTTGACTGCGCACCCTACCGAAGTACAGCGCAAGAGTATTCTCGATTGCCATCTGATCATATCCAGCCTGCTGTCCAATCGTGACCGTATGGACATGACGCCGGACGATCTGGCGGAAAACGAGGAGGCCTTGCGCCGCTTTGTGCTGCTGTTGTGGCAGACACGCATGTTGCGTACCGCCGGACTGACCGTGCGCGACGAAATCAATAATGGTCTGGAGTACTACCGCTACACCTTTCTCAATGAAATTCCGAAGATCTATGCCGCGCTGGAAAAACAACTGAAGGCGCGCTTCGGCCGGGAAGTCCACATTCCGCCGTTGCTGCGCGTGGGTAGCTGGATCGGCGGTGATCGCGACGGCCATCCGTTTGTCACTCACGACGTCATGCTGGACGCGGTGCAACAGCATTCCTCGCTGGCACTCGAACATTATCTGAACGAAACCCACGTGCTGAGCCGGCGCTTGAGCCTGACCGAGCATCTGGTAGAAATCAGCGATGAATTGCGCCAGCTTTCCGGCGCCTCGCCGGACCGGGATGCCGCCCGCACCGACGAGCATTATCGCCGTGCGCTGAACCTGATCTATTCGCGCCTGTCGGTGACCGCCACACAACTCGGGCATAAAATCTTGCATCCGCCCCCGCAAAGCAGAGATGTGCAGCCTTACACCAAGCCGCAGGAGTTCAGTGCCGATCTGGATGTGCTGATCGATTCTCTGCTCCGGCATGGCGCGATCCATCTGGTGCGCGGACGACTCGCCAACCTGCTCCGTGCCGTTGAAGTGTTCGGGTTCCATCTGGCGCCGCTGGACATGCGCCAGCACAGCGCAATTCACGAGCAGACTGTGAGCGAATTATTTTTGCTGCATTCGGGTGATGCCAACTACAAAAATCTGGGCGAATCGGCACGGTGCGAAGTATTGCTGGCCGCATTGCAGGACGGCCAGTCGCTGCTCGTCGATATCGGGCAATATAGCCCCGCCACACAAAGCGAATTGCGCATCCTGGAGGCCGCCGCACAGATCCATCAGCGCTTCGGCGGCGAAGCGTTGCCCAACCACATCATCTCCAAGGCCGATGCGGTGAGCGATATGCTGGAAGTCGCGCTGATGTTGCAACAGGCCGGGTTGCTGGAGGGCGGCAAGCATCCTGCTCTGCACGTCAACATCATTCCGCTGTTTGAGACCATTGAAGATTTGCGCGGCTGCGCTGTCATTATGGACGAGCTGTTTTCAATTCCGTATTACCGAAAGTTGCTGGCGAGCCGCAAAGATACGCAGGAAGTGATGCTCGGCTACTCCGACAGCAACAAGGATGGCGGCTATCTCACCGCCAACTGGGAGCTGTACAAGGCCGAATTGGAGCTGGTGAAAGTGTTCGGGAAGCACGGTGTTGAACTGCGCCTGTTTCACGGGCGCGGCGGTACCGTCGGGCGCGGCGGCGGGCCGAGCTATGATGCGATTCTGGCGCAGCCGCCGGGCAGTGTGAACGGGCAGATCCGTATCACCGAACAGGGTGAAGTGATTGCCAGCAAATACTCCAATCCGGAAATCGGCCGGCGCAACCTGGAAACGCTGGTCGCCGCAACCATGGAAGCCACGCTGCTGCACCACCACGGTGCGGACAGCGCGATGCCGGAATACCACCGCATCATGGAGGCGTTGAGTCTCGATGCGTTTGTCTCCTACCGCAAGCTGGTATATGAAACACCGGGTTTTACCGATTATTTTTTCGCCGCGACCCCGATCCGTGAAATTGCCGAACTCAACATCGGCAGCCGCCCTTCGTCACGCAAGGCATCGGGGCGCATCGAGGATTTGCGCGCGATTCCCTGGGGATTCAGCTGGGGATTGAGCCGCACACTGTTGCCGGGCTGGTTTGGTTATGGCAGCGCGGTGAAGCAATTCGTCGCGCGTGAAGGCCAGGCCGGGCTGGCGCAACTACAGGCGATGTACCGGGACTGGCCGTTCTTTCGCGGCCTGATGTCCAATATGGACATGGTGCTGTCCAAGACTGACATGGGTATCGCCTCGCGTTATGCCGGACTGGTGGAAGATGCGGAATTGCGCAAGCGGATTTTTGACGCAATCGAGCGCGAATGGGAGGATACCGTGGAGATGCTGTTCGTCGTGACTGGAAAAACTTCGCTGGTGCAGGACAACCCGGTGTTTGCGCGCAGCCTGCTGACCCGTCTCCCATACATTGATCCGCTCAATCACCTGCAAGTGGCACTGTTGCGCCGCCACCGTGCCGGGGATGATGACGTGCTGGTGAAGCACGCCATTCACTTGTCGATCAATGGTATTGCCGCCGGATTACGCAATAGTGGCTGATTCTTCACAACCAATGTTTCCGGGATTGTTTCGAATGAGCATCGGTCTTTTTCTCGTTGGTTTGCTGCTGTCCGCCGCGGCCCATGCGCTGCCGCCGCAAGCACCCGCCGCACCGATACTGGCGGCCAAGTCATATTTGCTTTACGACTACACCAGCAATCAGGTGCTGGTGAGCCAGAACGCCGATGCGCACATGGAGCCCGCATCGCTGACCAAATTGATGACCGCTTATCTGGTTTTTGATGCGCTCAAGCACGGCACACTGACACTGCAACAAAACCTGACTGTTCCCGTTGCTGCGACGCGCACGACCAGCGGTGAGTCGCGCATGCTGCTCCGCGCCGGGCAGAGCGTGACCGTGGATGATCTATTGCGCGGATTGATTGTGCAATCCGGCAATGATGCCGCCATTGTGCTGGCGCTCCATGTTGCCGGGAGTGAAGCGGGTTTTATCGACATGATGAACCGGGAAGCGAAACGACTGGGCATGCTCAACACCCATTTCACCAATCCGGTCGGAATGCCGGATGCACAGCACTACAGCAGCGCGTTCGATCTGGCCTTGCTGGCTGCCGCCATCCTACGCGACTACCCGCAACACTATCCGCTATTCACCCTGCGCGATTTCACATTCAACGGCGTCACCCAGTCCAACCGCAACCGTCTGCTATGGATTGATCCGCATGCGGATGGTATGAAAACCGGGTACACCGAAACCGCCGGGTATTGCCTGATCGGCTCGACAAAACGGGATAATCACCGCCTGATTTCGGTCTTGTTGGGCGCGGCTTCCGACAGCCTGCGCGCCACCGAGAGCCAGAAACTGCTGAATTTTGGTTATCAGAATTTTGATACCGTGCGCCTGTATCAAAAAGATCAGCCTGTCACCAGGCTGCGTATCTGGAAGGGTACGGCAAGTCATGTTGAAGCGGGCTTTCGCCGCGACTTGTTTCTGACTATTCCCAAAGGTAAACGTGCCCAGCTCAAGGCTAGCGCAGAAACGCAGCAGCCAATTTTTGCGCCGGTTGGCGGCGGGCAGCAATTGGGCATACTTAAACTGACGCTGGCTGGCGAACCCTACGCGGAATTTCCGCTGCTGGCGCTGGAGGAAGTATCGCTGGCAAATGTATTCTCACGCGGATGGGATAGTATTCACCTGTTTATCAACGATCTCGGCAATTGGTAGGGAGCACCACATGACGATTTATCTGAACGGGCAGTACCTGCCGATCGAGGAAGCAAAAATCCCGGTGCTGGATCGCGGCTTCATTTTCGGCGACGGTGTGTATGAAGTCATCCCGGTTTATTCACGTCTGGCATTTCGCCTGGCGGAGCACTTGCGGCGTCTGCAGCACAGCTTGGACGGCATCAAACTTGCCAATCCGCACAGTGACACGGAATGGGCGCGCATAATCGACGGTCTCGTCACGCGCAATGACGGCGAGGATCAATACCTGTATTTGCATATTACGCGCGGCGTTGCCAAACGCGATCACGCTTTCCCCAATCCGCCGGTTGTGCCGACGGTGTTTGCGATGACCCGCCCGCTGCTCACTCCGCCTGCCACACTGCTGCAAAGTGGCATCGCCTGCATCACTGCAGCGGACAACCGCTGGTTGCGTTGCGACATCAAGTCCACCGCGCTGCTACCCAACGTGCTGCTGCGCCAGATGGCGGTCGAAGCGGGTTGCGCCGAGACTATTTTGATCCGCGATAACCAATTCATGACCGAAGGCGCGGCCAGCAATATCTTTGTGGTAAAGGGCGACACCCTGCTCGCGCCACCGAAAGATAACCTGATGCTGCCCGGTATTACCTATGATGTGGTGCTGGAGATTGCCGCCGCCAACGGTATCCCGCATGAAGTACGGCGCGTGATGAAAGAGGAGGTATTCGCCGCCGATGAATTGCTGCTCACATCAAGCACCAAGGAAGTGCTGGCAATCACGCAACTCGACGGCAAGCCGGTCGGCAGCGGCAAACCGGGCGCGATGTTTGCCAGATTGCACGCGCTGTATCAGGATTTCAAACGCGATGTGATGCGGAAAAACCAGGATTCGGGATACGGGACTCCGGATGCAGGAAAACCGGCGCCTCGTCCCGAACCCTAAATCCGGTATCCCGAATTTTATATCCTGAAAAATGACACTCACAGATTCCCTCATTGATTACCCCTGCGATTTCCCGATCAAGGTATTCGGGCTGCAGCAAGCGGGTTTTGCCCAGGCGGTGCTGGAAGTGGTCAGCAAACACGATCCGGAATTTGCCGCCGCCGGTATGGAAATGCGCGCCAGCAAAAACGCCCGCTACATCAGCCTGACTTGTACCGTCCGCACCACTTCACGCGAACAGCTCGACGCAATCTATCAGGAGCTATGTGATCACCCGATGGTGGTGATGGTGTTATGACAAAAAATGGGGAGTGGGAAGTGGGGAGTAAGGAGTGGAAAGTGGGAAGCGGGAAACATGTTGCGCCGCCGGCCATCCACACACTCGGCCTGGTCGAATACCGGCCGACCTGGGACGCGATGAAAGAATTTACCGCCGGGCGCACATTCGAGACGCGTGACGAAATCTGGCTGGCGCAGCATCCGCCCACCTACACGCAAGGGCTGGCGGGTAAACCGGAGCACCTGCTGCACCCCACCGGTATCCCGGTCATCAAAATCGACCGTGGCGGACAGATCACCTATCACGGCCCCGGCCAGATCGTCGCCTATCTGCTGCTCGATATGCGCCGCTGGAAAATCAACGTGCGCGAGCTGGTATGCCTGATGGAGCAGGCGGTGATTGATTTGCTTGGTGAGTACGGTGTCGCCGCAACGGGCCGCGTGGACGCTCCCGGTGTGTACGTTAACGATGCCAAAATTGCTTCGCTGGGCTTGAAGATAAAAAGCGGTTGCTGTTATCACGGCCTGGCGCTGAACGTGGATATGGACTTGGCTCCGTTCGAAAATATCAATCCGTGTGGCCACCCCGGATTACGTGTGACCCAGGTTTGTGAACTGGGCATCACTGTGCCGATCAACGAACTGCAAGCCGAACTGGCGCAGAATTTGATCCACGGGTTACAGCGGCATCTGGAGAAAAAGCAGCCACATGAGCAACCCTGAACACAAGCAAACCGGTGCGGCCAAAACCGCGCGTAACCCGATCAAGATCGTGCCGCTGTCGCAGCGCCTGCGCAAGCCGGAATGGATCCGCGTGAAGTCCGGTGGTGGCGCGGAATACCACGAGGTGAAACGGGTGCTGCGCGAACACCGGCTGCACACGGTATGTGAAGAGGCTTCTTGTCCGAATATTGGTGAATGCTTCAGCAACGGCACGGCAACCTTCATGATTCTCGGAGATGTATGTACACGCCGTTGCCCGTTCTGCGATGTGGCACACGGCAAGCCGCAGCCGCCCGATGTGAACGAGCCGGAACACCTGGCGCGCTCCATCGGTTTGCTTAAGCTCAAACATGCGGTCATCACCAGCGTGGATCGGGACGACTTGCGTGATGGCGGTGCGCAGCACTTTGCCGATTGCCTGACAGCGGTCCGCGCCGGCGCGCCGGCCACGCGTCTGGAGATTCTCGTGCCGGATTTTCGCGGTCGGCTGGATATCGCACTGGAGGTGATTTCCGGTAGCCTGCCCGACGTGTTTAACCATAATCTGGAAACCGTGCCGCGCCTTTATCCGCTGGCGCGCCCGGGTGCGGATTACGTCCATTCACTGCGCCTGCTCGGGGAATTCAAGGCGCGCTTTCCACAGGTACTTACCAAATCCGGCCTGATGCTGGGTTTGGGTGAAACCGACGAGGAGGTGCTGCAGGTAATGCGTGATCTGCGCGTGCATGGTGTGAATATGCTCACCATCGGCCAGTATTTGCAACCCTCGGACGGGCACTTGCCGGTGCTGCGCTACGTGCCGCCGGAAACTTTTGCAATGTTCGAGCGAGCCGCAAATGAGATGGGTTTCGGCCATGCTGCCTGCGGGCCGATGGTGAGATCAAGTTATTTTGCCGATGAACAGGCATCTCGCGCGATTACCTAAATTTTGTTAACGGAACCAACAAGCCTGCAGCCGGTCTATTTGCCGGGTAGCCCCAACTCACCCTGATCAATGCTAAAACGTAGTGTTTCCGTCAGTTATTCAATATCAAGGAAGCCATTATGGATATTCGTTATTTCGTTATGATTGCCGCCTTGACCAGTTCCGCTGCTGCCTTTGCCGCAGGCGATGGCGAGGTCTTGTTTAATAAAAATAATTGCAGTGCATGTCATGTTATCGACGGCAAATCGCTGGGTCCGTCAGTGGCGGCGATTGCCGCCCAATACAAGGCGGAGAAAGGTGCGCAGGCCCGTCTGGAGGCCAAAGTGCGCAAGGGTGGCGCAGGGTCCTTTGGTGCCATGCCCATGCCCGCTACCGCAAATTCGGTCAGCGATGGTGAGATCAAAATCATGGTGACGTGGATGCTGGACCGGAAATAAGCAGCCGTTTCCATTATTCAAAAACCGGCGCAAGCCGGTTTTTTGTTGCCGGTTGTGACCATGGAGTGGTGTGTCCGGCTGCTATAATTCGCACCAATTTTCTCAGCACCCTCCCATGAATATCCTTTACGAAGAAGACGGTACTTTCAAGGTTGGCACCATCATGGCCGACAACACCACCTCGCTCCAGGTAGAGAGCCTGTCCGGCAAGCGCAGCAAGGTCAAGGCAGCCAATGTAATGTTGCGCTTCACCCAACCCGCATTGACCGAATTTCTCGCCCAGGCCGAAGCTGCCGCAGCGGACATCGAGGTGGATTTTCTGTGGGAATGCTGTCCGCCGGATGAGTTCGGCTTCGAACAAATTGCCGCCGAATATTTCGGACATGCACCGGGTTCACTGGAAACCGCCGCGGCGTTGATGCGCCTGCACAGCGCACCGATCTATTTTCACAAGAAAGGCAAGGGCCGCTATCGTGCCGCACCGCCCGACGTGCTCAAGGCCGCGCTGGCCGGTGCCGAGAAAAAACGCCAACAATTGGTATTGCAGGCGCATTACACCGAACAGCTTTGCCGTTTTGAGTTGCCGGACAAGTTTGCCGGAAGCCTCCCGCAGCTACTCTATAAACCGGATCGCAACACGCTGGAAGTTAAAGCGCTGGAAGCGGCCTGCGCCGCGACACATCTTTCTGCAGCACATCTGCTGCAGCGCTGCGGTGCGTTGCCTTCCTCGCATGATTACCATTTGCAGAAATTTTTGTTCGAACACTTTCCCGATGGCACCGGTTTCCCACCGGTTGAATTGAGCGCATGGGAAGAACTGCCGCTGGCAGAGGTGAGTGCTTTCAGTATTGACGACGCAATCACCACGGAAATCGACGACGCACTTTCCGTGACACAATTGGACAACGGCAACTGGCGCATCGGCGTGCATATTGCCGTGCCCGCGCTGGGGCTGCCGCGTGATTCGGCGGGTGACCGGGTTGCCGCCCAACGCTTGTCCACGGTATATATGCCCGGCCGGAAAATTACCATGTTGCCGGACAGCGTGGCGCAGGCGTTCACACTATGCGCTGATCGGGTCTGCCCGGCGCTGTCGATGTATAACGAGGTGGATGGCACAACGCTGGAAATACTCGGTCATGAGAGCCGCGTCGAGCGCATCCATATCGCGGCAAATTTGCGGCACGACACGCTGGAGCCGCTATTCAACGAGGAAACGCAGGCGGCAGGCAAACTTGATTATCCCTACGCGAATGAACTGGCGTTGTTGTGGAATCTGGCACAAAAGTTGGAAAAGGCACGTGGCAAATCAGCCGACAACAGCACGCAGCAGGTCGATTACAATTTTCATATCGAAACCGGAGAGCTTGTGGCCGGGCAGCCGAATGAGCGCATCAGCATCACACAGCGGCAGCGTGGCTCCCCGATCGACAAGGTGATTTCCGAACTGATGATTCTGGTCAACAGCGAATGGGGCAGGCACCTTGCCGAGCATGGCTTCACCGGTATCTACCGCACCCAGCAGAACGGCAAGGTCAAGATGAGCACCATTGCCGCGCCGCATCAGGGACTGGGTGTGGCGCAATACATGTGGTCAAGTTCACCGCTGCGCCGTTATGTGGACCTGGTAAACCAGCGTCAGATTATTGCGATGTTGCGCGATGATGAACCGGTATATCCCAAAAATGACACCGCATTGTACGCGGCGATACGTGATTTCGATGCCATGTATGCCATCTATGGCGATTTCCAGAAAAACATGGAACGCTACTGGTGCCTGCGCTGGCTGCAACAGGAACAAGCCAGCATGGAAGCTCTCTCCCGCGGCGCTGGATCACCCTCTCCCCAACCCTCTGATGGAACTACTAGCCATTCGACTAGCCCATCAAAAAACAATGGGCAAGTCGCTGGTTACTCCGCAAGCGTGGGAGGGAGCGAACGAGAAAACGAGGCCGAAGGCCGAAGTTTCGAGGAACGGCCAAAGCAATCGTCAATTCCGGAATCGCTGCGCGAGCTTATCGTTACGGCCTTCGTGCTGCGCGAGAATCTGGTCAAGCTGACCGACATCCCACTAATTTTCCGCGCGCCGTCACTGCCGGAATTACCTGCCAATACCCGCGTACAACTGGCTATCGAAGCAATAGATTTGCTCGAACTAAACGTGCAGACGCGTTTTGTTGCAAAGGTGGAGGAGAAGAAGGAGGAGGCAGCAACTTGCTAACCCCGCTGAAAACGAAGTTTCAGTGGAGGCTGACGCCAGCTTTATCGGCGTCAAGCGCAGCGGCCGCAACTAAAGCGCGTCTGTCCCTGTCGATGACCTTCTCGATTGCCCTGCATGCCTTCGTGCTGTTTGGCATCGCGCTGGTGATGCCGGACCCGCGCAGTGCGGTCAGCTTCTTGCAGCCGCTGCAAGTCGTGCTGGTCAATACCAAATCAAAATCCAAACCGGTGAAAGCCGACGCGCTGGCGCAGGCCAATCTGGACGGCGGCGGCAACACGGCCGAAGATCGGCGTGCCAAAAGCCCGCTTCCCGCGATACGCGACGACCAGCAGTTCACTCCGGAGCAGCTCGCCAGACGCGTTGCACGGCTTGAGGAAGAATCGAAACGGATGCTGACCCGGCTGAAGAGCGATCACAAGGTGGCGCAACCGGAACCCAAAAAACAGCAAAGTAATGATGCCAGCAGCGGCGACGATCTGGTGCAGCGCAGCCTGGAGATTGCGCGTCTCGAAGCGCAGATCGATAAAAATTGGGATGCCTACCAGAAAATACCCAGGCGTAAATTTATTGGTGCACGCACGCAGGAATACCGTTTCGCGCAATACATAGAGGATTGGCGCATCAAGGTGGAGCGAATCGGCAATCTGAACTACCCGGATGAGGCGCGCCGCCAGCAAATTTACGGCAGCCTACAGCTCAGTGTGGCGATCCGCGCAGATGGCAGTGTGGAGAGCGTCGAAATCAATCGCTCCTCGGGTTACCGCATTCTTGACGCGGCAGCGTTACGTATCGTCAAGCTCACCGCACCGTATGCGCCGCTGCCGCCGGACATCCGCAGGGATACCGACATTCTGGTGATCACGCGCACTTGGGTCTTTACCCCTTTTGACAGACTGGAAAGCGAGTGACTTCTTGCCTCATTCAGACTTCACAGGTAAGGTGCACACTCATGCGTAGCCCATTGCTCTCCGGATTCCTGCTGATCTTCGCCCTGCTGTTCGTGCAGGTGGGCGGCTTGGCACATGGCATTGCGCATACACTCGAGGAGCAATCTCAGGATCAATCCCTGCCGCATGACAAGCACTGCGACCAGTGTGCAGCATACGCGCAAATCGGCAGCGCAATCGGCAGCAGCAGCATCAATTTCATCGGCAGCGCAAGTTGCGAAGCGCTGCATTCCGTCAATTCCAGCCAGCACATCTCCGAAACGTTCGTCGCATTCGCGGCACGCGCCCCGCCTTACCCCGCATAAAGCCGTTTTCAATTTCCTTGCGTTAATCGCATGGGAGTCTTGTCCGCTTTTGTGGAGTAAAAAAATGTTCAAAAAAACTTATTTGGGCGTGGCCGTTGCCACGCTATTGACTCATCCATTCAATGCATCCGCCGCAAGCGATGCCGATCTGCAAGCTATCCGCGAGCAAATTAGTCAGTTGAAACAAAACTACGAGCAGCGCATCGCACAACTCGAACAGCATTTGCAGCAAGCCGAAGCAAATATCAAAAATGCCGAGAACGGCGCGGCACAGGCTCAAGCAGCGGTACAACAAGCCAGCCGCCCGGCTGCCGCCAGCGAGAATAGCTTCAACCCCGCCGTATCATTGATTCTGTCCGGCACCTACGGGCAATTCCGCCAAGACCCGGACATGCCCGCCACCGGCTTCACCATGTCGGCGCACACGCCGCCGGAGCGGGGCTTCAACCTGGGAGAATCCGAGCTCAGCATCTCCGCCAATATCGATCCACAGTTTCGTGGCGTCGGCACTTTCGCGCTCGATCCTGACGGTGGCGTAAGCGTGGAAAACGCCTTCGTGCAAAGCAGCGTACTGGGCAACGGCTTCAACCTGAAAATGGGGCGCTTCTTTTCCGGGCTTGGTTATCTCAACGAGCAACACGCCCACGCATGGGATTTCGTTGACCAGCCGCTGGTATATCGCGCGCTGTGGGACAACCAGAACGGCGAGGATGGCGTGCAATTGAAATGGCTGGCGCCGACCGACATGTTTGTCGAGCTCGGCGGCGAGATCGGGCGTGGGCGCAGTTTTCCGGGGACCAGTCGCGCGAAAAACGGCGCCGGAGCGGGTGTACTGTTCGCGCACATCGGTGACGACATCAGTATCGAACAAAGTTGGCGTGCTGGTGTTTCACTGCACCAGACCAGACGCATAGATGCCGCCAGCGAAGGTGTGCCGGATTTGCCCGGCACACCTGGCGGTGTCAGCAACGGTTTCAGCGGCGACAGTCGCACTGCCGGAGTGGACTTCGTCTGGAAATATTTGCCCCATGGCAATATTCGCGAGCGCCACCTCAAGTTGCAGGGCGAATATTTTCGCCGCAAAGAAAGCGGCTTGCTGACTTACGACACGGCAGGTGCAAATCTCACCGACAGCTTCGCCGTCACACAAAACGGCTGGTATCTGCAAGGCGTGTACCAGTTCATGCCGGCCTGGCGTACCGGCTTGCGTTATGACCGGCTTGACCCCGGCGTCGCTTCGGTCGGTGCGCTGAATGCCGGAAAGGTCATCGGCAATTATGCCTTCAATCCTTCGCGCCTCACCTGGATGGCAGATTACAACCCCAGCGAATTTTCGCGTATCCGCCTGCAACTGGCACGCGACAACTCGCGTCAGGGACTGACGGACAACCAGTTGTTCCTGCAATACATCATGAGTCTCGGCGCGCATGGTGCTCACCAGTATTGAATTCATGAATGACTCGTTTGCTGCGGCTCTGCACGAGTTTAAAAATTTTTCAGGAGAATGACGATGAAAAAAACTCTTTTCATATTTCTGCTATTGCTGCTGAGCGGCAACCTCCATGCCGCCCTTAACGTGTTTGCCTGCGAACCGGAATGGGCAGCGCTGACTCGGGAGTTGGCCGGTGACAAGGCCGGCATTTACACGGCCACCGGCGCGTTGCAAGACCCGCATCAGGTGCAGGCGCGCCCCAGTCTGATCGCCAAGGCACGCAACGCCCAATTGCTGGTATGCACCGGCGCGGAACTGGAAATCGGCTGGATGCCGGTGGTGCTGCGCGAGTCTGCCAACAGCGCCATCCAGCCCGGCGGCAGCGGCCATTTTGAAGCGGCACAATATGTTGCGATGCTGGAAGTACCGACAAGATTGGATCGCGCCGATGGCGATGTGCATGCGGCGGGCAATCCGCATATCCAGACCGATGCGCGCAATTTCCTGCCGGTTGCGCAAGCCCTCGGCAAACGCCTGATTCAGCTTGATCCGGCCAACGCTGCTTTTTACCAGCAACGGCTCTCCACATTTGATCAGCAATGGCGCGCGGCCATTGCGCGTTGGGAAAAACAGGCTGCTCCGTTAAATGGCATCCCCATCATCGTGCAGCATCGGGGCTTTCCCTATCTGAACAACTGGTTGGGGCTGAAACAAGTTGCCGAACTGGAGCCCAAGCCCGGTATGGAACCCAGTGCGGCGCACCTGGGAAAAGTGCTGAACGAACTGCAACAGCATCCGGCGCACATGATATTGCGTGCCGCCTACCAGAATGGGCGGCCATCGGATTGGATTGTGGAACGCGCGCATATTCCCGCCGTAATCGTGCCCTACACCGTTGGAGGAACAGCGCAGGCGACTGATTTGTTCACGATGTTTGACGACACCATTCAACGTTTGCTGGCAGGGCTGAAATGAACCTCATCGAACTCAACATTCTGCTGCCCGCATTCATCGCGGGCTTGCTGGTGCTTGCCACGCATATCCCGTTCGGCATGAAGGTGTTGGAGCGCGGCGTGATCTTTGCCGATCTCGCCGTCGCGCAAATTGCCGGGCTGGGCGTCGTTATCGCTGCTCTGCTGGATTTGACCGGACAGCCGCTGCTGGTGCAGGCGATCGCCGCTGTCAGCGCACTGTGTGGCGCGGCACTGCTGGCGTGGATCGAAAAGCGCCTGACTGAAGTCAAGGAAGCCTGTATCGGCCTGACTTTCGTGCTCGCCGCCAGCGGCGGCATCTTGCTGATGAGCCGGGATATTCATGCAGGCGAACATCTCAAGGATTTGCTGGTCGGGCAAATTCTCTGGGTGAGCACCAGTCAATTGATCGTCACCGCTTTGCTGACGGTCGCATTACTCGCACTGTGGCGATGGAGCAACCTGAAAACCCGCACCCTGGGTTTCTACGCGCTGTTCGCCCTGGCCGTCACCGCCTCGGTGCAATTGGTCGGCGTGTACCTGGTATTCGCCAGCCTGATCGTCCCGGCACTTGCCACCTGGCGCATCAAACACCGGCGCATGCACTATGCCTTTGCGATAGGTATCGCCGGTTACGCCATCGGCCTGTTGCTATCGGCACGATTCGATCTGCCGAGTGGCGCAATCGTGGTATGGGCGATGGCGACTGCCGGAGCTTTTGCAGCCTGGTTGCTGAATGCGCGAAAGATTGGCTGATTTTCTTTACAATGTCCGCAGTCAATTTTTAGTGTGCCCGGAATGACTGATAAATACGCCGTCATCGGCAATCCTGTTGCCCATAGCAAATCGCCGCTGATCCACCGCATGTTCGCCGAGCAGACCGGGCAGGATATTTCCTACGGGTTTATCGAAGCACCGCTGGACGGCTTTGCCACGACCGTCGAGCGGCTACGCAAGGAAGGCTTCAAGGGGTGCAATGTCACGGTGCCGTTCAAACTTCAGGCTTTTAACCTTACCCCATTTGGCAGGCAGCAAGCTCAAGATGCAAATGCCGCAAACACCCTTATTTTTGAAGGCAATAAAATAATAGCCGACAACACTGATGGTGCCGGGTTAGTGCGCGATATCGAACACAATCTCAGTGTTTCATTGCAAGGTAAGCGCGTGTTGCTGTTGGGTGCGGGTGGGGCGGCACGAGGAGTCCAGATGCCGTTGATGCTCGCAGGTATTCGGCACCTGACCATTGCCAACCGCACTCCCGAAAAAGCAGAAGAGATGCTTGTGCATGGACTCCGTTTTATGAGTGGCAAGCTTGATATAACGATGGGTGTAAAGAGTTACTCTGATCTTGGTAACGAGCAATTCGATGTCATCATTAACGCCACGTCGAGTGGTTTGTCGGATGAAATGCCGCCGCTGCCACCCGGAGTCTTCGCTTCCGGAGCATTGGCCTACGACATGATGTACGGGCGCGAAACGCCGTTCATGAAATTTGCACGTGAACACGGCGCACAGGTTGCCGATGGTCTCGGCATGCTGGTTGAGCAGGCTGCCGAGTCGTTCTTTATCTGGCGCGGCGTGCGCCCGGACACCCGGCCCGTTCTGGAAAAATTGCGTGCTCCATGAAAAAAATCGGCTACTGGAGCTGGCGCATCCTGCTTGCGCTGTTTGCCCTGCTGCTGCTCTATCAATTATGGATATTCGCGCACATTTGCTGGTGGGTTAAATTTGATCCGCCTGCCAGTGCGTTCATGAAAGACCGTCTCGCTGTCATGCAGGACAAAAACCCCGATGCCGAGCTGCGGCATAAATGGGTGCCTTATGCGAAGATTTCCAACCATCTCAAGCGTGCGTTGATTGCATCCGAGGATGCGAAGTTCGTCGATCACGAAGGCTTCGATTGGGAAGGCATCCAGAAAGCCTACGAAAAAAACCTGAAGAAGGGCAAAATTGTCGCGGGCGGATCGACCATTAGCCAGCAGCTTGCCAAAAACCTGTTTCTCTCCACCAAGCGTACACCGTGGCGCAAGGCCGAGGAGGCGGCGATTACACTGATGCTGGAGGCGGTAATGGACAAGCGGCGCATTTTAGAGATTTACCTCAACGTCATCGAATGGGGTAACGGCGTATTTGGTGCGGAAGCCGCCGCGCACCATTACTACCGTATCAATGCCGCCAGCCTTTCCATGCAGCAGGCCGCGAAACTCGCCGCGATGGTGCCCAATCCGCGTTACTACGACGCGCACCGGGAAGCGCGCGGTCTGCTGCGCAAGACCGGCATTATTTTGGCGCGCATGAATAGCGCTGAAATTCCGTGAACATTTGCTCGTCCATTTCTTTACAATAGCGCGCAATTTGCAAGGCGTGCACCATGACTGACACCAGCCACGAAAATCACTACACCGAAAATGTGCAGCACCACCTCAAGCAGGTGGAGGTGCTGCTGCACAAGCACGCGTTGCTTGAGGAGATCGTGCAGCCGCGCGAGGACCGTCAAGCGCTGGTGGACACCCTGTTGTACAAGCAGCATCTCACCGAGTTGCGACGCAAACTGGATGGCTTGCACCCCGCCGATGTCGCTTATATTCTTGAAGCACTGCCTATCGAGCAGCGTTTGCTGGTGTGGGGTCTGGTCAGACCGGAACGTGACGGCGACATTCTGATCGAGATTTCCGATGCGGTGCGCGAATCGCTGATCGCGAGCATGAGCCGTGAAGAATTGCACGCTGCGGCCGAACAGCTCGACACCGATGAAATTGCATACCTCGCGCCGGATCTACCGCAGAACGTGATCCGCGATTTGTTCATGTCGCTGCCCATTGAGGAGCGTGAGCAGCTGCGCGCAGCAATGTCATATCCGGAAGATTCGGTTGGTGCGCTGATGGACTTCAACACGATTCATGTTCGCGAAGATGTCACACTGGAAGTGGTATCACGCTACCTGCGCCGTTTTGATGAGCTCCCGAACCACACCGATCAGGTATTCGTGGTGGACCGGGATGACCATTTCAAGGGCACTCTGCCGATCAATCTCATGGTGGTCAAAGAGCCGGAGGCGATTGTCGGCGACCTGATGCTGACCGATACCATCCAGTTGCGCCCGGACGAAAAAGCGGAACCTGCCGCCCACGCATTTGAACGTTACGACCTGGTTTCTGCACCGGTGGTGGATGAGGATGGCAAGTTGGTTGGGCGGGTAACGGTGAATGTGGTGCTGGATTTCATCCGTACTGAATCAGAAAGTGACCTGCTCAATCAGGTCGGTTTGCGCGAAGAAGAAGATATTTTCGCATCGGTATGGAAAAGTGTAAAAAACCGCTGGGCATGGCTGGCGCTCAATCTGGTGACCGCATTCATTGCCTCACGCGTAATCGGCATATTTGAAAATTCCATTGAAAAACTGGTGGCGCTGGCAGCGTTGATGCCGATTATTGCCGGGATAGGCGGCAATTCCGGCAACCAGACTATTACCATGATTGTGCGCGCCCTTGCACTGGGGCAGATCAATACCGGAAGTGCGCGTAAACTGATTGCCAAGGAAGTCGGCGTAAGTGGGCTGAACGGACTGATATGGGGCAGTGCGGTCGGTTTGTTTGCCTTCCTCATTTACCGCAGCGTTTCTCTCGGCCTGGTAATGACTCTGGCGATGATGTTGAATCTGTTGGTGGCCGGATTGCTGGGCGTGTTGATACCGTTAACGCTTTACAAATTCGGGCGTGATCCGGCTGCCGGCTCCAGTGTAATGATTACCGCCATTACCGATAGCGGTGGGTTTTTTATCTTTCTCGGGCTGGCAACGATTTTCCTGACTTGAGGAAAAACTTTCATACCACTCGCCGAAGCGCAAGCTGTTGCAACAACCTCACCTGAAAAAAAGAAAAAAGGGCGGAAAAATAAACCGCCCCTTGCGAGGCAGAATTACGCTTTCAGGATGCCGCCAATTGCTTTCACCGCTACTTTTTTAGCTGCTGGCTTCTTGGTAGCAGTCTTTTTAGCGGCTGGTTTCTTGGCAACTACCTTCTTGACGGCAGGTTTTTTAGCAACTACCTTTTTGGCTGCGGGTTTCTTGGCGACAGTTTTCTTTGCTGCGGGTTTTTTGGCTGTCGCTTTTTTAGCTGCTGGCTTCTTTGCCGTAGTCTTCTTTGCAGCAGTCTTTTTAGCTACCGACTTTTTGGCAACGACCTTCTTGGCTGCGGGTTTCTTTGCAGCAACCTTTTTAGCTGCCGGTTTTTTGGCAACCACTTTTTTGGCTACAGGCTTCTTTGCAACAGTCTTTTTAGCTACCGGCTTTTTGGCAGCTACTTTTTTAACTGCCGGTTTTTTGACTGCGGGTTTTTTGGTGACAGCTTTTTTTGCCGCTGGTTTGGCCGCTGCTTTTTTCGCTACTGGTTTTTTTGCTGCGGGCGTTTTTGCTTTTGTGCTGGATGTTGCCATTTTCATTCTCCATAAAAATTTAGAACATTCACTACGACTCACTGTACACCCAAACGCCCTGTGTTTAAGCGAAAGACGCTTGCGGTAGCGGGACTCTATCCACGTTTAAAAAAACGTGCAACCGATTTCGTGAAATTCTGCAATTATTTTTTGCGAAAATTACAACATTCACGGAATCAGTTTCTCACCGGCATACAACTGCTGCAGCGTTTCGCGCTCGCGCACCGGGTAAACAGTGCTGCCATCCACCACCACTTCGGCGGCGCGTGGGCGGGTGTTGTAATTGGAACTCATGCTCATCCCGTACGCACCAGCGGAAAGCACAGCCAGCAAGGATTGCGGGGCAATTGCCAAGTTGCGTGCATGGCCGATAAAGTCGCCTGTTTCACAAACCGGACCGACAATTTCGTAGAGATGTTTTGCATGGTTTTCGAGTTGTACCGGCAGGATATTGTGGTGTGCATCATACAAAGCGGGGCGCATCAGATCATTCATCGCCGCATCGACAATAGCAAAATTATTTTCCTCACCGTGCTTGAGATATTCCACACGCGTCAGCAATACGCCGGCATTGCCAACCAGTACACGTCCCGGTTCGAGGATCAATTTTTCGCTGCGTCCGCGTAGTGCGACCAGCAATGCAGATACGTAATCTGCAATTGCCGGTGGTGCTTCATCGAGATAGCGAATGCCCAGGCCGCCGCCCAGATCGATATGCTCGAGCCGGATACCTTCAGTCGCCAGTGTCTCCACCAGCACCAGCACTTTCTCTGCCGCCGCGATGAACGGACTGGTTTCGGTGAGTTGCGAGCCGATGTGGCAATCCACGCCGGTGATGCGCAGATGCGGCAGCGCCTGCGCCCTGCGGTACAGCGCCAACGCTTCATCATAGGCAACGCCAAATTTGCTCTGCCTGAGTCCGGTGGAAATGTAGGGATGAGTTTTCGCATCCACATCGGGGTTGACGCGCAGACTGACCGGCGCCACCTTACCCAGACTGCCGGCCACTTCGTTGAGCCGCTCCAGTTCGGCGGCAGACTCGACGTTGAAGCACAGAATGCCCGACTCTAATGCCAGACGCATTTCGACAGTACTTTTGCCTACACCGGAGAACACCACCCTGCGCGCATCGCCGCCGGCCGCCAGCACGCGCTGCAACTCACCACCGGACACGATGTCGAAACCCGCACCCAGACGCGCAAATATGTTCAGGATCGCCAGATTGGAATTTGCCTTCACCGCATAACAGATCAGCGAGTCGTGCCCGCGCAACGCATTGGCAAACTGCTGATAAGCATCGGTCAATGCGGCGCGTGAATACACGTAACAGGGTGTGCCAAACCGGGCGGCAATATCCGCCAGTGGCACTTGCTCGGCGTGCAGCGAGTCGTTCCGATATTGAAAATAGTCATTCATGGCTAGCTGCCTTGCAGGGCGGATGGCGGAGTAGACGCAGGAAGCGTGAGCGGCCCTTTGTGCCCGCAGCCTTGCAACAGCAAGGCGAAAACCAGGATAATCGCCAGACGCATTTTGCACCCCAGATAAGTTAACGGGTATGGCAAAGGCCACCCCTAATGATAAAACTCGCCATACCCGTTTCCCTCACCCCAACCCTCTCCCGCAAGCGGGCGAGGGGGATTAGGACTCGCTACGCGAGTTTCACGTTTAACGTTGCGGATTATAAGGGCTGAACATGATTGAAAGCGAATTCAACCGGCTGGCCGATGCAGCGCTAACGCGCATCGAAACGGCCATCGACCAAAGTGGCGGTGACGTCGAATGCAACCGCAGCGGCAACGTGCTGGAAATCGAGTTCGACAACGGCCAGAAAGCCATCATCAACCGGCATGATGTGAACCAGGAAATCTGGGTGGCTGCCAGGTCGGGCGGCTTTCATTACGCGTGGCTGGACGGCGCGTGGCGCAGCCAGCGCGACCAGAGTGAGTTATTCAACAAGTTGGTTGAATTGTTTGCCGGACAGGGTGAGGAGTTGGTGCTTGACTGATGTGGTACGGGTTAAAGCAAATCACCGTTCGTGATTATGGAAATAATTGCGTAGAAATTGTTGCTTCCACACGGGCGGGAATAACGCATTTTTAAAAGTACTCTGTAGGTGTTTTCATAAGGCGGTGCACAGGACAAGTTTGCGTTTTGTGGAAAGATCAGGGCAGTTTGCCTGCTGCGACCATGCGGTTCATCAGGGTATTGGGAGAAAGCCAGATGACCAAATCATCAAAACCGTTCTGAATAAAGTCGCGGCTAACAAAATCGTTATTCTTATCGTTGGCAGCATTGTCCTTCTCATCGCCACTGGCGCCAGAAATTAGTTGCCCAGCAGAAGTATAGGCTCCTAAGCCATTTGTTCCGTGCGAGACAATTACTACTGGAACATTGCTTGCAACGCTGGTGGTATGGGCAACCTCTGACCATACAGTAAGGTTTCCGCTTGAGCACAACTGGAATGAAACTCCAGTTGTTATCGCGCAAGCTGCTGTGGTGCCGTCTGTGGCATCGGCAAATGCTGGAGTAACACGGTAGGTAAAGCGCCGCCCCCAAGCATCCGTTTCGCTAATACCCAATGTAGCCCAAGGTAATACTCCACCATTAGCATTTACGTCGCAGGCGGAGTTTTCTTGCCCAGCACCATTTGCTTCGCCAGGGACATTGGGAATAGTGCCATTGGCAGGGCAGGGCAGGGCAGGCGACCATTAATAATGGCGAAACCCATCAGGGCTTGCTGTATCTCATCCAGTTGTTTGCGTGTTTCATTAATGCGTTGTGATTCCATCTGTGCAGATAAGGTCGGGATTAGGCCGCCCAGTAACAATCCAACGATGGCCAGCACGATAGCCATTTCCACCAGCGTAAAGCCAGGTTGATATGAATGGCCGGTAACGGGGATGGGTTTGCGGTTCATTGGCAATTCACTTTCCCGTCCAGACACAATACGAGGTCATTGACGGTCTGATAGGCAGCGTCCGTTATGCGATAGGTCTGGTAGGGTTTGGCGGAGTCGGCATTGGGCAGCAGGTTGTCGGGTTCCAGATATTCGCCGACATTGCTAGTGGAGCGATTTGGCGTCAGTTTTTTTCCGGCAATTATGACGACCGCATGATAATTTCCTGAGCCAGCGGCGTTGTGTGCGCTGCCTTCAACACTCAGACAACTACTGTCGCACTTTGCCGAGCTGCCGGGTCTGAAACCATCTGCTACCTGGTAGAACACCAGGTCTTTCCAGTGCTCCCATTGCTGTGAAGAGAGCAGCTTGCAACTGGCGGGCCAGTCATTTGCCATACTGGAGTCTGGTGGAAATTCTAACTTCATTGCGGTGGTGAAAGCGTTGGCTGCGTCGACGATACTCTTTTGAATGGAGGCAATTTTGGCGGCGCTGGAAGAAGTGGTCAGATCGTCCTTGGCATCATCCGCCGCATCTTTCAGATCATCTGCCGGGTCTTCTAATGGCGTGTCCTTGTAGTCATTCTTGACATCACCGGCGGCTTTTTTTGCGGCGGATGCCTTGTTTTTCATAGTCAAGAGATTGGCCGATGTTTTATTGGAGGCGAAGGTTGCCAAGGCGGCCCACAATTCGTCAAACTTGGATGGCATCGTGGTAATCACCTCGGGCGTGCGATCTGCTTGTACGTTCGGGCGTATCGGCAGGCGCCCGAACAACGTGGTGTTATAACCGCCTTCATCACCGAATAGTGGTGAGGTAACAGTTGAGGCGGAAGCCGATACCGCCCAGGGGTATTTGTTCCCCGGGGTGTCCACGGGGGTGGCCGCATAATCATCCAGACACTTCTTTGCTTCATTGGCAACGCGTCTTTGTATTGCAGTCCAGATATCCTGACGGGTGATGTACACGAATTGATCGTTGACCGAGACCGTGACGTTGCCATTGGCGTCGCGATGTTCGTGCGGCAGAATGAATTTTTCTGTAGTGATATTTGCGTTGTTTATGTTGTGCAGCGTGTCGTTGTCGAGGTAGGCGGCGGGGTTGTAATTGCCACCGCAGATCGGAGCGCTTGTCCCGGAACGATCCTGAACAGGATTGTTGGTGGTGGATACCGGGCCGGGCGCGATGACCACGGCGATGATCTCATCCGGCGATATCTCGTTGCCGTCGGCGGAGTAGACCTTGAGTTTGCCCGTGTTGTCCCAGTTCATGGTCGAAGCTGTTTTGGGATTGTTTTTGTAGGTGCCGGAAACCGCATACCACAGGCATTCTCCTGTGCCATCCCGAGTAATTGGTAATCCCAGTGTTCTCCACGGCAGCCGACCCAGGGTGTTGGTCTCGGCATCACCGCAGGTCTCAGAGGAGCCTTCCGGGTTACTACCACCAGCAGTGCCGTTCGGGTCAGGGCAAGGTAAATAGCCATGTGGTTCCCGTGGTTTAGTGAGATCCACTGGGTGATTATCACCATAAGTAATCGCATAGCCAATCAGCGCTTCCTTGGCCTGCGCCAGCGCGGCGGCGGTTTTTTCCTGGCGCGCATTTTTCAATGCGGTAGTGCTGAGTGAGCCGACCAGTGCGGCGGTAACTCCTAACACCACGATGATCAGCATCAACAGTAGCACTGCGCCGCGCTGGTCGGCTTTGGTTGGTTGAGGCCGGGTTGGGAACATGGCTGCTTATTGCTCCGGGGTTGGCAGACTCAACAGTACTTTTTCACCGACCTTGATCCTGATTGGCTGCGTCTTGCCCGGGAGGGTGACCGGGGCACTTGCCGGCGCGCGTTCGTCACTGGCGCCGGTTATTTGCGGCACGCCGTTGATCCATACGGTGCGTTCGCCGCCGTGTTTTTGCACAATGCCGCTGACGGTCACGGATTCGACAATCGGTTGGTCGGTATGCAGTTGCTGGCCTTGTTTGAGTTGTGCGCGTTGTTCAGGCGTGAAAAACAGCCGCCCCAGCTCTTCTGCCCCGCAGGAGGCAGAGAGGATGAGTGCGAACGCGATCAAAACTGTTTTGGGAGTTGAGTTCATGGCGGTGCGTTCCGGTTTCTCAGCGTAATCCAACCGCCGCTGCATTCCGCCCGGATATGTGCCGCAACGGCCGAAATTTCAGTATTTCCATTACTGGCGGCGGAACGCTGCAGCGTGCAGCCTTCGAGTTGATACCAGCCCTTGATCCGGTTATCCAGAGCCTTGAAAAAATCCGCCAGTTGCTCCTCGTGCAGCAGATCAATTTGCAATTTCATTTCGCTGTAGCGAATCTCGAAATTGCCGCTGTCAACGGGTGGTTGGGGGGTGTAGATCTTTTGCGGCGCAATGACGTAGCTGAAGTCCGTTACCAGATTCTGCTGGCGGATATTTTCCAGGCCTTCCATCCAGTCAAGGCGCTGGTCGTCGCCGAGGATTTTGTTATCGAGCAATCTGCCATATTCAATGGCGTAGGTATCCATATTTTGCCGATCCTGGTGGGCCGCCGATAAATGTTTGCGCGCATCGTTTAGCTTGGCTTGTGTGTTGCGCCATTGGCTCAATGATTCTTTCGCATATTCGTCACTGCTGTATAAAACGATCCCACTGACAAGGGACGATACGCAAATCGCCAGAATACTCCCGCGTACCAGAGGGAAGTCTGATGCGGAGAAATTCATGACGGCGGCCTCCATGAGAGCTTCAGGGAGAAATCAAATGCGGGTTGGTCCGTCACGCGTTGATCACTGATACTGCCGCTCGGGCTGACATCAAACGGTTTGGCCAGCACCGTCAACTGATAGCCCTGGGTGGACAACTCTTGCTGGAAATGTTCCAGATAATTGAGTGCCGCACGATAGTCATTTGCAAAGCCGGCCAGACGCCCCTTGAGGGTAATGACCCGGGCGGGGACATCGGCCAGCGTACCGGGAGCCACCGGTTCGGTCGCGCTCATTTGCCAGGCAAGATGATCGAGGTCAATTTGCGGGTAGCGGTCAAGCGTCTTGCTGATCGGGCGCAAAATATCATTCGCAGTAGAACTGTATTGCTTCAATTTGTGCATGACCGAAACGCCGGTTTTCATGTCGGTCGCGGGCGCATAGGTGTTGGGGAAAGTACGGGTGATTTGATTTGTTTCGTTCTGGATGCGCTGCGTCTGTTCCTGGAGCGATGTGGTCTCCAAATCATTGCGGTTGCTCTGCCACAAATTGGCCGCACTCCACAACAGCGTCCCGAGCAATAGTGTGCCGCTGGCCAGATAAAGCGCGTGCCTTAATTGCCATATCGTAAAGAAATGCGTGTGGATTGCGTTTGCGTAATGGGCTTGCGGCGAACGCGCCGCGAGTTGGTGCAGGAATATCTGGGTGGCATCCGAATCGGTAAAGTGGTAATCGATCTTGAGTTGCCTGGCGATATCCGCGAGGTCGGCGAATTCATAGCGCATATCCTCGTTTCTGGGTAGCTCCAGTTGCAGTTCGATCAGATCGTGACTATGGCCCAGCAGGCGCACGTCGAGAGTTTGTCCGGATGGCAGCAGGCTCAGGCTCTTCAGGTATTGGTAGGTGCGGGTGAGTTCACTTAGCACGGCCTGCTGGAAGGTCATGCCGTCATTGAGGGGGGTCAGCCGGGAAATCAGCAGGTGATGCCCGCTAAAATAGGTCTGGCGCAGCCCGGAAAACTTTTCCCATGAAATGAGCAACAGGTGGCTGGACGGATGGTTTTTTATCAGTGGTGCGCTGATGTGTGGCACCGAATAAATTCCCGCGAGTGGAATTTGCTGCGCCAACAGGATGTCCAGCCAAGAGTTGATGAGTAACGGGTTAGTCAATGCCGAGAACAGCATATCGTCGTCACGCCGCCCGGTTTTGTGCCGTTGCAGCAGGGTAGCTTGCTGAAACGGGATGCCGCGATAAAACTGGTCAAACTTGCGTTCCAGTAATGCTTTCCGGCTCCGCCCGGTCAGGTGCGGGACGGTTTCCTGACGGAAATCCTCTTCAATTAAATCGACTAACAGGTAGGTTGAATATTTGTTTGTTTTCAGAAATTCGGCAAAATTTTCCTGTCCTTCCTGAGAGTCGGAAAATTCGTGCTGGCTGATAATTTTGCCGCGTTCCATGATTTGCGCATGGAGGTGATTGGCACTCAGGAATAGCAGCAGGCGCTTCATCAGAATTGCACCTTGCCGATGATGTCGTAAATCGGCGACAGTACCGACAACATCACCCAGCCGAGTAATGCGCCAAGGATCAGCGTCATGGCCGGTTCGATCATGACCTGCGCCTTCTTGACGGAGTCTTTCACGTCGCGGTCATAAAAGTAGCTGACATTGAGCAGTGCCTTGTCCAGCGAGCCGGTTGCTTCGCCCACCTTGAGCATGCGTATGATTAACGGCGGAAACATGCCGGTATGCTGAAAACTCTGTGTGAGATTCTTGCCGGATTCAATCTCATGCGCCGCGTCATCCAGGCTTTTTGCAATCACACGGTTGCCAACCACGTCACACGTGTTGGCGAGGCAGTCGAGAATGCTCACACCGGAGCTGTACATGATGGCAAAGGTGTTGGCGAAGCGCGCCAGGATAATTTTGCGCAGAATCGGGCCGGTTACCCAGAGGTTGAGTTTCAGATTGTCAAATCTGAATTGCATTTCCGGGCTGGAGGCAATGATCAGTTTGGCAATAATCGGCAGGGCAATCGGCACGGCAATGAGTACGTACCAGTAATCCACAAAAAATGCCGAGGTGGCAAGCAGCATGCGCGTCTGGATCGGGATATCCTGCCCCATGCCCTTGATGAAGCCGACCAGTTGCGGCACCAGATAGATCATCAGGAAAAAAGTAATCGCTATCACAACGGTGCCGACGAAGGCCGGGTAAATCATGATGGTCTTGGTATGCGAGGCCATTTCATCCTGCCATTTCAGTGATTCGGTAATGTGCAGCAGAACTTCCGGCAGTCGTCCGCTTTGTTCTCCGGCATGGGTGAGGCTGATGAAAATTTTGTCGAATGCTTCGGGATGTTGTGCCATCGCCTGGGAAAGTTTTTTTCCGCCCTCGATGGACTCGATCAGATTGGCGATAATTTCCCGGAAGCGCATGTCGTTCATTGTGTCGCGCAGGTCGGCCAGGCTTTCCAGCAGTGGTACACCGGCGCGGATGAGCTGTTCGAGGTTGAAAAAAAAGGTGATTAATTCGGGGCGCTTTATTTTGCTGCGGCCGAGACGGGGTTTTCCGCTGTCTACTTTTGCGTCAATCAGATCCAGCCCGCCACGCTTCAAACGCAACTCCAGATCGATCACATTGGCCGCGTCCTGCAATCCCTTGCTGGCTTTTCCCTGATCGTTGATGGCCCGGTAGGAATATAGAGCCATTAGAGTCTGCCGGTCAGATCCACCACGCGGCTGACTTCCGCAAGCGAGGTGAGGCCTTGCTGGATGCGGCGGATGCCGTCCATCGCCAGCGGGTCGAACCCGTTGGCGAGGGCGGCCTCGCGGATCCGTCGCGTGCTGGCGCGCTGCGAGACGAGGTCATCCAGCTCATAATCCATTTTAAGCAGCTCCATGATAGCCATGCGCCCGGCATAGCCATGATGGCCACAGGTATCGCAGCCGGCGGCACGATACAGCGTGATGTCCTGGTTGGCCGCAATCCCCAGCAATTTGCGTTCCGCCGCATCGGGCTGATAGGGATATTTGCATTCCTTGCAGAGCATACGGATCAGGCGTTGCGCCACGATACCGATGATGTTGCCGGCCATGATATCCGGCAAAATGCCGATGTCGAGCAGGCGCGGGATCGCACCAATGGCAGAATTGGTGTGCAGCGTCGAATAAACCTGGTGGCCGGTCATGGCGGCGCGGAACGCCATTTCGGCGGTGGGATGGTCGCGGATTTCGCCGACCAGAATAATGTCCGGATCCTGGCGCATCATGGAGCGGATGCCGTTGGCAAAATCCAGCTTGGTGGCTTCGTTTACCGAGGTCTGGCGGATCAGCGAGAGCGGATACTCGACCGGATCTTCCAGAGTCATGATATTGACCGACTCGGTGTTGATGTGACTCAGAATGGAATACAGCGTGGTGGTCTTGCCGCTACCGGTCGGGCCGGTGACCAGCACGATGCCTTCCGGTTTGGCGATGATCATTTTCAGTGTGTTAAGCGCGGTCTCATTGAGGCCGATCTGGTCGAGTGCCACGATGCCTTTTTGCCGATCCAGAATACGCAGCACCATATTTTCGCCGTGCGTGGTGGGGTGCGAGGCGACGCGGAAATCAATCTGGCGGCCGGACAAGCGCAGCGAAATGCGCCCGTCCTGCGGCGCGCGCGTCTCGGCGATGTTCATGCCGGCCATGACTTTCATGCGCACCACCATCGCCGCCCAGAAACTTTTGTGCAGGCTGCGTACCTGACGCAGCACACCGTCAATGCGATAACGGATACGCAGGAAGCTGCTTTCCGGCTCAAAGTGGATATCCGAAGCGCCGCGCTGCACCGCTTCGGTCAGTAGCGCGTCGATCAGGCGCACCACCGGCTGGCTGAATTCGTTGACGCCGGTTTGCAGCGCCTGGTAATCCATTTCGCCCGGCTCGATCTCATGCAGGATGCCGTCGATGGAAAGCTCGAAACCGTAGTACTGGTCGATCGCGCGCAGAATGTCCGATTCGCTGGCCAGTTGGGTGATCAACCGGTACTCATCCCTGAGCAGGGCGCGCACCTGATCCAGCGCGATGATGTTATCGGGGTCGGCGACCACCAGCGTCAGGATGCGCGCTTCCCGATCCACTGACAGCGGCAGCAACTGGTAACGCCGCGCAACATCTTTGGGGATCAGCGCCAGTGCGGTTGCGTCGATGATGATGGATGCGAGATCGACGCTTTCCTGCCCGAGGTTTTCCGACAGCACATTACGGATGGTGGCTTCCGAGAGGAACCCCAGACGCACCAGCAGGCGGCCGAGGGGCTCGTGCGATTTGACCTGCTCCTGCAGGGCGATACGCAACTGGTCTTCGCTGATCACGCTTTTATCGACCAGTATCCGTCCCAGTGGTTGTTGGAGTAGTGCTTTAGCCATGAAAAATCAGCGTGTCAGTTCCTGCACACGTTGCGATATCTGCGCGTGGTCAAAGCCGGCGCTGCGTGATGAATCAAGCTGCAGAGCGCGCTGGTAATGCTGTGCGGCCAGCCTGCCCTGGCCGAGGTGATCCAGGCTGACTGCGAGGTTGAAGGCGAATTCGGCATTGGTGGATTCCAGCGTGTAAGCGTTGAAGTAGGCCTGTTGTGCCTCACCCCAGCGCGATTGGTCGGCATACAAATTACCCAGCGCAAAATGCAGTGCGGCTGAATTGCCTTGTTCGCGCAGCAGGGTTTTCAGACGGCTTTCGTTGTTCTGGTCCGTGGACAGGGCGGACATTCCGGCATGTGCGAACGCGTTGCGCGGGTCCAGTGCCAGCGCTTGTTTGTAATACTGTGCCGCCATCCGGTTTTCCCCGCGCTGCTGTGCAATGGCGGCCAGGCCGAGCAGCGCATCCATATTCTGCGCATTCTTCCTGAACAGGGATAAATACAATGATTGCGCTTCATCCAGTTTGTCATTCTGATAAGCGAGATAGGCAGCATTGAGCAGCGGGTCAATCAGCGGCTCGGTGCTGCGCTGCTCGACAGATACGGGCGTAGCGTCTGGGCGGCGACTGCGCGTTTGCGGCATCCCGGCGGGAGCGCTCGCCGCAGGCATTGGTGTGATCTGATCGTTTGTCCTGAGCCCTTCAGCTTCGTTCAGGGCAGGCTTGTCGGAAAGCTGAATTTCCTTTGCAGCATCCGGCACGGCGATCCCCGGTACCAGTGCGCTTTGCGGCGCAGGTTCGGCAATGGCGGCAGGCAGGGCCTGAACGATAGACTGGGCGGGCGAAGCAGGCGGTGCAGGCATCGGGCGGAGCAGCGCGGTGCCACTCGCGGAGTCGAGATACCACAAATAACCGCCACCAATCGCGAGCAGCAGTATCGTCCCGCCCAGAGCAAACAACAGATTGCGGTTGGGCATGGTGCGGCCCATCGGTGAGGATGGGGATTTTGCGTTGAACAAATTCTGTCCGGTGCTGCGTGCCGTGTTTTCAGCACTGCGGGTTTGATCAGACGCGCCGGATGGTTTACCGGCCACGTGTGAATGGTCTTCCAGGCGAAGCTCGTCTGGTGAGGTGGCGTGACCATTCGCTTGCTGCGATTTTTTGCGGGCATCCACGAGCAGGCTCATGTCAGGGTTTGTCGCTGTCCGGTTCTTTGAAGAAATCCTGATCCGGCAACATGTCGCGATAGGCGCTGAAATCACCGTTGATGCTGGCATCCTTGATCACCATCGGGCGCAGGAAGATCACCAGCTCGGTTTTGGTGGTCGTGTCGTTGCGATTCTTGAACAGGTTACCCGCCAGCGGGATGCCGGAAAGCCCAGGAACACCGTCAGTCTTGTTGTTGGACTCGTCCTGCATTAGCCCACCCATTACCGCGATCTGGTTGTTTTCGATTTTCATCACCGATTCCATCTCACGAGTTTGTAGTACGGGAATTTGGCTGGTCACGCCCTGTGTCGGGCATGGAGCGTTGGGACCACAAGGGTTGGCCAAGCTGGGGTTAGGGTCGTTGACCCAATCAATGCGGCGCGTGATAGAAGGGCGGAGATTGATTAATACCGTATCACTATCATTGATTTGTGGTGTCACACTCATGGTGAAGCCGGTCGGTACGGTAATGGCAGTAGTAGTGTAGGTCGTCGTACTCGATGTCTGGTTGGTGGTAGTGTCAGCCTTAATGGTGAAGTACACCAGATTGTCCACTACACGCAGCATGGCAGTCTGGTTATTCAGCACGCTCAATTTGGGGCTGGAGAGAACTTTCACATTACCGAAAGACTCCAGCAAGGAGACGCTCGCGCTAAGGCTGCCAGTTTTGTTTAGCACAAACATGCTTCCGGTGTTGGTCGAAGTTAAAGAGCCAGTGGCCGCCTGAGTTAACGTCACTCCTCTTGCTCCCGGTATCAATTTTGACCAGTTGATACCTTGCTGGTAATTGCTATTCAGAGTTACCTCTGCAACAGTTACCTCAATTAGCACTTGGCGCCGCGCGTTGACCATGATTTGGTCAACGAATTCTTGGATTTTTTCATGCTGTTTGCTGGTGGCACGCACCGTGATGATGCCGTTTTCCGGGTTGGCAATAATCTCCTTGTCAGTTCCGTGCAGAATGTCCTTGATGTTCTGGATCAGAGTTTCCCAGAAATGATTTTTGGAGGTGTTCTTGATGGAGAGTGAAGAATTGTTGCCGCTTGCTCCCGCCGCACCACCGGTGGGTGCGCCTGAACCGACCTGTGTGGCATTGGCCATCGCGCCATCCGTATCACGCGTCATGTTCACGTAGTCGATCTTGTAATGCTTGAGGAACGGCGTGTCCGGCATGACGGTCAGATTGCCGTCGTTCAGTTCGTAACGCATGTCGACCTGTTTGGCGATACGCGTGAGGATTTGCGGCAGCGTCTGGTTGAGTGCATTCAGTGTGACTACTCCCTGGATGCCGGGGTGAATGTCGAGGTTGATTTTCGCGTCGCGTGCCAGCGCGAACAGAATCTCCTGCGCCGAAACGTTGGTGACAACGACGCTGTAAGTGTCCACTTTGGGAGTGGGCTTTGGCGGCGGCAGTGACGCTGCCCCTCTGAGTGGCTGCGGAATATTGGCTGCGGAAGGTTGGCTATCCTGTCGCTGGATATGCTTATCCGAAGGTTGAATCGGCTTGGTGCCGCAACCCGCCAGAAGTGCACTGACGGCGCAGAGATATATCAGGTTGCGTGCGCGCATTCTTTATTCTTCCCGTTGTTTATTTTTTTATTCTCTGATTCTTTGGCTTTTATAGGAGCAAAGCCTAACAGCTTTGCAGACCTTGCTCAATACGCCATTCGGCCTATTTTTCAATAAATATAAACGGATGCGGCAAAAGCTTCCTGATAGCGTTTGGGCAAATTTTTAATCCCGCTGCGTGCTGCCTCAACGGATGGGTAGGTTCCATAAAGTGCGCGCAGACCTTGCTGGCCTCCAAATTTGGCGGGAATCAGGTAAATTTCAGAAAGCACACCGAGTCTGTCGGCGCGTATCAGGAAGCTTTCCATACGCTTCTGATTGATGCTTTCGTTGTAGAACAATTGAATGCTGGCAACAGTTTTCTTCTGCTCGATCAATTGCTTGCCCGCTAGCATACGTTGCTCATACAGGTTTGATTTACTGTTCGCGGAGTTGTTGGTCGCGGTTGGTGGTGCGGCAGCTAGCGCCGGTTCAGACGGGTGTTGCGAATTGGCGGCAACGCCAGTCCGGGTGCTTTCCGTGCCGGTTGCCGGTGCCGGTGAATTGTTCGGCGGCACGGTAACTTCGGGTGGTATATCGACAGGTTGCGCCGCCAAGGCAGGGCCTGCTGGAGCCGTTGTATCCCGGGCTAACCCTTCGATTGTGCTCGGGGCTACAGGCTGTGTCGAAGTGGCTTGCTGAAGCGGCGTTTGCGGTTCATCCAGCGCCCACCATGCAACCAGACCCGCCACAAGCAGCGCGGCAACGGCACCGCCCGCCAGCAGTTTTTTGTCGGGCCAGGTGCGGCCAGGCTTGAGTTCACTGTCACGCATCGCCGCTTGTACATGGCGGGTTTTGATGTCATGAGTGTCTTCCACAAAGGCAGCCAAAAGTGACTTGTCCGCAAGAATGTTGACGCGGCGCATCAGGCCGTTGGATGCGCGCGCAATCAGTTTTACGGCATCCGAAGAAAAAATGTCCGGACCGTGATAGCCCGCTGCACGCATTCTGAACATCAGGTAGTTTTCAAGAATGTTGCGCGACAGCGGCTGCATGTGAAAATGATGCACGATACGGTCTTTGAGCTGGCGCATGTTCGGCTGATCCAGTTTGGCATTCAGTTCCGGCTGTCCGAACAGGATGATTTGCAGCAGCTTGGCATCGCCGACTTGCAGGTTATAGAGCAAACGCAGCTCTTCCAGCGTATCCAGCGGCATGGCATGCGCCTCATCCACCAGCACGACAATGCGCTTGCCTTCGCGCGCTTTTTCTTCGAGCCTGTTCTGGATGTTCTGCATGATGACGCCGACGCGCTCGCCGTCGATGCGCAAGCCAAGCGCGTCGGCAATCGCATACAGCATCTCTTCGCGCGACAGGCTGGGGTTGGCGAGATAGATGGTTTCGATATGTTTGGGGAGTTTTTCCAGCAACATGCGGCACAGCATGGTTTTGCCGCTGCCGACTTCGCCGCTGACTTTGATGATGCCTTCAGCCTCGCTTAACGAGTAGATCAGTGCGTCCAGAATTTCGCCACGGTTGGCACCGGAAAAGAAAAATACCGTGATCGGCGTGATCCTGAAGGGAGGTTCGTTGAGTCCGAAATGTTCCAGGTACATGTTGGAATCCTATGCGTTAATGTGAATCTCGCGCAGCGACAAACCGCACTTCGCGCCCCGGGATTGAAGATTGCCTTTCTCGTTTGCCTCCTCGCCCGCTTGCGGGAAAGGATTGAGGTGAGGGGGCTCTTTGCGGGATAACCAGCGACTTGGCTGGCGTTCTTTGCCAGCCTGGTCGAATGGCTAGTAGTTTCAGCAGGGAAACGGTCATGGCGAAATTAGTCATCAGGGGCGGCTCTCGTCATGACCGTTGAGTTTTTCATGTGCACCGAGACGGCTGTGTAGCGTGGTACGGTTGATGCCAAGCAGCCGCGCGGCTTCACTGATGTTACCGGAGGCGAGTTGCAGTGCTGCGGCAATATAGCAATATTCCCGCTCATGCAGATAATTATCCAGGTTGAAATTCCCGGTTGAGAGGTTGTCCAGAGCTTGTTGAAGTGTGCATCCAGGCAGCTGCTCTCTGATTGCGGGTGTTTCCAGCGGCTCCAGTTCATCACGCAATTGCGTAACATCAACTGTTTTTCCGGGGTATTTTGTGACCAGCCGGATAACGATATTGCGCAATTCGCGGATATTGCCGGGGAAGCTGTAGTGCTCCCAGCATTGCGTTGCCTCCGCATCCAGCTCGAAAGGCGCTTGCCTGATCTGTTGCGCATAATAAGTGCGGAAATGGTCGAGCAGCAGCAGCTTGTCCTGCCCCAGTTCGCGTAGCGGCGGAACAGAAATTGCAAATACATTCAGGCGGTGATACAGGTCGCCGCGAAACGTGCCGGCCTTTACCGCTTCGCGCAAATTGCGATTGGTCGCGGCGATGATGCGCGCCCGGCTTTGGCGTGATTCGGTTTCACCGACACGCTGGTATTCGCCGTTTTCCAGTACCCGCAACAGCTTGGTCTGGAGTTCCAGCGGCAGCTCACCGATCTCGTCAAGAAATAGTGTGCCGTCTGCCGCATCTTCGAAAAATCCGGACTGTGCGCCGGTTGCGCCGGTGAAAGCCCCCTTGCTGTGGCCGAACAGGGTGGGTTCGATCAGCGTGGGTGAAATGGCAGCACAGTTAAGTGTCTTGAACGGTGCACCCGGTTTGCTTCCCAGTTTTTGTATTGCGGCGGCCACCAGTTCCTTGCCGCAACCCGATTCTCCCTCGATCAGCACCGGAAAGGGAATGGCGGCATACATCGTAATCTGGTTGCGCAGTGCTTGCATGGCCGTGCTCTGCCCGATGAGGCCGAGCGATTGCTCAAGGTCTGGTTCGCTGCCCTGAACTGACAGCGCGTCACCGAGCAGTTTTTTGATTTTTTCCGGTGCACAAGGCTTGGCAATAAAATCAATCGCGCCCAGTGTGCGTGCGTGCCGGGCGTTGCTTTGTTCATCTTGCCCGGATAAAACGAAAATTTTGATTTCCGGCGAGTGTGCCAGCAATTCGGCAATCAGGTGGAAGCCTTCATCGGGGCGATGCGGAACGGGCGGGAGACCCAGGTCAACCAGTGCCAGTTGCGGGGGGGTGGGCAACTGGCGCAGCAAATCGATTGCTGCGGGACGCGATTCGGCCAGATGAATATTGAAAGCATTGCCGAGAGTGGCGGCCAATCCCTCGCGAATCAGCGGATCGTCGTCAACGATTATCAGGCCGGGGCGTGCAGAGGTGTTCAATTTGTGTCCGTGGGGATGGGCATCGATTGTTGAGCATAACGGCAAGCGCACGCAAGCTCAATAGGGAATCGCCATGGTGATGCCAATATGTTGGGAATTGCGGGCGCGCTGGTTTAGAATGCGCGCTCCTGAATTCAGCGGATTTAAAATTTTGCCTTCGCCCGCACTGGTCGAAATTCGCGACCTTAATTTCACCTATGACAAACGTCCTGTCCTGAAGGGGATCAATATGGTCTTCCCCAAGGGAAAGCTGATCGCCATCATGGGGTTGAGCGGCTGCGGCAAGACTACGTTGCTGCGCCATATCGGCGGCGCGCTCAAACCGACCAGGGGTTATGTCAAAGTGGACGGGCAGGTGATTCATGAGCTTGACCGGGATAACCTGTACGCCATGCGGCGCAAGATGGGCATGTTGTTCCAGTTTGGTGCGCTGTTCACCGATATGTCGGTGTATGACAACGTGGCGTTTCAGATGCGCGAGCATACCGATTTGCCGGAAGAAATCATTCGTGATCTGGTGCTGATGAAGCTGCAGGCGGTCGGCTTGCGTGGCACGCATAATCTGATGCCGTCCGAGTTGTCCGGTGGCATGGCACGGCGCGTGGCGCTGGCACGTGCGGTCGCGCTTGACCCGATGCTGATCATGTATGATGAGCCGTTTGCCGGGCTGGATCCGATTTCACTGGGCGTGGTGGGTGATTTGATCCGGCGGCTGAATGATGCACTGGGGGCGACCTCGATCATCGTCACCCATGATGTGCAGGAATCGTTGAAAATCGTCGATTATGTTTATTATGTGGCGAGCGGTGTGATCAAGGCGGAAGGAACCGCCGACGAGATCCGCGCTTCAGGCGATGAGTTTGTGCACCAGTTTGTGCATGGCAAGATGGATGGCCCCGTGCCCTTCCATTATCCCGGCGGTGATTACCGCCAAGACCTGAATTTGAAAGACTGACACAATGCCGGCAGCTCAAGCGATCAAGAAAATTGGCCGCCGCACCATTAATGCGGTGTGGCGCATCGGCGTAGCCAGTCGTTTTTTTGCGCTTACGCTGGCGCATTCGGGTAACGGTTTCCGGCGCTTCCACCTGATCATTAAAGAGCTGTTCTCCACCGGTGTGATGTCGCTCATCATCATCGTGGTGGCGGGTCTGTTTGTCGGCATGGTGCTTGGCTTGCAGGGCTACGAGACACTCAAGCGCTACGGCTCTGAATCGGCGCTGGGCAGCATGGTGGCATTAAGTCTGGTGCGCGAGCTGGGGCCGGTGGTAGCCGCGCTGCTGTTTGCCAGCCGTGCCGGCTCGGCAATGACGGCGGAGATCGGTCTGATGAGAGCGACCGAGCAAATTTCGGCGATGGAAATGATGGCGGTCAATCCGATTGCGCGCATCATCGCACCGCGTTTCTGGGCCGGCGTGATTTCCATGCCGTTGCTGGCCGCCATGTTCAGTGCGGTGGGGGTGTTTGGCGGTTATCTGGTCGGCGTGGTGCAGATTGGTGTGGACGAAGGATCGTTCTGGTCGCAGATGCAGGCTGCCGTGGATTTCCGTGAGGACATTCTGAACGGCGTACTCAAGAGTTTTGTATTTGGCATTGTGGTGACGGTAATTGCGCTGTTCGAGGGCTATGATGCGCCGCCCACCGCAGAAGGCGTATCCGGCGCGACAACGCGCACGGTAGTGACTTCGTCGCTGGCGATCCTGATGCTGGATTTTATTTTGACCGCAATCATGTTTAGAGGGAGTTGAGGAACGCTTATGGAACGCACGACGATTGATTTATGGGTCGGGATGTTTGTGGTGGCAGGCATTGCCGCATTGGTGATGCTGGCGATGAAGGTGGGGAACCTGGGCACCTACAACGTGTCCGAGGCCTATCAGCTACATGCGTATTTTTCGAATATCGGTGGCCTGAAGCCCAAGGCATCGATCAAGAGCGCGGGTGTGCTGGTGGGGCGCGTGACGAACATTACTCTGGACACGAGCCGCTATGAAGCCAAGGTAGAGATGAGTCTGGATAAGCGTTACCAGTTTCCCAAGGATACGTTTGCCAATATTCTGACTTCCGGCTTGCTGGGTGAGCAGTACATTGGCCTGGTACCAGGCGGTGACGAAGAAATGCTGAAAGACGGCGATCAACTGAAAATGACGCAGTCTGCCGTGGTGCTGGAAGATCTGATCGGCAAGTTCCTCTACAACAAGGCCGAAGAACCGGCAAAATAATCAAGGAGCTTCAAAAATGAAGTGGTTGTTGAAAATTGTTGCAGGTTTGTTATGTGTGGCTGGCATGGCGCAGGCCGAGATGGTCGCGCCGGATGTGTTGATCAAGACGACCGCGCAGGATGTCCTTGTGATTGTCCAGCAGGACAAGGATATTCAGGCAGGCAATCAGAAAAAAATTCTCGATCTGGTGGATGCCAAGGTGCTGCCACATTTTGATTTTGTGCGCATGACGCAGTTGGCAGTGGGCAAGTATTGGCGTACCGCAACCAATGAACAGAAGCAGACGCTGGTAACGGAATTCCGCAATCTGCTGGTACGAACCTATACCAAGGCATTCACCGTGTATCGCGACCAAACTGTGGAGGTGAAGCCGTTCAGGATGGCTGCCGATGCGACCGAGGCCACCGTCAAGACCACCATCAATAAACCGGGGGCACCGCCGGTTCCGGTCGATTACGAAATGAGAAAAACGGCCGGTGGCTGGAAGGCCTTCGATGTATCCATCGAAGGTGTCAGCATGGTGAACAGTTACCGCGGTACCTTCGGCACGCAAATTGAACAGAACGGTATCGACGGGCTGATCAAGACGCTGGCCGACAAGAATGCCAGCGCAGACAACGTGGCACTGCAAAAGACAGACACAAAATGATTGAGCGCGAGGATGGTCGTCTGGTGGTGCGTGGCCGTTTGACCATTGCGACCGTGCCTGCATTGTTCGAGGCGGGTTTGCAATATTTGGCCGGCGAGGATCTGCTGGTGGATTTTTCCCAGGTCGAAGCGGTTGATTCGGCGGCGGTCAGCATGCTGCTGGGCTGGCTGCGCGCCGCACAACGCAGTCGGCATACTTTGCGCGTGACCAGCTTGCCGGAAGATTTGCTCAGTTTGGCGCACTTGTACGGTGTGGCCGATCTGCTACCCCAGCAATCCGCCTGATCTTTTGGCGTGCGGCACGTCCGATGTCGCACGCATCCCCCGCCAGTTTTTAGTATCATGCGCAACCTCTGGCATAAGCGCGTCCTTAAACCCGTTCTTGATCAACAAACAACAAAGAATTCACAATGGTTACTTCAGAAAGCATCCGACTCAGCATCGCGCAAGGCATGGCGACCGAGCATTTAAGTGTCGCAGGTGAAGATGGCACGCATTTCGAAGCGTTGGTGGTGAGCCATGCCTTCGCCGGCAAAAGTCGTGTGCAACGCCATCAACTGGTTTATCAAACGCTCGGGGAGCGAATGCGCGAAGAAATTCATGCGCTGTCGATGAAAACCTACACGCCGGAAGAGTGGCAACAACAGAACTAGGCTGGCAATGCAAAAACTGGCAATTCAGGGCGGCAGTCGCCTTAATGGTGAAGTGCGCATCTCCGGCGCCAAAAATGCGGCCTTGCCGATATTGTGCGCCAGCTTATTGACCGGCGACTCGCTGCAACTCGACAATGTGCCGGATCTGCACGATGTCACCACGATGCGCAAGTTGCTGCAACAGATGGGGGTCGCGATAGAGGCAGCCGGCGGCCAAGTAATCTTGTCTGCGGCGCATATCGACAAGCTCGAAGCGCCTTACGATATGGTGAAAACCATGCGCGCCGCGATTCTGGTGCTGGGGCCTCTGGTGGCGCGCTTCGGCGAGGCGCGCGTTTCGCTGCCGGGCGGTTGCGCCATCGGCTCGCGCCCGGTTGATCTGCACATCAAGGGCCTGCAGGCAATGGGAGCGGCAATCCATATCGAGCACGGCTATATCCATGCCCAGGCAAAACGGCTCAAGGGTGCACGAATCTTTTTCGATCTGGTCAGTGTGACCGGCACGGAAAATCTGATGATGGCGGCAACGCTGGCAGACGGCGTGACGGTGCTGGAAAATGCGGCGCGCGAACCGGAGGTGGTAGATTTGGCGCATTGCCTGATCGCCATGGGTGCCAAAATCGAAGGCGCGGGCAGCGATACCATCACTATTACCGGGGTAGAAAAATTGCATGGTGCGAGTCATCGTGTCATGCCGGACCGTATCGAGAGCGGCACCTTTCTGGTCGCGGCGGCAGCGGCCGGCGGCAACATCACATTGACCGATGTGCGCGCCGATATTCTCGACAACGTGCTGGAAAAATTGCAGGAGGCCGGTGCGGCAATTCGCGCGTCGGGTAGTACCATCAGCCTGCAAATGAACCGGCGCCCCACAGCGGTGAATATACGCACCTCACCCTACCCGGCGTTCCCAACCGACATGCAGGCACAGTTCATGGCACTGAATGCCATTGCGGAAGGCAGCGCCATGGTGGTCGAGACTATTTTTGAGAACCGCTTCATGCATGTGCAGGAGCTGCGCCGCCTTGGCGCGCAGATTGATGTGGAAGGCAATACCGCCGTGATCAAAGGTTGCACGCAGCTCGAAGGCGCGACCATCATGGCGACCGATCTGCGCGCTTCGGCGTGCCTGGTCATCGCCGGGCTGGTGGCGCAGGGCGAAACTATCGTGGATCGCATATATCATCTGGATCGCGGTTACGAACACATCGAGGCCAAATTATCAGCGTTGGGAGCAAGTATCCGGCGGGTGAAGTAGTTGAGATAGGCCGTTCGTCCCGATCCTGTCGAAGGATAGCCGTTATTCCCACCCTTCGTCATGCCCAGGACAGGCCAATCTGCAGTCACGCGAAAATCCAGCCATCAAACTTACCGCACAGCGGACAAGGCCAGTCATGGGCAACAATACAAAACCCACACACTCTCGCAATCTGGACGGCATCACCCTCGAAATGATCGTCACCCAACTGTCCGAGAATATCGGCTGGGAAGCGATGGCAGCTGCCGTGCCGGTGCGCTGCTTCACGCACGACCCCAGCATTAAATCCAGCTTGAAGTTTTTACGCAGGACTCCGTGGGCGAGAAAGCGGGTGGAGGAGTTGTATTTGCGGCAAAACCGAAGCTGAGCTGACCCTCATGGCACTCATGGCACTAGTGTCCGCGAAGATGAAGACATTGAATGGAATGATTGAGCCTAACACTGCAATCAAGGGAAAGCTGTGCGATAAAGCCACGCAGCCGCCATGACAAGTCTGGTATTCTTCAACCCATCAGTTGCTACACTTCTGCCCCCAATTCTTCATGGCAAACAGGCTGTATGACTTCATCTAACTCAACTAAGCGGCGCCCTATTGGCATTGACCTTTTCGCTGGGGCGGGCGGGTTGTCTTTGGGTTTTGAGCAGGCCGGATTTGATATTGCCGCTGCCGTGGAAATCGACCCAATTCATTGTGCTACGCATGAATACAACTTTCCCAATGCTAAAGTCGTTTGTGCGAGCGTGGTAAATGTGACCGGAGACGAAATTCGTCACAAAGCCGGGTTGGGTAATGCCGACATTGATGTGGTATTTGGTGGTGCGCCTTGTCAGGGGTTTTCACTTATGGGCAAGCGCGCGCTTGACGACCCACGGAATCAACTTGTTTTTCACTACGTTCGCCTCGTGTCTGAATTGCAACCCAAGTATTTTGTATTCGAAAACGTTAAGGGGTTGACGCTTGGCAAGCACGTGGAATTTTTAGGCGAGTTGATCGCGGCATTAGATAGGGTTGGTTATGATGTGCTAAGTCCATATCGAGTCCTTAACGCTGCCCATTTTGGTGTGCCTCAAGATCGTCAACGACTGTTTGTTATTGGGGCACAGCGCGGGTTGAACTTGCCGAACTATCCGAAACCGCTTGAACGCCAGACAACGGTCTGGGAAGCGATTGGCGATCTGCCGGATGCAGATCGATTCGCTACTTTGAATGTGGCAGATGATGTACGTGTTGAATGGGAAACAGAAGCGAGCTACGCTCGGCGACTGAGAGGACTTGAGTCCGATCCTACAGACTTCGGTTATGGTCGCGAATTCGATCCCGATGTGCTCACATCGAGTCTTCGCACAAAGCATACGGAGCTTTCCATGCAGCGATTTATGGTAACTGAACATGGGAAAATCGAGCCTATTAGCCACTTTCGCAAATTGCCGCCAGATGGGCTGTGCAATACCTTGCGTGCCGGTACAGACAGCGCGCGTGGCGCTTTCACATCCCCGCGCCCGATACATCCGTTTTTGCCGCGCGTGATTACAGTGCGAGAAGCGGCCAGGTTACACTCTTATCCAGACTGGTTTAGATTCCATTCGACCAAATGGCACGGCTTCCGGCAGATCGGCAACAGTGTTCCACCGTTGCTGGGGCGCGCTGTCGCCAGCGAAATAATCAAGGCATTAGGGATCAAATCACGCAAACCAAAGGCTCTGTATCAACCCGGAGAGATCGATCTACTATCTTTCGATATGGGTGCCGCCGCACGGTATTTTCAAGTACCGCGAAACACCATTGCGCAACGCACGCGGAAACAGAATCAAAATCAGCAAGACTTATGGAAAGAAGCCTATGCCTGACAAGAAAACCGAACGGCAGCCTAACCGTTATCAGGCCATCATTGCACGAGTATTCACAGACCATTATTCCAAAGGTGCGACGGAATTCGAGTTTACGCGTGATGAGTTCGTTGCCATTGCAGAATCGCTCAATATCAAACTGCCGAAAAATTTTGGCGATGTCATTTACTCGTTCCGTTATCGCAACGAGTTGCCGGAGGCTATTGGTAAAACGGCATCCAAAGGGTTTGAATGGATTATCGAGGGTGCGGGTCGAGCACGTTACAGATTCAAGCAAGTCAGATTGAACCGTATTGTTCCTCGCGAAGAATTGCTCACCATCAAAGTTCCAGATGCAACCCCAGAAATTATTACTGCTTATGCGTTGAATGACGAACAGGCGCTGTTGGCCAAGGTTCGATATAACCGGCTGGTCGATATATTTTTGGGAATTACCGCGTTTTCACTGCAAAATCATTTGCGAACAACGGTAAAAAATGTCGGACAAATCGAGATCGACGAAATTTATGTCGGCATAGACCGTCACGGTCGGCAATTTGTGGTTCCGGTGCAGGCCAAGGGCGGTAGCGATAAGCACGGCGTAATTCAAAGCCTGCAAGATGTATTGTGTTGTACCGAAAAATTCCCTAATTTGATTTGTCGTGCGGTATCTGCGCAATTTATGAGTGAAGAACGTATCGCCATGTTTGAACTTGCCGTGCAGGATGGCGAGATTAAGGTGGTTGATGAAAAACATTACCAGCTTGTTCCGGCTTCTAGCATTTCAGCGAAAGACTTGCAGCAATATGCGGCACACAACATTTAGGGAGGGTGTACTAAACTTTGTGTAAACGGTCATTTGGCAGGAAACTGCTGAAACTTTGAAAGGAGTGGACATGACCGTAGCAAAAGCACTACCCGCAGACCTGATTGACAGCCTGCTGTCGAACTAC
>Ga0307376_10000216_pt1 | contig 78993 bp, 60 predicted proteins | sample TR2MG_FD_202536 | JGI IMG/M metagenome (GOLD analysis project Ga0307376, IMG submission 202536) | Soil microbial communities from Risofladan, Vaasa, Finland - TR-2 | ecosystem: Environmental > Terrestrial > Soil > Coastal area > Acid sulfate soil | place: Finland: Risofladan, Vaasa | collected...
TGCGCCGCCGGCCGACGCCGTGCTCCGTGACCTCTTGCGCGCCGTCGAGCCGGTCAAGGAGCGGGTGCGGGTGACCTGCGGGGAAGATTGGGTGCTACGCCGGTTGCGGGCGCTGGACTCTGACCTGGCGCTCGGCTTCGACCCGCTGCTTTACCTGGAGATAGACGCGGACCCGGCGGTCTCGCCTGAGGAGACGTCCGACCCCCTACCCTTCCGCGTGGGGGCATATGGGTACCGGGACGACCACCCGCTGGCCCTGCGCGTGTGGGGCACGCCGGCCGACTACCTGGCCACCCGCGCCGAAACGCTGGCGGTGCTCCCCCCGCCCGGCGGCGTGTGGTACATCCACGCGTCGCTCCTGGCGCGCGTGCTCAATGACGGCGCGGATGAGGTACATCCGTTCGATTGGATCGCTTATCTGCACGCCCGCTCCATCCAGGTAGACGTCTGGACGCTGGATGCCGGCCGGCCCGGGCACGTGGAACTGGCCCGCCGCCTGATCGCGGCCGGGGTGGACCGCATCACGACCAACGACGCCCCACGCTTGTGTGAAGCGTTGAATCAGGCAGGGCCAGCCACCCTGCACAGGGACGTACAATTCTGAGAGCGATGAGCGACGAGAGATTCGGACCCACAGAGATGCAGGACTGGCAGGAGGCCCGGCGGGACGCCTTCGTCCAGCAGGTGCTGACCGCCTTCACGCGGCGCCCGAGTGACCTGCTGCCGTTCGAAGAGGTGCGTCGAAAGTTGCGCCTGTACAACGTGCACTACCTGGGGTTGCAGAACGTACCGCTGGACCAGATCATCGGCAGCGTGGGCCGCTACCAGGATTTCAGCCGCACCTTCTTCCCCCGCCGTTCGAGCCTGCGGGAGCGCTGGCGCATGGTGGACCGGTTGGTCACGCGGGGTGGCGGGTTGCCGCCCGTGGAGCTGTACAAGGTCGGCCAGGCCTACTTTGTCCGCGATGGCAACCACCGCGTCTCCGTAGCGCGCCAGCACGGGGCCAGGTCCATCGAGGCCTATGTCTGGGAATACGAGACCCGCGTGCCGCTGGACCCGGACACCAACATAGACGACCTGCTGTGCAAGGCCGCCCACGCCGGGTTCCTGGAACGGACGAACATGGACCGCCTGTGCCCCGAGCGGTCTATCGAACTCACCCACCCGGACGGCTACGAGGATCTGCTGTACGAGATCGAGGCCTTCCAGTACAGCCTCTCCCGGATAGACGAGCGGGAGGTGGGCCTCGACGAGGCGGTGGTGCTGTGGCAGGAGATGCAGTACGAGCCGATCGTGGACATCATCCTCGAGCGCGGCATCCTGCAGGGTTTCCCCGGCCGCACGGAGGGCGACCTGTACTTATGGCTGCGGCGCAACCAGGAGGAACTGGAACTGCGCTACGGGCACGCGGTGATGATGGATGAGGCGGCCCAGGACCTGGCGACCCGCTTCGGCGCCAGGCGTTCCCCTGCCCGCCAGGTCAGGCGGGCCGTCGGGCGGCTGGTGGAGGGAGCCGGTGCGGGCGAGCCGGCGCCCAAAGCGGATGCCGTGGCCAGCAGTTTGCTGGCTCCCGTGCGCCGCGTGGCCGCTGCCACCCCACCCTATCGCTTCCGGGGAGGCACCCTGGAGCAGTGGGAGGGTTGGCACACCGAATTCCGCGCCCGGCTGTGGGACCTTTTGGGCGTAGAGGAGCGGGAGGAGCTCAAGGTCGAGATTGAGGAAGGCACGCCAGTGGATGGTACCGCTGGCCTGGTCCGCGAACTGCTCTGGCTGCGCACGGAACCTGAAACGGACGCCAGTTCGCCAGGGAGCACCCCGGAGAGCCTGCGCGTGCCGGCCTACCTGTTCCGGCCGGTGGAGGTGGGCGGCCCGCGGCCGGCGATCTTGATTTTCCCCGGCCACGGCACGATCGCCCAGGCGGCCGGGCTGGACAAGTCGTCCTACCAGCGGGCCAATGCGCTGGAACTGGCGCGCGCCGGCTTCATCACGCTGGCGGTGGAACCGCGTGGGTTTGGCCGGCTCGGCGTGCTGAGCCACTTGCAGATTGACGCGGCCGCCCGGCTGGTGGGCCGCACCTGGTACGGCATGCTCGTCCACGATGCGCTGTGCGCCATAGACTATCTGCTCACCCGTCCCGACGTGGATCCGGCCCGCGTCGGCGCGGCCGGCATCGGCGCGGGTGGCGCGCTGGCGATGTACACGGCGGCCCTGGACGAGCGGGTGCGGGTGGCGTTGGTCAACAGTTACCTGGGCAAATACGTGGTCACTTCCCTCGACGAGGAGCATTGCTCCTGCAACGACATCCCCGGCATCCTGCGTTACGCCGAGATGGGGGACGTGGCCGCGCTGATCGGCCCGCGCCCGGCCCTGTTCGTCAACGGCCGGCGCGACCCGGCCACTACCCTGGCGGCGCGGGAGAGTTTCGCCGTCGCCAGCCACGTCTACCGGCTGCTGGGCGTCCCTCGCCGCGTCCGGCTGATCGAGCCCGAGGAGATGGGCCACTACTTTGACAACCAACTGGCGGTTGGGTGGTTCAGGCGGTGGTTCGGGGACTGACACGATTGCGGATTGCGGAATGCGGATTGCGGAATGCGGATTGCGGATAGCAAATAGCGAATCACGCAACATGCATCACGTTTCACGTTTCACGTTTCACGTTTCACGTTTCACGTTTCACGTTTCACGTTTCACGTTTCACGCATCGCATTGTGGGAGGTTTTATGACTCGTCAAGTAAACGTTGGGCTTGTCGGCGTGGGACGGATCGGGCGGCTGCACGCCGAGCACCTGGCCTACCGCATCCCGCAGGCCAGGCTCTTGGCCGTAGCCGACGTGGTCGTGGAGGCTGCGCAGAAGGTTGCCGCCGACCTGGGGGTTCCCATCGCCACGCGGGACCACCGGGCCATCATGGACAACCAGGACATCGAGGCGGTCGTCATCTGCTCCAGCACCGACACCCATTCCGAGATGATCGAGGAAGCGGCCGCCGCCGGCAAGCACATCTTTTGCGAGAAGCCGATTGACTTTGACCTGGCCCGCATTGACCGGGCGCTGGCGGCGGTGGACAAAGCCGGCGTCAAGTTGCAGATCGGCTTCAACCGGCGCTTCGACCCCAACTTCCGGCGCGTGCGGGAACTGGTGGCCGGTGGCAAGATCGGGCAGCCGCACATCCTGCGCATCACCAGCCGCGACCCCCAGCCCCCCCCCATCGCCTACGTCAAGGTCTCCGGCGGCATTTTCCTGGACATGACCATCCACGACTTTGACATGGCCCGCTACCTGATCGGCAGCGAGGTGGAAGAGGTCTACACGGCGGCCGGCGTGATGGTGGATCCAGAGATCGGCAAGGCCGGCGACGTGGACACGGCCGTCATCACGTTGCGCTTCGAGAACGGCGCCATCGGCACGATTGACAACAGCCGCCGGGCGGTCTACGGCTACGACCAGCGGGTCGAGGTCTTTGGCAGCGGCGGGGCCGTCAGCGTGGACAACAACTATCCCAACACGGCGGTCGTCAGCGACGGACAGCGCATACAGCGGGACCTGCCGTTCAACTTTTTCATAGAGCGCTACGTCGAGTCCTACATCGTCGAGGTGAAAGAGTTTATCGAGTGCGTGGTGAAGGACACGCCGCCGCCGGTGACCGGCATAGACGGGCGCATTCCGGTCGTCATGGGCTATGCCGCCGGCAAGTCGTATGCCGAGCACCGGCCGGTGCGGCTGAGCGAGATTGCGTGATGAGTTTGTAGTAATGACTTCAGTCGTTGGTGCGAAGAGCGAATCATGTCGCCACTACGAAACCAATCGGTGCGGCTGAGCGAGATTGCGTGATGAGTTTGTAGTAATGACTTCAGTCGTTGGTGCGAAGAGCGACTCAAGTCGCCACTACGAAAGCAATCACGACGAAAGGAGGTGATGGCACATTCCAAACCACCGCTCGCAGCCCCGTCTCGGGGCATCCAGTACGTTTGTTAACCGTGTACGGTACGACAAACTAACCCATTTCTAGGAGGCGAACAATGAGAAAGTACATGTGGACCCTCGCGGCGGCACTGCTGGTGCTGAGCATGCTCCTGCCAGCCTGTGCTCCCCAGGTGGTCGAGAAGACCGTGGAAGTGACCCGCGTCGTGACGGAAGTCGAGCAGGTCCAGCAGACGGTCGAGGTCCAGGTCGAGGTGGCCAGCGAGGTGCGCAACATCGTGGTGTGGGCCCAGGCCAACGCCGTCGAGCACTGGCGCGCCGATGCCCCCATGAAGGCCGCCCCGCTGGTGAACGAGATGCTGGAGGCGAACGGTGACCCCCGGCGCGTGACCGTGGACGGTCAGAACGACAGCGCTGGCTGGGCCGACTATAAAAAGAAGTTCACCCTGGCGGCCGACGCCGGGGAAGGCCCCCACATCGTCCTCTCCGGCCACGAGGATGCGGCCGTGTGGGGGAACGCAGGCTACATCGTCCCCTTCGACGAGTGCCGCAACATGTACCCCGAGTACAACGACGTGATTGACAGCCTGTGGAATTCCGTCACGTGGAACGGCAAACTGTGGGGCGTGCCGCAGGACACCGAAGCCCGCCCGATGTTCTTCAGCAAGACCAAGCTGAGAGAGATGGGCTGGACCGACGAGGAGATCGCGGCGCTGCCGGAGCAGATCCTGAATGGCGAGTTTACGCTCGATGACATGATCGCCACGGCCAAAGAGGCGATCGAGATGGGTGTGATCGAGCCGGGCTATGGCTACTGGCACCGGGCAACCAAGGGCGGCGACCATATCCAGTACTACTTTGCCTACGGCGGCTACCTCTACGACGCCGAGCAGGACAAGCTGGTCCTGGTCAAGGATGCCCTGCTCAAGTGGTACCAGTTCCAGCGCCGCGTGGTCGAGGAAGGCATCACGCCGGAAGGGTTCATCGGCACCGACTCGTCCATCTGGCACGATACCGTCACCCATAACAAAGTGCTGTTCTGGAACGGCGGCGTGTGGCACTGGGCCGACTGGGCGGCCAACTATGTCAAGGACCTGGGCGGCCAGGAGTACCTGTTCGAGAACATTGGCTATGCCCTGGAGCCGGCCGGCGAGCCTGGTCAGAAGGCCGGGACGCTGTCGCACCCCTTGATCTACATGATCGTCTCCGAGGAGGCGTCTGGCGACGAAGGCTACTATGACCTGGCGTGCGCGGTGCTGGCCAAGACCTCCACCGCCGAACTGAACACCTTGCACGCCGTCGGCTCCACGCACCTGGGGATGAACAAGATGCAGGCGACGTATGAGCCGTACGCCAATGACCGCTTGCTCTCCGAGGCTCTCTACATGTTGGACTACAACTACTACCAGCCCAACCACGTGATGTATGGGCCATACTTTGATATTCTCTACGACAACATGGTGAAGGCGGAGAACGCCGAGCTGTCGCCCGAAGAGGCTGTGGAACAGGCCATCCAACTGGTCCAGGCCGAACTGGCTGACTATGTGATCATCAAGTAAGGCACTTGTGCGGAGGCGCAAGGGCAGGCCTTGCGCCTCCGCCCTCTTGCCTGGTCGGGCACCCAGGGCAACCACCCCCGGGACGGGGGCTACGAGCCTTGTTGCCCCCGGGACGGGGGCTGAGAGCACAGGAGGAGGGAATTATGACTGAATCTACTCCACATGTAGGATCTCCCACCAGGGCCAGGACGACGTTCGTGGACGTACTCCGCCGTATGTCCGGCCCTCTACTGTTCATGGCGCCGGCCGTCATACTCACGGGCGTCTTTTTCTTCGCCCCGGTGGTGATCCTCTTTCGCATCTCGTTGACCAACATGAGCAGCGTCACGGGCCTGAAAAACTATGCCATGATCGGGCTCGAGAACTATCGTGCTGTTTTCACACATCCCAACACCCGGGCCATTCTATGGACGACGCTCAAGTACGTCGTCTTCACGCTGATTTTCTTCAACGTCGGGATGGCATTGGTGATTGCCCTGTTGTCCACCCACATCCCCCGGCGGGCCGGCTTTATCTATCGGGCGCTGTGGCTGTTGCCGCGCCTCACCCCATCCGTCGTCTACATCATGATGTGGAAGTACATGGGGGCCGACGCGCCGTACGGCGTGCTGAACCAGCACTTGTTGGGACCGCTCGGCCTCCCGACAGGGAACCTGGTGACCACGCAGCCCTTTCCGTTCATCATCCTGACCAACGGATTCGTCGGCGCGTCCTTCGGCATGATCGTGTTCACCTCGGCCATCGAGTCCATTCCCAAAGACTACATGATCGCCGCGCTGGTGGATGGCTGCAATGTGTGGCAACGCATCCGCTACGTCATTCTGCCGATGATCAGTTGGCCGCTGCTCTTCGTCACCACCTACCAGACGCTGTCACTGATGACTTCGTTCGAACAGATCCTGTTGCTGACCGACGGCGACGGGGGGACCGAAGTATGGGCGCTGTGGGCCTATCACCGCGCACTTAGCAACTACTGGGGCAATTTCCAGTGGGGGTTCGGGGCCACGCTGGCCATGATCCTGGTGGCCATCGGCATCGTGATGTCCATCATCTACATGCGCTTCTTCCGCTTCAACGCGCTGGTGCAGGAAGCCAAGATCGAAGCGCTGTAAGGCCTGACAGGCCCATAGGATGCCCCCGGGGACGGGGGCTGCGAGCCTTGTATGTGAGACCTGACAGGCCCATAGGACGCCCCCGGGGACGGGGGCTGCGAGCCTTGTATGTGAGGCCTGACAGGCCCACAGGACGCCCCCGGGGACGGGGGCTGCGAGCCTTGTATGTGAGGCCTGACAGGCCCACAGGACGCCCCCGGGGACGGGGGCTGCGAGCCTTGTATGTGAGGCCTGACAGGCCCACAGGACGCCCCCGGGGACGGGGGCTGCGAGCCTTGTATGTGAGACCTGACAGGCCCATAGGACGCCCCCGGGGACGGGGGCTGCGAGCCTTAGTGTAAAGGGAGGTGCGAAAACATGACTTGGAAACAGCGCCTGGGTAACGCGGTACCTGTGATCTTGCTGACCATCCTGACTATCCCCGTCGTGGTGGGCTATCTCTGGATCATCATCGCCACCTTCTCGACGCGGACCCATGGGCTCATCCCGGTAGGCCACGATGAAAGATTCGGTGGGTTGACGCTGAAGAACTGGGCGTTCCTGTGGGAGGACAAAAACATCTGGAACGTGACGCTCAACACGCTCATGCTGGCCATCCTGCTGACGGTCGGCGTGCTCGTCATCTCCGCCATGGCCGGCTATGCGCTCTCGCGCATCAGTTTTCCGGGGCGCAAGGCGTTCCTCGGGGGTACCTTGATCCTGCACGCCTTTCCCAGCGTCACCCTGCTCATCGCCATCTACTTCATCCTGCGCGAGATCGGCAAGATCCCGGTCATCGGCAAAGGATTGCCAATCATCGGCGGGTTCGGCTACGACACCATCGGCGGAGTGGCCATGGTGATGGTGGCCCTGCAACTGCCGCTCGGCGTGTGGCTGATGAAGGGCTTTTTCGACAACGTCTCGTGGGACATGGAACGCGCAGCGCTGATTGATGGCTGTTCGCGCCTGCGGGTGTGGTGGGAGATCATGCTGCCCTCGATCCGGCCCGGCATTGCCGCGCTGGCCATCTTTACCTTCATCGGCGGCTGGGGGGCCTACCTCATCCCCTACACCTTCATCACGGACCAGCAAAGGAGTACCATCTCCGCTTATCTGCAAAGCCTGCAAGGGGACACGTCACCGGTGAACTTTAGCCGCATTGCTGCCGTGGGCATCTTTCAGCTCATCCCGGTGCTCATCTTCTTCATCTTCACCCAGGAATACCTGCTGAGCATCTTCAGCGGGGGCACCAAGGGCGGTACGTAGGCGGCAGACGGTCCCCAACCCGCACTCCGTACCCCTTGAAATCAGCGCCATACGACGCGGAGGAGAAACCTATGAAAGTCAAGTTGGAAGATCTGAGCAAGCATTTTGGCTCTGTCGTGGCCGTGGACGGGATCAACCTGGAAGTCCTGGATGGCGAGTTCGTCGCCTTGTTGGGCCCCTCGGGCTGCGGCAAGACCACGACGCTCCTGATGATCGCCGGCATCTATAAACCTACTCAGGGTGAGATCCGCTTCGATGACCGGGTGGTGAATCATCTGCCTCCCAAAAATCGCAACATCGGCATGGTATTCCAGAGCTATGCGCTTTATCCCCACATGACGGTCTTTGAAAACCTGGCCTTCCCGATGCGGCTCCAGAAGGCGCCGCGGCAGAAGATGAAGGAGCGAGCGGACAGCGTCGCTACCATGCTTGGCATCGGCGACTTGATGGACCGCCGCCCAGGACAGCTCTCCGGTGGCCAGCAGCAGCGCGTCGCGTTGGGGCGGGCGCTGGCCAAAGAGCCCGACATTCTGCTGTTCGACGAGCCGCTCTCCAACCTGGACGCCCGGCTGCGCCTGTCCATGCGCGGCGAGATCAAGCGGCTGCAGTTGGACCTGGGGATAACCTCGATCTACGTGACCCACGACCAGGTGGAGGCCATGACGATGGCGGACCGCATCGCCGTCCTCAACGGCGGACTGCTGGAAGCCTACTGCCCGCCGAGTGAGTTGTACGACGAGCCGCGCACGCTGTTCATCGCCAACTTTGTCGGCAACCCGCCAATGAATCTGTGGAGCGCGGAGGTGGTCCAGGAGAACGGCGCGTACCACGCTCGCCACAAGGACCTCGACGTCGTCGTTCCCACCGAGCGCGGCCACAAGGCGGCCGGACGCGGCAGCGTGTTCGTCGGCGTGCGCCCCGAAGACATCAGCGTGAGCGACGCGGGCGCGGCCGGCGAGGTCTACATCGTCGAGCCCCTGGGCCGCGACGATCTGGTGAACGTCAACGTCGGTGCGGTCAACGTTAACGTGCTGGCCGACCCAGAACTCGGCCTGAGAATCAGCGATACCGTGCACCTGCGCTTCAATATGCACAAGGTCCAGTTCTTCGACCCGACGACGGAAAAGTCGCTCCTGTGGGCCTAGTGGCCGCTGCAGGTAGCCTGAGCCCGATGCGATCTGCGCGTACAATCTGCCTGGCGCTGGCAGCCATCGCGTTGGCGAGTGTTGCGCTGGCTGCCTGTCGCTCCACGATGACCCCTGTGGGGGCTATCGTACCGCTCGAGCGGGCGCACGCCCACAACGACTATGAACACCAGCGCCCGCTGTACGATGCGCTGGACCACGGCTTCGCCAGCGTCGAGACCGACGTCCACCTCGTGGGCGGCCAGTTGCTGGTCGCCCACGACGAGGAGGACGTAGCGGATGAGTACATCCGGCGGGAGGATATGACGCTGCAAGCGCTCTATCTTGATCCGCTGCGTGAGCGCGTGCGCCAACACGGGGGGCGCGTGTACACGGGTGGGCCACCACTCACGTTGCTCGTTGACGTGAAAACCGAGGCGGAGGAAACCTACGCCACGCTGCGCCAGGTGCTGAAAGAGTACGAGGACATCCTGACCACCTTCGGCCCAGGTGGGCGGAAAGACGGCGCAGTCACGGTCATCGTGTCCGGCAACCGCGCGCGGGCTGACATGGAGGCCGAGGTGGCCTGCTACGGGGTGCGCTACGCGGCCTACGATGGCCGGCTCGAAGACCTGGACTCGGGTGCCGAGGCCTCTCTGATCCCGCTCATCAGCGACAAGTGGACGACGTACTTAACCTGGGAAGGCCGGGGGCCCATGCCGGAGGAGGAGCGCCAGAAGTTGGCGGCCATCGTCGAGACGGCGCACCAGCAGGGACGGCGCGTGCGCTTCTGGGACACCCCGGACGGCCGTTCGGCCGCGCGGGAGGCAGTCTGGCAGACACTGATCGAGGCCGGCGTGGACCTGATCAACACCGACGACCTGGCCGGCCTCCAGCGGTTTCTGCTCGAGCACGATCCTCTCCTCGAATCGGTGCGCTGAGGTGAACCCATGAGCCATCGCATGCATGCCATCCACAATATCGCCCACCGGGGCGCTTCCGCCTACGAACCGGAGAACACGCTGCGCGCGTTCGAGCGGGCCATCCAGATGGGGGCCACCATGCTCGAGTTGGACGTGCACCTCAGCCGGGATGGTCACCTGGTCGTCATTCACGACGCCGACCTCTCGCGCATCGCCCACAAGCCGTGGCGCATCTCCACCTTGACCCTGGAGCAGATCAAGGGGCTCGACGCCGGGCAGGGGGAACGCATCCCCACCCTGCCGGAGGTGATCGAGTTGGTGCGCGGGCGGGCCGAACTGTACATCGAACTGAAGGGGCAGCGCACGCCGGGGCCGGTCGTCCAGGTGCTTCAGGCGATGAACTTTGCGGACCAGGCCATCGCCGGCTCCTTCTACCTGTGGCTGCCCCAGGAGGTCAAGTTCCTGGCCCCCGAGATTCGCACGTCCACGCTCATCGGGGATGAACACCGCCTGGACGAGTTCATCGAGTGGGCGCTGGCGGTAAAGGCGGACTATGTACACCCCTGCTGGGAGCGCGCCTCGCCCACACCGCACGAACTGCTCACGCCCGAACTGGTCGCCAGCATTCGCCAGCACGGCCTGGGCATCGTCCTCTGGCACGAGGAGCGCCCGCAAGAACTGCGTGAACTGGTCAAACTCGACGTAGACGGCATCTGCACCAACACGCCGGACGTCCTGGCGGCGATCCTGCGCGAAGCGTAGGGGACCTGAATGGCCGCCCCCCCCCCCCGCAGCATCCACTCGGTGGGGCAGAATACCCTTCGGCTTCGCTCAGGGCAGGCCCTTCGGTTGACAGCATGCGGCGAGCGTGATAAAATACACACGTGTGCAAACACAGTGCTCCTCAGCACCTCCCCCCCAAGGAGATTGGAATTGGTGTCTCACTATATCCTGGCCATCTGCTTCGACTTCGGCGATACCCTGGTGGATGAGGGCAGCGAGGTCAAAGACGATACACTCACGACCTTGAGCGGCGACCTCATCCCGGGTGCCGATCGCGTAGTGCGGGAACTCAAGCGGCGGGGCTACCCGCTGGCGCTGGTCGCCGACGGCAAGGCCAACTCTTACTACAACGTGCTCACCCAGCATGGCCTGTACGGCCTGTTCGACGCCTTTGCCGTTTCGGAGCAACTGGGGGCAGAAAAACCGCATCCGCGCATGTTTGTCCACGCGCTGGAGCAGTTGGGAATTGCCCGGGAGGACTATGGCCGCACGGTGATGGTGGGCAACTATTTGTCACGCGACGTCAAAGGCGCTAACGAGGTTGGCCTGATCAGCGTGTGGCTGGACTGGGCGCCCCGCCGCCCGAAGGTGCCCGCTGACCCGTCGGAGGTGCCGCAGTACACGATCAAGACACCGTTGGAGCTGCTCCCGCTGATCGAAGCGCTGGAGCGGGAGCGTGAGGCGAAGTGAGACCCACCCTCACCCCCACCCCTCTCCCTGGCAGGGAGAGGGGAGACGCTCACCCTCACCCCCACCCTCTCCCTGGTAGGGAGAGGGGAGATGCTCCCTCGCCCCTGCGGGGAGAGGGCCGGGGTGAGGGGCGCATGCTCCCTGTTGCCACTCGCTGATTTGCTGATTTCCCATGATCACCATCCACGACGTCGGAATCGCACTCGACATGGCTGGCTCCAACCGGCTGCAACACCTGGAACAGGCGCTGGCGTACGTGCAATCCCTCGGGTGCCGGCTGGTAGAGGTTGACCCTTCGACGTTCCGCACGATCGTGTACGGCCAGTTGCGCCGGCCACAACTGGAAGAATTCGCGGCTGTGCTGAGGAATTTCGACCTGCGCTACAGCATCCACGGCCTGGCGCGCCTGAACCTGGCCTACGATCCGCGCCACGAACTGTGCCGCCAGATCATGGCCTGCCAGATCGAAATCTGCCATCGTGTGGGGGCCTCGTGCTTGGTCTACCACAGCGGGCTGCAGGCTCTCGATTTAGTGCGGTATGGAGTGCGGAGCACCTTGCTGAGTAACGCGGAGCTGGAGGAAGGGGCGCGGCGCGAGGTCGCCGCCTTCCGGGACCTGGCCCCCGTGGCAGCCGACGCCGGCGTACTGCTGGCTATGGAGAACGGCGACCCCCACCAGTGGGAATATGAGGTGCTGGCCCGCTTCGGCCGCCCACGCGCCGAAATCGCCACCTACCAGCCCCGCCTGTACGTCGAACCGATCGTGCGCCAGTTGGAGGCGATTGACCATCCCAACGCCGGCCTGGCGCTGGACATCGGTCACCTCTACATCGTCGCGCAGGAGCGGGGGTTCGATTACCTGGATGCGGTCCGCACGGCTGCGCCGTGGGTCAGGCACCTGCACGTCAGCGACAACCTGGGGCTGCTGGACCAGGGCTTCGACACAGAGTACGAGCGCTGGCCGTTTGGCGAGGCCGACATCCATCTCCCGCCCGGCTGGGGCCGTATTCCCTACCGCGAGGTGTTCGCCCGCCTGCCCGGCTATCGAGGGGACCTGATCCTGGAAATCAAGTCCGGGTTTGTGGACTACCTGGGCGAAGCGCTGACGACCATGCAGGAGGTCCTGTGTGGGGTGAGGGATGAAGAATAGAGAATGAAGAATAGAGAATGAAGAATAGAGAATGAAGAATAGAACGTGAGAGGAGGGATTTTGTGCAACTAGCGATCAATGGTGCCACGACCATGAAGGCGACGTTGCCGCAGGACATCGCGGCAGCCAGCGCCGCCGGGTTCAAAGGGCTCGAGATCTGGGCGGCCAAGATGGACGCCTACCTGAAGACAGCCTCCATCCAGGAGTTGAAGGCCTTGTTCGATCAGGCGGGCTTGCGGCCGGCCAGCATCAATTCTGTCGAGTTCATCACCTTCCGGCCGCCGCAGGAATACGAGACGATCCAGGCCCGCTGCCGCGAACTGTGTGCGATTGCGCAGGCCCTGGAGTGCGATAGGATCGTCGTCGTGCCCAGCCCCACCCCCAAGGGAGGGGCGGACTGGAACGAGATCGAGGCCGAATCGGTGCGCGTGTTGCGCGAACTGGCGGCAGTGGCGGCCCCGTATGGCGTCCACCTGGCCTTCGAGTTCCTGGGCTTCTCGTGGTGTTCGGTACGCACCCTGGGAGAGTGTTGGGAGATCGTCGAGGAGGCCAACCGTCCCAACGTCGGGCTGGTCATAGACACCTGCCACTTTTGCGCCGGCGGCTCAACGCTGGACTCTATCGAACGGGTGGCGCCGGGAAAAATCCTCATTTTCCACATCAACGACGTCGAGGAGCGGCCCCTGGAGACGATTGAGGACGCCCATCGCCTGCTGCCCGGCGAGGGGGTCATCCCGCTGGACGCCATCCTCGCCCGCCTGCAGCGCACCGGGTTCGATGGCCTGTGCTCCATCGAACTGTTCCGCCCGGAGTACTGGGAGCGCGACCCGCTGGAACTGGGTGCGGCCGCCCGGGCGGCCACGCTGAAAATCGTGGGCCGCTACTTCAAGGTGGAATAGATGTACGACGTCGCATTCGTGGGCAACTACACCAAGGACACGATCGTCTCCGCCGCCGGCACGCGCGTCGTGGACGGCGGAGCCTTCAACTATGGTGCGCACGTGGCCGCCCACATGGGGCTGCGCGTGGCGGCAGTCACCCGGTTGGCCCAAGAGGACTACCACGTCGTGGAAGAACTCAGGGGACTGGGGGTAGACGTGTTCGTGTGCACCACCCCGCAGTCCACCTGCCTGCGCCTCGAATACCCCACCTCGAACGTGGACGAGCGGACCATCACCGTCGAGAGCACCGCCGGTTCCTTCACGCCGGCTCAAGTGCAGGACGTGCAGGCGCGCGCGTTCGTCGTCGGCCCCTCCCTGCGCGGGGAGGTGGGCCTCGACGTCATCGAAGCCCTCGGCAGAGGCCGCGCCGCCGTAGAACAGGCGGCGCTGGGACGGGATGCCAGCCCAGCACCGGCTCTTCCAGGCCGGTGCCGCGCCGCCGTAGAACAGGCGGCGCTGGGACGGGATGCCAGCCCAGCACCGGCTCTTCCAGGCCGGTGCGCCCTGCTGGCTGCCGACGTGCAGGGTTTCGTGCGCGTCGTGCGCGAGGGCAGAATGGTCTACGAAGTATGGCCGGAGCAGGAGACCATCCTATCCCACCTGGACGTCCTCAAGACCGACGCCGTCGAAGCGGAGATGCTGACCGGCACAGCCGACATCCGGGCGGCCGCTCAGATGCTGGCGGCCCTGGGCCCGCGTGAAATCGTGCTCACCCACCGGAACGGGGTGCTGGTCTACGCGGGCGGCGAGTTCCACGAGGCGGGCTTTTTTCCCGAGCGACTGGTCGGCCGCAGCGGGCGGGGCGATACGTGCCTGGCTGCCTACGTCGCGCGGCGATTGGCCTTCCCGCCCGCCGAGGCAACGCGGTGGGCAGCCGCGGTGACCAGCCTCAAGATGGAGGCCGAAGGCCCCTTCCGCCGGGACATCGGCGAGGTAGAGAGATACCTGGACAGATACCACTAAAATGAGCAAGTGACAAATGAGCAAATGACACTTGATTGGAGGTCACAAGAGCACACTATGCACTACGACGTTGACGTTATGATGATCGGCCACTTTGCCAAGGACCGGCTGGTGGCCGGCGCAAGCGACGAAATTGCTTCCGGCGGCGCCGTCTATTACGGCGGTATTGCCCTGCGGCGCATCGGCGTGCGCGTCGCCGTCGTCACGCGCCTGGCGGCCGCCGACTTTCCCCGGCTGGATGAACTGAAGCAGGAAGGGGTGCAGGTGTTCGCCACCGCCGCCCCGGAAACCTCCGGCATCGAGAACGTCTACGATCCGGCCGATATGGACCGGCGCACCTGTACTCCGCTGGGCTTCGCCGGTCCCTTCCGGCTAGAGGAGATCCCAGCCCTCTCGGCCCAGGTCTATCTGGCCATCCCCATCATCGCCGGCGAGATTACTTTGGACTTGCTGCGGGCGCTGGCCGCCCGCGGCCCGGTGGGCCTGGACGTGCAGGGCTTTGTGCGTGTCCGCGAGGGCAAGCGCCTGGTCTCCCGCCCGTGGCCCGACATGCGTGAGGGGCTGGCCCTCGTCACCTATCTCAAGGTGGACCGCGCCGAGGCGGAATTGCTCACCGGTGAGACCGACCTGGCGACCGCTGCCCGCCAATTGGCCCGCTTCGGCCCCCGCGAGGTCGTCGTGACCCAGGTGTCGGGCGTCACGGTCTACGCCGCCGGCGAGATGTATAGCGCGCCCTTCACGCCCCGCTCGCTGGCCGGGCGCACCGGCCGGGGCGACACCTGCTTTGCCACCTACGTCGGCAAGCGCCTGAGTGCGCCCCCCGCGGAGGCCACCCGCTTTGCGGCCGCCATCACCACGCTGAAGCAAGAGCGGCCCGGCCCCTGGCGCGGCCAACTCGCCGACGTGGAGGCCCTGTTGGCGTACCCTCCCGCAGGTTAAAAACCGGCCCAGCCAACCCGTTTGGGGAGAACCTGCGAGAGGGTGGAAGGTTCACGCTCTTGACTAGTCAGAAAATCGTGTTATACTGTTCATTGCACACGTTTGCATAACTGGCGTACCCTCCCGCAGACTAGAAATCGGCCCAGCCAACCCGTTTGAGGAGAACCTGCGGGAGGATTGGTTCCCCAAACTAATCATAGAGGAGGTAACCCAACATGAAAGGTTTAGTACTCGATGCCAAGTGGGACCCGCGGCCGGATTACAAGGTCTCCGATTGGGAGAAGCGCACCGGCAAGGCGGTCACTGGCAACAGCATCTGGCGCTACCCCAAACTCGAGGTGCGCGACTGGCCCGACCCCCAGCCCGGCCCCAGGGATGTCCTGTTGGCAATCCAGGCCTGCGGTGTCTGTGGCTCTGACATGCATTTCTACGAGACCGACAAGGATGGCTATATCCTGTACCCTGGCCTGACCAAGTTCCCCACCATCCTCGGCCACGAGTTCTCCGGCAAAGTGGTGGAGGCAGGCAAGGAGGTCACCGATCTCAAGGTCGGCGACATGGTGACGGCCGAGGAGATGATCTGGTGCGGCCACTGTGTCCCCTGCCGCAACGGCTTCCCCAACCACTGCGCCAACCTGGAAGAGATCGGCTTCACGATCCCGGGCGCGTATGCCAACTACATCGCCGTGGACGAAAAGTACTGCTGGAAGATTGACGCCATCGCCGAGCGGTTTGGCGACGAGCAGAAGGCGTATGAGGTCGGTGCGCTCACTGAACCGTCCTGTGTCTCTTACAACGCCATGTTCTCGCGGGCGGGTGGCTTTAAGCCAGGGCACTATGTGAGCGTCTTCGGGGCAGGGCCGATCGGCCTGGCGGCCATCGGGCTGGCCAAAGCGGCCGGCGCCGGCATCATCGCCGCCTTCGAGACCTCGCCCCAGCGGCGCACGCTGGCCAAGGCCGTCGGCGCCGACTTCGTGTACGATCCCCGCGAGGTCAAGCCCAGCGAGATCATGATGGACCTGAGCAAGGGCGAAGGTTTCAACTTCCACGTCGAGGCGGCCGGCGCTCCCGAGTTGACCATCCCGGAGATGGAGAAGGCTCTGGCGATCAACGCCAAGATTGTCCAGATCGGGCGGGCCGCCCAGCGCGTGCCGATGTACCTGGAGACCTTCCAGGTGCGGCGCTCCCAGTTCTATGGCGCGCAAGGCCACTCGGGCGACGAGAACTTCCCCAACGTCATCCGCCTGGTCGCCTCCGGCCGGCTCGACCTGAGCCCGATCATCACCGCCCGCTACAACCTGGCCGATACCGTGGACGCCATCGCCAAGTCCACCCAGCGCAGCGACGGCAAGATCCTGGTCAAGCCAAACCTGAACAAGTAGCACCAGCCCGGTGTACGCCGATGGGTACATCGGTACGCCGATGGGTACATCGGTACGCCGATGGGTACATCGGTACGCCGATGGGTACATCGGTACGCCGATGGTGCCGATGGGGGTACATCGGACATCGGACCACCGGCCGACGACTGAATTCGCTCCTACCGCAGGCCTGGGGTTCGTAGCAGGCGCTTCAGCGCCCCGCCCGGGCCTGCGGGAGGGTACTCCCCGAGAGCAGAGGAGGATTGCTCGTGCAATCTCTGGCTGGCACATTGACGCGCTTCCGTCTCAGGTTGGCCGGGTTTCCGGTGACGGTGACCCTGGCCAGTTTCGTGATCCTGTTCCTCTTCTTCTGCGCTGCTGCCAGGAATTTTCTGACTCCGGTGGCCATCTCTAACATCCTGTCCTTCGCCAGCATCATTGGCATCCTCGTCGTCGGCGTAAGCATGCTGATGATTGCCGGGGAGTTTGACCTTTCCGTGGGTTCCACGTTTGCCGTGGCCAGTTTCGTCTTTGCCCTCACCATGAACGCCGGCGTGCCGCCGCTCCTGGCCATGGGGATCGCGCTGCTCGTCAGCGCATTGTTGGGGTTGGTGAATGGGCTGATCGTGGTCGGAGCCGGCATCCCCTCCTTCATCGCCACCCTGGGCACCATGCTGGCCTACCGTGGCATCGCCCGTGCCATCGGCGGCGGCGATTTCGCCAAATACATCGAGTCCAGGCCGCTCCTCTTCAATATTCTGAACGGCCCGCTTGAACTGATCAACAGGCTGTGCGAACCGGCCGGCAACTTCCGGGTCTCTATCCTGTGGTTTGTGCTGATCGCAGTCATCATGTCCATCATATTGGTCCGCACGCGGTTTGGTAACTGGGTCTTCGCCACCGGTGGCCATCCCGGGGCAGCGTTGGCGCAGGGCGTGCCGGTCAAGCGGGTCAAACTGGCCGTGTTCACGCTGACCGGGCTGTTGGCCGGTATCGCCAGCGTGATGCAGTTCGCCCAGCGCACCAGTGTGGACCCGCTCCGTGGAGAAGGGTGGGAGTTGATCGCCGTGACCGCCTGCGCGATCGGCGGCGTGCAACTTGCTGGTGGTGTAGGCACCATCCCGGGAGCCGTCATCGGTGTCCTCTTGCTGCAAATGCTCGAACAGGGGCTGGTGCTGATGGGGGTGTCGGTGCAGATCTTTCGGGCGGTCGCCGGCCTGATCCTGATGCTGTCGGTCGTGCTCAGTACGTACCTGGGCCGCTCCGAGTAGTATATCATAGGTTACGCTTGCGGCGTGACACTCGCAAGAAAGAAAGGAGGTGGTGTCTTCACTTCATACGTGAACCTGTTCAACCTTTGATGCACGTCGCAGACAACGTCCAGACTGTTTGACAAACTTTAACAGTGAGGAGAAAGAAAAATGAAACCCGTACGATATCTCGTTCTCTTGATTCTGGCCGGCACGCTGGCTCTCGCCGGCTGCGGTACGCCGGCAGAGACGCCTACGGCGGCCGCACCCACCCCGGTGCCAGCGGAGCCGACCGTGTCACCGGCCGAACCCACTGCGGTGCCAGTCGAACCGACTGAGGCTCCGGCGGCTGAACCCGGCCCGGCCGAGAAGCCACTCAACTTGATCTTCGTGCAGCACGCGCTGTGCGCCTGGGACTCTTTCTGGTGCACCGTGGAAAATGGCATCAACCAGGCCGCGGCTGACATGAAGGCGAACGTCACCATCCTCGGTCCTGACCAGTTCGACCTGGAGAAGGTGGCCCAGTTGATTGATCAGGCCGTGGCGGCCAATCCCGACGGCATCGGGTTGACCGTGACCGATCCTGACCTGTTCCGCGAGCCGATCCAGCGCGCGCTCGACGCCGGCATCCCGGTCGTCGCCTACAACGCCGGTTCTGGCCCGGTCAAGGACAACATCGCCTACATGACCTACCTGGGCCAGGATGAATACCAGGGTGGCTACCAGGGCGGCCAGCGCCTGGGGGCTGGCGGCGGCACGCAGGGCGTATGCATCAACCACCAGGTCGGGCACGCCGGGCTGGACGCCCGCTGTAACGGCTTCCTGGACGCCATGCAAGAACTGGGCATCCCCGCCGAGGTGCTCGCCATCAGCAACGATCCGGCCGAGTCCCAGACTATCATCTCCGACTACACCACCGCCAACCCCGACACCGACGTCTTCCTGACCCTCGGCCCCAACGGTGCCAACCCCTTCTACGCTTTCCTGGACGCGGCGGGGCTGAAGCCGGGTGACGTCAAGCACGGCACCTTCGACCTGAGCCCGGAGATCGCCGCCCGCATCAAGGACGGCACCACCCTGTTCGGCATTGACCAGCAACCCTTCCTGCAGGGCTACGGCGCGGTGCAGATCCTGACCATGGTCAAGCGCTACGGCATCACGCCGGCGCTGCCCGTGACGAGCACCGGCCCCGGCTTCATTGACGCCAGCAACGTGGACTTTGTGGCCGACCCGAGCCGCGCCCTCAACCTGGTCTTCGTACAGCATGCACTGTGCGCCTGGGACTCTTTCTGGTGCGTGGTGCAGAAGGGTATCGAGACGGCGGCGGCCGAGATGAACGCGAATGTCACCGTCCTCGGTCCCGACCAGTTCGACCTGGAGAAGGTGGCCCAGTTGATTGATCAGGGCGTGGCGGCCAATCCCGACGGCATCGCGCTGACGGTGACCGATCCTGACCTGTTCCGCGAGCCGATCCAGGGTGCGCTCGACGCCGGCATCCCGGTCGTCGCCTACAACGCCGGTTCTGGCCCGGTCAAGGACAACATCGCCTACATGACCTACTTGGGCCAGGATGAGTACGCTGGCGGCTACCAGGGCGGCCAACGCCTGGCAGCCGGCGGCGGCACGCAGGGCGTATGCATCAACCACCAGGTCGGGCACGCCGGGCTGGATGCCCGCTGCAACGGCTTCCTGGATGCCATGGAAGAACTGGGCATCCCTGCCGAGGTGCTCGCCATCAGCAACGATCCGGCCGAGTCCCAGACCATCATCTCCGACTACACCACCGCCAACCCTGACACCGACGTCTTCCTGACCCTCGGCCCCAACGGTGCCAACCCCTTCTACGCCTTCCTGGACGCGGCGGGGCTGAAGCCGGGTGACGTCAAGCACGGCACCTTCGACCTGAGCCCGGAGATCATCGCCCGCATCAAGGACGGCACGACCCTGTTCGGCATTGACCAGCAACCCTTCCTGCAGGGCTACGGCGCGGTCCAGATCCTGGTGCTGAAACTACGCTACGGCATCAGCCCGGCCATGCCGGTAACGCCGACCGGCCCTGGCTTCGTGGACAAGGGCAACGTCGAAATCGTCGAGAAACTGGCTGGCACATACCGGTAAACCCGGTATAAGAGGTAGGGGCGGGGCAAGCCCCGCCCCTACCAGGTCACCGGATAGGAGGCACGACCCGTGAGCACAATTGCAGCCAGGCAGAAAATGAACCGTCGCAGAATATTCGATTCCCCAATCGCGGGGCCCTTGATCACCACGGTCGCCGTCTTTAGCCTTCTTTGCGCGACTGTTCCCCATTTCCTCACCATGCGCTCATTGTCGGGCATTCTCAATGCGGCCACCTTGACCGGCATGGTCACCGTCGGCATCACCCTGCTGATGATGGCTGGGGAGTTCGATCTGTCTGTCGGTCCGATCATGGCCATGGCTGCTTTCCTGTATGGTTTCCACAGCGTGCAAGGCGGAAACCAACTGTGGGCGCTGTTTCTGGCTCTGCTCATTCCGGCGCTGATGGGTGCCTTGAATGGCTTCATCGTCATCCGCACCGGCATCCCCTCGTTCATCGCCACGCTGGCCACTCGCTTCATCTATGGCGGCGCGGTCTGGCTTTATTCGGCCGGCCAGATGTTCCAGACAATTGAGAACGTCCCCATCTATAGCGTCTTCAATGGCCGGCTGGACCTCATCGCCGACAGGATCGCGGGCGCCAATTTTCGCACGTCCGCCTTCTGGTTGATCGGCATGGTCCTGCTGTTCCAGTACGTCCTCGTGCGCACCCGGTTCGGCAACCACGTGTTCGGCACCGGTGGCAACCCCGGCGCGACCGCCGCGCAGGGTGTAAACGTCAAATGGGTCAAATTCACTTGTTTCGTCATGTCCGGGGTGTTGGCCGGGCTGGCTGGGATCTTGCTGTTCAGCCAGTACAAAACGGTCAAGATTGCGACGGGCTCAGGGGAAGAACTCAACGCCATCGCTGCGGCTGTGATCGGCGGCACCGTGCTGACTGGAGGGTCTGGGAGCGTCGTCGGCGCCTTGATCGGCGTCCTGTTGATCAGCATGCTGCGCACGGGTGTCGTGCTCGTCAACCTGGTCCCGGCCGACAACTTTGGCGCCATCGTCGGCGTCACCATCGTCGGCGCTGCCATCATCAATAACTGGATCCGGAACCGGTCCTGATCGAGAAAGGGCCTGTCCTGAGCAAAGTCGAGGGAAGAGAGACTCAATGAGCGAGACACCGGTCGTCCACATGGAGAGCATTGTCAAGCGATTCGGCACGGTCACCGCGCTGGACAACGTAGACTTGACCGTTGGCCGGCAGCAGGTGATGGCGCTGGTCGGCGACAACGGGGCCGGCAAATCTACCCTGATCAAGATCCTCACCGGCATCTATATGCCCACCAGCGGGCAGATCTACTTTGAGGGCCAGCCGGTACAGATTCGTTCCCCGCAGGAAGCACGCGCCCTGGGCATTGAGACCGTCTACCAGGACCTGGCACTGGTCAACCAGATGAGCATCGCGCGCAACTTTTTCCTGGGGCGCGAGCCGGTTCGCCAGATCGGTCCAGTCCACTGGCTCGACATGCGGAAGATGAACGACCAGACATACCTGTCGTTGCGCGACATCGGCATCGAGATCCGCTCCCCCGTCGAGAAGGTCGGGAAACTCTCCGGCGGCGAACGGCAGTCTATCGCCATTGGCCGCGCGTTATTCTTCGGGGCCAGGCTGCTGATCCTCGACGAGCCGACGTCGGCGCTCTCGGTCGCCGAGACCCACAAGGTGCTCACGTACACCCTCAACGCCAAGGAGCGTGGGCTGTCCGTCATCTTCATCACCCACAACATCCATCACGTCTACCAGGTGGCCGATGCTTACACGATCATCCGGCACGGCAAGCGGGTGGGCACGTATACTAAAGCGGAACTCACGCCGGACGACATCGCCGCCCTGATCACGGGCGAGCGCGAATATTGACTAGATTCAAGGAGACAACATATGCCTGAGAGAAAAGCACCTGAAGGATTATTGCCCACCGACCAGCCGGACCTCTTTTTCGAGGACAACACGGTGGGCCGTTTGAAGAAGGCAGTATGGGATGCTAGCGACGAGGAGATTGATGCGATCCTGGCCGAGTACGGTATCCCATCGCCCGTCGAGTGGGCCAGGCCCGGCTCCTACATTCAGACGACGGTGCGCCACGAGGTGGTGGAAAACCGGCGCAAGAACGACGTCGTCCTGATCCCCGTCGGCTGCACCGAACTGCACGGCCAGCACACCGTCAGCGCGATGGACACCCTCTTCGTCAGCGCCATCTGCGAGGGGGTGCACCGCTACACGGCCAGGCAGGGCGCGCCGGTCAACCTGGCTCTGCCGCCGCTCATGTACGGCGCCCATCCTTACCATCACCTGGGGATGCCCGGCACTGTCATCGTGCGGGAGCACGTGGTGCGCGAGTTGATGCTCGACGTGATGCTGGGCCTGTGGAACGATGGCTTCCGCAAGCAGATCATCATCAACAACCACGGCCAGTTGTGGGTGCTGGAGGCGGCCGTCCAGGAGTTCCAGAAGCGCTACCAACTCCCCGGCCTCTTCCGCGTCATTGACTGGCACCGCGCGGTGCGCGAGTTCTTCCGCACTACCGACCGTGGCGGCAAGTGGGACACCAACTTTGTCCACGCCGACGAGTCCGAGACCTCGCTGGGCCTGCTGCTCTTCCCCGAGATGGTCCACATGGACCAGGCTGTGGACACCGAGGGCAAGAGTTACCTGCCCGATGGCCACTTCGACAAGTCGGTGGACCCCTTTGGGCGGCCCAGCCGCTGGTCGGAGGGAGAAGGCCACTTCCCCATCGAAATCAGCGGCACGCCGGAGGGGGTCGTGGGCAAGGCCACCCACGCCACCGCCTACAAGGCCAAGCGCCCCGTCGCCGCCATCCTCCGCTACCTGACGCTCTTGAACGACCAGATCCTGGAGGCGTTCCCCGCTGGCACCCTCCCGCCGGTCGAAGAGGTCACGCTGCGTACTGCCAAGGAGATGGAACCCTTCTTGCGCGAGCCCTTCAGCCCCGGCTGGCGGCCGGTGTACGCCCTCCCGCGCATTGGACAGGGCACCGAGGTGTAATAAGAAAAGACCTGGCAGGTTGCGGGTGAGTACACCCGGGCAACCTGCCAGGTCTGTGAGGAACATCTTATGAAGTTCAGCATCGTTCTCTCCGCCCAACCTACCCGCTTCGAGGCCGTCGCCTTCAGGGGCGATTTCGAGCACAACCTGGCCCGCATCGCCGCGCTGGGGTACGACGGCGTCGAACTGGCGATCCGCGATCCGGGCCTGATGGACTATGGATCGTTGCTGGCGCTGCTGGACCGGCATCACCTGGCGGTGCCGGCCATCGGCACCGGCCAGGCCTGGGGCGAGGAGCACCTCTCGTTCACCGACCCTGACCCCGACGTGCGCCGGAGGGCCATCGAGCGGGCGTGCGCCCACATCCCCTTCGCGGCCCAGGTGGGAGCGCAGGTCATCATCGGCCTGCTGCGGGGTGTCGTGCAACCTGGCGTAGACCACACCCAGGCCAACAACTGGCTGGTGGAAGCCCTGCGCCGCTGCGCCGACGCCGCCACCCCGGCCGGGGTCAAGTTCTGCCTGGAGCCGCTCAACCGGTACGAGACCGGCCTGATCCACACCGTGGCTGAGGGGCTGGCGCTGATCGAGCAGGTGGGAGCGGAAAACTTTGGTCTCCTCTTGGACACGTTCCACATGAACATCGAGGAGCCCAACCTGGCCGGCGCCATCCGGGCGGCCGGGGCGCGGTTGTTCCACTTTCACGTCGCAGATTCCAACCGCTGGCACCCCGGCGCCGGTCACGTGGACTTTGGCCACCTGCTGGCCGTTCTCGAAGAGGCCGGCTACACCGGCTACGTCTCGGGCGAGTTCCTGCCGCTGCCGGACGCGCTCACGGCGGCGGAACGCGCCATCTTCCACTTGCGAGCAGTCGCGCCGTCATAGACGCATCGTAGACACATTGCAGCCGCATCGCAGGCTACATCACAGACGCACCACAGACTACACCATAGCAGCATCGTAGACCACATCACAGACACATTGCAGACTACACCATAGCCACATTGCAGACTACATCACAGACGCATCGTAGACACATCGCACGACGGCGCGCTCTCAATCAGGAGCCCGACCCCATTGGGGTCGGGCTCCTGACCTCATCTCGAGCGGATTGCGGAATGCGGATTGCGGATTGCGGATCGCAAGTAGATCGGCTACAGCCCAGGCTCCTCCGCTGCTTGTTTATTGTTCATTGTTCATCGTTTCATTCAGGTTCAGCGGATCGAACACCAGCGCCCGTCCGCCTGCCGCGTCGGTCACGTAGATGGTGCCATCCTGCGCCACCGCAATGCCCCCCGGCAGGGCGAACGAACGTTCGTCGAAACCGTACCGGCCGAACGAAAGCACGTAATTGCCCAGGCTGTCGAACACCAGCACCCGGTAGTGGCCCGGGTCCGTGACGTAGACGTACTCGTTGTTGTCCACCGCCAGGTAGGGCTTTTCGTCGGGCAGCCCCGTATCCCACCCGACGATCGGCCACTGGCGCAGGTACGTGCCGTTGCTGTTGAACACCTGCACGCGCCGGTTCCACGTGTCAGCGACGTAAACCTCGCCACCCAGGCCGACGGCGATCCCCACCGGCTCGTCCAGGTATCCGTCCAGCACCCCGCCCCCGCCCCACTGAGACGCAAACTTCCCATCGGGCTCAAAGACCTGCACCCGTTTGTTCCCCGTATCGGTCATGTAGACCCGTCCGTTGGGGCCGACGGCGACGCCGCGCGGGCCATAGAACGCGCTTTCTCCACCTGCGTCTTGGGGGCCGTACTGGCCGAATATGCCCCAGGCCGCCACCAGGTTTCCTCCGGCGTCCAGTTTCTGGATGCGATGGTTCCAGGTGTCCGCCACGTAGATCGCGCCGTCGGCGGCCACCGCCACGTCCCACGGCTGGTTAAAGCCTTGCGCCTCCCCCACCTCCGTCTCGGCTGTCGAGTGTTCTCCCCAGGCAGCCACGAACTGGCCGTCGGCAGTGAATTTCTGGATCCGGTGGTTGTCGGAATCGGCGACGTAGATGAACCCGTCCGGCCCGACCGTGATCCCGTGCGGGCCCTGGAACTGGCCCGGACCTGCCCCCTGGCTCCCGAAGACCTGCCGGGCGGCCAGGTCCAGCCAACCCTTGGCGTACGGGTCGGTGGGGCCGATCTCCACCGGTTCCGTGGTGCCCAGGTCCCACATCTGCTCCACCACGTCGCGGCGGATGTAGAGGCGGAAGTCGGCACGCAATGGCCACTCGTCGAGCGTGTGCTTCGTGCCGGTCACCTCGTCGTAACGGCGATAGTCTCGGTCGTACCAGATGTCCAGCCATGCGGCGCGTGTCTGCGGGTCAACGATGGCCTGCCGGATGCGTTCCCAGGTCAGGTTGCGGTAGTCCTCGACCGGCCACCAAAGATACGTGTACCGGTTAACCACGTAGTTGTCGGCCATGTAAGGAGATACCTCGTCCCATTGATCCTGCCCCGCGATGACCACGGGAGCGTCCAGGGCCTCCCGCGAAGGCTGCTCGCCGTAAAAGGCCGCGTTGCGGTAGTTGCGCAGGTACCAGTAGAACACCGTGGAACCGTCGGACCCGTAGGCCACCTTGATCAGGTTCGGGCCGCCCGCCACGCGGCGCGAGAGTTCCTCGATCTGGTCCATGGCCTGCTTGACCGCCGGGCCGGAGTGGGCATAGACCAGGAACTCGGTCGGATAGTCGCCGTTGACGTAGCAGAAGCGCCAGGTCGTGTGGATGGTGAGGAACACCGGCACCAGGATCAGGACGATGACCAGCACGCGCCAGGCCACACGCCACCCGCTGCGCCAGATCAAGTACCCCAATCCTGCGCCGAAGGCCAGCACTCCCAACAGTCCTCCCAGGAATTGGCCGGTGGTGTTCAACTGCGCCAGCTCGTATCCCCGGAACGGGCCGGCCGACGCCGCACTGACGAACACCACCAGCGCTGCCACGAACGGCGGAACCGTCAGCGCCAGCAGCCAGGCCTGCTTCTGGAACACCCGTCGCCAGTCGGTCCCCTCGATCAGCCGCCCGACCAGCCAGCCGGAGAGCAGGATCATCGGCAGCGCCACGTGGGTGGTCAGCCAGGGCATCTTTTCTCCGGCGTACGAGTACGTGACCCACGCCATCACGATCCACCACAGGAGGAAGGGAAGAAATGAGGAATGAGGAATGAGGAATGAGGATTGCGGATCGGAGATTGGAGATTGGAGATTGGAGGAAACGCCCTCCCGCTCCCCCTCGGCGAGAGGACCGGGGTGAGGGGCGCTCCCCCTCTCCTCGCCGGGGAGAGGGCTGGGGTGAGGGGCACTCTCATTGGAATGAGGGGCGATCAGCCGGCGGACAGCGAGATAGCCGCCGGCGACGATGGCCAGGAACAACGGCAGGTACTCGTACAGGAGAACTGTGATAATGTAGTAATACCACGGCTGACCGCCCCGCTCGACCTCCTGCTGGGCCAGCCAGTAGCCCAGCGAACCCACCAGCCCGCTGGCGATGCCGGTGCCGTTGGTGAAAACGGTGGTGAACAGGACGAGGAAAATGGCGTAAAAGACAATCGCTGTGATGCCCCAACGCCGCCAATTCCACGCCAGACCGATGCCTGCCGAGATCAGTACCATCACCGCGGTGATGGCACCGGAATAGTAGATCGTCGGCGCGCTGTAGTCTATCGGGTTCATCTTCGCCAGCATGATCGGCACGGGCGAAAGGAATGGGAAGCACAGCGTGCCCAGGACGATGATCAAATCGAACGAGCGGTACGAGCGCAACTCATACCACGTGCCGGCCAGCAAGGAGGCCAGTGCCACCAGCAATCCCAATCCTGCCAGCATCCCTCCGGCAATTGCCCACCAGGCCAACGCCGGTTGCTCTGCTGACTTGAGCGCCAGCCCCAGCCCCAGAGTGGCCCCGCCGATTGCCAGCGGGACCAGCGCGATCCAAAAGACGGACTTGCCGCGTTCGTGCGCCCACTCTCGCTGCAAGGCCTGGACCGCGAACAGGCCGACGAGGAACAGGCCGAAGATGGCGTCGTAGATAAAGGCCACCTCCTTGGCGGCAAACATCAATGACACCCCCGCCCCCATCAGGTAGAGCCAGCGCGCACGGCCGTCGCGCAAGTAGGAGAACATTGAGTAGATGGTGAGGAGGGACCACAAGATGACCGGGATGTCGTGGCGGATGTAGCGGGAGTAGTAGGCGATGGAGGGTGAGATGAGCAGGAAGAACGCGGTGGCGAGTGCTCCTGGGCGGCCCAGCCACCGCCGCAACAGGTACGGAAACACAACCGCGATCACCGTCCCCATCAGCGCCACCGGCACCCGGGCAGTGAAATCGTTGTCCCCGAAGAGAAAGTAGGTCAACGCAGTCACGTCGAACAGGAAGGGCCCGTGCATCAGTGGGTTGTGCTGGAAGCCGTAGCCGGCGTACAGGTTCCACGAGTACTTGGTGTGGATGGCCTCGTCGTGGCTCTGCACGCGATCCCCCACCCTCCACAAGCGGGTGCTCAGAACCACGATGAGGAGGACGATATAGAGCGCCTTCTCCCAATCCAACCGATCCAGCAGGTGGCTCACAGGTCTATCTAACAGTGTTTGTTGCTTCATTCAGTCTACTCCAAATCGTGTGGCGAATTGCAGGTCACGTGTTTCGTGTTCCGTATATGCATCTTTTCGCATAGCCTGCTTGCTGTTTCCGAGAAAGAAAACAGAAGGGAAGGTCCGTATTGCCCTATCTTAATGACTATGCGAAGGCTCGTTCCCTGTTCCCTGATCACTCTTCACCCACAGTACCACCCACTCATCCACGGCCGGCGGCACCGGAGTGCGGCGGAAGAGGAGCCACTCGACCGCTGCGCTGCAATCTGGCGGCCATCTCCACGTGCATCCCACCTCCGCCGGGTTCCACCGCCGCCGCAGCGCAAAGTCCTGCCCCACAAATTCCATCCCGCCTGCCGGCGCCAGGTCGCGCCGCGTCGTCACCACCGGTCCCATCTCTCCCTCCAGAATACGGATGTACTCATCCGCGGCCTGGCCCAGGTCCTCGACCCGCCGGGCAGCGCTGAAATCGCGCAGGTACCAGGCCAGCACTGAGTCAGGCGCTGCCTCCAGCGTGAATGACAGCGTCGTCGGTATCCCCGTCTTCCGCCACGAAAGATCGCGCAGCGTCTGCACCAGATCGCGCACCTCTGGCGCGGCCGGCTCCTGGGCCAGGAGTTCGCGTGGATCTCCCGGGTGCACGTATGCGCTGCCCCACGCCGCCGAGAGCGTGACCGCCAGGAGCACCACCGCGGTGCCTACGCCAAGCGCACGCAACGCGGTACCCACCCGGATCCCCAGCGCAAAGATCATCACCAGCAACACCTGCAAGGCCACCGTCAGCAACGCCAGCGCCATGTCGGCCGGGGTCTTGTAAACCGCATAGTGAGCCAGCACGACATAAAAGTGAGCCCACAGCACCACCACCACCAGCACGTACAAGCCGTCGGTGATCCACTCCCCCTGCTCCCGCACGTTCCGTACCAGCGACTCCGCCGCCAGGCCCGCCAGCAGGCCGGCTGGCAGAAGCACCCACGTCACGTCCAGCACCGCCCGCCCCGGCATCAGCGCCAACAGCACCCCGCTCAAGCCTGCCCACAGCCCCAGGGCAACGCCCAAGCGATGCCCACGCCGGACGACCCACACCAGCCCTCCTAGCCCCAATAGCAAGGCCAGCGGCTCGTAGACGGCCAGGACCAGCAGCGGCGACGCTGCGGAACTTGGCGCCGGGCCAAAGCGGGCCAGCCAGGCCCCCAGCAGATCCCCCGTCGCCCCCAGCCCGCCCAGGTTCCAGCCCAGCCCGGTCGCCAGCGCCAGACCCGCCAGCACAAAGATGACGATGGCGTAGACCAGGTGGGGGCGCAACCGTCCCCACCATCCGGCCCACCTGCCGGGCCAGGCCCAGACCAGGATTAACCAGGCCAGCCCCATCGCCAGGAGCAGCCCGTAGGCCGCCGGGCTGCTCGTCACGGCCAGCGCCAGCCCCATGACCGACCAGGTAAGCCAGGACCGCTTTTCCGTATCGAAGAAACGGAGCAGCCCTCCCAGGAACACCATGACGCCTGCGGCGGCCACTATCGTGCCATCCAGGTGGCGAGAGGCAGACAGCGCGCTCGGCGAAAATGCCAGGTACAACCCGGCCACCAGCGCCCCTACCCGCCCAATGCGCTGCCGGAACAGGCACGGGGTGAGCGCGAGCACCCCGCCCATAAGTGCGGGCCACAGACGGGCGATCGAGTCACTCACTGCGCATAGGGTAAATACGAGCGCGTTTGCTGCCAGCAGCACCGGGCTATAGTCCGCCTGCGGCATCCCGAGCCTGGCCACGGCCCGCCACGCCAGCATCGCCTCGCGTGCCTCCCGTGCATCCAGTGGGGCCGCGTCAAGAGAATATAGCCGCAACGCCAGCGCGACCACAGCCACCACTGCCCACAATCCCACCTCAAGAGTAATGCGGAATGCGGATTGCGGAATGCGGATTGCGTGTTCCGTCACTCGCCACTCGCCACTTGCCATTTGCTCGTTCGTCATTTGTTCATTGCTCATTGCCCATCCGATAGATCGTCACTTCCCCTGCATCGTACACAGCCTCCCCCAGCCCGGCGAACTTGGCCAGGCCTGCCGCCGGATAGCGGGTCCGCTCCAGCGGCCCAATGTAGATGTACCGGATGTCGTACTTGCTCACCAACGCCACAACCTCACGCGGATCCACACTGGTGTACAGGCTCTCGATGTCAGGTTCGCGGCGCGCCTGCTCATCGTAACTTCCGCGCCACTGGTGCTCGTGGCCAGCCCAGCCCAGGAGCGTGGGCAGTCCCGTATTGGCGGAGACGCGCCCCGCGTAGACGTAGGCTTGCGCGCGGTCGCCCGGCGCCTCCAGGATCACCGGTGCGCCTGATACGTTCTGATTGAGCCACACGAACGCCGCATAGTCGTCCGGCTCCATCTCGGCCAGGTAGGCAGTGCCATCGAGCGTGGGCCGGCCCCCGGTTTCGTTGGCCCGCGCTGGAATGGCCAGCACCGGGTACACAAACCCGGCCGCCACCAGCAGCACGGCCACCATCCCCATCCCCACCCGGTTCCGCCGGATAAAGTTGGCCAGCGCGTAAGCCCCTGCAATTCCCCACACCACCCACGCCTGGAAGTAGAACTTGAAGACGGTGTTCATGCGCGTGCCAAAGTTGTCACGCAGATAGACGTACTCGACGCTGAACGCCAGGAGCGCGCCGGTAGCAAGAAGCAGAAGAACGAAGCAGGATATCTGATCCGTCAATCCTGCCGAGATTCCTCGCTGCGCTCGGAATGACAACCCAATTCCGTGTTCTTCCTGCTCCCTGCTCCCTGCTCCCTGATCACTGATCACCGTGAGAACAACGACGACGAGGAGCGCGATGAGCCCGAGGGCAACCCAGGGGTTCAGCAGGCGCAAGAGCAGGCTGCGCAAGATGAGCGCCGATGCGTTGGGTATATTCTCCAATCCGGGAATTGGCCCGCCGCGCAACCAGGCCGCCACATAGCCCGCCGGTCCTTGCTCAGCGAGCGCCCCCACCCGCACGAGCAGCGCGCCCAGCATCACCACGAACACGACGATGCCCAGGATTCCCAACGCCACCGTCGCCGTCCAACGGGCCACCTCACCGACCCGCACCCCACTCTGCCGCGCCTGGCCGGCAACGAAGGCTGCCGCGATGAACAGCAGCGGCCCGAACATCACCAGGAACTGCGGCAGGCGCGTCGCGTTGAACAGGTTGAGCAGAATCCCTCCCGCCTGTGACTGGAACCCGATCCAGAACGGCAGGTACAGGAGGATGCCGGGGAGGAGAAGGGCGGCGAAGAGAAGGGCGAAACGTGAAACGTGAAACGTGAAACGTGAAACGTGATTCGTGTTCCGTATTTCGTATTCCGTGGCCGGAGCCGTGCTTGCCGTGTTCTGCATTGCCTGTGTCGTGCGGTAGTGGGCGAGCGTCGAGGCGGCGACGACGACGAACAGGTAAATGGGGAAATCCCAGGTATTGAGGAAGCCCAGGCCCCCCAGGCACAGGGCGTAGATGAGCAACTCCCACGGAGAAACGTGAAACGCGAAACGTGAAACGTGAAACGTGAAACGTGTTGCGTGTTGCGTGTTGCGTGTTGCGTGTTGCGTGTTCGCTGATTCGCCATTCGCCATTCGCGGTTTGCGATCCGCATTCCGCAATCCCAAATCCGCAATCCCAAATCCGCATTCCGCAATCCGCAGGTATAGGTTGAGCGCCAGTGCCAACGCCAGCACGACGAACGGCAAGGCCAGGACGTGCGGGTGCATGTCGCCCAGGAGGAAACTGAAGCCGGGGAATTCGTCAATCACGTGCTGCTCCGCTCCCCAGGGAGTATAATCCTGCAACACGCGGGAGGCCTGCCACCACCAGAAGAAGCGGCTGGGCACCCAACTGCCCTGAACCAGGGGCAGCGGCGGCTCGTCAAGCCGGTAGATGTCCAGCCAGGCCCACCACGCGGCCGGGCCGAGGCCCCGCGCGTGCAGCACCTCCAACAGCCCTTCCAGGTTGCCCATCACCGCCACCACCAACGGCCCCAGCAAGCCTCCCACCAGAGCCCCCCATCCCTTCCTCCAATCTCTTTCTTCTCCCCCCTCCGCTCCTCCGTTCCTCCGCTCCCTGCCCATCTCCGCCACCAGCAGGTTGTACACCAGGCTAAACGCCCCCGTGCACGTGAGCGCGAAGAGGGTCGCAATCCCGAGATTGAAGGCGATCGCGGGCGGGACCGCCGCCAGGCGGGCCACCATGGCCACAATCACGTAGCCAAAGTAGTAATAGGAGATGGCAAAGCCCGATAGCCACGGGTCGTGCGGCGGGAAGGTGTCGGAACGCAAGATCGCGCGCAGGAAGGCGATCTCCATCCATTTCTCACCCCCGGCCGTCTCGATGCGCGGCATGCGGGCGCGCACTAGGCACCAAGCCAAGAACGCCAGCGTAAACACCACCTCGGTGACCAGCACCGTACGCCAGGGCAATGGCATTGGCCGGGCGTGGGAGACTGGCCTGCTGGACAGGTCCGGCGAACGGAGTACAAGCACCAGGCCCACGGCGGCCAGCAGCCCCAGTGCCACCAGGATGCCCCCCGCCGTGTTGTGCGTCCAGCCGAAGGTGGTCAACAGCCAGAACCCCCACCCGGCCAGGAGCAATCCCAGCGGCTTCGAGACACCGTACCCCCGGTCCGGCAGGTGCCGGAACAGCCGCCAGGCCAGTGGCAGCGCTGCCAGCCCAAACACCTGAAGGACCAGATACCAGCGGAACGCCAATAACGCCTCGCTCATCGTCAACTGTGCCTCAAGCATTATGCATCACGTGTTTCGTGTTTCGTGTTTTGTGTTCCGTGTCCTACGCACCACGCATTCATACCTTCCCGAAAGTTCGGAACTTTCGGGAAGGTGCATTTTACGCCTTACGCATTACTTTCCGGCGTCGGCGGCAGCGCCAATGCCGGCGTCGGCAGCGGAGTGACCGTCTCGGAGGACACGGGCGGTGTGGGTGTAGTACTCCAGGCCGGGTGCGTCCCAGAAATGGAGGCAGGCACAGGGCCAGACGCAGGGGCCGTGACCGGCACGCGAGCCACCCGCACCTGGGGGAGCAGTGTCTGCGCCGCCGCCGCCGAGCCCCAGACAGGAGAGAGCGCGAGCATCAGGCACATGGTCAGCACGAGGCCAGAAACCGCCGATACCCGCCACCGGGCTGCCTGCTGGCGTCCCGCCAGCAGCTGCCCCTGCACCGCCCACCACTTGGGCCGGGGCAGCGGTACCGCGCCCGCCACGGCGGCGAGCGTAGTCCCCAGTTCCCCTTGCAGCCAGTGATAATCGGCGATGGCGCTCCGGCACTGCGCACACCGGCGCACGTGTGCTCCCATCTGCCCACTGGCCGCTTCATTCCCATCGGCCCAACCGGCGAGTTCCATCTCCTCCGGGTGAACTAGCTGCTTGCGCATATCTCTACCCTCAGACCTGCCCCACCCTCACTCCCGGCCCCTCTCCCTTTTACCCTCCCTAACCGATCCCATAATGACTATGCGAAGACATACTATCCAGCCCTCGCCGTCCGCACTGCTTCCCCTTCGTACGCCCTCTCTTCCTCCGGCACCACCAGCAACCGCCGCAGTTGAACCTTCCCATGCGCCACTCGCGCCCGTGCCGCGTCGGGCGAACAATCCAACGTCGCCGCGATCTCCGCGTACGACAACCCCTCGTAGAACCGCAACACCAACGCCTCCCGCGCCCCCGGGCTCACCTGCTGGAGCGCCTCCCACACCGCCCGCTGCGCCCCCCGCAACTCCGCCGTGCCCGCCGGATCGCTCGCGGCCGCCGGATGGGCCGGCGCCTGCTCACCGGCATCAAGCACCTCCAGCGGTACTAGCAGAAGTTGCCGGCGGCGGCGCTTGTTGCGGCAGCGGCTCACCAGTGCCACGCGCAGCCAGGCCCAGAACGGCCCGCGCGCCGCATCGTAGCGGTGCAGGTTGCGGAACACGTACACGAACGCGTCCTGCACCACCTCCTCGGCATCCTCCGCGTCCTGAAGGAGCAGGTAGGCCAGGCGGAACGCCGCCGCGTGATACGCCTCATACAGCACCCGCTGCGCCGCCTCATCTCCATGCGCGGCCCTGGTGATCGTCTCGACGTCGGTCATTGGTCTACTCTATATACACGGGCAGGAGGGGATTTGTGAGATGGGACTGGTAAATCTTAACCCCCTCCGCATCATAAACGACCCGCAGCATCCCCTCCGCCACCATCACCTCGAACTTCGCCAGTCCCGCCGGATCATAGTACGCCCGCTCGTACGCGCCGACGTAGACGTAGCGCACCCCGTAGCGCGACAGGATCTCCCACGCCCGCGCAGCGTCGGTCGTGTTGTAACACTCGTCCACGTCTGCCCGCCGCCAGTCTACCATCGAGTCCGGGAGCGCCGCCCGCTGCTGCGCCTGGTGCCAGCGCCAGCCCACCACCGCCGGCAACCCCGTGTAAATTGAGACCCGGTTCGCCCACAAGTACTCGCGGCGGCCCAGCCCCTCCATAATCACCGGCGAGCCGGATACGTTGTCCTGCACCCAGCGAATCGCGGCGTAATCCCCCGCCAGCGGAATCTCCTGATCCTCGCGCCCCGGCGCACCATCCATCGCGGTGGCCGTCCGGGCAAAGGCCATTCCATCCAACGTCAACCCCGTCTGGGACGATATGCGATCCACCGCCCGCGCCCGGATGCCGTAAGGCAGGAACAGCGCCCCGCCCAGGATCAAGAGTACCATCCCGATCCACCACAGGGTGCGCCACTCCGGTCTCCAGCGCAGCGCCCGCTCCCGCACCCAGGCCAGGCTCACCGCACCCGCCACCGACAGCAGCGTCCACACCTGCAAGTAGAACTTGAACACCGTGTTCATCCGCGAGATGTCGCCCTTGAGCACGACGACCTCGACGGCCAGGCAGAGCGCCATGCTCGTACCGACCATCAGCCACAACAGCCGCCGGCTGGCCAGCATCCCCGGGGCCAGGAGCAGGTACGCCGCCGCCATTCCCACCGGCACCACCACCGCCGCCACCCAGTAGCCCAATCCCACCAGCACCACCGTGACGACGACCACCCCCAGCAACAGTATGAATGGAGAATGGAGAATGGAGGTTGGAGGTTGGAGGTTGGAGATTGGAGATTTGCGATTCGCGATTCGCGATTTACGCATTACGCAGTACGCATTACGTATTTCGATTCCCATCCGCGTCACCAACGGAAAGAGCACGATGCCGTAGATCCACAGGTAAACGTCGGCCGGCGTCCGCGACCCGCGCCACATCTCGACCGAAGTATACCCCGCCGCGTAGTGCTGGAGGTACGGCAGGTATAACATCACCGACAGCCCAACCAGCCCCACCGCTCGCCCCATCAACCCTAACAGCCACCTGGCACCCCCCGTCCCCTTGTCTCCTTGTCTCCTTGTCTCCTTGTCTCCCCGTGTCCCGGATGTACTCATCCGCCATATCCCCAGGGCCAAGCCCACCACCCCCAACGCCAGATACGTCGGGTAGTCCCACGTGTTGGTCGGATAGAGCGCGCCGATGGCCAACGCGCCGAGAGCCAGGCTAAGCCAGGTGGGCGTGCGAGAGCGCATCCAGTACACCGCCAGCGCCAGCGCCAGGAGCGTCAGCGGCAAGGCGATCATGTGGGCGTGCAGGTCACCATACAGGAAAGTAAAGGCCGGGAACTCGGCAATCGGCCCTGCCTCGCCCGGCCAGGCCGGGATGATACGCGTCGGGTGCCAATACCAGGCCTCGATCCGCAGCGGCAACGATGTGCCGTGGGCAAACACCTGCCATAGTCCCCGCAACATGGCCACCGTCTCTGCGAAAACCGGGATCGTGCTGGGGAACGGTTCGCCACCCAGCGTGATGAGCGCCGTTCGTATCAGGTGCACTACCCCCAGGTTGCCCAGCACGACGGTGAACACGAGCCCCATGGCACCTGCCAGCATCGCTCCCCGCCGGTGCCCGCCAAAGAGGTTGTAGGCGACGGAAAAAGCCCCCACCCCGGTCAACGCAACCAGGAGCGGCACCACCAGGTTGTAGGCGACCGCCGGCACCGTCCCCATCAACTTGATCAGCGTGCCGACGATCACGAAACCGAAATAGTAATAATTGAGCCAACTGCCGGAGAACCAGGGGTTGTAGGGCGGGAACCAGGTGGATTTCATCACCGCGTTCAGGTAAGCGAAATCCATCGGCTTCTCCCCCCCCACGGTCGGGTGCCACAGGTCCGGCTGCAGGAGCCGCACACCGATCCACGCCAGGTACAGCAAGGCAAACAGCCCCTCCGTCGCCAGGATCAACCGCCGGTGGCCGCGCACAAAGCGCACCAGGTCGCCGCGCTTGAGCCACCCCACGCCGCCGCCCGCCAACGCCAGCAGGAGCACCATTCGCAGGATCGTCCCGCGCGTGTTCGGCAGTACCCGCAGGCTGGCCGCCAGCCACGTCAGATAGGCCACCACCAGCAACGCCAGCACCCGCGCCAGGCCGTAGCCCCGGTCGCGCAAGCGAGGCGCCGCCACGAATAGCAGCGGGAACGCCAGCCAGCCCAGCAGAGTCACGACGATCCACCAGGCGACCGCTGCCAGCGCCGGGTAGCGGTTGAAGAGACTGTCGCGGTGAAACATCTCCGACCAGGTGCCGCCGGCCTGCTGCTCCGCCCACGTCTGTGGGTCGAACTCCAGCAAATTCCGAGCAGCGGTGGCCTGGACCGGCTTGAGTCCGTGCAGCGCCCGCGTCAGGTCAATCCCGCCCAGCACCTGCTCCACCTGCTCGCGGGAGTAGGCGGCCGTCTTGCGGAAGATCAGCACGCGCGGATGGTCGTAGACGCTGAACGCCTCCTCCGCCGGGGGGAACGATACGCGGATGGGCTCGCGTTGGTGGAGGTAAGGAGGGGAGGGAGGGGAAGGAGAGGAGGGAAGGGAGGGAAGGGGGTAGGGACATTCCTGGTCGGGGAACTGGAAGGGGCCCAGTGCCGGGTAGGAGGTAATGTCCGCCGCCAGTTCAAAGCCCAGTTGGCCGGCGAACAGCGCCCGGTAGTAGGCCGTCGTCAGCGGATAGCGGGCTGGCAGCCGGGCGATCGAGCCGTACAGCCGGTTGCTGGAGAGGAAGATATAGTCGGCCTCGTCGAGCCAGGCGAACAACTGCGCCCGCTTCTCTGGGGTGTCCTCGTTATAGTTCTGCATCTGGCCATCGGAACTGCTGGTCAGGCCCCGATACATCCCGCCGAAGGGATTGTACCCCTCAATGCGTAGCGGGAGCGGGTCGTCCCAGTGCTCGTTAGCGACGACGCTGGTATCTGCCTGCACCGGGCAGCCGCTGGCACACTGGGAGGCGAGCACGTAGATCTGGCCCCCCTGCAATGGCACCGCGTTGAACGCAAAGGTGTACACCTGCCCTCGCCGGATGTACCCATCCGCGGACACATCACGCCCCGACGTCTCGCTCAATACGATCGCCTCCGCTGGCATCGCCAGGGAGGGCATCGCCCACTCGCCCATCGCTCCGCCCAGGCTCTCGCCTCCGCCCGGGTTGGCCTTCAGCGCGACGCGGAACCCCTCCACCTCCGCGTCCCCCTGGGGATCCCCCAGGTAGTTGAAAGTGACCGCCGTAGCCAGGCCGTCCTCCGGCATCGTGAACGGAGTCTGCAACTCTGCGCCGTCGCTGTACACGTACCCGCCGGGCACCGCGATCTGCAACGTCCCCGGGCCGGATCCCGTCTGGTAGTGCAACGTCGCGCCGGCGGGGACGTTCGCATAAATCCAGCGCGAGGCAGCCAGGCGCGTCGTGGTGCGCGTATAGATGCGGGTGAAAGCCACCGCCCAGAACAGAGTGCCGGCCAGCACTACTGCCAACGTCAGCAGACAAATGGCGTAAGGCAAATGACGGAGAAATCTGCCAATCCTGCGCATCCGTGTTGTCACGCCCCACCGGATGAGTCGCAGGAGAGCATAGGCGGCGAAGAGGATGAACACATAGTACACCGGCAAGATATAGCGCATAGACTTGACCCACTGCGTCGCCTGATACAGGAAAAAGCCCGTCCCCCAGGCCCACGGGATCAGGTGTCGCCGCTGTCCGCGCAGCAGTTCCACACCGACCAAGGCCCACCCGGCCCACGCCGCCAGTCCCAGCGGGAGCCCCAGCCCCCACACCACCATGTTGACCCACGGGAAGACGATGGGCATCCGCGCCGTCCACTGGTGGCCGGGCGGTGAATCCACCTCCCCGCTCATCAGGCGGCGGATGAAGCCCATGTCACTGAGCCATTGTGAATTGAGCCGCACCCCAAAGAACCCCGGTCCCTGGAACGCATACGGCTGCCCCATCCGAAGCGCCACCAGGAACACGACCCCGGCCAGTATAAAACGGAGCACCAGTGACCAGGGACCCAGGATCAGTGACAAACGGCGACCAACACCTTCCTCATACCTTCCCGAAAGTTCGGACCTTTCGGGAAGGTGCATTCCTTTCCACCACCACACCACCCCCGCCAGCCCCACCACCAGCGCCGCCGGCCACGTGCTCATCTTGCACGTCACCGCCAGCCCACTCGCCAGCCCCGCCAGTGCGAACGCGCCCCACCCACCGGTCTGGGACGCCCGCACCGCGAAATACAACGTCGCGACGACGAAGAAATGAGCAAAGTTGTCCACGACGAAAAAGTGCGATTGCTGGATCGGCAACACCGCCAGCGCCCCCAACGCGACGGCCAGCAACCCTACACCTGGACCGTACAGTCGCCGCCCGATGAAGAACAGGAAGACCAGTCCCCCCAGGTCGGCCAACGCCGACAGCATCCGGCCCACCAGGTGCACGCCGCCATAGCCCGTGTACGTGCCCGGCGTACACGCCCCTTCGGCTCCGCTCAGGGCAGGCCCTTCGGCGTTCAGAAACAGCCGTACTGCCGCCCGGGCCAGCGGCGAGGGCTCCTCCGCGCAGGCCGTGTCGGCCCACTCTCCCGCGTAGCGCACCAGGAAAATCGGCAAGGTCCCGTAGAAAAAGTTGCCGTACCCCCGATTATAGGGGCTAAGGGGCGAGTGAGCCGTATCAAGAAACAGGGCCAGGCTGTCGGGCGACTTGATGTCCCCCACCACCATCGTCAGGTGGCGCTCGTCCGGGTGAAGATGTGCGCTCTCGTCCCAGTCGAGGCCCACGCTGCGAAAACCGAACGCCACGAACAAGAGCACCACCAGCGCTAGCCCGCATTCCACCCGGCCCAGCGCACGTCGCGGACGAGATTCCGCGGGTGGGTACACCCGTATGCGCTCGGAATGACAGAAGAAACGTTCAGTACGACTCATGCGCAATCCGTCTCCCCGAACCCCAGTTTAAAGAACCGGTTGGGATTGTTGAACAGCCAATCGGCAGCCAGTCGCACGGCCTCTTCCTCCTCCAACCAGCCTCGCTCGACCAGGCGGGCCAGCGTACCCGCGATGTTCTCGCGCGCGATCTTCAGGTGCCCCGCCACGAACTCGGGCACGTCGCCGTAATCGCCGCCGAAGCCGTGCACCTTGGTGTGCGGCAACGTCAGCACCGACCGCTCCAACAACTCGGAGGCAAAATCGGGATCAATGATGTGTAACCAGCAGCAGTCGAGCGCCACGTTGGGGTAATTCTTGCCCAGGAAGAGCAGGTCCCCCAGGTACGGCCAGTTGCCGTGAAAGAGGTCGAAACGCACGTCCCGGTGCAACTCCAACACCGAGGCCAGATAGGCGGCGTTGGTCTTGTCCACCCGATTGCGCACCCCCGCCATGTGCCCGGTATGCAATTGCACCGGCAGGTCGAGTTCGCGCGCAAACCGCATATACTGATGGAAAAGGTGATCGTTCAGGGGCTTCCCTTCCGGCCACCCCAGCCTGTTGCGCGGGTCGGCCAGCACCAGGTTGAACTGTTTCTCCGCCTCCGCCCTGGGCACCAGGTCGTAGGAAAGGACCCGCTCGTAGGCCGACTGATCCTTGATCCCCACCGCGCCCCGCTCAATACAGCGCTGGAACACGATAAACACTGCCTCCAGATACTCGTCCAACGAGGTGATGTGCCGGTCGGCCCACCTGCCCACGGCTTCGATCGTCTCCCAGGTCAGGGTGGTCGGATGAAAAGTCGGCAACGAGATCATCGGCCGCCACTTGTCAGGGAAGCACTTCCTGCCCTCCAGGAAACTGTCCAACCCTTGAGGGAGCCAGCCCAGTACGTCCACCAGCATCACCTGGATGCCCGCCTCGTCAATAACGCGGAAATAGGTGGTCTCGTCTTGACCGGCCAGTTTTGCCGCCACGCGCTCCAGTGTCTCGCGGGTCAACTCGGTTTCGCCGTACACGTCGCGCAGCACCAGTTTGGTCACCCGCGCGTAGGCAGTGTGCTCAGTGGCCCGCCACAGTCGTTCAAAGAGGGGCCATTTCTCGCCGGTGGGCACGTCCTCATCTTCCAGCCGCTGCAACTCGCGGTCAGGGACGCCGAAACCTGCCGATGCCAGGTCGCTGTGCATATAGCCGTAGATCAGCGCCGCGATCGGCTCCTTGTAGGGCGGCCGCCCCTCCGGCCCCATCAGGTGCTCGTGGCAATCAATTACCGGCATCCGCTCGATCCGATCCTGCAGCCGGTTGAAGAGTGGCGACGACGAATGCAACATAGATATCCTCCTGAACTTGAAATCTCTGCTCAGATCTTGCCAGTTCCCCAGGTGCCCCAGTTTACTGTGCCCCCAGCTCAACCATTACGTACAATAACCGCCCATCCGCAGCAGAGTAAACTGGCTGCTCGACCCCACCCGGCGCCCACGCGCGGATGGGCCCCAATTCGCTCAGCCGCTCCGGAAGAAAGACGAAGCGCGCTCCCCGGCCCAGGTCAGGCCCTTCGGCTTCGCTCAGGGCAGGCTCCGGCCACTCTCCCTCTCCTGGCGGAGGCACGTCCACTCCCTCAATGCCCCGCGCCAGGAATTGGAGCGTCCCGAAACCCCAATACATGAACGGCGGCGCGTGCAAGTACACCACCTGCCCGTCGTCGTGCTGTGCCAGGTACCGCCCCAACTCGGTCGCGACCTCAGCCGTCGGATTCCCATAGACCCGCGTCGGAGTGTACACGACAAAATAGTAATACAGGTTGGCGACAGCCACCCCGACGAGCAGCACCGCCGCCACCCCACCCCAGACTCGCCGCCCGTCACCCACCGATTCGCGAATTTGCTGATTTGCCGATTTGCTGATTTGCTGATTCGCCGATTCGCTGATTCGCTTTCCCAACCCCACCAGCCAGTTCAACCCCAGCCCCGCCAGTGACGCCACCGCTGGAGTGACGATGACCATGCGCTGGCTGCTGGGCGGGTTCTCCGTCACCCCCCAGCCCACGATCAGCGCCAGCCAGAACCACAGGAGAACCAGCCCGTTGGCCGGCCATCGCCAGTGCGCCGTTGCCCACACCAGGCCGAGGACGAGCAACGCACCGCTCACGAAATCGAGCAAAGGAATAGACGGGTGGTACCAGAAGGTGGGATCCAACGTATAGTGAAAAGCGGATACCGACTTCCAGAACTGCTCCAGCAGCAGGCTGGCGGTGCTCCGCCCGGTGATCTCCCGCTCCCGCGCCAGCCACCCCGAGGAAAAGATGCTCACTTGCCTGGACCGGGAACTCAACTCAGCCGGGCGATCTGCGTAATAGAGCAGCAGCGGCAGGGTGACCACCAGTGCTGCCACCACCAGAATCAGCAGGAGCCGTCCATAGCGCGCCAGGAAACGGTGTTCCGCCGCTGCCCGCCAGGCCACGTACAGTGCGACGATGATGCCGATCAGCCGTGACCCGAAATACACGTACCACCCCAACCCGATCACCGCCCCTGCCAGCGCGAAGGTGATTTCCCGCCTCGAACGCAGCGCGCGCACCACCAGGTACAGCGCCAGCGTAGCCAGCAGCCCATCGGCGATTTGGTTGGAACCTAGCCGGCTAAAGTGGACGTGGTAATGCGAGCATGCCAGTATCGCCGCCGCCAACCACCCCACCCGCCGGCCCCACAATTCTCGCGCCAGCAGGAACGAGGTCAACACCGTCAGCGTGCCTATCAGCGCCGAAAGTGCCCGTAGCCCCGCGATGCTGGCTCCGCAGAGCCGCATCGCCAACCCATACGCCAGGAACGACATGGTCGGCACACTGAACCAGCCCGTCGCAAAGGGGTTTCCCAGCGGTGGTTCCACCAGTTCTAGCGCGGCCATCCCCTGCGTGCCCTCGTCGCCGCCCAGGTTGGCCGGAATGTGCTCCAGGTCCACCACCCGCACGGCCAGCGCCACCGCCAGCAACACCACCAGCCCCGCCAGCTCCCCGGTTCGTAGTAGCGACTCCGGTGTACGCCGATGGGTACATCGGACCACCGGCCTCAGTCGCTTCCACCCCCCTGTCACCGCTCGTAGTAGCGACCCCGGTGTACGCCGATGGGTACATCGGACCACCGGCATCAGTCGCTCCCCCGGCGCGAACGACGACAGGAACATCGCCACACCCACCAACCACGTCCAGAGGAGCACGCTGAAATCAGCCTCCGCCGGCCAATATCGCGCTTGCCATCCGGCCAGAAACGCCAACCCCACCCCGCCGGCGGCGCCCATCGCGCGCAGCGGATGCTCACGCACCCACACCAGCCGCTGGCGTACGGCCTGCCCGTGCTCCACGCGCGCCATCTGCCGCAGCAGCAGTCCGAACGCTAGCCCTGCCACGCACCAGAAAAATACCCCGTCCCACACGTACTCCCGCCGGTACGCAAAGTAGAACTGGCCCAACACCGCAAACCACAGCCCAATGCCCAGCAGCAATCCGGCGACGGTTTGTCCTCGTCTCAAAACGTTCCCCCCCTTACACGCAGATTCCTCGCTGCGCTCGGAATGACAACCTCTCCTTGTCCCCGTGTCTCCTTGTCCCCTTGTCCCCCTTTCCGGGCCACGAAGAACAGATACGCCCCGGCGTCGTCAGAGGGCGCTGGCTCCTGGTAGAACGGCCGCACCAACCGCTCGGTGAGCCACAGGTTCACCCGCGACGGCCACACCACCCAGCGGCCGGTCAGCTTCTTGCACACCCAACACGGCAATCCCAGATAGTGTCCCCACTCCAGGGCCACCAGCGCCCGCCGGGAAAAATAGGGCCACCACCGTACGCGGGCAAACCCGGCCCCATTCAGCCGCCGCTCCCAGACCTCGGCTCCGTCGCAGTGGTGATGGCGGGAGATGCGGTTAAACAGGCGGCGATACGCCTGACCCAGGGAGCGCAACCCCACCCGGTCCAGCGCCCGCCCGATCGAGAGAAAGGGCAGGAAATTGGGGCCGGGGACACAAAAATAGAGCCGCCCGCCCGGCTGCAGCACCCGCGCCACTTCCGCCAGCACCGGCTCCACCTGGGGGATGTGCTCCAGCACCGAGTTGCTCACCACCGTGGCGAACGTGCCATCAGCATAGGGCATCTGCGTGCCATCGGCCTGCGCCACCAACCGGTACGCCTGGCGCTCGCGGGCCTCGGTCAGCGGCCCCCACCAGGGATCGAACCCCGCCTCCAGCCGCTCGTCGAAGGCAGCCGCTGCAAAGTGGCCGTCGCCGCACCCCACGTCGAGCACCGGGCGCGGCACGGGCAAGCCGGCGTAGAAACGGGCCTCCACCGCCCGCAACAACGCCCGGAACGCCGGCAGTTCCTGCAAGTGCCTCCACAGCAGGTCGTCACTCACACAGCCGCTCAAACAGCGCCTCATATCCCGCCACCGTCCGCCCGGTGTTCCACCGCTCCGCGATTTCCTCCCTCGGCCGCACGTACCTGGCCCGGTCGCCGACCACCCGCACGATCGCCGCGGCCAACGCCTGGGCGTCACCGACCGGCACAATCTCCCCCATCCCCGTCTGGTTCACTGGCTGGCGCACTCCTGGCAGGTCGGAGGCAATTGAAGGTGTCCCGCACAACATTGCCTCCACCTGCACCAGCCCAAACGATTCGGTCGAGTTAAGGCTCGGCACGACGATACAGGCCAGATTGGGGTACAATGCCGCCAGTTGTGTTGGGTTCAGCACGCCCAGGAACTGCCACCGCTCCTCGTACTCGCGGAACAGCGGCTCCAGCCGCCGGGCGTACGCTTCCTCGCCCAGTACGTTCCGGTATTGGCCGGCGAACAGCACCCGCGCCTCTGGAAGAGAGGCCAGCACGTCCGGCAGCGCCTGAAATAGCACCTCGACCCCCTTCTCGGCTGCCAGCCGTGCCACCATGCCGATCACTGGCCTCTGTCCATCCAGGTCGTGCATGCGGGCAAACGCCGCTGCCGCCCCTGGCCCCACCTCTGGCAAGTCCACCGGCGGCGGAATCACCTCGATCTTACGGCGGAAGGTGCGCAGGAAGGGGGAATGGTCGGCAAAGTCCTGCGTATAGGCCACCACCCGGTCGGCCAGCAGCCCCGCCAGCCGGTTCATCACGTGCACCACCTGGTTGACTACCCAGTTGAATGGGCCAGGTGGCAGTTCCAGGTCGGAGTGATACGTCAACACCGTCGGCCGCCCCATCAACCGCCCCCGCGCTGCTACCCCCGCCGCATCGAACTGCGGTAGATGCAGGCTGATGACGTCGTGCTCCCGCACCAGGCGCGTCGCCAGCCAGCCGAAGGTCGGCATGATGACCCCCTTGCTGACCCGGAAAAGCACGGGCGCGCGCACCACCCGCACCCCATGCTCCATCGTCTCCAGCGGGCAGGCGCGATCAAAGCGCGAGGTTAGCACCGTCACCTGATGCCCGCGCGCCGCCAACCCTCTCGCCATCCGCTCCACATAAATCGTCAGCCCGCTCGTATGCGGGCGATAATAAGTCAGAACGATCAGAATCCGCAAAACACTCCCCCCAACGCATTACGTATTCCGTGATGCGTGTTTCGTGTTCACGCAACACGCATCACGCATCACGTTTCACGTTTCACGTTTCACGAAACAACGTTCTATTCTCCACCACCCACTCGTACAACCGCCGGACTCCCTCCTCCACTCCCACGCGCGGCTGCCAACCCAACTCGTGCCCGGCCTTGCGGATGTCCAAGATGCACACCCGTTGGTCACCCGGCCGCCAACCGGCGCGGGACACCGGAATGGGGCGACCCACCAGCCGCTCCAGCAGGGGCCCAAACTCCGCCCACACCGACATGGTGTTTGCCGGCCCACCGCCCACGTTATACACTTGGCCGGCCGCCACACCAATGTGAGCCACCGCTGCATCGTACACATCGAGTAAATCGTCTACGAACAGCACGTCCCGCACCTGCTTGCCGTCGCCACAGATCGTGATCGGCTGCCCCGTGACGGCGGCGATGACAAGCCAGGCCGCCCACCCCTGGTCCTCCACCCCCATCTGGCGCGGCCCCAGGATACACGATTGCCGAAATACGACCGTCGGCAGGCCGTAGATGCGCGCATAGTCGCGCACGTATTGGTCGCCCGCCCCCTTGGAACAGCCATAGGGGGAGTGAAAATCGAGTGGGAACGTCTCGGGGAGGCCAAGTGGCAAGTCCCGGTAGGCGTAGCGCGTCGTCTCCTCAGTCACTGCCACCCCTTCCATCCCGCCATACACCTTGTTGGTGGAAGCATACAGGAAAATCGGGTCCGTGCCTGCGTCGCGGGCTGCTTCCAGCGCGTTGAATGTACCCCACGCGTTGTGCTCGAAATCGGCCCGCGGGTCCGCCACCGACGTCGTAACCGCCGTCTGCCCCGCCAGATGTACGATGACGTCCACAGTCCGTGCTGCCTGGGCCAGCGCCCCGGCATCCCGCACGTCACCCACGATTAGCCGGAACGCATCCGCCCCATGCTGCTCGCGCAGCCAGGCCACGTTCGCCTCCGTGCCCCGCCGTGACAGGTTATCGTACACCGTCACCTGCTCGCCCCGGCCCAGCAAGCGGTGCACATAGTTGCAGCCGATAAAGCCCGCTCCGCCGGTGACCAGATAGCGCTTCATTCCACCTCCTCCACGTCGGCGGCCCGCGCCCGCAGCCAGCCCAGCGAGATGCTCTCCCGAGCCAACCCGGCCAGCCCCAGCAGGCACATCGCCACGTATTGGAAGGCGTGGATGGCGAACGCAACGGTGACCGCCTGGTCCACCGGCACACTGAACGGCACGGTCAGCCCATAGCGCGCCACGGCGTGAAAGACCCCCACCGCCCCCGGCGACGAGGGCACCGCCATCCCCAGCCCCGCCACGCACACCAGGAAGGGTGCCGCCAGCACCGGCGGCCGGGGCAGAAAGGCCCGGATCAACGCCCAGTAGAACACCACCACGCTGGCCCAGGTGATGACCGACCAGGCCAGGATTGCCAGCCCCTTCCGCCCGGAGCGCAAGGGGGCCAGGCCCTCGAACAGCCCATCCAGCAGCCCCGTCCAGCGCTCCACATCCAGGCGGGGGATCCATCCCAGTACCCGCCGCACCGCCCGCCGCCCCCAATCTGGCCGGAACGCCAGGACCACCAGTGCCGCCGAAGCCGCCAGCGCTGCCCCCCCTGCAATCAGGCCAGCCCCTGCGGCGCTCTCGGCGCCACCCACGAACGGCATCACCCCCGCCAGGAGTGCCACTACCATCAGCATGTCCAGCACCCGCTCCACCACCACGGTCGAAAGTGCAGCGGCGGCGGAAATCTTCCCTCCCCGCCCGATGATCACGGCCCGCGCCGGATCCCCCAGCCGGAAGGGAAACACGTTGCTCACCAGGTAGCCCACGTTGGTGACCCAGAAACAACGGGACAGGCTCTCCTGGGGGCCCAGCAGCAGCCGCCAGCGGACCGCACGAAAGAGCAGGTAGACCAGCAGCGCCGCCGTGGCCGGGATCAGGTAGACGTACTCTGCTTTGGCCAGCGTCTCCCCGATCTGCCGCAGGTCAATGCCCCGCAGCGCCAGCACCAGCGCCACCAGGCTGACCACCAATCCGACCCATAGTTGCCATCGTTTCTTCATAGGCGAAGATTATACCACTGCCAGCAACCTCCGCAAACTCGGAATGCGGATTGCGGATTGCGGATTGCGGATTGCAGACTCCCAAGGAGAGGGCAGGGCTGACGGTCCGCCCGGGCTCCTAGCCCCCTCTCCCTCCCAGGGAGAGGGCCGGGGTGAGGGTAGGATCATCGCTGCCAGACCACCACCAGCGGGTGGTCGTACACCACGAAACTCTCGTCCAACCGGCCCAGGTGCCATACCAGCGGTGCTGTGGGCCGGCACGACTCCGGCAGCGCAAAAACCAGCCCCGCTGCCGGATCATCCACCAGCACCAGCGGCCCCAGGCGCGGATACCGCTCGAAACAGGCCACCGGCTTAAAGCCCAGCCGGCCCTCGAACAGCGCCCGGTAATAGTGGGCCATCAGCGGGTAGCGCGCCGGCCACCGCGCCAGCGTCCCGTACCCGCGCTGGCTGGCAATGATGACCACGTCGGCCTCCCCCAGTGCCTCCTCCATCGCCGCCCACTTCTGCGGCCCGTCTTCGTCAAACACCGGCAATACCCGCACCTCATACCCGCTCGCATCCAGCGGCAACGGATGATCCCATTGCTCGACCGCCACGACCGCTCCCCGTGGCACGTGCTCGTACAACCACCCCGAAGCCACCACCCACGGATGCGGGGAACGGTACATGCTGACGAGCGCCAGGGATTGGAGTAGAGAGTAAATGAGGGGGAAGTATATGAGGAATAATGCTGATCCGTAGCACAACGCGCGACGGATGCCCCCAGTGTGACGGACGCCCCGCTTCAGCGGGGACCTCCCGGCCGGAACTCCGCAATCCGCAATCTGCAATCCGCAATCCACATTCCGCACTCCGCATTCCGCATTCCGCATTCCGAAATGGGCCGCATACACAGCCAGCACCGGCGTGAGCGGCAACCAATAGCGGGGAAACCTGGCGTAGAGCGCACCGGTGAACGCGAAAACGGGCACACTCCACGCCAGCAGCACCCACTCCGCCCGTCGTGGCGGTTCCCGCACCGCCCGCCACACCCCGTACGCCAACCCACCAAAAGCCACCAATCCCAGCGGCCACCCCATCCCCCAGCGCAACTGCTGCACGATCGGGTACAGGTAGGGCCAGGTGGCGTGGAACTGCCGGGTGTACGGCACGTCCAGCGCCCCCCGCGCGATGATTGCCTGCTGGGCTACGTTGTGCCAGAACGTGGGGAAGGCCAGCACTGCGAAAGGGTTGGTGAGCGTGAAGGCCGCCAGCGCCGCCGCTCCGCTCTCCAGGGCACGCCTCCATCGTGCTCCCGCTCCACCCGGCAGGCCCGCCCAGGCCGCGCCCAGCGGCAACGCCAGCAACGCTGCACTGAACTTGCTGCCCAGCGCCAGCCCCGCCCACAACCCCGCCAGCGCCGCATCGCGCGACCGCCCACGCTCCGCCAGCCGGACGGCGAACAGCAGCGCCCCCAGCGTGAAGAAGGTCAGCAGTACGTCGGCGGTGTAAAAGTGAGCCTGCTGCACGTGCAAGAGCATCAACGCGACGAAGGCCGCCGCCAGCAACCCCGTCCGCTCCCCGTAGGCCCGCCTCCCCAGCGCGAACGTCAGCGCCACCGTGCCCACGTCAAAGGCTGCCGCCAGCGCCCGCCCTACCAGGAGCAGGTCCACCCCACGCGCCAGCCCCGCCGCCAACGCCAACAGGTACACCGGCAGGTGGCCGTAGGCGAAATCCGGCGCCACCTCGAACGGGTTCAGGCAGTTGGGCCAGCGCAGCCCCTCCGCCACCCCCACCACGTACCGCTCGTCCGGGTGCGCTCCGATCCCCCCGTCCCACTCCAGCCCACACAACCGTAGCGCCGCAGCCACCAGCAGTACAGCGCTCAAACCGATGTACAACCAGGTTCCACGCTTCCTCACAACCGGCATTCTATCACAGCCGCGCTACCGCCGCAACAACACTCCGCCCCCCAATCCCCAATCTCCATTCCGCATTCCGCATTCCGCAATCAACTTGACATCTCCCCCCGACTGCGTTATACTCCTCTCCCGATGTCTGGCAATGGCAAGCAGCCCACCGGCAGAAAAGGCGTACCCAGGGATGCTATCCGCTTCCCTGCCAAGAGCGTTTTCACCAGCCTTTGGACACCCGTCCAAAGGCTTTTTTATCCCACCACCCCCTCCCGCAGATACCGTTCGCACGGCCGCCACGTGGACCTGGAACCAACCTGCGGGAGGGTAGGCTGAGGAGTCCCCATGACTTTCTTGACCAAACTCACGACAGCCCAACAGGCCAACCGCTCCTGGCTGTGCGTCGGCCTCGACCCGGTCCTGGACCGGCTACCCGAGGCCGTGCTGGCCACCGAGGACCCGCTGCTGGCCTTTGGCCGCGCCATCGTCGAGGCCACCGCCGACCTCGTCTGCGCCTACAAGCCCAACCTGGCCTTTTGGTTGGCCGGGGGGTCCGCCGGCCTGCGCGCGCTTCAGGACCTCGTCGCCGGCATTCCCAACCACCTGCCCGTCATCCTCGACGGCAAGTTCAACGACGTTGGGCACACCGCGACCGCCTACGCCCGCGCCGCCTTCGACGTCCTGGGCGTGGATGCCGTCACCGCCAACCCCTACCTGGGGCTGGATGCCGTGCGCCCCTTCCTCGCCAGCGAGGAACACGGCGTCTTCCTGCTCACCCGCACCTCCAACCCCTCCGCCCCCGACCTGCAGGACCAACTCGCCGGCGGGCACCCGCTATACCAGCAGGTCGCCCGCCTGGCCGTAGAGTGGAACGCCACACACCCTGGCACCTGCGGCCTCGTCGTCGGCGCCACCTACCCCGAGGAACTGGCCCACCTGCGCGAGATCGCCCCCGACCTTCCGTTTCTCATCCCTGGCATCGGAGCCCAGGGCGGCAGCCTCGCCGCCGCCAGCGCCCACGGTCCCACCGCCAGCGGCGCCGGCCCGCTCATCAACTCCTCGCGCGACGTCATCTACGCCTCTTCCAAACCCGACTTCGCCGAAGCCGCCCGCACTGCCGCCCGCACCCTGCGCGACCAGATCAATGGATTGCGAGAGGGAGTAAATGAGGGGGAAGTATATGAGGAATGAGGCCGCAATTCGCAATCCGCATCCCCGTGTACTCACGGGCGGTGTACTCACGGGCGGTGTACTCACGGGCGCAATCCCTAATCTCCTCTTCGACGCCAGTTGCATCCAGTTCGGCACCTTCGCCCTCAAATCCGGCCTCACCTCCCCCATCTACGTAGACCTGCGCCTGCTGGTCAGCTACCCGTCACTCCTGCGGGAAGTGGCCCGCGCCATGGCGCACACTGCCCAGGCGCTGACCTTTGACCGCCTGGCCGCCATCCCCTACGCGGGGATCCCTATCGGCGTCGCGCTCGCCCTGGAACTCGACCGCCCGCTCATCTACCCCCGCCGCGAGATCAAAGAACACGGCACCCGCCGCGCCATCGAAGGATTCTTCCGGCCGGGGGAGACCGCGCTCCTGGTGGACGACCTGATCACCCGTGGAGATAGCAAACTGGAGGCCATCCAACCGCTGGAAGAGGCCGGGCTTGCCGTGCGCGACGTCCTGGTGCTGATAGACCGGGAACAGGGCGGGGCCGATGACCTGGCCCGCCGGGGCTACCGCCTGCACGCCGTCCTGACCCTGCGCCAAGTCTTGGACGCCCTGGCGGCAGCCGCCCGCATCACCCCCGCCCAGCACACCCAGGTCCTGGACTACCTGAGTAATCCGTAATGCGTAATCCGTAATGCGTAATCCGTAATCCGGCGTACCCGCTGGCGTAATCCGCCATTCGCGACTCGCCACTTGCTGATTTGCCGACTTGCCGATTTGCCGATATGCAGTCACCCGACCTCTCCACCACGCTCTGCGGCGTTCGCCTGCCCAACCCCACCGTCCTCGCCTCGGGCATCCTGGGGCTGAGCCACGAGATCATTGCGCGCGTCGCGCGTGCCGGGGCCGGTGCGGTTACCACCAAGTCGTGTAGCCTCCAGCCCCGCCCCGGCTATCCCAACCCGACCATCCTCGACTGGGGGCCGGCCCTGATCAACGCCGTCGGCCTCTCCAACCCAGGCGTCGAGGTCATGGTCGAGGAGATTCGCGCCGCCAGGGAGGACCTGGCCCCGCTGGGCGTGCCCGTCGTCGCCAGCATCTTTGCCGAAACCATCTACGACTTTGGCACCATCGCCCGCTTCATCTCCGAAGCCGGGCCCGACCTCATCGAGGTCAACATCTCCTGTCCCAACGTAGACGACCGCTACCGGCAGATGTTCGCCGCCGACCCCTACGTCGTCACCCAGGTCACCCGCCGCGTGAAACAGAACACCCACGTCCCGGTGCTGGTGAAACTCTCCCCCAACGTCACCGACGTAGTGGAAATCGCCCGTGCCGCAGTCGAGGCAGGAGCAGATGGAATCACCGCCATCAACAGCCTGGGCCCCGGTCTCATCGTGGACGTCGAGACCTGCCGCCCGGTGCTAGCCCACGGCGCGGGCGGCGTCAGCGGCCCCGGCATCCACCCCATCGCCGTGCGCTGCGTCCACGACATCTGCCGCGCGGTGAAAGTGCCCGTCGTCGCGGTGGGCGGCGTAACGAGCGGGCGGGACGCCGTAGAGATGATCCTCGTCGGCGCCACGGCCATCGGCATCGGCTCAGCCGTCTACTACCAGGGGTTGGACGTCTTCCGCCAGGTGTGCGGGGAACTAGAGGACTACATGGAACGGCACGGCTACGGCACGCTGGAGGAATTCCGCGGCCGCGCCCTCACAAACTAAGCCCCGAGCATCAGCAGCCGTTGAACGGGTTCATTTCATCCCCTCCCTCTGGGCACGGCCTGACCCACGATCAACTACGCATCGGTCACAATATCTACCTGCGCGGTCATCCCTGGCCGCAGGTTGAGATCGGTGGGTTCCAACTCGATGGTCAGCGTGTAGGTCGTGTCACCCTGCTGCACTACCGCCACCGGCGAGACCGTGACCACGCGCCCGTGCAGCGTCTCGCCCCGGAAAGCGTTCACCCGCACCAGGACCTGCTGGCCCACCCGCACGCGCCCGATCTGTAGCTCGCCGACGTTTCTGGTCTCGATGCGCCAGCGAGATACGTCGAGCAGTTCGACGACCGTCGCATCAGGTGCGACCCACTCCCCCAGGCTGACCGGCACGGCCGAGACGACGCCGTCGAAAGGAGCCGACAGCGTCGCGTGTGCCAGATCTGCCTGCGCAGCCTCCAATGCCTCATGCGCACGCTCCACGTCCAGTTGGGCCAGCGAGAGCTCCTCAGGCCTGACAGGATGCTGCACCTCATATAGCCTCGACTGCGCCTGCGTCAGCCGCGCCTCGGCCTCGGCGATGGCGACGGCATACCCGCGGTCGGCGGCGCGCATGCGGTATCCGGCCAGTATCACGTCGTAGTGATCTCGAACCTCAGCCAGCGTGCGCGCCTGGGGCGAGGCGGGCGCCCAATCGTGGGTGGTCGGGTTGTCGAACACCTTCTGGTACTCGTTCCTGGCATCCTGTAGCGCCCGCTCGGCTTGTCTCAGCGCTGCCTGGTCAATGGTATCCTGATTGGGGCGCTGAGCGGCCTGCACGCGCGCCTGGGTCAGGGCGGCCTGGGCGCTGGTGATGGCCGCCGTCGCTGCCAGCACCTGTTCTGGGACGGGCGTGGCCTGCGCCTGCCACTGGGCCAGCCGGACCTGAGCGGTTTCCAGTTCCAGTTCCGCCTGCGCCACGGCGCGCTGCAACTCGGCAGCGTCGAGCGTCGCCAGGGTTTGCCCGCCCTGCACGCGCTCGCCGATCTCGACCCCGACCGACGTGACCGTGCCTCCCACGCCAAAACTCAATCCCACCTGCCGGGCGGGCACCAGCACGCCGTTGGCCGTGATGCTATTGGAGACCGCTGGAAAGAGCGAAGCGGAGTCGGGCGCAGGAGTCGGCGTGGGCGAACCGTCTGCGCCTGCCCCGCACGCCGCCAGGCCAAAGATGATGATTCCCCATACTAACCATATTCCAATCAGACGTCTCATGGTTGTCCCCTCTCGATGCCAGCCACACAATCGAGCCCTAGTCTTGCCTCATCTCAATGACAGCCACGGGATCGAGCCTGTGGAGCGTCTTGGCGATTGTGCCAGCACCGACAACGATGACGGCCAGCGGGATCGGCAGCGTGAACAGCCAGGGCGCAAAGCTGAAAAAGTCCAGGTTCAGCCCCCTCGGCGTGTAGACAAGCGCCTGGAAGCCGATCAAGCCAAGCACACAAACTACAGCACCGACCAACCAGGCCAGGCCGACCGCGCTCCCGGTCTCCTTCACAGTGCGAAAGACGAGCCATAGGCGACTGTGCCCGATGGCGTGCAGCGTGCCAAACTCTTCCCGGCGTTGAGCGAAGAAGATATAATTCAAAGCCGCCAGGGCGACCGCCGCTACGATGGCGATGATGCTCTCGACGGCAGCAAACAGCAGCATCATCAGTCGCGCAATCTCCTCAAACTCGCGCCGCCCTGCATCGTAGGTGTATACCCGCGTTTGCGCTGAGGCTACGCTCCCCTCCAGCCAGGCATCCAGTTCACCCTTGCGCTCCTCCGCCGGCACGACGAGCAGCCGGGGCGACCGGGACGTGGTAAGTTCGTGGCTCTGCAAATATTCGAGTGAAGTAAATCCCAACCACAGATCGTCACGGGAAAGCAGACCAACGATCACCATCTCGGTCGGGATGTCGTCTTCAATTAACAGGTTGTCTTCGCCGTTTCGCTCCTGAACGGGCCGGCCAATGGCGTCTCCCACGCGCAGTTCTCGATTCAGTGCGACCGCTTCCGATATAATGATCTCGTTGGAGCGAGGGCGGGGCAGGCGCCCCTCCACGAGCTGTACGTCAAATAGGTCCATCAATACCGGCAAATCGTCTTCAGAAACACCATAGATGTTGACGTCAGATCCCCCGCCCGGCGGCACTACGACCTGCAACCGCAATGGCATCGTCTGGATGATGCGGGCGACGGCAGGATGACTCCTGACCTGCGCCGCCACACCAGGATCAACGACATCTCCTATGCCTGGCGCAACCTCACCCACGTAACGCAGGTACTCATAATCGGGCTTCATCGCATCAAGGGATGCCGACATAAGAAACACAGGGAACGCGACCCCCAGGATCATCAATGCCATACTCACGACCAGCATGATCCCCCGGCGGCGGTGGCGCAGGTAAAAGGTCCGGGACGACAGCGGCCTGGTCGTCGAACGCCGCGTTCGCGAACGCTTGACTGCCTGCTTGTGCCCCTCCACCTCCATACTGAGCTTTCCCCGCTCGATGATGGCCACAGCGTCGAACTGGGCAAACACTCGCCTGACGCTAAGAGCCGCAAACGCGATCACCACCACCGGAATCGGGACGACAAACCAGAGCGGCATCAGGTTCGCCAGATCCAGTTCCATTCCCTTGGCATAATACAGGCTAGACTTGAGCCCGTATAGAGCGGCCAAAGAAAGCCCCAGACCAGCCCCCCACCCGATCCCGGTCACAACCGCTGTCTCCAACGTCAAGCGGCCAACGAGCCGGTTCTTGTGATAACCCACGGCGTGCAGCAGACCGAGTTCGCTCACCCGCTGCGTCAGGGCGATCCGGTTGATCACGCCGACGACCAACGCGACGACGAGCGCGACCAGGCAGTTCACGACGCCAAAGATCAGATGGAGCCCCCGCAGGGCCATCCGCACGAACCCGGAAATCTCCCTGTAGGTCTCCACCTCTGTGCGCGTGGTCATGATCGTGGTTTCCAGGAATTCGTCCACCGCCTCCTTGCGACCCTCTCGCGCAACGACCAGGAGGTTGATCGGTCGAGGCGCGAACAGCTCGTGGGCCTCCAGATACTCGTAGGAAGCAAAGCCCACTCGCACGCTGGGGCCCGGGTTCACCGCTGGATCGCCTTCCAGGATACCTACCAGCACCAAAGGAGTCGGAACACCTCCATAGTACGTATCGTTGATTGAACGCGCAATCTCGTCACCAATCTCCAGCCCCAACGCGCGAACCACCTCCTCTGAGAGCATGATCTCGTTGGTGCGCGGCTCGAACATTCTTCCTTCCTTCAGGCGCACGCCATAGTGAGCCATCAGGTACTGCGCATCGTCCTGAGACACCCCCATCAAGCGCAGATTGTCAAGGCCGATCAGCGCCGGTGGCGAGATATACAGGCCGTTGTCCGGGATGACACGGGCGACGTCCGGGTGGGTCTCGATCTGCGATACGACACCCGGATCAAGCGAGTCGCTGGCGGCAGGGTACACCCGGCTGACCTTGGTCAGGTAGCTGAACTGGGCGCGCAGCGGTATGGAATCCAACACACTGACCATGACGTAAAGCCCTGCCGTCGCCAGGCATACGAGCACGATCAGTAGCAACGTACTGCGCTTGTGGCGGTGGTAGTAGGTCAAAGGTGATACTGGGTTCATGGTGTCCTCTCCTTACGCAGCACCGGGATGGGGGCCGATGAGTACATCGGGTACCGATGGTCCGATGTACCCATCGGCTACATCGGACATCGGACCACCGGCATTGGCCTGAGCGACGCGGGCAAGCCGGTCCTTGACGTTGGCGACCTGCCCGCCACGCAGGGTGATCACCAGGTCGGCTTCGCCGAGAATCTCAGGGTTGTGCGTCACGGCGATCAGGCTGCCCTGCTCGCGGTAGCCGCGCAAGAGGGCCATCACCTGCAAGCCGGTCCGCCGGTCCAACAGTCCCGTCGGCTCGTCGGCGAAGATGACGCGCGGGCGGTGGATCATCGCCCGTGCGATGGCCACCCGCTGCCGCTCGCCGCCGGATAGTTCATAGGGGAAGCGATGCAACTTGTCGCCCATCCCCAGGTCGGCCAGCAACGCCCTGGCCTGCTCAGCGTGGGGCCTGTCCTGCACCGGTGCGGCGACCATCACGTTCTCCAGCGCGGTCAGGTAGTTGATCAGAAAGTGCTGCTGGAAGACGAACCCAAACTCGCTGCGGCGCAGAGCCACGCGCTCGCGCTCCGGCATTTTGCTGTAGGCGCGGCCATCCAGGTAAATCTCGCCCTGGGTCGGCCGGCGCAGCCCGCTCAGGAGATACAGCAGCGAACTCTTGCCGGAACCCGAAGGCCCCAGGATGCCGATGAACTGGTGCTCCTCGATAGCGACCGAGACGTCGTGCACGGCATCCAGCGTGGACTCACCATCTTGGTACGTCAGTGTGAGTTGTTCTCCCTGTAACATGCAAGCCCTCCTCAACTAAGGTTCTCTCTTGATCTGTCTCTATCATACCATCTTCCGGGGGCGGGAGTCCATAGGCGCGTGTCACCTGGCACCTGTTACCACTGTCACCACGTACTATGACACTGTCATAGTGAAACGTTGACTTTTTGCTCCGTATGAGTACAATGACTTGGGTAGACAGAAGATGAGGTACCCACTGTGTTGGTTGCATCGCACGGGCGCGCTGTAGGGGAGAGCGAATGACGATTCGGGTTGCCGTGGTGGATGACCATCCGTACGTCGCCATTGCCCTGCGGGCGCTGCTGGATGAGACATCCGATATCCAGTTGGTGGCCGAGTCGCGCCGTGGCAGCGACGTGGCGGCGCTGGTACGCCGAACGCGTCCGGACGTGCTGCTGCTCGACATGTTCATCGAGCCAGAGTTCGACGCACTGGCCACGGTACGCCACCTGCGGGATGACTTCCCCGACCTGAAGGTCTGCCTGCTCAGCGCCTACCTCGAACCGGCCTGGGTGCACAACCTGTTGCAGGCTGGCGCCTGCGGCTACATCCTCAAGGACGACGACTACGTCTCGCGGATTGGCACGCTCATCCGCGACCTGGCCGAGGGGCGGCTCTACCTCAGCCCGCAGGCCCACGAGGCACTAGCGCAGGCCACGCGGGCCGAGGGCATAGAGCAGCCACTTTCCGCACGCGAGGCCGAGATTCTGCGCCTGGCGAAGCGCGGTCTGCCCAACCCGCAGATTGCCCAGGCGCTCCACATCTCGGCCGGCACGGTGCGCAACCACCTGTGCGCCATCTATCGCAAGCTGGGCGTCCGCAGCCGCCACGAGGCGCTCCAGGTTGTCGAAGAGCGCCACCTGATCTGATGTGAAACGAAAATGGAAAGCAGAATATTCGTGACCGGCCTGGCGCTGGGATGGTTCACCCTGGCAGTGGGGCTGCTTGTGTATCGTGGCGTGCGCGGCTGGTGGCGCAGCCGGCGGTACGGAGCACCGATTGACCACAGCGTCCTGCTGGTGGAATATGGCCGCAAGATGACGGGCGTGCTGGATCGGCAGGCATTAGGTACACTGCTGGCCGCCGACTTTCCGCGTGCACTGCAGGCCGAACGTGCGGTGCTGCTATTGCCGGAGGCACATCAACTGGTCGCCGCCGGGACGGACGACCTCCGTTTGCCCATCAGCCACGCGGCTGTGCGCTGGGTAGCCTCGGGTGGGGAGGCACAGAGGGCAGAGCGGGGCCGGCTGCGCGAGTTGATCCAGCAGGGGCCGGCCGACCTGGCCTGGACGCAAGTGTGGGTGCCGCTGATGCGCGGGGCCGAGTTGCGTGGAATGTGGCTGCTGGGCAGGCGCAGCACCAAGATGCAGTACGCGCTCGAAGACCTGCGCTGGCTGACAGCCGTAGCCCGCGAGGCCGCCGCCGTGCTAGAAGCCACCCATTATGCCGAACAGGAGCGGCGAGCGGCCTCCGAGATGCGGGCGCTCTACCGCCAGGTGGTGACGGCACGGGAGGCGGAGCGCGGGCGGCTGGCGCGGGAACTGCACGATGGCGTGCTGCAAGACCTGTGCGCCGTGACGCGCGATCTGAAGGCGCTGGAGGCCCAGGTAGAGGCCAACGGCAGGCCGTTTACGGACCCGGCAGCCCGTTCTGCCGAGACGGTGAATGCACTGCGTGCGATCTGCAACGACCTGCGCCCGCCGCTCTTGCAGTGCGACCTGGCCTCGGCGCTCAAGACGCTGGTGGCAGAATTGGATATGCGCTCCCCGGCACCCATCCACATTGACATCGCAGCCCAGGTAGACGACCTGCCTGACGACGTCGCATTGGCCATCTTCCGCATCACCCAGGAGGCGCTGCACAACGCCATCCAGCACGCCGATGCCTCCGAGATCGCGGTGCGTCTGACACAGTACCCCGACCGGCTGCGCCTGACGGTGACCGACGATGGGCGAGGGATTGCAGGCGGCGTGGACCCGGCCCGCTTCGTGGCCCAGGGGCACTTTGGGCTGGCCGGTATGCGCGAGCGCGCGGCGATGATCGGGGGCAGACTGGACGTGCAGACGGCTACCGACTACGGCACCGTGGTGATCCTCGAACTGCCGTAACCAGACTTCGACCGCTACTCCACAGTCACGCTCTTCGCCAGGTTGCGTGGCTGGTCCACGTCGCAGCCCCGACGCACCGCGATGTGATACGCCAGGAGTTGCAGCGGCACGACGTTGACTACCGGCGAGAGCAGGTATGGCGTCGGCGGGACGTAGAGCACGTGGTCGGCCTTGACGGCGAGCCCAACGTCCCCCTCCGTCGCCAGCGCGACGACGATGCCCCCTCGCGCTTTCACCTGCTCGACCTGGCTGACCATCTTGTCGTACACGTGGTCATGCACGGCGATGGTGACGACCGGCATGGCCTCGTCAATCAACGCGATGGGGCCATGCTTCATCTCCCCGGCCGGGTAGCCCTCGGCGTGGATGTAGGAGATTTCCTTCAGTTTGAGCGCCCCCTCCAGCGCGATGGGATAGTTGATGCCCCGCCCCAGGTACAGGAAATGCTCCCGGTCATGGAACCGGTTCGCCAATGCCTCGTACTCGTCGCCGTGCTCCAGCACACGCCCCACCAGGTCAGGCAACTGCGCCAGCACGTCCACCGCCTCCCGCAGCCGCGAGCCGGCCAGCGTGCCACGCAACTCCCCCAGGTAGACGCCCAGCAGGTAGAGATCCACCAGGCTGGCGGTAAACGCCTTGGTCGAGGCCACGCCGATCTCCGGGCCGGCATGCATCAGGATGGCGCCGTCGGAGATGCGCATGGCCTGGCTGCCGACGACGTTGACGATGGCCCACAGCCGCACCCCTTTGGTCCGCGCCTCCTCCATCGCCGCCAGCGTGTCCGCCGTCTCACCGCTCTGCGTGATCGCCAGCACAGCCGTATTGCCATTGAGGATCGGGTCACGGTAGCGGAACTCGGAGCCGTAATCCACCTCGACCGGCACGCGCGCCAGCGCCTCGAGGATGAACTTGCCTACCTGCCCGGCGTAGGCCGAGGTGCCGCAGGCGACGATGACCACCTTCTCTAGCGCCTGAGCCTCCCGGGGAGCCAACTCGAGGTTTTCCAGCCGTACCCGCCCGGTTTCGAGTTTGGCCCGCCCGCGGATAGTGTCGGTGATCGAGCGGGCCTGCTCGTAGATTTCCTTCTGCATAAAGTGGCGGTACGGCTCCTTGACCGCCGCTACGGGGTCCCAGGGAATCGTGTGGATCTGCGGCCTCTCACGGATGTACTCATCCGCCACCGGCTCACCGTCTAGCCGGGTCACCCGCACTTCGTCCCGCGTCACCACTGCCAACTGCCGGTCTTCGAGGAAAACCATGCGGCGGGTATGTTCCAGGATGGCCGGGATATCGGAGGCGACGAACATCTCCCCCTCCCCCACCCCGACGATGACGCCGCCGGCGTTCCCGATGCGCGCCGCCACCAGCCGGTCGGGCTCCCGGCTGCTGAGAAACACGAAGGCGTTGGCTCCTTTGACGTGGCCCAGGGCCTGGCGCACGGCCGCCTCCAGGCTGGCTCCGCCCGCCATGGTCGCTTCCACCAGGTGCACCACCACCTCGGAATCGGTCTCCGAGGCGAAGCGCCGTCCCTCGGCCTCCAGTTCCTGTCGCAGCGCCATAAAGTTCTCGATGATGCCGTTGTGGACAACGGCGACCTCGCCGGTGACGCCGACGTGGGGATGGGCGTTGCGGCGGCTGGGCTCGCCGTGGGTGGCCCAGCGGGTGTGGCCGATACCGACCTGCCCACTCATCGGCTCGGCGGCCACCAACTCCACCAGGCCAGCCAGTTTGCCGACCTCGCGCCGCACCCCGATCGTGCCGTTCGCTTGCACGACCGCCAGCCCGGCCGAGTCGTAGCCCCGGTACTCCAGCCGCTTCAACCCTTCGAGGATGATGGGGGTCGCATCGCGCAACCCTACGTAGCCGACGATGCCGCACATCAGCCGCGCTTACCGAGCCAGTACCGGTAGGCCGCCAGCCAATCGGCGCTCGCCGGGTCGGGGCTCACCGCCTCCACGCCGGCCAGGGCCACGGTGGACTCCTGGCCGCCTTTCTGGATGCGGGCCATCACACCCTTTTGCAGGTCGCTGCCTGGCTCGTCCAGGCCGACGAGCATCGCCGCCTCCCCTCCCACCCTGGCCTCGAGCGGGTAGGAGATCCGGCCGAGCAAGGTAGAGAACAGCGCCCAAAACGCCTCTTCCTCGTCGTAACAGGCCGCCGTAGCCTCTTGGACCAGAGCGTCGAGTTTTGCGTTGTCCATAGAGTTGACTCCTATCCTCCCCTCATTCACTACTCCCACCGGCGCCAGTCAATCCTCATCGTATCGCGCGCCCGCGCGACGATTTCCCCATCCGCGGTCTACCACCACCTGCCGGCCCAAGGCCTCTCCAATCCCCTGCGGCCGCATCCCGTCCAGCGACTGCCCTTCCGGCCCGCCGAACATCGCCGCCGGCAGAACCACCACCGAGCCACCCAGGTACCGCTTCCGCAACTGGGCCACCACGTCCTGCCCGGTCAACAACCCTGCCACCGTCACCGTCTCGCCGAAGAAGCGGTTGGCCACCGGCACGACCTCGACGCCGGCCATGTTCGCCGTCAGCCGTCGCAGCAGCGGCGCAAATAGTTCCCCGGTCACCAGCGTTAGATTGCGGATTGCGGATTGCGGATTGGGGATTGGGGATTGCGGATCGCGGATCGCGGACTGGAGGGCCGGCCATTTGTCCAGAAATCCCCGCACCAGCCCGACTCCGTTCTCCAGCAGGTCCAGTCCATCGTAGGCTTCCGCGGGCGGGATTTCCTCGCCCAGCCGCAAATACCACTCATCGGAGAGATAGACGAGGTTGACTCCAAGCCGCTCGTGTAACCGCACCTGCCAGCCGGTTACCTGCTCGAAGACGGCCCGCATCTCACCGTCTGTGGGCACGCGACAACCTCTCCGGTGATAGCGAGTCACGCCCACCGGCACGATGCTGACCGAGCGCACCGCTGGGGCCAGGCCAGCCAGGTCGGCGATGGAGCGGTCCAGGTGTGCTCCGTCGTTGAGGCCGGGTACGACCACGATCTGGGTGTGCACCTCGATTCCCAGGCCGGCCAGGCGACGGAGTTGCGCCATCACGTCGGGAGCGATGGGGTTGTGGAACATCCGTCGCCGCAGGTCAGGCTCGGTGGCGTGGACCGAGACGTAGAGTGGGCTCAACGATTGCTCGCCGATGCGCTCCCAGTCCGCCTGCTCCAGGTTGGTCAGCGTGACATAGTTGCCGAAAAGAAAGGAATGCCGGTAATCGTCATCCTTGACGTACAGGGAACGGCGCAGCCCCGGCGCCATCTGGACGACGAAGCAGAATTCGCAGCTGTTGCTGCAGCGGCGGATGCCATCGAAGGTGGGCTGTTCGAACTCCAGCCCCAGCGGCTCACCGTACCGTCGCTCCGCCCGGACGGTGAATTCCCGCCCGTCCCGGCGCACCCGCAGCGCCAGGCGTTCCTCGGCCGCGTAGAACTGTACGTCAACGACGTCCCGCACCCGCTGGCCGTTGATCGCCAGGAGTTCGTCTCCCGCTCGCAGGCCGGCCCGTCCGGCCAGCCCGCCGGGGGCCACCGCAGCGATCAGTCCGCCGGGCATCCCCGCTCCTCCACCAGCCGCCCCGTCTCCGCCAGGACCTCCTCGATGTCCATGTCAGTCGTATCTACGACCATGGCGTCGGCGGCGGCGCGCAGTGGCGAGACCGCCCGCTGGCTATCAATCTCATCCCGGCGGCGCATCGAGGCCAGGATTGGCCTGTACTCGGCCGCTTCCCCCCGCCCCCGCACCTCCCGCCAGCGGCGCCGCGCCCGCTCTTCGACGCTGGCGTCCAGGTACAACTTGAGGTCCGCGTCGGGCAAGACGACGGTGCCGATGTCGCGCCCCACCATCACCACCCGCCCTCCCGCCGCGACCTGCCGCTGCTGTACCACGAGCGCCCGCCGCACGCCCGGGTAGGCCGAGACGGCGGAGACGTTGGCATCCACCTCCGGCGTGCGGATGGCCCACGTGACGTCCTCGCCGTTTACCGTGACGGTGTACTGGCGGCCGTCGTCCATCTTGGGTGGCAAGATGTCAATCCGGAGTCCTTCGGCGAGCGCGGTGACTGCCGCCTCGTCCTGGATGGGTATGCCTCGCTTCAGCGCTGCCAACGTGGCGGCGCGGTACATCGCGCCGGTGTCGAAATAGAGGTAGCCCAGGTGCCGGGCGAGCAACTCGCCGATCGTGCTCTTGCCCGAGGCCGCCGGGCCGTCAATCGCAATCGTAGATGGTTTCAACGCCGCCTGCTGCTCCTCCGCCCTGTTTGCTTGGCCGGCCTTGCCGGCCCGCCGGCCCCTGCCGGCCCGTTGGCCCCCGTGCGTCCAGTCCGCCGGCCCCGGCGCGGGCTGCGGTCCACGCCAGGCGGAGAGCCGCCCCTTCGCCGCTTCGATGTACTCATCCGCTGTACTGAGGACCGCACAGGTTTCCTCTCCTGGCGCCCTCTCCCCTCTCGCCGTCCGCGCACCTGCGGTCCCTCCCGCGTGGACGACTGCAGTGCCTTGACCTCCGCCTCGCTGAGTTTCCGCCACTGGCCCGGCCTCAGGTTCCCTATAAGGAGTGACCCAATGCGGACGCGGACCAGCCGGCGCACCGGGTGGCCCAGCATCGCCGCCACGCGGCGGATCTGTCGCTTGCGCCCTTCTCGCAACACCACCCGCAGCCAGGTACCACGGGTGTACGCCGATGGGTACATCGGACCCGCCCCATGGGTGTACCCACCCACCCCATCCTCCCGCCCGATCACAGTCACCTCGGCCGGCACCGTGCGCTGCCCGTCCAGGAACACCCCCTGCCGCCACTTTTCCAGCGCCGCCTCGTCTGGCTCCCCTTCGACGAGAGCGCGGTACTCTCTCTCGTGGCCATAGCGTGGATGCAGCAGCCGGTTGGCCAGGTCACCATCGTCGGTGAGTAAGACCAGCCCCTCGCTCCGCAGGTCCAGCCTCCCCACCGGGAAGAGGTGCTCGGGCAGGGGCACCAGGTCCAACACGGTGGGGAACCGGCCTGAGCCATCTCCCTCGTCGGAGAGGACATCCCGGGGCTTGTGCAGCGCCACGTAGGTGAAGCGGCGCTTCAAGACGACCGGCTCTCCGTCCAAGGTGACCAGGTCGTTTTCCGGGTCCGCCTTCTGGCCCAACTCGGCCGTCTGCCGGTTGACCGCGACCCGGCCCTGGCGGATCAGTTCCTCGCACTTGCGGCGCGAGCCGAAGCCGGCGCGGGCCAGAATCTTCTGTAAGCGCTCTTCCATCGCATGCCTCCCTGGAGGTCGCGTATGAGTACATCCGAGCGATATTATAGCGCAGGTGGTCAGAAGGGGCAATGCGGGGGGATCACAGGGCGGACAGCCGATAGAGTCCGGATGGATTCTGGCGCAGGTCGTGGTCCACCACGTCGGGGCTATAGCCAAAGAGGAACGAGTTCACCCGGAAAGTCGGGGTGAAGAGATCGGGGTGTCCGTCGTCGCTGCCAGGATCCCAATAGGCATCCTCGATGATCCTGGCGTATCCGCACCAGGTCCTCAGCATTTCGATGTGGCAGTCCCGCTCCTGGTGAGCCTCCCGGACCATCCCCGAGAGCCTATCCCAGTTGTCCGCTGTCAGCGGCTCCCGGATGAGATAGATTTCTTTTCGGCAAGCAACCGGCGCAGGTTGTCTCCCAGGACCTTGCGCCGGGTCGCCTCGTCCAATCGCGACTTCTGGATGCGGGCGATCACTCCGGCAGGGTCGTTGATGGTAAAGTCGCTGCCAAAGAGCACGCGCTCAGGGCCGGCGGTCTCGACCGCCAGTTCCAGGACCCCCATCCGTTCAAAGCCGTTCCCGCAAATGTCGAGGTAGAGGTTTGGATGCACTGCCGCCAACCCGATCCGCGCACGCACGTCTGCGGGGGACTCGCCCAGGTGTGCCAGGACGAACGTGGTGTGGGGGAACCGGGCACATAGCCGGCTCACGTCCTGGTAGTCATCGTCGTGAACGTGGACGACCATATCGAGTTCGGTCGCCAGTTGAAGCATCCCGGCAAAGGCGGGGGTATCGTACGAGTACCCCCCGGCGTATCCGCACAGTTCGCCGATCCACACCATCCCCAATTCATCGTGGCAGCGCTCGACCTCACGCAGCGCTTCCTCCGGGAAGTGGGGGTTGACCAGGCAGGCCGGCACGACAAAATCTGGGTACCGGCGGGCGATCTCCGCGCTCTCGTCGTTCCCGGCGATCATCTCGGCGACGCTGCGCGCCACCTCGCCGCGCACAGAATTGGCCAGGATGCGCCCCACCCCGCAGTCCCTCAGATAACGGACAGCGGCTTCGACGTCCGGCGTAAACGGTTCCCATTCCCAGGTCAATCGCAGCCCGGGAGAAGGCAAATGGACGTGGCAATCGAAAACCTCGCAGGGTTGCATATCGTCCTTCCGTGGAACGATTTACGCCATCCGCGCGGCGCGCTCGCGGCTGATGGCGTAGCGCAAGGGTTCTCCGTTCAGGAAGCGCTTCAGCTCGTCAACCATGGATTGCCCGTTGCGCAGGCATTCACCCTGCAACGCACCGGCGATGTGGGGCGAGATGGTCACGTTCGGCAGCCTCATCGAGGGGGAATCGGCAGCCGGCGGCTCCGGGTAGGTCACGTCCAGCAATGCGTACAAGTCGGGGCGCTGCTGAAGCACGGCGATCATTTCCGCCTCGCGGACGACGGCTCCCCGCGCCGTGTTGATGAACGTGGCCCCCGCTTTCATCGCCGCGAAATGTGCACCCGTGATCAGCCCCTCGGTCTCAGGTAGCCACGGCGTATGCAGAGAGACGACGTCCGCCTGGCGAAACACTTGCTCCAACGAGCACAGCCGGACTCCCAGCGCCGCGGCAGTCTCCTGGGTGACGAACGGATCGTAGGCGATCACATTCACCTCATACGACTTGAGCCGCTCCGCGACCATCTGGCCGATGGTGCCCAACGAGATCAACCCGACCGTGCTGCCGTAGGCGCCCGCCACCGGCAGGTGTTCCCACCATTCGCCGGTCTCGCGAAAGCGCTGCACGTGCTGCCAGTAGCGCTTGAGGCCCAGGATGATGTGCGCGATGGTGAACTCGCTGACGGGGACGCCGTTGGCAACGGTTGCCGTGGTGATCGGAATCTGGCGCGCCCAGAAGGCTTCGGTGACGATCCCACGGATGGATCCCGCGCCATAGAAGACGGCCCGCAGCCGGGGTAGAAAAGCCAGCAGTTCTTCCGTGAACTGCGGGCAGCCCCATCCAGACAGAATCACCTCGGCTTCGGCCAGGAGCGCCGGGTTTTCCGCGACGGCCGGCCGGGTTTGCAGCGGCGCATAAACGTCCACCAACTCGTGGATCTGCTGGCGCACCTCTGCACCATAGATCCAGTCGTATGGCCGTGGGTCGAGCAGAAAAAGCCCTTTCAACATGCTACTTGTCTTGAGATCATCCGCACCAGTTCAGAATCGCGCGGGCGTAGATGCGCGTGAGCGCCACCACGTCCTCCACCAGCACGAACTCGTCTGCGGCGTGGGCGTTGCCGCCGCGCGGCCCGAGGGTGAAGGCGGGCGTGGGGCTATGCAAGTTGAACACGTACGTATCACAGGCAAACAGGCCGCCCGCCATCCGGTATTCCTGTCCCGTGGCCTGGTAGGCCCGTTCAAGCACGCCAAAGAAAGGATGGGTTGGATCCATGCAACTGCCGGGCAGGTAACGAAAACATTGGCGAAACTCGGGATATTCGCCATCAAAGTCGGGAGCGCGTGCGAGGTAAGTGTTGATAAACCCGATCAGGTTCTGCGTGTGAGTGGCCTCGTCTGTACCGGGATACTCCTCCACCCACACGATGAGATAGCACTCGGGCGGGATGCCGGAGGCGTCGGCGAAGGTAACACCGCCACCGCCGATCTGCCTGGTGTAGGCCGGCAAGGTGGGGTTGGACTCGTAGAAACGTGGGGGCTGGATGTGGGCGTTGCGCCCGGCGTCGAAGGCGCGCACGGCTTCGATCACGCGGGCCAGTTTGTAGACCGGGTTCGACAGCCTCTCCCCGGCGAACGCCATCCCGGCCTGCCCCCGCACGGTGATGCGCCACTGTCCACCCCCGCGGTGGCAGGGGGCGACGAGCATGTGGGTGGGCTCCGAGTTGATGGCGACGTCTGCGTTGTAGCCGCGCAAGCGAGCGGCGAGCACGCCGTGAGAGCCGCCGTATTCCTCGTCCACCACGCTTTCGAGGATCACGTCACCGCGCAGAGGCATGCCCAGGGCACGCAGGCACTTGACGGCGTACAGCCCCACCGCGATGCCCCACTTGGTGTCCCAACTGCCGCGCCCGTAGAGCCTGCCGCCCTTGACCAACCCGCTGAAAGGTTCGGCTTCTTTCCAGGGCAGCGGGTCGCGCGAGACGGTGTCCACGTGAGCAGAGAGCAGGATGGATCTTCCCCCTCCACTGCCTTTGAAGACGCCCACCACGTCCGGGCGGTTCTCAAATGTGCGCGGGAGGCCGTCCCAGGTGCCGAAGAACAGGGGATGCTCGCGCAAGCCGGACACCTGATCCGGGGTGAAGACGTCCACGGTTGCCCCAGCCTCCCGATAGGCCGCCTCGACGACGCGCTGGCAGGCCAGTTCCCCGCCCGGCCGGGGTGGAAGGACTTCAGAGGGGGTCTGAACGAGCCGGCTGAGGAATCCCAGCAGTTCACCTTGATGTTCGGTGACCCAGCGGTCAATCTCGCGCTCGATAGCGTCGGATGTACTCATCCGCGATGTACTCATCCGCGATGTACTTATCCGCGATGTACTCATCCGCACCATCATCAGTCGTTCAGGCAATACTCGGGTTTTCGTTCCCGCAGATATTGCATGACCTCGACGGACTGGCGGGCCGAACGAAAGTCGTCCGCCGGCTGGCAGCCCGCGCGAACGGCGTCGAAGAACGTGGCGTCTTCGGCGTAAAAACCGCTCAGGACATAGTCGTCGCGGATGAGGGCCGATGGGTACATCGGGACATCCGGGCTCTTGCAGAACTGCGCACCGTCCAGATCGAGCGTCAATTGCCCCTTCTCCAGGTGCCGCAGGCTGCCCGGCGCATCCGGCCCATTGTTCAGGCTCAAAAACCAGGTGTGGTCCACGGCGTGGACGGTGACGCGCTCGACGCTGACGCCCGTGACCGGGCAGATGCTGAGGCGGGCCGTGACGCCAGAGGCAAAGACGCAGTCCAGGAAGAAATTGGCCACGTCCTCCCCCAGGTCGGGAAAGGCCTGGTACTGGAACCGGATGTGCCGGTAGTCGCAGCCCAGCAGGAAACGCGCCGTGTCCACGGCGTGGATGGCGGTGGTGGTGAAGTCGTAACGGGTGCGCCCGATCCTGAAAAAGTCGAGGTGTAGATGGCGTACAGGCTGCCCCTCCAGCAACCGCTTGAGTTCGACCACCAGCGGCGTATGGCGCCGGTTTAAGGCCACCTGGTGGAGTACTTTGCGGGTTTCGGCAGTCGTGGCCAGGCGTTCCACCTCTTCCACGGTCAGGCCGGGTGGTTTCTCGGCCAGCAGAGGGTAGCCCCTTTCGAGAATGCGGCACCCCATCTCGCAGGTCAGTCTTTCGGGCACGTTCAGGCAGACCGCGCTGGGTGTTTCTGCGTCCAATAGGCCCAGGTAATCCGTGTAGGCCCGGGCAAACCCGAACCGGGCTCGGCAATCTTCTGCCTTGGCACCGTCCACGTCGCAGCACGCCGCCAGTTCTACGCCGGGATGCTGGGCCGCATAGCGGGCATAGGCGGGGCCGTGGCTGGCCCCCGTGATATACCCACATCCGATGACGGCGATCTTGAAACTCACGGGGAGGTCTTTATCCCTTGACTGCGCCGAGCTGCATACCGGAGACAAAGTAACGCTGGAGGAACGGGTAGACGATGATGATCGGCAGAATGGCAAAGAAAATCATCGCCGCTTCTGCCCCATGCGGCGACACGTTCGGGAATAGCCCAGAAAAGCGAAACGCCGCGTACTCCGTGGCGAGTTGCTGGGTGGTCAGCATCGAATACAGGTAACTCTGCAGCGGCCACAACTTGACGTCGCGCAGGTACACGATCCCATCGAACCAGGCGTTCCAGTGGCGGACGATGGTGAAGAGCGAAATCGTCGCCAGCACCGGCTTCGATAGCGGCACCATCACCTTGAAGAGGATATTCAGGTGGTTGGCCCCATCCAGCATGGCCGACTCAACCAACTCGTAAGAAATGCCGCGGAAAAAGCGGACCACCAGGATCACGTTGAACGTGAGCAGCAAGATCGGCACAATCAGCACGGCAAAGTTATCAATCAGCCCCAGGTTCCGATAACTCAGATACCGGGGGATCAGGCCCACGTCGAAGAGGTTTGCCAGGATCATCACGGTCAAGAACACCCGGCGCCCCGGCAGGTGAATGCGCTCGACCGCAAAAGGATAGGCCGTCAAGATCGTCACCAGCAGGGTGCAAGGCACGGCGACCACCACCCGCAGAACGCCCATCAGCAGAGAACGGAGAAAAGGGTCTTTCGTCGCGACGGCTCCATAGTTGTCCAGGTTGAACCCGATGGGCCACAACCCCACCCGATTGGCCATCACGTCAGGACGGGCACTCAACGAGATGCACAATTCGTGGATAAAGGGCAACACACACGATAGCAGGATCAACCCCAGGACGACGTAAATGAAGGCATCCACCACCAGGTATTTGATGCTGCGCTCTCGTATCATGACACTCCCCTCGAGACTTGGACTAGAACATACGGTAGCCGCTCAGTTTGCCGGAGACCCAGTTGGCGGTCATGATCGCCACAAAGCCCACCACCGCCTTGACCACCCCAACTACCGTGGCGATCTCGAACTTAAAGTTGACCAGGCCCATGCGGTACACGTAGGTGTCCAGGATGTCGCCCGTCGAATAGACCGCCGGGTTGTACAGGACCAGCACCTGTTCAAAGCCGGCATCCAGGATGCCGCCCATGCCGATGGCGACCATGAAGACGAAGACCGGCAACACACCGGGCAGGACGATGCGCCACAGCCGTCCGCCGCGCCCGGCCCCATCCACGGCCGCCGCTTCCAAGAGTTCGGGGTTGATCTGCGTCAGGGCCGCCAGGTAGACCACCGCGCTCCAGCCGAATTCCTTCCACACGTCCGAAAGGACCAGCGTGTACGGGAATACCCTCTTATCGGCCAGGAATCTCACGGCCGGCAGCCCTACAGAGGCAAACAGGCCGTTGACGGCTCCGGTTGCCCCCAGCAGGGAGAGCGCCATGGTGCCAACGATGACCCAGGAGAAAAAGTGAGGGAACGTGGTCACGACCTGGGCAAACCGGCGGTAGAGAGGAAAGCGGACCTCGTAGAGGAGCAGGGCAAAAGCGAGCCCCGCCACTTCCTCCAACGTGATCTTGCCCAGCGCGATCACCACCGTGTTCCGGACCAGGTTGATCGTCTCGGGGCGGCGGAAAACCTCTTGAAAGTTCTTCCAGGCAACCCATTCGGAACCGCTCAATCCCTTGATGGGGTTGTAATCCACAAAGGCGATCCCGATCCCCCACAAGGGATATACGCGGAACAGGATCAACGCCGCTGCCGCCGGCAGGAGCAAGAGATACAACAACCAGTGTCGCTGCTGCGACTTCTGAGAGGAGGGTTCCGGCTCGGAGCGGGCGACGGACGACGAGCCCTGGGTGAATTGCTGTTTGACCAGTTCTTGTGCCATCTCACCATGCCCCTGCATAGAGGAAGCAGAAGAGCGGACCTGCGATAGGGAGGTGAGTTCAGGCCAGATGCCTGAACTCACCTCTACGTGCGGACTCTTACAGGTTGGCGGCGGCCCAGGCATTGACTTCCTGGGTGTACGCGTCGCCACCGCGGTCCTTCCACTCCTGGACGAAGGTGTCAAAGTCGTCCAGCGGACGGGCACCGGTGATGAACTCGAGCATGGCGGTGCTTTCCAGGTCGAGCAGGTCCGATTTGACAGCCGTGATCGCTTCCGTGTCTGCGCCCAGAAACGCATTCGGGATGACCTCGGCGAGCGTGTCGTAGGCATAGTTGTAGTAGACCATGTCGTCCACTTTCGCCTTCAGGCCGAGGATGAACTTTTGGGCCATGTTGAGCGTACTCTGATCCTGCTCCAGCCAGGTGGCCATGTCCCTAAAGATCTCCCCCTGCCAGTCGGGGTACGTGCCGCCGCGATAGCCCCACAGCAGGTCCTGCTGGTATAGCCACTCGCCGTCCGGCATCAGGCCGAGGACCACGTTGCAATTCGCGTCGAGGTCCCACTCGTAGCCTCTGGCGAAACTGGCGCCCATGAAGGCTTCGCCGTACTGCTGGTACTCTTCCCAGTTGACGTGCACCTCGGTGCACCAGTTCAGGTGCTTGATCATGGCCTCGATCTTCTCCGGCTCCAGCCCGGCGCGGAACACCATGGCGTTGCCCTTCTGTTCCGTTCCGGCGCGGCCAGTGCGGCCCGACGGGCCGGCCGGGTTCGAGATCACCGAGATTTTCGCCTCAGGGAAGGCCGCGTACAGGTCGGGCAGGAGTCCATGGCCGATCCACCACGGCGCGTAGAAGATGGCCGTCTGACCCGCCATGACTGCATCGCCCGCCATGGACTCGTCCATGTTCACAAAGTCCGGGTTGATCAGCCCTTCCTGATACCACTGGTTCAGGACAGTCAGCCCGTCCTTGATGCCGGGTTCGATGCTGCCGTAGCGCAACGTGCCGTCGTCCCCCTTCAGCCACCAGGTCGGGATCGAGCCGAAGGCGCCAAAGATCGGGTCCATGGCCATCTGCCAGGTGACCATGGCCACGCATGCGCCAATGGGGAACTCGCACAGACCCGCCTCTTTGATCGCCCTGGCCGCCGCCGTCACGTCGTCCACGCTGACCGGGGCCGCCAGTCCAACGGCATCCAGCCAGTCCTGGCGGATGAACGCCAGGTTATCGCTCCCGATGCCGTCTTCGAGATAGGCCACGCCGAAGATGCGCCCGTTGCGCTTGACGCCATTCCAGATAGACGAATCGGGATAGCCCTTGCGGTCTTTGACCAGGTCGGAAGCCGTGGCTTCGAAGACGTCGGTGATATCCTCGACGGCGCCGATGTCAATGAACTGCCCCAGCCTGGGGTTGCCAACCCGGAACGCATCCGGCAGAGTACCGGCGGCCAGGTCGTTGTTCAACCGCGGGTAGTACTCGCTATTGGGAGCCTCCCAGGCGGCCACGTACTTAAGTCCCAACTGCTCGACGACCAGGTTGTAGTCGGGGTTGTTCGTGGCAGAGTCGCCCTCAACCGGGTAGTTCAGGCCAGCACGGAACGGGACTTGGATCTCGATGGCTGGATCGTACTTTTCGAAGGGTGGATAGGTCGGGAACCAGTCCACCACGCACCCGTTGGCATCAGGCGTCGGCCCCACCGTGGGGACGGGCGCGGTGGTCGCTACAGGCGCCGTTGTGGGGGCCGGCGCAACGGTCGGCACTGCAGTCGGGGCCGCGGTAGGGGCGGGAATCTTGGGGGCGCAGCCGGCCAGGACTGCCGCCCCGGACGCGACTCCCACCAGCTTGAGGAAATCGCGGCGGGAAACTTGCTTGGGGAGATGTGTGTCTGACATGCCTTTCTTCTCCTTTCTTAATGCCAGAATATCACTTGGCTAGCCAATCTGTCTATATTATATATCATATATGATATTCTGTCAATCCCCTTTGTCACAATCGTTCACACCGACCAACGCTTTCAGTCATATTCAGTCATTCACGACTCCCACCTCAACATGGGTTGTGCTATCACTGAGACGAAGGATCCTCCGCCCCAGACTGCACCACCTTCATATAATAGTCCCTGGATTGTCGGTTGTGTTGCGCCACCAAGGCGACGAGGTCTTTCCCACGACGTTGCCTGAGCAAGCGCAGCATTTCGTGATGTTCCGCCTGGGCTGTCAGGATGTCGGTGATGATCTCTTGGAGATAGTACCGCCGGATGCGTTTCCAGTAATTGAAAGCCCGCTTGGTGAAATCCAGCAATAACCCCATATTGGCCATCTCGGCCACTTTACAGTGAAAATCACCGTTCAGGTCTGACCAGCCATCAATGTCTCCATCTCGACAGGCCTGTTCCATCAGTTCCACGCTCTTCTCCAGTTCTGCCAGGTCACTGTCCTGTACCTTCTCGGCGGCAAACTGGAAAGCGATACTTTCTAACGCCTCCAGGATGGCAAAGATCTCCTCCACCATGTCAAGGGAGATGTTTGAGACAACCGTACCGGCATGCGGCACGATCTTGACCAGTCCCTCTGCCTGGAGTCGCTGCAAGGCAGACCGGATCGGGATGGCGCTTGTCCCAAATACGGTGGTCAGGCGGTCAATGACCAGCTTCTCTCCTGGTAGTACTTTGCACTGCAGGATCGCATCCTGCAGCGCTCTGTAGATATACTCCTCTTTGGTCTGAAAAGGCTTGACGGGCGCTATTCCTTCAAGCATGTGTGCTCGCATACTGCAGTCAAAGCAACTAGACTGCCGGTATACTTCTCCTTTCTTTCGTCACCGCACGACCTCCACATAATGCTCCACAATCCTGTCCAGTTTGCGGGTCACCTCAGCGGACAGATATCTTCAAAGGCCCCTGCCACGCCTCGAGCGGGCCCATACCACACGCTGCTGCCGAAGGTCGTGATGTACAGCATGTCCCGGTTGTAAGGATCGAGGATCGGCTGCTTGGCCCACTTGAAATTGTAGCCACCCAGGCGCTCCCAAGTCCGGCCTCTATCGTCCGAGCGGTAAACCGCGCCTTCGAAATTGGCCAGGAACACGGTCGCCGGGTTCGTGCGGTCAACGGCTACGCCGTACACGTGAGACGATTCGTCAAACACGTTCGTCCAACTCTGGCCGCCGTCCTCCGTCTTGTACAAGCCGCCGCAACGTTCCGCGTCGTCAATGACCGTCGGCCAGCACGCCAGGTACAACCGTTCGGGATTCGATGGGTCGAAGGCCAGATCGTTAGGGAAATTCGCCCCCGCCGGCATCGGCACAGGCTCCCAGTACTCGGCGCCGTCGGCGGACTTGAAGACTGCCCCGCTGATCACCTGGCCGTTCTCCAGGCCGCGGCAGACCAGCAGGTAGAGCGAACCATCTGGGCGCAGGATGATCCTCCACGCATTCAGGCTGCTGGTGATGCCCTGGTTTTTCGCTTGCCAGGTGTGCCCATCGTCGGTGGACTTGAACACCCCCTTCCCCACGGCGGCGACGTACAGGGTCCTCCTTCCGACGGGTGACCGCCGGTCAAGGATGATGTCGGTGGGCACACATTGCGCAAGCATACCGGCGTTGGATCGCTGCCAGGACGCCATACCGTCGTCAGACTTGCACACCCCTCCTTCGTAGCGATTGAAGTGGCCGGTCCTGAACATTTTCGGGCGCGGCATGTCGTGGCAATTGGACCAGGCTGACCACGCCCGGCCCCTGACATCGGGATCGAAGGCGATGGCGTAGCACGTGTTCGACCAGGACTGTGGCACGCCGCTGAGCGCGTGGCTCCAACTTTTTCCACCGTTGCGCGAATGGAACACCCCGACATCGGTACAGGCGAGCACCACGTGATTTTTGTCGAAGGGATCGAAGCATATCGAGTAGATATTCGTCACGTCCAGGCCCCTGGTGGACACGGAGCCGTCCGGGTACACGTGGCAGTAGAGTTGCTCCCAGGTCGCGCCGCCGTTGATGGTACGATACGACGTGCCCCAGTCGGTCGCATAGCACACCTCGGGGTTCTCCGGGCTCACCCCCAGGCTGAAGGGAGCACCACCCCACTCGGTCGAGTAATCCTTTTCCACCCAGCCCAGCGTCCGGTTCCCAGGATTGGTCCTGCCTATCCTCAGGGCCCACTGCCACGAGTTCCCCTTGTCTGTGCTCTTGAAGATGCCAAAGGTTTCCGCATCAGAGGATGTGGCCGGTTCGGCAGCGGCCACATATACCACGTTGGCATCGGCGGGGCAGGTGGCGATGCAGGTCAGGCGCCGGGTTTGGGTGGGCCGGAGGTCTGCGTCCAACCCCGTCGCCAACGGTTCCCACGTGTTTCCAAGGTCGGCAGAGCGATAGACTCCGGGGACGAACGCACCGTTCTCCCAGGCGGTGGGAGTGGTGATATAGAGCAGCGGCTTTTCAGTGGCCTGGTCGAGGCCACAGGCAAGATCGAACACCCCCGTATGCGAGGGTACCGCTACGCGTTCCACCCCCCGGATGTACTCATCCGCGCCATCCGCCAGGGTAAGCCTGTAGAGCCCGGTGTCCGCCAGGACGAGCAGCGTACGGTCCTGAGCCGGTGAGGTTGGGTCCATGTAAGACTTGATGAACCTGCTACCTTCCAATTGACCACATTCAGCCCAGCTTTCACCGTAGTCGGAGGAGAAGAACATCTTGAGCGCCCCGCAGTTGACGCCGATGAAGATGCGCTGCGAGTCGCCGGGGTCTACGCAGATCGCCTCCACCCGGCCGCCCGGCCAATTGTCGGTGGAGACGTAAGAATGATCGGCGTGGTCGCCCACGGTCTTTTCCCGGGCCACGGCAGCAGGGTTGGGAAACACCAGGCGCCATTTTTCGCCCGCGTCCTCCGACCGGTACAACCCGGTTGCCCCGGCATAGACCGTGTTGGCATTGGATGGATCGAATGCCAAGGCCCTGACCCACACCTCGAGATTGAACTGCCTCCAGGTCTTGCCGCCATCCCGGGTGATGTACGAACCGGTCATGTCGCAGGCCACCAGCGCCGTGTCTGGGGCGCCTGGCTGGATCGTGGGGATGTACTGGGCGCCGCCCCCGCCAGGGCCGATGATACGCCAGCCATGCTTGCCAACACCTCTTTCCATCGCACGAGGCATGTGCGCATACGAGACCCCTGCCTGCTCCATTCCTGCTCCTCCAACTGCTGGCGTGAGAGTAGGGGGCGCGGGCGAAGCCGTCGGGGGCGGTTCGGTTGCCTTTCTTCCGCAGGCCACCAAAGAAGCACAGGCGGCCCCCCCACCCAACCTGATGAATTCCCGCCGGGAAAGTCTGTCACCACTCGGCTTGCTCATTTGTGGTCGGCTTGACGACAGGTTGCACATCATATATAATATATTATATACGATGGTGAGCGAATGTCAAATGGCAGAGATGCGGGTGATGAAGGAGACCGACCTGGACGCTGCCGACACCCTGCGCTCCCTGGCGGGTTGGCACCAAACCCAGCAAGATTGGCTACGCCTGCTTGCGCTCCAGCCGGATGGCTGTTTCGTGGCGGAACAGGAGGGCCAGGTCGTCGGCACAGTGACCACTACCTGCTATGGCGGCCGGCTGGCCTGGATCGGCATGCTGCTGGTGCACCCAGAGTGGCGTGGCCGGGGTATTGGCCGGGCGCTGATGCGGCATGCCCTGGATTACTTGCGCACGGAGGGGGTCGCCTGTGCGGGCCTGGATGCAACCCCGGCCGGGGAACCGCTCTATCTCAGCCTGGGCTTCCGGCCCGCCTGGACGCTGGCCCGCTGGGAAGCCGGCGCTCTGAAACGAACTCTCCTGCCGCCGTCGAACGCCCGCGTACAGCCGGTGCAAGAAACCCACTGGGAGACGATCATTGACCTGGAGGCATACGCCTTCGGGGTACCGCGCCCACGCCTGCTCCACGCCCTGGCGCAACAGAGTCAAGCGGTGAACGTGGCGACGGATGAATCCGGGCAGGTACGTGGCTTTGGCATGCGCCGCGCAGGAGCAAGCGCCCATTATCTGGGGCCAGTCATCGCCGTACGCCCAGAAGATGCCGCACCTCTGATCGCCTCCCTCCTCCAGGGGTTGGAAGGCCAGCCGGTCTGCTGGGACATCCCCGCTCCGAATCGCGCGGCGGTCGAGCTGGCCGCAGCATACGGGTTTACCTGCCAGCGTGGCCTGACCCGCATGGTTCTGGGCCGTCGTACTCGGCGCTCTTGTCCTCAACACCGGCCCGAGACACAGTTCGCGATCACCGGCTTTGCCACCGGATAAAAGCGACGCTCCCCATCCGGGGCTTATGGAGACTGCGCTCATGTTGGCTGACGTGCCCGAACTGATCCAGACCGAAGAACAACTGGACGAATTCATGACCCGCCCCAGCCCGACCTTGATCGAGTTCTTCCGCACCTTGCCTGGACCGCTGGTCGTGCTCGGCGCGGGCGGCAAGATGGGGCCGACCCTGGCAGTCCTGGCCAGGCGGGCAGCCACGGCGGCAGGAAGTCGCCTGGACGTGATCGCCGTCAGCCGCTTCAGCGACAACTGTGCGCGGACCTGGCTGGAAGCCCAGGGGGTGAGAACCATCGCCTGCGACTTGCTCGACGAGACCGCGGTTGCGAGCCTGCCCGATGCCCCCAACGTCGTCTACCTGGTTGGCACCAAGTTTGGCACCACGCAGCATCCCGCTCGTACCTGGGTCACCAACTCGCTGGTGCCGGCGTACGTGGCCCGGCGCTACCGGGGCGCTCGCATCGCCGCTCTTTCCACCGGCAACGTCTACCCGCTCACCCTGGTGCAGGGGGGCGGCTCGCGCGAGACGGACCCGCTCACGCCGCTGGGTGAGTATGCCAACGCCTGCGTGGCCCGCGAGCGCATCTTGGAGTATTTCTCAGAGCAACTCCATACGCCGGTGACCCTGCTGCGGCTGTACTATGCCCTCGATCTGCGCTACGGGGTGCTGGTTGACATCGCCACCCAGATCTATGGGGAGGAGCCTTTGGACGTGCGCATGGGCTACCTGAACTGCATCTGGCAGGGGGATGCCAACGAGATGATCTTGCGCGCCCTGGCTGTCGCCGCCGTTCCTGCCAGGGCGCTCAACCTGGCCTGGCCGGAGATCTTGTCCGTGCGGGAGGTTGGCAGGCAACTGGCCCGGCGGATGGGCAAGCCACTGACCATCGTCGGAGAAGAGGCTCCCACCGCCTACCTGTGCAACACCGGCGAATTGAACCGCTTGCTCGGCACGCCCGCCACACCGCTGGAGGTCGTGCTGCGTTGGACGGCCCAGTGGGTCGAGCGCGGCGGGCGCACGTTAGAGAAACCCACCCATTTCGAGGTCCGCGATGGACGGTATTAGCGCGAGGGACTTGCCCCGCCATGAGTGAGTACCCCAATCCCCCCGCCTGGGTCAAACGAGCCCTGCTCTCCGGCCTGGTCATCCCGGCCCACCCTCTGGCCCTCACTCCCCGGCGCCGGTTGGACGAACGGTGCCAGAGCACGCTCACCCGCTACTACCACGCTGCCGGCGCGGGCGGCATCGCCGTGGGCGTCCACACCACCCAGTTCGAGATCCGCCAACACGGCCTGTTCCGCCCGGTGCTGGAACTGGCCATCGAGACGGTCACTGCTTGCGATCGAGCCTCCGGCCGCCAGATGGTGTGCGTCGCCGGGATCTGTGGCCACACCCCGCAGGCGTTGGCCGAAGCCCGGTTTGCCCGCCAGGCCGGCTATCACGCCGGGCTGCTCTCCCTGGGAGCGTTGCGCCAGGCCACGGAAGAAGAACTGCTGAAGCATTGCCGGGCCATCGCCCGTGAGATCCCTCTGGTGGGGTTTTACTTCCAGCCTGCCGTTGGCGGACGGGTGTTGCCACTGTATTTTTGGCGATGCCTGGTCGAGATCCCCAACGTGCTCGCCATCAAGATCGCTCCTTTCAACCGCTACCAGACCCTGGACGTCATGCGTGCCGTGGCCGAGGCAGGCCGCGCCGGCGAGATCGCCGTCTACACCGGCAACGACGACCACATCCTGCTCGATCTGCTCACCCGGGTGGTCATTTCCACCTCCTCGGGGCCGGTGGCACTGCGCATCGTGGGCGGCCTGCTGGGCCAGTGGGCGGTGTGGACCCGGCGGGCGGTCGAGATGCTGGAGGAAGTCAAGCGCCTGTGGACGCAAGAGGCGGTGCCCGCCGAAATGCTCACACGGGCCGTGCAGTTGACCGAGGCCAACGCGGCCATATTCGACGCCGCCAACGGTTACGCCGGCTGCATCCCCGGCATCCACGAGGTGCTGCGCAGGCAGGGGTTACTCGAGTTCGCCGGCACACTCAATCCACAAGAGCGTCTCTCGCCAGGCCAGGCCGAGGAGATCGAACGTGCGATGAGGGCTTACCCTTTCTTGACGGATGATGAGTTTGTAAGAAACGGGTTGCAGGATTGGCTGAAGTGAGTAACATGGTGCGCAGGAGGCAGAAAATGGACTTGATTCGCATAGGAGAGCGTGAGGTTAGCCGGTTTATCCTGGGGAGTAATCCCTTCAGCGGTTTCTCACACCAGAGTCCCGACGTGGATATGCTGATGAAGCGCTACTATACGGTCGCCAAAATCAAGGAGACCCTGCGCGAGGCAGAATCGCTCGGCATCAACACGTGGATTGCGCGCACGGACTATCACATCATGCGCCTCTTTCTCGAATACCGCGATGAGGGGGGCAAGATCCAGTGGTTTGCCCAGACCTGTCCAGAGGTCGGTGACCACGAAACCTGCATCAACCGCGCAGCCTCTATGGGCGCAGTGGCCTGTCATATTCACGGTGGTGTCATGGACTTTCTGCTTGCCCAAAAGAGACTCGACGAGATTCCTGCCGCTGTTGACATGATCCGCCAGAAAGGCATGCTCGCTGGTATCGCCGGCCACACCCCCGAAGTCTTTCAATGGGCGAAGGACCATCTGGACGTGGACTATTTCATGTGTTCCTATTACAACCCGACGCCCCGCGACAAGAACGCTGAACACGTGAGCGAGATGACAGAATGGTACCTGGAGGAAGATCGCACGGCCATGACCGCGTTGATCCAAACGCTTTCCAGGCCGGTGATTCACTACAAGGTCATGGCAGCGGGCCGCAACCAGCCCGCTGAAGCCCTGGCCTACGTGGCCAAGAGCATGCGCGCCGGAGATGCGGTCTGCGTCGGCGTGTTCACGCAGGACGCGCCCCGCATGCTCAGCCAAGACGTCCAATTGCTCGAGGAATCTATAGGACAAGGTTAAGGGGGAAGAGATGAAGCACTCAAAATCCTGGGCTCTGGCAATCATACTCTCGTTGGTATTGCTGGCTGGCTG